>Ga0256839_1000645_pt1 | contig 44633 bp, 33 predicted proteins | sample 354166metaG_FD_185968 | JGI IMG/M metagenome (GOLD analysis project Ga0256839, IMG submission 185968) | Hydrothermal vent microbial communities from Mid Atlantic Ridge, Atlantic Ocean - 354-166 | ecosystem: Environmental > Aquatic > Marine > Hydrothermal vents | place: Atlantic Ocean: Mid...
AAAATAGCTTGTTCGTCGGTTGTTAAGGCTTGTAGTTTGGGGTTTAACTCAAAAAAAGGGACACAGCGTTCTAGTACGCCTCGGCTCATAATGGCATCACTGTCCATTAAAATAACCGGGCAATCATTAATCACCCCGTAGCGTGATAAAGAGCGTAAACATTGCCCTAAGGCAATACGCTTATCAGGCAATGTTTGGCGAATAGCAATAACCTGAAACATCGGCTGTTGATTTTTACTTGAGGGCTGAGTATGAAGCCGGACAAAATCTCTGACAATGATTTCGCTATCGTAATCACCGCTTAAAAAGAGTGTTGCTGGCACACCAATTTGGTGACATTCGCGAATCATTGCTGTGAGTAAATCTTCTAAGGTAGCTCTGTCTTCTTTATAACAAGCAATTACAAAATAAATATGCGGTGGCTTCCACCCTGTTGCTTGTAATTGGTTTGCATTTTCTCGTAGCTTAGGAAACGTTATAAACTCAAAAATAAGTGCGCGGATAAAGTTAATAAACCACCAGCTATAACGCCATAAGCCTATTGCTGCAAACAAAACCACCATACGGTGCTCGAATAAATCGAGCGACTTACTTGACATGAAAAAGATTAGTAACCATAAAGCGTTTAAATAAATAAACAGATTAAACAAGTCAATCGCACGCCACTTAAAAGTACGTTCTGTTGGTAATTCAGAAAGTTTATTGGTTCGCTTGACGATGCTTTGTTTCATAGTGCCAACGCTGAATCAGGGTTTCCATAAAGAATCACGTGCAATAAAAAACAGTTTTTTCTTTAGTTCTTTCTTTGTCAGGTACTTTCTTTCAAATTTACCTTCCACTGCTAATTGATTAAGCGTGCTATGCACAATCACGCTACGGGCGATTCTTTTAGGGTCAAAACTTCCGCCTTGTTTAGCATACTTAAAGCCACCTGCCGCACGTTTTTTATCTATTTTTTGCAGTGAGTTAGCAAATTGATCATGAATGTTGTCATCTTTAATCTGCTTAATTAAAAAATCATACGCTTTATTAACCGCGTCTTTATATTTAGGCTCTAATAGTGCTATTTCTAACCAGGGTTCCAAATCATAGAGATGATAGTGCAAGGCATCCCTTTCTTTATAATCAAAGCTAGAACCATCTTCGTGCAGGTTATTAAAGAGATGTACTTGCAAGGTTTCACGATCAGACTTTAAAGAGACTTCATCATTCAGTAAACGGTCTAACAGCAGTAACATTTTAAGTTGATGGGTCTGTAAGTTATTTTGGAAGCTGCTAGGGCCAAATACCCACTTATGTTTAGCGGTTTGGATTTCTTTTAGCCAATTATTTATGATTTTTTGCTCATCAAGCGAAAAGTAACATCGCAGTAAATCATATGACCATAAAAAACCTTCTAAGCGGGTTTCATTTATTGGGTGGCCATTGCTTTTGTAGGTTTGTGCCCAGTCAAGCAATAACTCTTTAGCTTTTTCTAAATAGGCAGGTTTATTATTGATAAAAAAAGCGAGGCTTAACAGTGCGGTTGTTTCAGCATCTCTTAATGACCTTCGAGTTGTTTTAAGGCGTTCATCGCTAGCGTCGGTAATGCCAGAGCTTGTGAGTGATTTAAGAGCGCTTGAGGTTATAGCTAAATTTTTATCAGACTTTTTTAATAAGAGCTTTGGCCATTTCACATCTAAAAATGGCTTTGTTGATTTATTAATACTTTTTAAGTTTTGAAATATGTTCTTTGGATACAAACGTGGTTTCGACTTACAATAAGTTGCTACTACCGTAGTTTTACTCACATCATCTGCATAAGCGATACCAAAAAGATTACTATCGTTAGACTCTTTATTTGTAACTGATAAAGCTTGTTTTTCATTCTTGTTAAAGAAAGCTGTAACTTTCTTCCACCAGGGTCGTTGATTTTGAGACTCTTTTTTAATTATCAAAGTAACCGGAAGTCCCAATGGGATTGCCGCCGTTTGTTTATTGGTAAACGATAAAGTAAGTTTAACAGTATTTTCTTTAGGAACATTCCAGTTAAGGAGTTCTTTGTTGGAGGGGTTAAAAGTATTAACGGTGTATTCTATTTTATCAATGACTGCGAATATTTTTTCATCGAAAGTAGTAGACGTCACTCGTGCTTTATTCCCAGCCTTTAATTCAAGCGCTTGTTGCTGTGTTATGTACGCCTCAATGTATTCGTGACTGTTTTCTGGTTGAATTAAGGCTATTGTTTGACCTCGGCTAAGGTACTGATGCTGTTCATCGAGCACACTCACAACATTTCCAGAAACTAAGCTTTTCAACGTTTTTATATTTTGACCAATGCCAAGTGTTATTTTATTGGTCTGAATATCTGCCTCTAGCTTTTTTAATCTTTTACCTAAAACCCGAGCTGTATTTCTACTGCGTGAACGTTTTTGTTGAGCAATCACCAGTTGCTCTTTTCCAAGCGAAAGTTTTATTTTTGCAGAAGTTACCTTATCATTACTGGCATTGCACTCTGCATTACGCTTTAACGGTGCGCGCCTGTCTATTTCAGTTTCATAACGTGCATTACACTTAATCTGTTGCGTACTTAATGCTGCAGATAAAGCCGCTTGTGCTGCGTCTATTTTTCGTTGAAAGAGATCAAGTGACCCCACATTATTATTCTTTTTTGTTATTTCTGCTTTTATTAAAAACTGCTGACTTTCAAGGTCTTGTAATGCAGTATTATTGTTATCCGATTGTGCTTTTAAAGTAACTAATGGTTGGCCGACTACAATCGTATTTCCTGCACTGATATATACTTCTTCAACACTACCCTGATAGGGTGACTGAATAGGCACTAAAGGTTTAGAGATAAAGGCCGAGTTAACCTCCACTTCGGTTAATTTTCGTTGTAAGCTGGACAAACTAAAAGCAAGCAGTGCTGCCCCAAGAAGAACATAAGCACTACTAAATAATAAGCGTTTAAAGAAGAATGATTTTTTATTACTAACTTCCGCTAGTTGCGTGCTAGCCGGCGTTACAGGCATATCAACACGACGAAGCACATTATCAATATTAACCATATCACCCGTTTCTAATGCTTCTGAGAAATAGCGAAGCAATTCACGATGTTCTTCTGGAATACTTTCAAAATGAGCAATTAGCTCTTTTTTTTCTGAGTTGTAGTTTATCTGACTTGCGGCAGTTTCAAATTGAATATTAAAACTCTTAAAACGAATAATCAATTTGCCAGTAAATGGCTTATCAGAATGAATTGGATGAGGAAATTCAACCGCTTTAAAATAATCCATATTCCATTTAGGAACATCATAAATATGACCATCAATCTCCACTTGTAGTGGAAATAAATCACGTTTGTGAAGCGATCTGCTGGGTGCATCCCAATAAAATACTTCACTGCTTAAGCTTTTTTTTGACATCGGTGTATATCGTCCAATGAGGAAAATTAGTTTAAGGATAACCCTAATCAGTCAGCATTTTTAGCTTACCAAAATAGTCGATGTTTCCACAAAGTTTCGTAGTATAAAACGACCATTACACTTTAACTTCATAAAAAATAGTGACAATTTTCAGCGCTAAATTATATTAGACTTGACTAGGTACTCTTAAAGATTAGAAATTAATTAGCGGGATTATCCTATTTTATATCATTTCTCCGAGAGCAATCCTATAAGTGATTAAAAAATAGGCATATTTATTAGAGATAGTGGTTTGTATGCAATATTCACAAAGTGATTTGATTGCTTTCTTAATATCAATATTCGCGTAGAATACCGCCTTATGAGTAAATACAACGACCCACATAAAGAACGCGAGGCCAAAAAGTATGGCCGCCCTATTCCTAGCCGTGAGCTAATGCTTGAAGTCATGGAAAAAAACGATGGCCCAATAGGCTTTCGTGAATTAGCGGACCAGCTAAATATCGATGATCCGCAAGACCTAGACCCCATGAAATATAGACTACGTGCTATGGAGCGTGATGGGCAAGTATTGTTTAACCGTAGTAAAAAATATGTCCCCGTAACTAAAGCCGATTTAGTCAAAGGCCGCGTTTCTGGGCACCCCGATGGTTTTGGCTTCTTATTACCAGAAGATGGTAGTGCCGATCTGTATTTGCACGGTAAGCAAATGCGCAAAGTTATGCATGGTGATGTAGTTCTCGCTAGTATCACAGGGGTAGATCGTAAAGGTCGCCGCGAAGGCGCTATTGTTGAAATTCTCGAACACAATACCGAATCTATTGTAGGCCGCTACTTTTTTGAAGGTGGTATGGGTTTTGTTACCCCCGATAACTCCCGGATTACACAAGACATTCTTATTCCAGCTGAGAATGCAGGTGATGCAAAAGATGGGCAAATCGTTGTTACCGGTATTGTTGAATACCCAACATCAAGACACCAGCCCATTGGTAAGATTCTTGAAACCTTAGGCGACCATATGGCGCCCGGCATGGAAATCGACATTGCCTTACGCTCACATGATCTACCCCATGTTTGGCCAGCAGATACCTTAGCGGAAAGTGAAAAACTCAGCGATGAGGTATTAGAATCGGATAAAAAAGACCGTGTCGATTTACGCAAGATGCCATTAGTGACCATTGATGGGGAAGACTCACGTGATTTTGATGATGCGGTTTACTGTGAAAAAGATGCCGAGGGCAACTGGAAACTAACCGTTGCGATTGCTGATGTTTCACATTATGTCCCCGCAGGTAGTGCGCTTGATCAAGAAGCATGGAATCGTGCGACTTCGGTCTACTTCCCGGCTGAAGTTATCCCGATGCTGCCTGAGAAAATATCAAACGGACTGTGTTCATTAAACCCTGCGGTTGACCGTCTTTGCATGGTCTGTGAAGCTACCATCAACCCAGAAGGGCATATGATTAGCTACCAGTTTATGAGTGCCGTTATGCATTCAGCCGCGCGCCTTACCTATACCAAAATGGCTGCAATGGTGGTAGATAAAGATAAAACCCTACGCAAAGAACATGCAAAAATAGTTGATCATCTTGATGATCTTTATGCGCTTTATAAAGTATTACGAAAAGCACGTGATGAGCGTGGCTCTATCGATTTTGAAACCACCGAAACTCAAATTATTTTTGGTGAAGACCGTAAAATTGAAAGTATCAAACCTACCGAACGCAACGATGCACATAAACTCATTGAGGAATGTATGGTTACCGCTAATATGTGCGCCGCTCACTTTTTGAAGCGACACAAAATACCGGCACTACACCGTGTACATAATGGCCCGACAACAGAAAAGTTAGCCAAAGTACATGAGTTTTTAAATGGCTTAGGTTTAAAGTTGGGTGGTGGTGATGATCCACAACCGAAAGATTATGCAAATTTACTAGCAAGTGTTAAAGACCGACCTGATGCACATCTTATTCAAACCATTATGCTACGTTCAATGAGTCGTGCTCAATATGAGCCGGTCGATAAAGAAAACCCACAAAGCACCCGTCACTTCGGGCTTTCGCGTGAGCATTACGCACACTTTACCTCACCCATTCGTCGCTACCCTGATTTACTGGTGCACCGTGCCATTATGTTTGTCATTGAATACGGCAGTGCGGAGGGTTATTACTACGATTACCCACAAATGAAAGGCTTTGGCGCGCACTGTTCGCAGTGTGAAAAACGCGCAGATGATGCAAGCCGTGACGTTATGGCATGGTTAAAAGCAGAGTATATGCTGGATAAAGTCGGCGAAACCTTAACAGGCGTTATTTCAACCGTTACCGGCTTTGGTCTATTTGTTGAGCTTAATGATATTTATGTAGAAGGTCTGGTACACATTTCAGCACTTAAAAGTGATTACTACCATTTTGATGCCGGTAAACATGAAATGAAAGGTGAGAACTCAGGAAAAAGCTACCGACTTGGTGACACCATTGAGATTGTTGTTGCACGCGTTGATCTAGATGATCGAAAAATTGATTTCACGCTACCTGAGAGCGAAGCCGATGTAGCCTTTGAAAAAGCCAAGAAAAAGAAAAAGCAAGATAAAAGAAAGGCGCGCAGTAAAAAAACTAAAAACAATGAGACTTAAAGCGATGTATAAAGATTTCATTACTTATCAACTTGCTGAAGGCATTAGTGAAGCACATTTGTTAAAAGTAGCAGGTGATATCAGAGAAAGCTGGATGAAAAAGCAAGCTGGTTTTATTAGCTGGGATATTCATAAAAATACCGGTGACAATGCCCGTTATACTGATATCATCTTATGGCAAAGTAAAAAATATGCCAAAAATCCCGAAAAAGAAATGGTCAATATTCCCAATGCAGGGGCGTGGTTTAGTTGTCACAAAGAAGGCTCAATCAGTAGTCAAAATCTACAGCAAAGAAGCGCGTTTTAATCAATATGAAAACCTTAATTACGGGTATTCATGCGGTTGAATCAGCCTTGAAAAATGATCCCGATAATATCGTGCAAGTTTGGTTTGCTGAAAATAAAAAAAACCAACGTATTAAAGAACTGATCCACCATGCACAAAAACGTGGCTTAATATCCAACAGTGTTGATTTTAAAATGCTCGACAAGTTGGCAAAAACACATCAGCATCAGGGTGTTGTGGCTGAATATAATGCCCCAGCCAGTTATAACGAAGATGATCTTTTAGCCTTACTTGAAAGTAAGGCTAGTGATGAAGCTGAAAGTAAAAACGGACAACAATCCGTACCTCTGTTACTGGTGTTAGATGGCATAACCGACCCACACAATTTAGGCGCTTGTCTACGCACTGCCGAGGGTGCGGGTGTGATTGCAGTGATTGCTCCTAAAGATAATGCTGTAGGTTTGACCCCCGCGGCACGTAAGGTTGCTTCTGGAGCAGCGGAAACCGTACCTTTCGTGCAAGTAACAAACTTGGTAAGAACTATAGAAAAGCTGAAAAAACTCGGGATATGGTTTTTTGGTACCAGTGATAAAGCCACAGGTTATTTATACACACAAAACTTCAAAGTCCCAACGGCTATCGTAATGGGTGCGGAAGGTAAAGGCTTAAGAAGATTAACTGAAGAACATTGTGATGAATTAATCGCTATTCCGATGGCAGGCAAGGTATCAAGTTTGAATGTATCCGTCGCTACCGGTGTTTGCTTGTATGAAGTTGTACGACAACGGCAATCTTAGTTTTGTAGCCATTACCAACTCGTGTGAAAAAGTATTAGTTTACAATAAAAGTATGAGCAGCTTTTTGATACTTAGGGTTCTTAATTAATGTTCGTAAGTTCTTCAAGGTATTAAAAGGCATATCGGTAGACATCGTATTCACCAACCATTTTGGCAAACTTCCTGCAGGGTCTACCGTCATTTCATAAATAACTTTTGTGCTTTTCCCCATTGGAATTAATAACCAACGACCAGACATTTTTTTAATTCTTATTCTGCCACTTTTTATTGGCATTAGTGTGGGAGCAGCTTTCATTTTTACCTCAACCTGCTTAGTTTTTTTATTTTGTGAAATGACAGAATGAACAATTGTATCCCGATCTTTAACGGGCCATGGCATACCCGTGGTAATATATTTATACGATTGATTGTTGCCAACTTGTTTAATATTCTGGGCACTTTTACACTGATAGAAAAATTGAGGATAAACCTTGGTATCATCAATTAAAGCCACTAATGCGGTTAATGTAGCATTAACCGTTACCTCGCCCTTAAATGACTTAATGACAGATCCAGGAGTGTCACGAACATACACTTTAATCCCATTGCTGTGCTTGCTAAGCACCCAGGTACTTTTTGCAAAAGTGGCGTGAGTCCATAACAGACAAACAAGGATAAAAGGTATTTTCAAATTTAATTTATTCATAAAGCGTTCTCTTTCTTCACACATCAAGTACACTGCTTATCATACTACGGATTCGATTTATGACTAGCATTGTTAGCCAATCAATTAACACCCCCTTTGGTGAGATGCTCGCAGCAGCCAGCAATCGTGGCATCTGCATGCTTGAGTTTAAAGATACAGGCCGACTTGATGGGCAAATCACACAACTTAATAAATATTTTTCGTCAACGATCAACAGTGGTGAAAGTGTTTTTTTCGAACAGCTCACGCAAGAGTTAAAGGATTACTTCAAAGGAGGCCTACAGAGCTTCAAAGTCCCCTTAGATATAAAAGGAACAACCTTTCAAATGCAAGCGTGGAATGCTCTATTAAAAATCCCTTATGGAGATACACGCTCATACCTACAGCAAGCCCAAGCGATAAATAAGCCCAAAGCATTTCGCGCCGTTGCTAGTGCAAACCGTAACAATCGAATCAGTATCCTTATTCCTTGTCATCGTGTTATTGCTAAAAATGGTAACTTAGCGGGCTATGGCGGTGGACTGGATCGCAAAGCATTTTTACTCAACTTAGAAAAGCAGTAATGAAAACAACGGATACATTACTGCTTATTGTGCTAGCAGCGATCTGGGGTAGCTCCTTCATGTTTATGCGCGCCACCGTAGATGCTTTTGGTCCCATTGCCTTAATCACTGTTCGTGTGGGTGTAGCTGCTTTATTTTTAAGCTTATTCTTACTACAATTAAAACGTCGTAAAGAATTTTTAGCCCACTGGCAGCATCTAGCATGGATCGGTGTGATTAACTCAGCTCTACCGTTTGTTTTATTTTCTTATGCCAGTATTTCACTAACGGGTGGCAATGTATCGTTACTTAATACCATGACACCGGTGTTTACAGCCATAATTGCGCATTATTGGTTAAAAGATAAAATGTCGTCGCCACAAATTATGGGGCTTATCATCTGTATAATTGGTTTAATTATTTTGGTTTGGGATAAGTTAGATATCACAGGATCTTCCTCCCTACTCGCTATTTTGGCAGGCATTTGCGCACCGTTGTTTTACGGCTTTGCTTCAAACAGTACCAAAAAGTATTTATCAGATGTCTCACCATTAACAGCAACGGCAGGAAGCTTATTATTTGCAACACTTTTCATGTTGTTATTTCTGCCATTTTTCATGCCTGAAATCAGTCATATTAGTCATCGTGATTGGGCGTACGCTATTATTCTTGGGCTTGTTTGTACGGCTATTGCCTACTTAATCTTTTTTAAGCTAATTCATGACATTGGGCCGTCACGCGCGGTAAGTGTGACATTCTTAATTCCTATTTTTGCCTTTATATGGGGCTACCTTGTTTTAGATGAGGTGGTTACGCCCAAAATGTGGGGCGCTACAGTGATAATTATCATCGGTATGAGCTATGTTTTAAAACTAATTGGTCCGAAAAATCATGTCATAGAAACAAAAACAAAAAAGGCACGCTAAAACAGAGTACCTTTTTTAATAATTATTTGAATTCTCTATTTTTTGGCCAATCTATTCCACGTGTCAATCACCGTATCCGGGTTGAGCGATACACTATCTATCCCCTCATCCTTTAACCATTGTGCAAAATCATGGTGATCTGAAGGGCCTTGACCACAAATTCCAACATATTTACCCTGTTTCTTACAGGCGGTAATCGCCATTTTAATCATCGCTTTTACCGCAGGGTTTCTTTCATCAAAACCTTCAGCAACTAAGCCAGAGTCTCGATCAAGCCCTAAGGTTAATTGTGTCATATCGTTAGAGCCAATTGAAAAACCATCAAAGTATTCTAAAAATTCAGTCGCTAAAACTGCATTTGAAGGTAACTCACACATCATAATATAGCGCAAACCATTGTCACCACGTGCCAAGCCATTATCCGCTAGTAATTCTGTGACCGCCTTAGCTTCATCCAAGGTTCTTACAAATGGAATCATTACTTCAATATTATCAAAGCCCATTTCTTCTCGAACAAACTTGATTGCTTCACATTCCATTTCAAAACAGGAGCGAAAGCTTTCATCAATATAGCGGGCAGCACCACGAAAACCGATCATGGGATTTTCTTCATGCGGCTCATAATTTGGCCCTGCGATTAGATTGGCGTATTCATTCGATTTAAAATCAGACATGCGCAAAATAACCGGTTTAGGGTAAAAAGCAGCAGCTAAGGTTGAAACGCCTTCTGCTATCTTTTTAATAAAAAAATCTTTAGGGGTATCATAAGCTTGAGTGCGCTGTTTAATAGTCTCTTGTAACTCTTCAGATTGATCTTCTAAGGCTAACAGCGCTCTTGGGTGGATGCCAATCATATTGTTAATAATAAATTCCATGCGTGCCAGACCTACGCCTTTATTGGGTAATTGGCAGAAGTCAAACGCTCGGTCTGGACTACCAACATTCATCATTACTTTTAAATCGAGTTCTGGCATGGTGTCGATTTGAGTTGTATTAACTTTAAAATCTAAAATTCCCACATAGGCGTAACCCGTATCACCCTCTGCACAGGAAACAGTAATATCAGAATTATCAGGGATTGATTCGGTAGCATCACCACAACCTACCACGGCTGGTACGCCTAACTCACGCGCAATAATCGCTGCATGGCAAGTTCGCCCCCCTCGGTTAGTGACAATGGCAGAAGCGCGCTTCATAATCGGCTCCCAATCGGGGTCAGTCATATCGGTCACCAATACATCACCCGGCTGGATTTTATCCATATCATCAAGGCTTAGTATAATTTTGGCAGTGCCTGCCCCAATGCGTGAACCGATGGAACGCCCTTCGCTCAGGATTTCGCCTTTTTGTTGCATCTCAAAGCGTTCTACCACATTGCCTGTTTGACTTTGTACCGTTTCGGGGCGCGCCTGTACGATATATAAACCCCCATCATTACCATCTAGTGCCCATTCAATATCCATCGGTCGCTGATAGTGTTTTTCAATCACCATAGCTTGGCGCCCTAGCTCTTCTACTTGTGCATCGTTAATGCAGTAATTAAATTGCTGTTCTTTATCAACATCAACGATGGTTACTGGCTCTTCAGCACCTTGATCATAGATCATCTTAATAAATTTACTACCACGGGTACGGCTTAAAACAGCCGGCTTGCCTTTTTCTAAATTTTCTTTATGCACATAGAACTCATCAGGGTTAACTGCGCCCTGTACCACCATTTCACCTAAGCCATAACTACCCGTAATAAAAACAACTTTATCAAAACCCGACTCAGTATCTAACGTAAACATCACACCACTGGCAGCAATATCTGAGCGCACCATTTTTTGTATGCCAGCTGAAAGCGCTACGCCTTCATGTGCAAAATTTTGATGTACCCGGTAGGAAATAGCACGATCAGTAAACAATGAAGCAAATACCTTTCGTATCGCCATCTTAATATCATCAATACCAGCCACATTTAAAAAAGTTTCTTGTTGCCCTGCAAAAGAAGCATCAGGTAAATCTTCAGCGGTAGCGGATGAACGCACCGCCCAAGTCACATGGTTACCGTATTGTTTTTCAAGTTCTGTATAGGCTAGATTAATATCAGCTTCAAGTTTTTCAGGAAGTGGGATTTGCAATATCCACTCACGGATTTGTTTACCCGTCTGGGCAAGTTGCTCTAAATCATCTGCATCAAGTTTATCCAGTAAATCATTGATTCTATTTCCCAAGTTTTCATGCTTTAAGAAATTTCTATAGGCATCGGCTGTTGTTGCAAATCCTCCTGGGACATTAACACCTAAGTTACTTAGATTCTGAATCATCTCACCGAGTGAGGCATTTTTACCACCGACTCGGTCAATATCATTGATGCCCAGTTCATTCAGCCAGATAATATTTTGGGTACTTTTCATTACTATTTTTTCCCTTCCGTTCTAATTTGGCCCCTAGTTATTTAACTAGAGCTTAAAAGCTTGCACTATATCTATTTATTTTCCCAACTGTGAAGTTTCTTTTTTAGTGTTCCCGTTTTATGCAATTTGCGCACGATCTGTGCAGCGAGCTCTTCAATGGACTGGCTGGTTACATCCATAGGTATTAAATTATATTGTGTATATAAATCCTGCACTTTTTTGATTTCCTCTTTACAGGTACTTAATGCTGCGTAACTACTATTAGGCATGCGCTTTTCTCGGATTTGGTGAAGCCGTTTTGCTTTAATTTTGGTAGCAAATAATTTTTCATGATTGTCTAATAATACAGTAGGTAATTTATTACGCTGAAAATCATCTTCTGTTATCGGGTAGTTCGCTGCTTTTATACCAAATTTGAGGGCTAAATAAAGAGATGTCGGGGTTTTCCCTGATCGAGAAAGACCAATAATGATAACATCAGCATCGCCAATTGTTTTAAGCACCATGGCATCATCATGTTTCAGCGTGAAATTTAAGGCATCAATACGCGAATCATAAACCTTTTCATTCACCAAACCATGGCTTAAGCCCGATTCAAAAACAGGCTCTGCTTTTAAATCATTACCAATTTTATCTAAAAAGCTTTCAAATACTTCATAATAGTGACACTTAGCTTGTTGCAATAAATGATTGATATTTTCTTCAGGCATTGTGGCAAAAACTAGTGGCCGAAAGCTTTCTGATTGAGCCATTTCATTAATCTCAGCCACTAAACTCTTTACTTTATCCACACTATCAATAAAAGGACGTTGAATATAAGTAAATTCAATTTGGGGGAATTGTGAGAGCAAGCTCATTCCCAATGTTTCAGCAGTAATACCCGTACTTTCCGAAATGAAAAATACGGTACGTTTACTGTTATTATTAGTCTCTGACATATCACCACCGTAAATAAAGCACATTGATAAACTGACTATAGTTACTATTTATAACTTTGCTGACTTTTTTCACTAAATAAACATAGTTTTTGATAAACGGCTAAAAATCTTTGAGCACACAAGGTGTTTTTGATTAACCAATATGAGACCTTGCACGAGTCAGTGGCGAATGAAAAATGGGCTAAATTTTTACTGATTGAGGCGGAAAATGGAGCTAATCACTAATTATTAGCAAGTTTCCCAACGAAAAGCAGTAAAATTTTAGTCTTTTTTGCCCGTCATCTGATTCGTGCAAAGGTCCCAATCTATGTTTTAATAGTACGATTCTAATTCGTATTAAAAAGGCTCACATAATGACTAAGGCTTTAATCAACGCGCGTATTACTCCCACCGTTCACCTTAATGTACTCTCCCAACAAGAAGTCAATAAACTGTTGGATACCAGTAGCAAAGGGTTGTATAAAATTTTTCGCCAATGTGCTTTAGCGGTTCTTAGTCATGGAGATTATACGGATGATGCTAAAGAACTTTTAGGTCGTCATAAAGCCTTTGATATTAAAATTATCCAACAGGATCGTGGGATTAAATTAGAAGTTACCGGCGCGCCTGCTGATGCCTTTGTTGATGGTGAAATGATTCGCGGTATTAACGAGCATTTATACTCGGTGTTACGCGATATTATTTACTCAAATAATGCCATTATTGAAAACCCTACGTTTGATCTGAATGACAGTGAGGGCGTGACCAATGCCGTATTTCATATTATGCGTAACTCTGGCACGCTCCATTATGGAAAAAAACCGCGCTTGGTTGTTTGCTGGGGCGGACATTCCATATCTCGTACTGAATATGATTACACCAAAGAAGTCGGCTACCAATTAGGGCTACGCAAACAAAATATTTGTACAGGCTGTGGGCCTGGGGCTATGAAAGGCCCAATGAAAGGCGCAACCTTCGGACATGCCAAACAACGCATTAAAGACGGGCAATATTTAGGGATGACAGAACCCGGGATTATTGCGGCAGAATCACCCAACCCCATCGTCAATGACTTGGTCATCATGCCAGATATTGAAAAGCGCCTTGAAGCCTTTGTGCGTATTGGTCATGGGATTATTGTTTTTCCAGGTGGGGCTGGCACGACGGAAGAAATTCTTTATATTTTAGGTATTTTGTTACATCCTAAAAATGCCTACGTGCCCTTTCCGCTAATATTCACAGCTCCTGAAAGCTCAGGTGAGTATTTTAAACAAATAGATGACTTTATTGGCGCAACGCTTGGAAAAGAAGCACAAAAACGTTATGAGATTATTATTGATGATCCAGAAAAAGTAGCAATTACAATGAAGCAAGGTATTAAAAAAGTACGTGATTTTAGACGCGAACATAGCGATGCTTATTACTTTAATTGGTTACTCAAAATTGATGAGGAATTTCAAAAACCGTTTGAACCTAGCCATGACAATATGTCGAATTTAGAATTACATAAAGACTTGCCTAAGCATATCCTAGCGGCAAACCTACGCCGTGTATTTTCAGGAATCGTATCAGGTAACGTAAAGGATGACGGTATTCGCGCAATAGAAAAACACGGCTTATTCGAAATCTCAGGTGATGCCGATATCATGCAGCGCATGGACACCCTGTTAAAATCATTTGTTGAACAAAGCCGAATGAAATTACCCAGTGATATTGCTTATAAGCCTTGTTATAAAATAGTCACTTAGGAACTCATATTGAGTAGATTACGGACATCATTTGGTGGCATGAGTTGAGAAGTCACACGCACGCTATTACAACACAATCAACCCATGTGTAAGATTTACACCAGTGAGTGGCGAAAGAAGCAGTAAGTTCTTAACCCACCTTATGTGCAGCGACATAACAAAATATAGCTAAAGATAAGCTACAACTTAGGGATTATTAAAAATAACGAATGAATAATAAAGTATCCGATTCAACAATACTGTTAGCACTCAATAAGCCTAAAGGTTACGTGGTCACACGATCTGATGAACTTGGACGAAAAACAGTCTATGATCTTTTTCCAGACTGGATTTTTCATGATGGTTGGATGCCCATCGGACGACTTGATCTAGAATCTACAGGTCTTCTATTATTCACAACTAATGGAAAAATCGGCGACGCGCTAACCAAACCTAAGAGTTGCATCAAAATATACGAGGTCTGGGTCAGGGGTCACGTAACAGACGAGCATATAGCTTCAGTTAAGAAAGGAGTTGAAAGCACTGTCGGTCTACTGAAAGTAGTTAGCATCAAAAAAATAGGCGTTGGTGGTGCAAAAACCAAACTTAGAGTAGAGCTTAACGAGGGAAAGAATCGACATATCCGCAGGCTTTTTGGATTGCTAAAAGACCCAAAATTTGGGACAGCCTTAAAGGTTTTAAAGTTGAAAAGAATCAGTATTGGTAGTTTTAAACTTGATCTCGATGCGGGTAAGTGGCGCTACCTTTCATTGGAGGAAGAGAAAATGTTATTGAACAACCTTGATTCCCTAATCACCAGATAGAAACGCATAACGAAAGTATAGACTTTGGTTTGATTCTTTAGCGAGCTTACCGCTTTACAACTTCAGCACAATTTTTAAGTTAAGACTTTCTAAGCCTGTAATCTTCGCTATACTTCATCTATTTATAAATTACTATTGAGTGACAAGCATGGGCAGAGCATACCAAAACCGAAAAGAATCTATGGCTAAAACCTCTGATATGAAGGCGAAGGTTTATAGTAAATACGGGCGTGAAATATACGTTTGTGCTAAAGCAGGTGGTTTTGATCCGGATGGTAACTTGGCACTACGCAGTTTGATTGATCGCGCGAAAAAAGAACAAGTCCCAGCGCATGTAATTGAAAAAGCAATTGATAAAGCAAAAGGTGGCGGTGGAGAGGACTTCTCCCCTGCTTTATACGAAGGCTTTGGCCCAGCGGGTTGTATGGTGTTGGTTGAATGTTTAACGGATAATCCAAACCGTACTTTTGGTGATGTTCGTTTATGCTTTACCAAGGCTAAGTCAAAATTAGGTACTCCCGGTACGGTTCAGCATTTATTTGATCACTTAGCTATTTTTGTTTTTAAAGAACAAGGTGAAAGTTCAGAAGAAACAACCTTAGATGTTCTGATGGAAGCGGATGTTGATGTCACGGATATTGAAAATGAAGATGGTTTAATTAGTGTTTTCACCCCAACCACAGAATATGCTAAAGCACGACAAGCGCTGTTAGATGCCTTCAAGGGCATTGAATTTGAAGTCGACGAAATCCAATATTTAGCACAAAATCCTGCCCCGCTAACTGAAGCGGATGATATCGAAAAGTTTGAGCTTTTATTAGCGCTACTGAATGACAATGATGATGTACAAAATGTTTACCACAGTGTTGAGCAATAAATTATAGGCATAAAAAAGCCCCACACTTTATAAAAAAGTGTGGGACTTTTTATAAGCTTTCTCTGCTTATTCTTACTTAAACATCAACAGAGCAGTACTTAGCTTTTCAACCATTGGTTTGATTAACTCGCCTACACCAGGAATTGAAGCAACCTTGGTCACCAAGTCTTGAATGCCTTGCATATTTTCAGAGACCAGCTTAGTTATTGGCCCACGAGCGGCTTCTGGTAATTTTGCAAATAATCCACCTAGGTTGCCTAACTGACTCGTCGCTTCTGTCAAACTGGGAATTGCTGCTTTTGCAGAGTCTACATCGGTAATTCCACCTAATGAGGTTGTTACCGCACCCATTGCACTACCTACGTTCTTTTCTAAGTCTAACAGCTCGCCCCGCATTGCGGGAGCTTGAGTTTCTACAGCGGTCGTTGTTGCTTGTTCAACCTGCTCAACATTAGTGGCACTCACAGCAGGTGCTTCGGCTGATTTATTATTCGTAAAATAGCTGTAACCCAACCACCCTGCACCAGCCAATAAAGCTAACGGTAATAATTTACCAATGAAGGACGAGCCTTCTTTTGCAGTTGTTTGAACCGTATCAACGGCGCGATCAGCTACATTTTCAACTACCGCTGAAGCGCTAGACGTTGCATCAGACATTAAGCTAAAGCCACTAGGCATGGCCGCTGCAATATTACTTTTCTGCCCTGTTAACATACTTATTAGGCTACCAACATTAAAGCTACCATCACCCATCAGCTTGCGCTTAACAACCCCGAATATAATTGGCGCTAATAAGCCTAAAAGTTTACTCGTGCCGCTTTTACCAGCACCACTAAAACCAGATATTGATCCGACTAAACTTGCTAAACCACCCCCACCCAGTAGCGAACTTAAGATATTTCCACCGCTTTCAATCAGGCTACTTTGTTTATCTCCACCCAATAAATCACCAAGACTATCAAGAATACTATCATCTTGTTTCTCAATGCCTTTAAACATTAAATCAGCATTGGAAGGAGATGCTTCACCAAAGCTAGTTAAACTGCTCAATAGCCCTGGAAGGGCGCTATTCACAGCCAAGCTATTTTGTGAGTCATTACCACCAATAACACCGCCGATAGATTTCATTACTTGGTCTGAAAGTTGTTGTTTGACTAGATCGATTAGATTAAAGCTCATGCTGATTTCCTTATAGTAGAGTAAATATTTTTAATTGTGATCAAATTATAGCTTAAAATATCCACACTTGCTAAAACCATAATATTCAATGAGATAGCTTATTTACCCAGAATTTAGTTCCACCTGCCACACCCACCGGCATTACAAAAAAATTAACCACTGGTATCATCATCATTAACGTTAACATGCCACCAAAACCCAGCGCTACTGACCTATGCTTTCTTAACAAGTTTATTTCATCTTTAAAAAACAGTTCGTGATTCGCCATCGAATAGTCGCTGTACTGAAGAGATAGCATCCAAGCACCGTATAAACCCCATGCAAAAGGTGCGATAAAGTTAACTACAGGAATGATACTTATCATCAATAAAATCGGCATCCACTTGAGCATATAAACAATTTTTTTAGTCTCACTACCTAATGATTTTACCACCGTCCCAGCCAAAGCTTTATAACCCTTAAATTCTGGCAATGATTCACCATTAAGTTTGTTCTCAATACGCTCCGCTAATAGTGAGTTAAATGGCGCTGCCAATAGGTTAGCGATAATGGTAAAACTATAATAAACCGCTACCAATATAACCAACGCAAACAGCGGCCATAAAATATATTCTAACCATGTAAGCCAGCTCGGTAACCAAGCCAACATTTGCGCCATTAAAGAATCAAACTGTGATTTTGCTAGCCAAATTCCTAGCGAGAACACCATTATGTTAATTAACAGCGGGATAATCACAAACGGGCGAACACCCTTTTGGGTAATTAATGAAAAACCGCTGAAGGCAAAACCTATGCCTTGTAAAAAACCTTTAATCATTCTTGAGTTTCCTTTCATTAAATCCTTTAAGTGCCAATAACGCAGAACCATAAGCTGCTTCAGTATGCTCTGATTCTAGCATTTTGACGGATAACTGATTTTCTCTAATCATTGTCCACGCCTTATTGCGTGTACCACCACCAACACTACGCACAGAGTTAGCTAGTGGGGCACCTAGGTCAGCAAGTTTTTTATAACCCTGCTTTTCGATAGTGGCAATACCTTCTAGAATCCCTTGAAAGAATCTTAAATCTGATTCAGGACGAGGTGATAACACAGGTTGTTTACGGGTATCCGCAACAGGAAAACGCTCGCCTGTTTGTAATAAAGGATAATAATCCAATCCGGTCGGCTCATCAGGTTTTAGCTGTATTGTTAGCTCATCAAGCTGTTGCTGCGAGAAATAATGCCGCAATACTTTAGCGCCCGCGTTTGATGCGCCACCCACCAGCCATTGATTATTTAAACGGTGTGAATAAATACCATGCTTTGGCGAAAAGATCGGTGTATCCGAAATCAGCTTTACGACCAAGGTACTTCCTAAAGATGTTACCGCATCACCGACTTTATCTGCACCCGTGGCAATAAAAGCTGCAATGCTATCCGTTGTCCCTGTAACACATTGTAATGTAAGGGGTAAGCCCAACTGATTCGCTTGTAATTCATCAATCTGTGCAACCGCTGTACCCGCTGGAGTTACGCTTGGTAATAAGGATTGTGTAATCCCCAGCTTTTTTATTTCATTGCTTGGCCAACTTTGATTAACCACATCGTAACCTAATTTCAAGCAATTATTTTCATCGCTTAATTGATAATTATTGCTTAGCTTGCCCAAAATATAGTCGGCTTGATGTACCGCATGAGCATGCGACTCACTTGGTTGATGCTTTAACAACCACAGCAATCGCGCTAACGAACTAGATACCCCTTGCCCACCATTATTTTCCGGCATAAACTTTTTTATTATTTTCGCTTCATCCGTTGCGCGCAGATCGTTATACATCAAAATTGATGAGCTAGGACGCCCCTGAGAATCCACCAATAAAATTGTGCCTGATGTACCATCAACAGCAATTGATTTAAGATTTTTCTTTATTTTAAAAGGCAGGTCATTTATAAGTTTAACGACCGAATCCCACCACAACTGGGAGGTTTGATTATCTGGATTTTGATAAGCAGTATTGGTTTGACTATGTATTTTTTTGTATTTATCAATAATCGTTAATCGACAACCTGAAGTGCCTAAATCTATTCCTGCAAAAAAAGGGTTATCTTTCATAAAACGATCTTACTTTACGCTGATACTCACTCAGCTGAATTGACCTATTTGAAACCAAGGCATCTATCATTCGCTACCCTCAAATTCAATCACTAATATACGCGCTTCGCCAAGCGGATGTGCCACGTGCTCTGTACCGATAGTTGCGTGGAATATATCGCCAGCATTAAGTGTATTTTTAACTACTTTCGAATCAACCTTATGGTGCATTTCCACAACGCCATCGAGCACCACAAAAACCTCTTCTCCATCATTAATATGCCATTTATAAGGCTGATCTGTCCAATGGAGTCGAGTCGTTATACCATTCATATTGGCTATATCGACTGCACCCCATGCTTTTTTAGCGGTAAATTCTTTACTTTTAATGATTTTTGGCATGTTGAGACCTTTGTACGAGTCAGTAGCGAAAGAAAAATGGGCTATAATTTTATTGATTGAGCGAAAAATGAAGTTAATAACGGGTTATTAGCAAGTTTCTCAACGAAGAGCAGTGAAATTTTAGTCATTTTTACTCGTCATCTGATTCGTGCAAAGCACTGATATTATAACTTTACCTGTTTTTCAAGCACATAAATAGACTCTTTTAATTCTTCCATACGCGCATCCAACATATCTAATGAATCACGAATCCCCCTATTATAAAAATAAGGGCCTATTTCTTCGCTAAAAAAATCCAATAAGAATTCTGCGTCAAAATTACCAACCTCTGTATCGAGCTCATCATGTAGATACATTTTAATTTTAGGAACCAAGGACTCTTTTTCTTCTTTACTAAATTTAATTTCAGACATTTTCTCCTCACACCTCTTCACGATTGTCTATTACTTAGCGTGTAATAACACCCAACCAATCCATGCTTGATTTTTCAATCACACCTAAAATCAACTGCGGATATAAACCAACAATCAACACCAGTGCGCTCATTACAAAAGCGATAAATAATTCTCTTGGCTTTAGATCAACGGCATCGGCAATAATGTCGTTACGACACTCTCCCAAAAATGCTTTACGGAAAATCCCCAGAAAATAAGCAGCACCTAAAATAACACCAAACAATGCCGCTAGACCAACGCCGGTATAGCTGTTTAAGGCACTAATTATAATTAAGAACTCAGCAGGAAACGTGCTCGTACCCGGCACCCCCATATTGGCAAGCCCTAAAAAGAAGAAGAAAGACGTCAGTAAAGGCATCGTTTTAGCGACACCACCCAAGCTTATAATATCGGTCGAACCGATACACTGCAGTAAAAAGCCGCTTAATAAAAATAAGCCGCCTGCCACCATAGTGAGATTTAGTAATTGAAACACTGCACCTTGAATTCCTTGAATGCTAAAAGTAGCAATACCCAACACCACCATACCCACATGGCTTAAACTTGAAAACGCCAACATGCGCCGAATATTGGTTTGGCTCAACGCCGCAACGGCACCGTAAACCACCCCAGTAATCCCCAAGCCAATGAGTAACCATTGATAGGTATGTGCCGCATCCGGTGCCATCGGCACGGTAAAACGCAGCAGGCCATAAGCCCCTAGTTTTATACCAACTAGGGTTGCAATTGTTCCTGGGTGACCTTCTTGTGCGAGTACTGGCAGCCATGTGTGCATGGGAAATAATGGTGTTTTTATACCAAAACCAAATAATAATAAAAAGAAGATAATGCTTTGGTAAGGGTTATCATCCGCAACTTGGACTAGCTGCGTATAATCAAATACATAACTGCCATCAGGCTGTATCGCCAGTAACACAAAGGCAAACGCGATTGGTAAGCCACCTGTCATCATAAATAAAACATATTTCATGCCCGCATAACGGCGGTTTGCTCCCACTCCCCAAAGGCTTAAAAGAAAATACAACGGGATTAAAGTGGTTTCCCAAAAGAACAAAAACAAGATGGTATCAAGCGCACTAAATACACCTAAGATAGCAAATTCTAGAATCAAAATTAACGAAAAATAGCTACGCCGTAATGTTTGAATATTGTTCCACGATGACAGCGTTACCATCATAAATAGCAATGCCGCGGCGGGCAAAAACAACACAGATAACCCATCAATACCAATAAAATAATGAATATTCAGTGAGCTAATCCATGGGTTTTTTTCCACCATTTGGAAACCCGATAAATCAGCATCAAAATTAACAGCAATGATAACCGTCACTGCCAATACCAGTAAATGCGTGGTTAATGCCATCAGACGAGCTTTAGATTCAGGAACGACTAACGTTAAAGCCGCCCCAACAGGCAAAATTACTAATAAAAGACTTAACCATGGGAAGTCAGAAAAGTGTAATGCGCTATATGCTGCATACATTGCATTGTCTTTATCCATTATTCATGTTCGCCTCGATTACCGTATAAATTTGATAAGCCATCAAGTGCATGTTCAAATAAATCCAACCATAATTCCGAGAAAAATCCCATCCCAAGTATCACTATAATCACTGTAATCGTAATGGCTTGTTCTGTGAGCCTTGCGGAGTTTTTATCCCATTTTGATGTATCACTATTGGGCTCTGAAAGGAAGGCTTTTTGAAACGCAAACAGTAAAAAACCCGCCGCGGTTACATTGCCCAGTGCCGCAGCAATTGTGATCAATGCACCAAACTCAGCTATTGATGCTTCCAAGACAAAATGTACCGCATCAAACCCAGGTGTTCCTGGCATCCCTACTATTGCTAGACCAGCAATTAAAAAGGCAATTCCTGCCAGCGGTAAAAACTCAAATAAGCCACCCAAACGAGACATGACTGAGGTATTGGTTCGCTCCCAAATAAGCCCGGTCATAAACATTAAAGCAGATATCGCCAAGCCAAAATTAATGGCCAGCATAATACCGCCTTCAAAACCATTCCGACTTAAGGTGAATAAACCAATGGTTAAAATACCAGTATGGCTGATTACTCCATATGCCATCAAACGCCTTAAATTGGTCTGGCGCATGGCTAAAACAGCCGCATAAAAAATTCCAACCATGGCAAAAATAACTATAATATTGTGCCAATCATTCACCGCATCCGGCAGTATTGGAAATACAAAACGCAGTAAGCCAAAAACACCCACTTTTAAGCCCAGTAATAACACTGGAGCAACTGATACATTGCCGTGTTGCATGGCGATAGGTAACCAACCATGCAAAGGAAACACTGGGATACGAATGCCAAAGCCGTAAAATAAAGTAAAGAAAATAAACGTGCCAATGGCAGGTTCAACCGGTGTTTTTGCCAAGTCATACAAGTCAAAAGACCAACGACTAGCTTCAACGGTATTTAACTGATGCGCCGAGAAATTCCAACCCAGCATCAAAGTCCCAATCACCATTAAAATGATACTGATAGCCATAAATTTGGCATAAGTAAATATCATCGGTTGAGGGTCAATATAAGTCGCCCAACGATATAAAAGTACACCGACAGCAATAATTTCCAGTATCGACATCAACACAAACCACAACAAATCAACCGTCATGAATTGGCTCATTAGAACAGCTTGGATAAAGGTAACAACGGCTAATACCGATGTATTGTGTAAACCTCTAAAAATAACAAATAAAACTGACAATAAACCCAATAGCCCATTGAGCAGTATAAATAAAATCCCAATACCATCAACTGCCGCATGATAAGGTAACCCAAGCACACTGGCTTTATTCGCAAACTGCATGGTAACGGCTTCAGCTGAACCTATACTTGTATCAAAAATCTGATACAAATAAATAGCAAGTATTAACTCCAAACTGCTTGCAACGATCGCCAATAATGCCGCTGGCATATTACGCATTTTCCACAGTAAAAGTGCTGCAACTAAGGGTAGAAGTTGCATGATTTCTAAAATGGGTAATGCGCTATATGTTTCTAAAAATTCCATATATCTAGTGCCTAACCTTAAGAAATCTATGAATAACCTAGTTGAGATTCTGTAAGTCTCTAGGGCATCATATCCTAGACGCACTTTGCAGGGAATGCTTATTGCCTTCACAAAAAGTGCAACGACGGAGATGATGCCCTAGAGACTTACCCTACGGGGGCTTAGCCAAGTTTCCAATTTCTTCGTTATTGATTTGAACCTTAGAATGACTATGCTTAAAATCAATGCCTCGAACTTGAAAACTTGGCGTTGCCAGAACTCAGCTAGGTTATTCAAGAGATTCCTTAAAGTACAACAACAAAAGTTGCCATAATTAACACCAAAACATAGCGTGGCTGAGTCAGTAATTTATCAATTCTTACTAAGTAGTTTCCTAAGAAGTTAACTGCTTTCATTAAACCTTCACCACTACCTTTTAAGATAAAACGTTCTTCTAAAACCTGTAAAGAGCCAGCAAATAGTTCTAGTGATTTACCAAATATACCGCGGCCTTTTCCCACATCACTACTTACCGTAAACTTACCTTGTTGCTGTGCCTCCCAGTGTGACAGGGTATTCAACATCGTAGTATTTGATGGAATTCCAGTGATTCGATCAACAACCTGCTCATCAAATACTTGCACTTCATTGGCTAATGCCCGCGTCGGTTTCGTAAGCATCCAGTCGGCTATACCATCCAACCAGAAGCGTTGTAAAGCAGCGGTGTAGAGCCATGTTTTTTGATTTAACCACTGGGGTACAGGTGCAGCAGGCGATGTAACTTGCTGCATAAATGACGGCGCGTGTAAAAATTGATAAGCACGCCAAACCGCATGTGCCACAATATGACCCAGCGCCAATTCAAACCATCCCAAGCCAATCCACACCATCATTAGACCAACTTGTGCTAATGTTGAGAACATAAATGAAGATTTCACATCCGTTTGCACCAAGCCCACTATGTAGGCATAAACGATAGTCACCAAACCTGTAAGAATAATAAAAACCATTAAAGCGGGCGCTTGAATTAATAAAGACTCCGTTCGAATTAATAAATAAACCCCCGCATGTACCATTAAGGAGCCATAAAAAACTGCGCTAGAAGGTGTCGGCCCTTCAAGTGCACGTGTGATCCACGCTGAAAATGGGAACTGGGCAGACTTGGCAAACGCAGCAATCATAAAACCAAACAGGATAATACCGATGTGAATTTTTGAGGTAATCATCGACCCCATTTCAATCCAATCTACTGTGCCTAACCAAAAAAAGGAAAAAGCGATCGCTAAAATAAAGCCTGCATCACCAATTCGGTTAGTTACAAAGGCCCGCGTGGCATTAGTCGTTGCTACATCACGGTGCCATGAATAAGCGATTAACAAATACGAACTTACGCCAGCTAGCTCCCAGCCGATAAATGTTAAAATCGCATTACCCGACAATGTCATTAAAAACATGGCGGCATTAAACACCGAAAGCATCATAAAAAAGCGTTGAAAGCCTGCTTCTCGATGTAAATAATTAACCGAAAATTTTGTAACGATAAGCGTAATAAACCCCACTAACGTTGCCATTACAAGACTTTTATAATCCATGATAAAGCTGATATTAATATGATATTCACCGGATGAAAGCCACTCACCCAAACTAATCGTTGCGCTAGGAAGCCCTTTTACTAAAGCGAAAACATCAAGTGCTAAAATGAGTAAAAAGGATAGACTAATGGCCCCCAGCGCTACGGCTGAGGTTTGCTTCTCGCCTGACTCGCCTCGGTTCCACGAAAAAATAAAGCCTATTGCAATCCACAGTGCTGCCAGTAAAGGCAATAATGGAATCAACCCCAGTATGACTTTTAATAACGGCAGTGATTCCGTTGTATCAAGCATGCACTTTTACCGTTTCTATCAAGGCTGCTGGTAAATGGTCATAATTCCCGTTATACCAGTCTTCTGATTGTTTAATGGTGCTCACTTCAATCGCTGTATTGTCGCCCTTTTTATTGTTGGCTTCGTTCGACCATATCTCCCAGCCTTTTTCTGGGTTGAACGTGTGGATCTGATCCGAGTCAGGATCTTTGGCCGATAACAGTACCCAGCCATTCCCAACTAATTCTTGTATTGAAGGCTGGTTATTATAAATCTGCGTTAAGGTTTCAATTTTTGCCTCCACCATTAACTGTAAACGCATAGGTTCATGAATCTCAATCATTTGTAATGGTAAACCTGTACGTAAATCACCGCTCGCTCCTTCCATCACACCGAATAAACCACTTAGATTATGAACGATTTTTGAGCCGCAACCATATCTCTCGTTATTTACCGCAGAGAAGTAATATTCCAAATTAATCCCAGCGCCAACGGGTCCTGCACTTAATAAAATCCGTTCTAAAAATTTCCCCTCTGGATCTACACTGGCATCATAAGAAATCAAAAAACAGCGTCGATCCATAAACATGCCTTGAGATAAATGCCTACGGCCAACAAAGCCTGTGGCAATGGTGGCGTGCCCAAGTTCAGGCCGTGCCTGAGAAATATCAACGGCACGACCAGCAATATGTTTTTTAGCCGATTTCAATGTCGGGTTTTTAGGTGCTGATGCCAACTTTCGACAACGCTCATGAGCCGATTGTTGACAGGCTAGTGCAACTTCATTTTGTAATTTTTTAAAGGGTTTTTGCAATGGTTCAGGGATTAAATCAATATCTTCCCAGCTAATTTTCTCATTACAAGTATCGTGCTCTGCACCCACAAACCAACAGTCATCAGGAATGCTTATTGTACGTTTTACTAACTGTTTACGTACCTCTGGATGATTGGCCATCGCCGCAAACGCGCGCCCATTAGGGCCACTAAATTTACCGCTGCAAGCACCACAGCCATAAGCAGAAGCATGCGGGTTATTTTGATTATTGGAGTAATGCCCAATTAATACCACAAAGTTAGAAAAGCCTGATAACAAGCCATTATTTTGTAAGAATGCTTCGACGATATTGGTTTGTTCATCAATGGTAAAACCGTGTTTTAAATGTCTAAAGCTGGATGACTTATCCTTAGAAAAGGTGGTATCTATACGTGTTACTGGTTTTTTATTTAAGCTTTTTTGTAGCGACAAAATCCTCTCGCTCCAAGTCAAGGGTGAAAATATTTTCACCGCTAAAGTCAAAAAAGCAATGGGCATATAGAGTGCTGTTAAAAATGCTGTTTTAAGCACACTACGATGTGAATCTTGATGAATAAAATTCTTTAGTTGCACCGTTACCGCAGCCCTACGTTTGTGCTTTTCTACCGCTTCAACATGCTGAGCATCGGCTACTTCTTCTATTTCATGTTGGGGTGTTGCAACCACGGGGCAAAGTGGAAATGACTCTTTTTCATACAAGCCCTTCCAGTTCATCACGATACCAAAAAAAGCTGCTGCGCCAAACGTTTCGATAGCAGGATTTTGATGCTCAAGGTGACGACGTAACCCTTCTTCACGATCATCCATACAAAATATTAACTGCGCTTGCGGGCGCTGATCACGATTCGCCCAGGTTCCTCTACCATGATTTTTAGCGACCGTAGCAAACACTTGGTCACGGTAATGATTTTCATAGGCTTGTAATAAAATAAAACCGGCAGTTTGTTTGTCCATCTGCGCAATACAATCAAACAATGTATTTATCTGGGTTGCATTAAGTTGTGAAATGTCTCTAGCGTTTAAACCTAAATGTTGAGCTAAACGAAATAACACCCATGCATTTTTCTCGGCAAGTTGATCATTACCCCTTGTTGTTGTACGTACCTTTGCGACATCATCACTTTGTTGCCAAGTCCAGATAATTTGCGCTAATTGTTGCCATTCTTCCTTGTGAGTATTTAACGATTCTCGTTGTGCCGTTAATGCGATTAGCCTTTGCGCACTGCCTTTTACATATTCAGGTAAGTGCTCATTAAACAAGCCATAACGTACCAAGTGCTCTGCATCCTGCTGGTGCAAGTAGCCACGAATAGTGTCAAGGTCACCTTCAATCAACCACAAACGACGACATAGTTTACGAATATGTAAATGTTCAAGCACCAAGCGTACTGCTAGGTAATCAAAAATATCTACCTGCATTTCAGTATTGCTATTGTATTCTGGCTTTTTATGCCGCCAATAAAACATTCCCGACCAACCAGGTAAATCCAACGCTAGCCGAGTGATATAAGCACCCCATTTATCTTCTGGAATACCCATTCGCCCAAGCTCAGTAACGATGGTATCTAGCGCAGAATTTGGTAATGAATTGAGGTGTTCTTGCCAATCAGGTATGTCATTAAAGAACCTATTGCTATCCACTTTTGCGCTGGCTTTCCAACTTTGATAAAAGCTTTTATTCATCACAGAGTTAGCATGCCAGCGCGCAAAACCTTCATCCAGCCAATTAGAAATATAGGGTAATAAATAAGGGACAATTTCTGTTTGAACATCTTCCCCTGTTAGTGCTTTTAAAAAACCACGCAGGGTATAACTGTGACCAATTTTATCAATAGATTTATTTAATTGTTGCCAAGATTTTTTTTGAATAAGCGGATTGATTTTAGATGATGATTTTGCCTCAATATCTGCTGTTACATTGAAATCTGTTAATTGTTTTATAACGGTGTGTAAATTAAAGTCACCGGTCTTGTCTTGCACCAGTGCTTCTAGTTGTTGCCAGGCTTCTTGCTGTGTTTCTTGAGTTTTAGGCAGAACATCATTAGCAATTGCGCTACCGTTTTCACTGGATATTATTTTAGAAAATATTTTTTCAGCCTGCTCAGGTGCAAGATTTGTCATTCCTTCTGGATGAACGAACTTGACATCTAAGTTTAAGACATTAATACAAGCCTTCCACAGGGCCTGAATATAGTCTGATTCTTTTGTTGCCCCTAAACAAGCTACTCGTACATCTTCAGGTATATCATCTTGAAAGGTCACTAAAGCATGCGCTTCTTCGGTTTGCCAAATCAACTGACACCGAGAGATTTTCTTGAGTGAAAATAAGGCTGCGGTTCGATAAACATCGTGGCGACGAATAACTTTTTTATTCTCAATAATAATGTCATTAGCATTAAGCGATTTATTCTTTAATAGTGCCGACTTTATACCATCATCTGTCAACCGCTCTTCACGATAACTCTGACGAAAACGTAACTGCGGCCAATAGCCATAAGCCCCCGTTAATTCATGCGAGGCCTTCATCGCATCGGGGAACTTCAAGTGCTCAAAGCCATGCAAGGTATTATGATGAACAAAGTCTTTAATTGAAGCTTGCGCGGGTAACACATGCGCAAAGCGTTCTACCGCATGAAGTATTTCATCCGTTGCGGCAGTAAGTTGCGATGTAGATTCCTTTAACAATCTTCTAACCTTTTTAATTGTTGTTGTAGGATAACCTGATCAAGTCCCATTATTATTAGCTTGCCAGAACTCCGCTAAAATTATAACCGACTTAATCAGCTCACCATATTAGTGTGCGTTTAATGAAACAAGTTGAACAAAATGATTAACCGTGGGCGTGATTAAATCAATAATCGGCGCGGGGTACAAGCCAAAACCTACCATACCTAGCGTCAATACCGTGGCCGCTAGCACTTCGGTATTTCTAAGGTCATTTATATCTTCCATGCTCTCATTCGCTGGGCCTGTAAACAAGCGTTTAATCGTGCGTACACTGTAGGCAGCGCTCACCAGTACGCTAAAGGATAAAATCACCATTACCCAGCCCCACTGCTGAAAACCTCCTATCATTACATGTAACTCAGCCACAAAACCTGCCGTTCCTGGCAAACCAACCCCTGCGATAAAGGCGATAATGATAAAGAAAGCGAAACGTGGAGTAATACCCATTAATGACCCGTAATCATTAATATTTTTGGTTTGGGTACGCTCATACAATAAACCAATCAACATAAAAGATGCACCAGCAACAAAACCATGCGCGATCATTTGATAAACCGCGCCTGTCATACCCGTCACATTTAAAGTGGATATTCCTAGTAGTACCACGCCCATATGTGCCACCGATGAATAGGCGATCATTTTTTTAAGATCACTTTGCCGCCATGCCAGTAAAGCACCGTAGGTAATAGCAATTAAGGCAAGCACCATTAATAAGTTTTGTAGAGAAAGTGCCGCATTCGGTAACATTTCACAGGCTCGAATTAAACCGTAAGCCCCCATTTTTAATAATATACCAGAAAGCAAAATACTCACCGGACTAGGCGCTTCAACATGTGCAACAGGTAGCCAACCATGCAAAGGAAATATCGGCATTTTAACGCCAAAGCCTATTAATAAACCCAAAAATATAAGCACCTGTTCGGTGTTATCTAAGTGCTTTGCGCCCTCTGCTATCGCTGTAAATGAGAATGATTGTCCGCCTGTGGCATCAAACAATACTAATAAACTCAGCAACATAAATACTGAGCCACCCATAGTATACAAAACGAAATTAAGCGCCGCTGTTTGTCGGCCTGCTCCACCCCAGCGATCAATCAAAAAAAACAAAGGGATTAAAGTCGCCTCCCAAAACACATAAAACAACGCCCAGTCACGTGCCATAAAAACGCCCATAATAGCGCTAGACAATACCAGCATCAGCAAGTAATAACTTTTAGGGTGATGATTAATTGATTTAGATGACAGAATAGCAACCCAAACTAAAAGAGTCGTCAATAGCACCATTGGATATGAAAAGCCATCGACCCCCAACGAAAAAGAAGTACCCATGCGGGTATTCCACGCATGCTGATAGGTTTGCCATAAACCTTGTTCTGTCGGGGTTACATCACCCCACAGCAATAAGTAGAAGGCATACAATAGGGTTGCTGTTGCGGTTGTAATAGCGATAGCACGAATCACTGACACGCTACTGTTTGATGATGATTGACAATATTTGGTTGGTAATAGCGCGATAATAAACGCACCCACAAGCGGCATCAAAAGCAAACTTAATAAGCTGGATGACATACTGCCTTTCTCGTGAATTTGATTTTCTGCAATTCTACACTAACTGAGTAAAATTCTCCTTAATTTTGAGGTATCAGTTTTTAAAACGGACATATGAATAAATAGCATACAAATTAATAATTATCAAAGCATTTAATAAGGGGGGGGTACAATGCGCGCGAAGTGTTTTATTTACAGAGAAGATAAATATGAAAGCCCCGAAGTCGCCCCTAGCAATACTAACTACCAGCTTACTCATTACGATTTCGATCGGCGCGTGTAATTCAGCCAATGATTCAAAAAATAATTTCAATGAAAAAGATGGAGCAACCAACAGCCCTAACGTAAGCACATCCGTTAACCAACAAATTACTTCACTGGGTGAAGAGTTATTTCATGATGAAACCTTATCAAGAGATGGCAACCAATCGTGTGCAAGCTGCCATAATCCAGACCATGCATTTATTGATGATCGTATCAATGAAACCAGTTTAAGCCAATCTACTCCCAGCTCTGTATCATCTGGGCAAGATTCAGCAGCATTGGGTGATAGAAATACCCCTACTGCCAGCTATGCCGCTTTTATTCCTGATTTTCATTTTGACAGTAGCGATGAGTTATTTAAAGGCGGGTAGTTTTTGGATGGCAGAGAGAAAAACCTGCATGGTCAAGCCGGACAACCCTTTTTAAACCCTGTTGAAATGCAAACCTTAAAATCAGCAGTAGTTGCAAAGGCTAGAAAAAAACACGGTGACATTCTACGTGATTTATACGGTGAGGCTGTTTTTGATACAATTGACCGCGCTTACAATGCGATTACCTTTAGTATTTCTGAATTTGAAAAAACTGAAGAATTTTCCCCTTTTGATTCAAAATTTGACCGAGTTCTTAAAGGTGAAGATACTTTTACTGCACAAGAAGCGCTCGGCCTAACGTTATTTAAAGCAGAAGATAAGGGTAATTGTGCTGCGTGTCACACCGTCCCAACCCTCGCCAACACTAAACAAGAAAGTACCTTTACGGATTTTAGCTACGATAACCTAGGTGTGCCGCGCAATGACATTGTTCGCGGCTTAAATGGCAAAGGCTATGAATTTGTAGACAATGGTTTATTTCAAAACCCTCTGGTTAATGATGCGAAGTTAAAAGGTGCATTTAGAGTCTCCACATTACGCAATATTGCCGTCACTGCTCCCTATATGCACAATGGAATCTTTAAAGATTTAAAAACCGTGGTACATTTTTATAACACCCGTGATGTTGATGGTGCACTCAATCCAGAAACATGGGATCCGTGGAGAGCATCTGAAGTAGATGCGACAAAAAACACCGAAGAGTTAGGTGATTTAAAATTAACTGATGCGGAAGAGGATGCCTTAGTCGCCTTCATGAAAACGCTAACAGATAGTCGCTATGAGGATTTAATACCGGACTAGGGTTACATTAGACTTCGCTAATAGCCAAGCCAACGCCACTCGCAAGTTTCACAAAATCAGGAAAAGACGTATTTACATTGGCGCAGTCTAAAATGGTTATTTCACCTTTAGCCCGTAACCCTGCTATTGCAAATGCCATTGCAATACGATGGTCAGCATGGCTATCAACTGTACCCTTAGTTAAACCTTTACCTTCCATACCCTGTATTATTATTCCATCAGGCTTAACATCTGTTTGTATGCCACAATTAGCTAAGCCATCAGCCATTACTTGTATCCGATCACTTTCTTTGACACGTAGCTCTTCTGCACCACTCAGTACTGTTTCACCCGTTGCACAAACAGCGGCAATAAATATAACAGGAAATTCATCAATTGCTAAAGGAACAAGCTCTTCTGGAATATGAATCCCTTTGAGCTTAGAGGACCGAATACGTATATCTGCCACAGGTTCGCCACCAACCTCATGATGATTTGAAAGCGTAATATCTGCACCCATTAACTTTAATATTTCGATAACTCCAGTACGGGTTGGATTAACACCCACATGCTCCAACGTAATATCTGAACCTGCTGCGATACTAGCACCCACCATAAAAAAGGCTGCTGATGAAATATCTGCAGGGACATCAATATCACAAGCTTTTAAAACACTACCGCCTTGTAATTTAATATTTTCCCCTTTCTCACCCGTTGTTACTACCTCGTAAGAGAAGCCTCGTAGCATACGTTCGCTGTGGTCACGCGTTATCCCAGGCTCTGTTATACGAGTTTCACCCTCTGCATATAACCCTGCAAGCAATACCGCAGACTTTACTTGGGCACTGGCAATTGGCAAGGTGTAATGAATACCTGCTAAGTGCTTCCCCCCTTTTATTTGTAACGGAGGGCGTCCTTCGGCTTGTGTGACAATGTCTGCACCCATTTGAGATAATGGTTTTGTAATACGGTTCATAGGTCGAGAGGATAATGATTTATCACCCACCAAGGTAGTATCAAATGTTTGTCCAGCCAGTAAGCCAGTCATCAAACGCATTGCTGTACCACTATTACCCATATCTAAATCTATTTTAGGCGCTTGTAGGCCTTTTAGACCTACACCTTTGATAGTCAGAGAAGTTGTTGTATTTTGTATTATATCAACGCCCATAGCCCTGAATGCATTCATAGTTGCAATACAGTCCTCACCATTCAAAAAGCCGTTAACCTGAGTTGTTCCTTCCGCAATTGAGCCAAGGATTATTGATCTGTGTGACATGGATTTATCACCAGGAACACGAAGTTTACCTGTTAGTGTACCATTTGGAGAAGTCTTAAAAGTAGTTGTCGGCATGAGAGTTATTTTTACAAAAGTTTAAAAGAGGAAATTTAGCATATGCCCTATTTTAATTCTTCTGTTTAAAGTAAATATAAAGCTAATAATAATGAGATATTAGAAGATTAATAAACGAAAGAACGTGGGATGTACACCATTTTACCCGTCATCCGAGCATAATTGATAGACTTGTAAGCTAGTAGAGACCTTGCATGCTAATACTTATTGAAATTTTACTTTCTGGCTCTTAACCTTACAACTTGTATAGGAGACATTACAAATCTCTATTACCATATAGGCTGTTTGAGGCAAGCTAATTAAAAGTGAAGATATATCAATGGCGCCTTTCGTTGTTTCAGAATCTTTACACATCATTTTATTATCCGTCAGAAAATTACACGAAAAGTTTGCAACTTCATTACAATCAAAAAACTTAGAACTTCCGCAGCGTTTACCAAATATTCGAATATCTTTAGTTTCTGAAAGGAAAGCATCAGTACTTACATAAACATCCACCTCATAAGGGTCTGAGGACTTTGCTTTCCAATCAAAACTGAATAATCCAGATTTTATATTTGCATTTATAACAGGATTTTTTAAACTAAATGCTTTGATAGTTGTACTAGCTTTTGGGTTTTTCGAAATTGGTGCCGAACTAGGCTTACTAGGCTTACTATTTGTACCTCCCCCACAAGCAAAAAGCAAAGAAGAAATCAAAATACTGAATAGAACATTAATTTTACGCATAACCAAAAACCTATCATTGTAATTCGATTGAATTACTCATTAAGTATAGTCTAAATTATTAATATTTATAATAAAAGCCCATAGTTGGCTATATATTACACAGAGATTTAATGAACCTCTTTAAATGTTTCTATCGCGAGTACTCTTTGCATGCTCAAACAAAGCCTCTATTGATTCTTCATCTTCGTCATCAATTAATTGTGTTAACTCTGCTAAGTCCTGTTGGTATTTATTCAATGCAGAAAGGATGGCATCTTTATTTTCAAGACAAATATCACGCCACATCACAGGGTCACTGGATGCAATTCGTGAAAAACTTTTAAAGCCTCCGGCTGCAAAAGCAAAAACATCATCACCATATTCTGATTTAGACAAGGTATTCACTAAAGAATACGCTAAAATATGCGGTAAATGACTAGTTGCTGCCAATACATCATCGTGCTGTTTCTCATCCAGTAATTCAACGATAGCACCCGTAGCCTCCCACATATTTTTAACACGACCAACGCTATAGGGGGCAGTATCTTCGGTAGGTGTTAACACAACTTTTTGATCCATAAAAAGATCATCAATAGCGGCTTCCACACCGCTTTTCTCTCGTCCTGCAACCGGGTGACCTGCAACAAAGTTATGCGGCGCCGTACCCCCGAAGACTTCTTCAACAGCTTTAATCACCGCGCCTTTAGCACTACCTGCATCTGTAATCACCATATCATCATTAATATAATCAACAATACTTTCTAAGACAGGTTTTATCGCACGCATTGGCACCGCCAGTAGAACCATATCTGCGCCCTTTACAGCCTCAACTGGATCTAAGGTATAACTGTCAATAACGCCTAGTTCAACAGCTTTTTGTAGGTGTTCTGCATTTCGACTACAACCCACCACTTCACCCACGTAGCCAGCTTTGCGAAGCGATAACGCCAAAGAGCCACCAATTAGCCCGACACCAAATATACATAATCTTTTTATCATTTTTCCAGTACCTTATCGAACGCATCTAAACAAATCTGGTTTTCAGTTTGGGTTGAAATAGTAATACGTAAATGATTAGGCAAACCATAGTTTGCAATTGGTCTTACAATCACCGCTTCATGTAATAACGCGTTATAGATCGGCATGGCATCTTGCGCAAAATCGATTGTGATAAAGTTTCCAACACTTGGGATATAGTCCCAGCCTCGCTGTTGGCATGCTTGCTGCCAAAAAACTAAGCCCTGCTGATTAATTTCCACACATTTTTCCAAATGTTTTTTGTCATCCAATGCAACTGTTGCTGCCAATAGCGCGGGCGTATTGACGTTAAAAGGTTGGCGCACACGGTTTAATAAATCTGCGATCTCCTTACTACAAACCGCATACCCTACTCTTAAACCTGCTAACGCATAAATTTTTGAAAAAGTACGTGTGACGATTAAGTTTGGGAATTGATCCAACCATTGAACCGTATCGGGATAATCATCTTCGGTCACATATTCAAAATAGGCTTCATCGACAACCACAATAATGTCAGTCGGAATATTCTTTAAAAATACGTTTAACGCATCAGCATCCAACCAAGTGCCAGTAGGATTATTTGGATTAGCAATAAAAATAACGCTCGTTTTATCTGTGATGCAATTACGCATTGCAGATAAATCATGCCCATACGGGTTAGTGTTATGATTGACCGCCAGCGCCTGACTAACTTTGGCTGTAGCACCAACTGCTTGAACACTAATTGGGTAAACAGCGAAAGCATATTCTGAATATATCGCTTCGCGTCCTTCACATAAAAAGGCACGTGCGATCATATCCAAAATATCATTGGAGCCATTGCCTAAGGTGACTTGTTCTGTAGTAATAGTGACAGAATCTGACGTTAAAAGATTGGCCAGTTTTTTCTTGAGCGCAAATCCACCACCATCAGGATATAAGCCCAATTGTGAAGAAACATTCTGTAAGGCTTCTTTGACTCGCTCGCTTGGTCCTAGAGGGTTTTCATTCGAGGCTAGTTTCAAAGTATTTGTTACGCCTAGCTCACGCTCTAACTCATCAATGGGTTTACCCGGTTGATAAGGCTGTAGACCTTGCACTCCCTTCACTGCTAGCAAATTAAAATCAACCATTACAAAACTGCTTTCGGGTATGAACCTAACACACGCACCAGCTCTGCTTCTTTATTAAGCTCAATCAGAGCCTTGGATAACTTTTCATCATCTTGATGTCCATTAACATCCATAAAGAAAAAGTACTCCCAGTTCGCATTTTGTGAAGGCCTCGACTCAATGCGCGTCATATCCAAACCATTTTCAACGAGTGGTGTGAGTAAATGATATAAAGCGCCTGAGCGATTTTTTGTAGAGATCATCAAGGTGGTTTGATCTTCTCCACTTGGTGGTACATCTTGTTTACCTATCACCAAGAATCTCGTGGTATTTTTATCACTATCCTCAATGTTTTTTTCTACCACTGTTAAGCCATAAACCTCTGCCGCTTTTATTCCCGCAATAGCTGCTGAGAAGCCTTCCTCTTCCTTCGCATCTAATAAAGCGCGCTTGGCAGCTTCTGTATTACTGGAAACAGGTACACGCTCTGCATTAGGTAAATGTAGGTCTAACCACTGCCGACACTGGGCTAAAGACTGCTGATGCGAATAAACGCGTGTCACCTCTTGCCAATCTTTATCGGCTAATTCCGGTGATAAAAGTAAGTTTTGATGAATACGTAACGCTGTTTCACCGCTAATTTTTAACGGCGAATTCATGAACCGATCCAAGGTATAGGAAATTACACCTTCAGTAGAATTTTCAATAGGAACAACACCATAGTCGACCTTGCCATTTTCTACTTCACGAAATACCTGACCGATAGAATTTACTGGCACAGGTTGTACAGCTTGCCCAAAATGCTTATGTGCAGCTTCTTGGGTAAACGAACCTTCAGGGCCGAGAAAAGCGACTTTGATACTTTGCTCCAAAGCTAAACAGGATGAAATTATCTCACGAAAAATAGCAGTGATGCGCTCATTGGCTAACGGGCCGGGATTATCTTTTGAAACACGCCGTAGGATTTGCGCCTCACGTTCAGGGCGGTAAAACCAAGGGTTTTCCTCGCCTGCTTGGCGTTTGGTTTCGCCCACTTCTTCGGCGCAATCAGCGCGTTTTGAGAGTAACGCTAAAATCTCATCATCTATCGCATCAATACGGTCGCGAATAGCGAGTAGTTTTTCTTTAGTTTGATCTGTCATAGTTGTATTTTACCGTAAAGAAATCTATCCGTATGATTTTTCAAAGTCACTCATCATCTCAATTAAGGCATCAACGCCCTCTTCTGGCATTGCGTTATAAATACTGGCGCGCATACCACCTGAAATCCGATGCCCTTTAATTGACACAATATCACGCTCAGCGGCTTGTTCTAAAAACACCTTATCTAACTCAGAGTTTGCTAGCGTAAAAGGAATATTCATCCACGACCGTGCCTCTTTTTGCACCGTATTTTTATAAAAATCAGATTGATCAATCGCCGCATAAAGTTTATCTGACTTACGTTGATTAACATCTGCCATCGCGTTTAAGCCACCCTGCTTTTTAATCCACTTAAAAACTAAGCCGGCGATATACCATGAATAGGTTGGAGGCGTGTTATACATTGAATGGGCGTTTGCGTGTATTTCGTAATTCAACATAGCAGGGCATGATTCACGCGCTTTGCCTAATAAATCATCGCGCACAATAACAATTCCTAAACCGGCTGGACCAATATTTTTTTGCGCCCCTGCGTAGATTAAACCAAATTGGCTTACATCCAAGGGCCGAGATAATATCGTCGATGACATATCGCACACTAAAGGCACACCCTCTGTTTGAGGAACCCAAGGAAACTCCAGCCCACCAATCGTTTCATTAGCCACATAATGCAAATAAGCCGCATCTGGGTTTACTCCCCAATTTTCGTAGTGTGGAATCGTTGTGTAATTAGTGTCTTGTGAATCAGCAACCACATTGACAGAACAAAAACGATTCGCCTCCTTTATCGCCTTATCAGACCATACGCCGGTGTTGACATAATCTGCGCTATCATTATCACCTAATAGATTAAGTGGAACAGCTGCAAATTGCGTGCTACCGCCACCCTGCATAAAAATAATTTTATAATTATCAGGAACGGCTAATAATTCACGTAATTCAGCCTCTGCCTCAGTAGCAATTGATGTATATTCTTTTCCTCGATGCGACATTTCCATCACCGACAAGCCACAGCCATGCCAATCCAGCATTTCAGCTTGTGCCTGCTCTAATACTTCTTGTGGTAAAGTTGCAGGGCCTGCGCTAAAGTTAAATTTTCGAGTCATTCGTGAATCCTTTATTTTACATTTGATCAAAGAGCGGCATGGGTAAAAGGAGTTGATAAGGAAATACCCTGCTCTATTGAGTTTTTTAACATTAATTGCAACAATCGTTGACGTGTTAATAATAGCTTTTCAACATCTTTTGTATAGTAAAAAAATAACCATTCAACCGCATGGTCACCGGTATCTTTAATCCCATATTCAAGCTCGTATTGTTCCTCAAGAGGAATTCCATTATCTTCTTTAGCGATTTCATAGACAGATTCAAAGAGTTTTTTGACCCGACTTTCAGAAACATCATAGCCCATCTTAAAACTTAAACTTTCACGAAGTCCGCGAGCTGATGCAAATTTTGACAGGTTATGAACGGTAAAGTCACGTAACTTCGAATTTTTAATCATTACTCGATGATTATTAGCAATATTTAAAATAACAGTATGAAAGACTTTGGTTTTATAAACTAAACCATAAACATCTTCACCATCATTAAACTGAATCACATCGCCTTCTGAGAACATATCGCTGTTTAAAATTATCAAGCCATGAAATATATCAGGTGCCCAGATATTAGCAGTAAGGGCAAGAAAAACACCAAATAAACCGATCACCCCACCCGCTTCCAATATTGAGTCAAAACCGAGTAAACGAATAATGCTGATTAGGGCAACAATGCCAATAACGATGCTGCTAAAAATACTTAAAAGGCGTGTTTGATAGGTCGAGGTATAACGTGCTTTACCATTAACATCACGTTTTTTCCCATTTTGCCGAACCAAAAGGGCATGGGCTAAATGCATGGCTAAATATGCGAAATAGACAATCGCAATAACGGCTAATAGTTTAAGAACTAAACCATCATCAGTTTGTAAGTTTTGAGCCTTATCTTTAAAAAAGCGTACATAGCCATAAACGAGAATCATGAGCAAGTTTAGTGCTCTAAAAATCATAACCTTACGAGAGAAACCTGAAACTTTATCAGGGTCTGGATAAATCTGTTTTAAAATCAGTCGGGCAAAAACCAATAAAAGTAAATTAACACCAAAAACGAAGTAACCCAGGGTATCAAAATGATTAATGATCTCAATCAGTTGATTCATTCTTGCTTATCTCTCTCGCATCGTTCAAAAGTATTTAAAAGATGTGACTTTACCATGAAGGGCATGAAAAACGTGAAGAAAACAAATTAGAAATTATTTGAATTAGCATTTTGATTTAGGTAAAGAATGATTAATTGTGTAAACACCTCTTGATTTTTAACCACAGTCTCTTGTTATCTTTTATTTTTGAAGTCGTTGGCTACAAAGCCTAAACGCCTAGCTGGGTATGGGTTAAACACGAAAAGAAGGCTAGCATAGAAAGTCAAATAGGTAACAAACCACTCCCTTATCTATCTTCCCTTCATGTTCTTCATGGTAAAAAGGGGTTTTAAATCAGCAAAAATTACTCTTCATTGGAATCAGTAGCTTCCTTTTCACTAGAACCACTAGGCTCAATACCCTCTTCTAGCGCATCCTCTTCGTCGTCACCTTCCATGCTGGCAACTTGTACGAGCTGGGTTAGGTTTTCACCTTTACCTAGTTTAATTAAACGCACACCTTGTGTATTTCTACCGACAACTGAAACATCCTCTACTTTAGTTCTTACTAAAATACCGCCGTTGGTGATTAACATGATTTCATCATCGTCGATCACTTGTACCGCGCCGATAGAAGCACCGTTACGATCTGATGTTTGAATGGCAATCACACCACCGCCACCACGGTTTTGTGATTTGAACTCTGCGGCTTCGGTGCGTTTACCGTAGCCATTTTCAGTTGCCATTAACAAGCGACCTTCACGCAATACGATAAGTGCATTGACTGTTTGGCCTTTTTCCATTTTGATTCCGCGAACACCTGCAGCGGTTCTGCCCATGCTTCTTACATCAGACTCTTTAAAACGTATCGCCTTACCCTGTGTGGTAAATAACATCACTTCGTCGTCTTTCTCGGTTAATGCAACATCTACAAGCTGATTACCTTCATTGAGTTTAAGTGCAATTAATCCGCTAGAGCGTTGATTTGAGAAGGCTTTTAATTCAGTCTTTTTCACCGTTCCATCTTCCGTTGCCATGAAGATAAATTTATCATCTTCATATTCACGAATGGGAAGAATTGCTTGGATACGCTCATCTTCTTCTAAGGGCAACAGATTCACGATGGGTCGCCCACGTGAAGTACGCGACGCCATGGGTAATTGATAAACCATTAACCAATAGACTTTTCCTTTGGATGAGAAACACAACACCGTATCGTGCGTACTGGCGACAAAGAGCTTTTCGATAAAGTCTTCGTCTTTCATTTTCGTTGCTGCTTTGCCACGCCCACCACGACGCTGTGCGCGGTAAGTGTCTATTGGCTGTGCTTTGGCGTAACCTTCATGAGAGAGGGTAACTACGACATCTTCTTCTGGGATGAGGTCAATATCACCCAAGTCTTCACCGACTGCGTTGATTTTAGTAAGTCGTTCATCACCATACATTTCAAGCATTTCGAGTAACTCTTCACGAATTACGCGCATTAAACGCTCTGGCGAACCGAGAATATCTAAAAAGTCGATAATCTTAGTCATTAACTCACGGTATTCACCAATGATCTTGTCTTTTTCAAGACCGGTTAAACGATGCAATTGTAAATCTAAAATGGCTTTAACTTGAATTTCAGTTAACCAATAACCGTCATCTTTCACACCAAAACGCGGGTCTAAATCTTCAGGTCGTGCTACCGATGAATCTGCTTTTTCAAGCATTTCTAAAACAATAGTTGCTTTCCATGCTTGTGCTAACAAACGCTCTTTTGCTTCTGCCGGATTAGCTGATGAGCGTATAAGTGCAATAATCTCATCAATACTGCCTAATGCAACGGCTAAACCTTCTAAAATATGAGCGCGCTCACGCGCTTTGCGTAGTAAATAAATAGTACGACGCGTGACCACTTCACGGCGGTGACGAATAAAGGCTTCAATAATTTCTTTAAGGTTAAACAACTTAGGCGCGCCATCAATTAACGCCACCATATTCATGCCAAAACTGCTTTGCATCTGAGTCTGTTTGTAAAGATTATTAAGAATAACCTCTGCGACTTCCCCGCGCTTTAGTTCAACCACCATGCGCATGCCGTCTTTATCCGACTCATCACGTAACTCTGAGATGCCTTCAATTTTCTTATCTTTAACCAGCTCGGCTATTTTCTCAATAAGACGTGCTTTGTTAACTTGGTACGGTAATTCCGTAACAACAATTTTTTCACGACCATTTTTATCGGTTTCAAAATCAGCGACAGCTCGGATTTTTACTGAGCCCTTACCCGTATGGTAAGCCTGTTTAATACCATGTGCACCGTTGATAACACCAGCCGTTGGGAAGTCTGGCCCTGGCAGGTAAACCATTAAATCATCAATGCTGAGTGTGCTGTCATCAATTAAGGCGACACAAGCATTAATGACCTCCGTAATATTGTGTGGTGGAATATTGGTCGCCATACCCACCGCAATACCGGATGAACCGTTAAGTAACAAATTGGGTAAGCGTGTCGGGAAAACTACTGGCTCGAACTCAGAATCATCGTAATTACCTTGAAAATCAACTGTTTCCTTATCAAGGTCAGCCAATAAGTCATGAGCAATTTTCGCCATACGTACTTCGGTATAACGCATCGCAGCAGGTGAATCACCATCGACCGAACCAAAGTTACCTTGGCCATCAATCAGCATGTAACGCATGGAGAAGGGTTGCGCCATACGCACCATCGTATCATACACCGCTGTATCACCATGTGGGTGATATTTACCGATTACATCACCAACTATACGAGCCGACTTTTTATACGGCTTGTTAAAGTCGTTGCGCATTTCATGCATAGCGAATAACACGCGGCGATGAACGGGCTTTAAACCATCGCGAACATCAGGTAAAGCACGCCCTACTATCACGCTCATGGCGTATTCTAGATACGATTTACGCATCTCATCTTCAAGATTAATCGGGATTATTTCTTTAGCAAATTCAGACATAAATGGGTGAGTCTTGCGACCAGTAAAAAACGTGATCAAAGTATATCAGAATCGCTGATGAAAGGTAGGGAAATACAGGTACTTACCTCATAAAAAAAGGCAGAGCTAAGCTCTGCCTTTTGACTCCGAATAGTTAAACTTCGGACTATTTTACAAACAACTATTTTTTATGTGTAGCCTCAACTGCTGCTTTCATATCAGCTTCAACAGCAGCATCAATCTCCAAGGCTTCATCGGTATCTAGCATGCCCGCATCGGGGTCATTGTAGATAGAAACATCCATCTTGCCCTCACTTTTAGCAACGATTGATGAGACAGTTGCATCACCTGATACATTGACAGCCGTTCTAATCATATCCATCAAGCGATCAACACCAAGGATTAGACCAATTCCTTCTACTGGCAAACCAACCTGAGTAAATACCATTGACAGCATAATTAAACCTACGCCCGGCACACCTGCCGTACCGATAGAGGCTAACACTGACATTAAGATAACGGTTAAGTAGCCAGATATCCCAAGGTCTACATTGTAGACATTGGCGATAAAGACTGTCGCAACACCCTGCATGATGGCCGTACCATCCATGTTTATAGTTGCACCGAAGGGCACTGTAAACGATGCCACCGAGTTATTAACACCAAAGCGTTCGGTCACTGTTCTCATCGTAACAGGGATCGTTGCGTTTGAACTTGCAGTACTAAAGGCAAACACTTGAACATTTCTGATTTTCTTTAAGAACATTGCAGGACTTAAGCCAGAGAATACTTTAAGCACTATCATTAGGGTTATAAACAAGTGGAACATTAACGCCCCGACTAACACACCTACATAACCTGCTAGTGAGGCTAATAAATCAAGACCAAGCGTGGATATAGCTTTAGCGATCAATGCAAATACTGCATAGGGTGCAACTGACATGATGATATTAACCATTTTCATCATTATTTCATTGGCTATTTCAGCGCCTTCAATAAAGCTCTTTGCTTTTTTACCTAGCATTAACATGCTTATACCGAGCAAAATAGAGAAGAATATTATTGGCAACATATCACCATTAGCCATTGATGCAATTGGGTTTTTAGGGATAATATCAATCAAAACTTGTGATAATGGTGGCTGCTCTTTACCTGCAAATTCTGCTTTAGTAGCGATATTCATGCCTTTACCAATACCGAAAGTAACTGCAATTAAGATCGCAGTAGCAATCGCAATCGCTGTTGTCATCATATAGAGCGCAAATGATTTACCGCCCACACGACCTAACATACGGATGTCACCGATACCGCACACACCACAAATAAGTGAGAAGAAGACCAGTGGAACTACCAACATTTTCAATGCGTTAACAAACATTTTTCCCACAACATGGAATAAGCCGTTAACGATATATTCATTAATAAAAGTACCTGGAGCATTCATCCCCGTGAGATTTATCGCTAACCCCACAATAATACCCAGTGCCATACCTAACAATACCTTGACCGTTAGACTCATTTTTTTTGCTTCACTCATAAACCTTCTCCTTTGGTTTTAAAAAAATCCTATTTCAAAGATGTGCTACATTATTCTTATGTATTAATTAACGATATAACTATTACAGAATTATGTAGCAGATCTTTAACCGAGTTTAGACCATCAAAATTGAGAATTCTCAATTATTTATAACTTTTATCTAACCATGTGATTAACCTAATGAAAAAAAGAGAAAAGTCGTTGTTAGCTTTAATACTTCTTACGATGTGCTTCACATCATTTAGTTACTCTGAGTCTTTTGATAAAACATTAACTATCGGTACGAAAATAGCTGAACCTTTTGCAATGAAGGACAAAGATGGTAAATGGCATGGCATCAGCATTGAACTTTGGGAGATAATTGCGAAAGAGCTAAAGATAAACTACGAATGGAAAGAACTCGGTCTAAAGCCGTTACTTGATGGTGTTACGAATGCTTCTATTAATGCTGGAATTGCCGCAATAACAATTACCTCAAAAAGAGAATCAAACTTTGATTTTAGCCACTCTTATTACTCTACAGGGCTAAGTATTGTAACGCCTAAGAATTTAAACGATGGTTGGCGCAGTGTTATCAGGGCTATTTTCTCTGGTCAAATGTTATTTATTCTTTTAGCGCTATTTATAAGTCTTTTCGTTACCGGGACATTAACTTGGTTAGTTGAACGAAAAAGAAACCCAGAGAATTTTAACCCGAACCCGCTTAAAGGTATTCCCGCAGGAATGTGGTGGGCTGCGGTAACAATGACGACAGTGGGTTATGGCGATATGACCCCGCAAACCATTAGCGGTAGAGTGATCGCTTTATTTTGGATGTTTGCCTCGTTACTGATGGTTTCTGCCGTAATCGCGGGAGTGGCTTCGACGTTAACTCTGGCTAAAAGCCAGCCCCTTATCTCTGGCCCCGACGACTTATCAAAAGCGCGCATCGCCAGTATTAAAAACTCAAGTAGCGACCAATACTTAGCACAACGCCAGTTAAAACGTGACTATTATCCGACAGTTTTAGAAAGTTTAAAGGCTATCGACCGTGGGGAGGTTGATGCAATGGTCTATGATGACTCATTATTAAAATACCTTACTGAAAACCATTTTAAAAATAAGCTGATTGTGGTTGATAAGCTGTTTGAGTTG
>Ga0256839_1000646_pt1 | contig 44597 bp, 36 predicted proteins | sample 354166metaG_FD_185968 | JGI IMG/M metagenome (GOLD analysis project Ga0256839, IMG submission 185968) | Hydrothermal vent microbial communities from Mid Atlantic Ridge, Atlantic Ocean - 354-166 | ecosystem: Environmental > Aquatic > Marine > Hydrothermal vents | place: Atlantic Ocean: Mid...
GGCGAAGGAACCCGGGCGAAGGAACCGAAGGGCCGCGTCTCACCGGAGGGGCCGCGTCCTGATGCGCGCCGCCCGCCAGGCCGGCCTAGCGGCAGTAGCTTCCGCCGCGATGACGTGCCGTGTCCAGGTGAAGGTGGTTCCGGTGGTAGCGATCGGCATCGGGGCCGAGAACGGTTCCGAACGGCCCGCAGGCCGTCCGGTGCAGCCGCTTCAGCAGCCTGCCCCGACGCCTGTCGTTCCAGCCGGTCAGAACGTCCAGAACCTCGCCGTTCCGCAGGGTGAAGCCGGCGATGTCGATGGCGCGTCCGCGGCCGTGCTCGGAAATGCGCGCGCCGGGCAGATTGTTCCGGGTGCGGCAGGAGTAGCCGGCGATGACTCTCAGCCCGTCGATCCCGCCGCCCAGGGAGCCGATGGTGCGCCTGACCCCCCTGCGCACCCAGCGTTCCAGCGCCCTGGCGGTGGGGCAGTCCATGATCGCCGGGGGCGACAGCGCCACGCCCGAAACCGAGAACACGCGCACCGGCGCGCTGATGCCGCAGCCCTGCAGCCTGCCGGGTATCGGCGCCAGCCGTTCGCCCCGGATCCGCCGTTTGCCGCAGATGGGGCCTGCCCGGCCCGAGGCGGCAACCGCCGCCAGCCGGGGGCCGCTCGGGTGCGGGGCAGTTGCCGGCTCCGCCGCTGCCGGCAGGCCGGTCGGAGACGGCGGAAACGGAGCCTCCGGCAGCAGTTCCGCCAGCAGCCCGGTTTGCGCGGATGCCGGAGAGGGCAGGGCCGGAAAGGGCGCCCCGGACGCTCCGGAAAGGGCCGGAACGCCGGCCAGCGCCTGCGCGAGGAGCACCGCCGGGAGGATGGCGCGCCTCATCTTTTCGCGCTCCGGCCGAAATCGGGCGCGGCGGTGTCCTGCCCGGCCTCGATGATCCCGCGGCGGATCGCGCGGGTGCGGGTGAAGTAGGCATGCAGGAGTTCGCCGTCGCCGGTGCGTATGGCGCGTTGCAGCGCGAACAGTTCCTCGGTGAAGCGGCCGAGGATTTCCAGCGTCGCGTCCCTGTTGTTCAGGAACACGTCGCGCCACATCACCGGATCCGAGGCGGCGATCCGGGTGAAGTCGCGAAATCCCGCGGCCGAATACTTGATCACCTCGCTGTCGGTCACCCGGCGCAGATCGTCGGCGACCCCGACCATCGTGTAGGCGATCAGATGCGGCGCGTGGCTGGTGACAGCCAGCACCAGGTCGTGGTGGTCCGGGTCCATCGTCTCGACCGTCGAGCCCATGGCCTCCCACAGGGCGCGCAGGCCTTGCAGCGCCGCCCTGTCGGTGCCCTCCAGGGGCACCAGCAGGCAGAAGCGGTTCTCGAACAGCTCGGCAAAGCCGGCGCGCGGGCCGGTGTGTTCGGTGCCCGCCAGCGGGTGGCCGGGGATGAAGTGCACGGTTTCGGGCATGTGCGGCGCCACGGCGCCGATCACCGCGCGCTTGACCGAGCCCACATCGGTGACGGTGGCGCCCGGCTTCAGATGCGGGGCGATCTCGCGTGCGACGGCGCCCATGGCCCCGACCGGCACCGCCAGAACCACCAGATCGGCGCCGGCAACCGCTTCGGCGGCGCTGTCCACCACCCGGTCGCACAGGCCGATCTCGCGCGCCGTCTGCCGCGTCTGCGCGGTGCGCGCCGTGCCCACCGTCTGCCCGGCCAGCCCGTGCTTGCGCATCGCCAGCGACATCGAGCCGGCGATCAGCCCCAGCCCGACAAAGGCGACGTGATCGTAAAGAACGCTCATTTCCGCTTTCCCCTGAACTGGGCCACCGCATGCACCACCCGGCGGCAGCTCGCCTCGTCGCCCACGGTGATACGCAGGGCGGCCGGCAGCCCGTAGCCGGCCACCGGGCGCAGGATGATCCCCCGCGACCTCAGGAAGGCGTTGCAGGCCTCCGCTTCCTGCCGGTCGGAAAACCGCGCCAGGATGAAGTTCGCGTGCGACGGATCGGACGGCACGTCCAGCTCCTTCAGGGCTCCGGCCAGCCAGGCCCGCAGGCGGGCGTTCTCCGCCCGGCACCGGGCCACGTGATCCGTGTCGCGCACCGCCGCCTCGGCGGCCTGCAGCTGCGGGGTGGACAGGTTGAACGGCCCGCGCAGCCGGTTCAGCACCTCGATCACATGCGCCGGGCCGTAGCCCCAGCCCACACGCAGCCCGCCAAGCCCGTGAATCTTGGAAAAGGTGCGGGTCATCACCACGTTGTCGCGGCTTTCCACGAAGCCGGCGCCGCCGTCGAAGCCCTCGACATATTCCGCATAGGCCCCGTCCAGCACCAGCAGCGCCTGTTCCGGCAGCCCGGCGGCGAGGCGCGATATCTCGTCGCTGCCGATCATCGTGCCGGTCGGGTTGGCGGGATTGGCGATGAACACCAGCCGCGTCCTGTCGGTGCAGGCCGCAAGAATGGCGCCCACGTCCACCACGCGGTTGCGCTCGGGCACTTCCACCGGGGTTGCCCCGGCGCCCAGCGCATAGATGCGATACATGGCGAATCCGTGCTCGGTGTGGATCACCTCGTCTCCGGGACCGGCATAGCCCTGGCAGAGAAAGGCGAGGATCTCGTCCGAACCGGCGCCGCAGATGATCCGCTCCGCATCCAGCCCGTGCACCCGGGCGATGGCCTCGCGCAGCGCCCGATGATCGGAGGAAGGGTAGCGGTGCAGCGCGTGGCCCGATTTCACAAACGCTTCGCGCGCCGCCTCGCTGGGGCCGAAGGGGTTTTCGTTGGACGACAGCTTGACAACGTCGTCCACGCCTTCGACCTGGCTGTCGCCGCCCCGATACGGCTGGATGTCGAGTATGCCCGGCCGCGGACGTATCGCGTTTCTCATCGTCTCCAACTCGCTTTCCCCCGGCAAGGTCTTATCCGCCACGAGGCGGCATGACCAGCTTCCCGGTTGCCGCCACGCGCCGCCGGCCGGTTTTCGGGCCCCGGACAGCAAAGCAGCAGAAAGGCCGCACCCGCAAGGCACGGCCTTTCGAAGGGTGCGGAAACCCGCGTCAGTTCTGGGCGTAGTATTCGATGACGAGATTCGGTTCCATCATCACCGGATAGGGCACGTCGCTCAGCCCCGGCGTGCGCAGGAAGGTCGCCGTCATCTTGGAATGGTCAACGTCCAGGTATTCCGGCACGTCGCGCTCGGCCAGCGAAACGGCCTCGAGCACCATCGCCAGCTGCTTGGAGCGGTCGCGCACCTCGATCACGTCTCCTTCCTTGACGCGGTAGGAGGGGATGTTCACCCGCCTGCCGTTGACCAGCACATGGCCGTGGTTCACGAACTGGCGGGCGGCAAAGATGGTGGGCACGAACTTGGCGCGATAGACCACCGCGTCGAGGCGGCGCTCCAGCAGGCCGATCAGGTTTTCGCCGGTGTCGCCCCGGACCCGCTCGGCCTCGCGGAAGATGCGGCGGAACTGCTTTTCGGTCAGGTCGCCGTAATAGCCCTTGAGTTTCTGCTTGGCGCGCAGCTGCAGGCCGAAATCCGACAGCTTGCCCTTGCGGCGCTGACCGTGCTGGCCGGGGCCGTATTCGCGGCGGTTGACCGGGGATTTCGGACGACCCCAGATGTTTTCGCCCATCCGGCGGTCGATCTTGTACTTGGCAGAGGTGCGTTTGGTCACCGTCTGATCTCCTTCTGTTGCCCCTGCGGGCGCTGACGAAGGGCGTTGTCCTCTGGCCGAAGCCCGACAGGCATCCCCTTGCGGGGGCCACCAACACCAATGAACGCACCGGCCAGGAAGGAACCGGGCCGGAACGGGGTGCTTATACAGGTCGGTTCCGGGCTGTCAACGGGCAGCCTGGAGGCGGGAGGCAGGGACGGAGGATTCCGCGCGCGGGCGGGGTGGGCGGGTGGCGCCGGCCCGGTCCGGATCCTGCCGCAGGCCGTGGGCGAGCAGGGCCGCCTCGGCGCGGCTCAGCACCCGGCGGGCGTGTCCTCCGCAGCCGAACGGATCGCCGGCCAGATCCGGGAAGCGCTCCAGCAGGGCCTGCCGCCGGGGCGGATCGAACCGTTCGGGGACGATATCGGCGGGGTGGGTGCTTTCTGCCGCGATCCCGTTCGCCCAGATGATCTGGTGACGCTCGAACATGAGCTGCACATAGGTCACCTGCCGGCAGCTGCGGTCGATCCGGGCACCGCAGCCGTCGATCAGGTCGCGCGCGGCGACCAGAACCTCCCCGGTGCCGAACAGCGCGCGCGCGGCCGCGCTGCGGATCAGGATCCGGAGATCGGGCGAAACGCGCAGATCCCGCACCGGCGCCTCCCCGATCTGCACGCCCGGAGGGGGCGCATCCGCGGCGAGGCGCACCGGCCGCAGATGCGGCATCGCCAGCAGCCGCCCCCCGCTTACCCGGTGCCGCCCCACCCAGCGGAGGGGCTGGGGGCCGCCGTCGCGGGTGCAGACCTGATCTCCCTCGCCCAGATCCTCCACCGGGCGGAGGCCGCGGGGGGTGGCGATCAGGGTGCCGGAGGGGAAGCAGGGCATCGCCGGGAAACGGTCCGCCCCCTCCGCCGTTCCTCCCTCTGCCGCCGCGCGCCCCAGGGCGCAGGAGAGCACCCAGTATTCCCGCTCCGGGTGGGGGAGGCGCTCGGGGAACAGGATCATCGGCCTGCCCCCGGAGTGCATGCCGATCAGCGTTGCCGGGATGGTCGTGGTGCCGTCGGTCAGTTCGAAGCCGGCGCGAAACAGCGGCGCCTCTTCATCTTCTTTTTCGCCTGCCGCCGCCCGGAACCGCCCCGGAGCCGGCATCCGCCCCAGAAGCCGCGCCAGGCGCCCGGCAGCGCGCCGGTGCAGCCCGGCCCCCCTGTCTACGGGGTCTTCCGGAGCGCCGGCCCGGGCGGCGCCCTGCGGCCCGCCCAGACGCAGGGCGTCGCCGCTCCAGCGCCAGGACGAGCCGACCTCCATCATTTCCGGCCCGGCGCCGCGCAGCCCGTCGATTTCCGACTGATCCCACGCGATGATGAAGCTGCCACGCGCCCCCGCCGTCGCCATCGCTGCCCGCCCCGTTCGTTCTTCTTGCCTTCTGCCCTGTTAACATATCGTCTCCGTCCTGTTAACGAACTGATTCGAGGCCCGGAATCCGGCGTGACCTTTTTGACTCACCGCCGTTTCGGGCCCTGCCGCGGCCGGATGTCCGCTCGGGGAGGTGCCGGACAGGGCCGGCGGGGAAGGCGCGAGGAGAGCGATGCGTGGGATGTTTCCGATACCATTGGCGGCCTTGCTGCTGCTGGTGCTGCCGGCCGTTTCCGCGGGTCCGGCCGGGGCGCAGCCCTTCATGCAGGATGACGGGCGCGGCATCCCCACCATCGCACCGCTTCTGAAGCGCGCGTTGCCCGCGGTCGTCAGCATCACCGTGGTTTCCGAGCCCGCCCCCGGCGAATCCCTGCCGTTCGACCCCTTCTCCCTGCCGCGGCAGCGCCCCCAGCGGCAGGTCGGTTCTGGCTCCGGAGTGATTGTCGATGCGGGCAACGGATACATCCTGACGAACAACCACGTGGTTGCCGGCGGGCGGCGGGTGACGGTCACCCTGGGCGACCGGCGCCGCTTCGAGGCACGGATCGTCGGGCGCGACCCGGCGACCGACATCGCGCTTCTGCAGATTCCGGCCGAGGGGCTCGTCGAACTGCCGATGGGAGATTCCGGGCGGCTGATGGTGGGCGATTTCGTGGTTGCGATCGGCAACCCCTTCGGTCTGGGGCAGACCGTCACTTCGGGGATCGTCAGCGCGCTGGGACGCTCGGGGATCAACCCCGACGGCTACGAGGACTTCATCCAGACCGACGCCTCGATCAACCCCGGCAATTCCGGTGGTCCCCTGATCACGCTGGACGGGCGCGTGGTGGGGATCAATACCGCCATCCTGGCCCCTTCCGGCGGCAATGTGGGGATCGGCTTTGCGGTGCCGATCAACATGGCACGGGCCGTGATGCGCCAGCTGATCGAAACCGGCAGCGTGCGGCGCGGCTATCTGGGGGTGTCGGTGCAGGATCTGACCCCGGAAATCGCCGAGGCCCTGGGGCTGGAGCAGTCCGAGGGGGCCCTGATCGCCACGGTCGAACCGGGCTCGCCGGCCGCGCAGGCGGGGATGCGCCCGGGTGACGTGATCCGCTCCGTCAACGGCGAGGAGATTTCCGATGCCAACGACCTGCGTGGCCATATCGGCGTCATCCGGCCCGGCGTGCCTCTCGACATCGGCATCCTGCGCTCCGGCGGCTCCCGCACGCTGAGCGTGACGCTCCGCGAAAGGGAGGCCGCGCGCAAGAGCTCCAGGACCAAGCTGCTGGCAGGGGCGGTCCTGGAAGAGCTTCCCGGGCCGCGGGGCGGGCAGGGTTCCGGCATGCCGGACAGGGGGGTGGCCGTGCGCGAGGTCGTCCCCGGCTCGCCGGCCTTCATGATCGGGCTCCGGAAGGGAGACGTGATCCTGTCGGTGAACCGGCGCCGGCTGGGCGGGATCGACGCGCTGGATGCCGAGATCCTGAACGCGCCCCGTGGCAGGGTCGTGCTGGAGCTGTGGCGGCGGGGGCGGATCGTCCGGCTGCTGATCCGCTGAGAGCGGCCCGCCTGCCGCAGCCGGATCCCCGGAGGGCGGATCCTGGGGATCCTGGGGCGCGTCGTCTCAAGTCGCCCCGCTTCGCCCGGCGCGCGCAGGCGCCCCCCGCGCCCGGCCGGTGGCGCATTCCCGGCGCGCGGTTCCGCAGCAGCGCCGCGCAGTTCCGCAAAAAGGCCCCCGCCACGGGAAATCCGCGCGCGGTTGCCGCGCCGCCGGCCTCATCGCGGGGCGCCGGCCAGGATGCCCGATGCGTGTTCGCAGCCTAGCCGCATCTGGAATGCCCGCAGCTTGCGCAGGTCATGCAGCCCTCGACCATCCGCATGTCATAGCTGCCGCAGGCCGAGCACGACGGCCCGCGCCTCCCGCCGATATTCACCACTTGCGCCCGCGGGTCGGACTTGAGCCCCATGCCCTCGCCGTCGATGAAGCCGATTCCGATCAGGTGGCGCTCGATCACCCCGCCGATGGCGGCCAGGATCGAGGGGATGTATTTCCCCTCCATCCAGGCGCCGCCGCGCGGGTCGAAAACCGCCTTCAGCTCCTCGACCACGAAGGACACATCGCCGCCGCGGCGGAACACGGCGCTGATCATCCGCGTCAGCGCCACCGTCCAGGCAAAATGCTCCATGTTCTTTGAGTTGATGAACACCTCGAACGGACGGCGGCGACCGCCCGCCACAATGTCGTTGATGGTAATGTAGATGGCATGCTCGCTGTCCGGCCAGCGCAGCTTGTAGGTGGTTCCTTCCAGCTCCTGCGGGCGCTCCAGAGGTTCGGAAATATAGACGACATCCGCGCCGTTGTCGGCCTCGGGCGCCCCCTCCGAGCGTTCGGAAACCGAAAGCACGGAGCCGGTCACCGGGTTCGGCCGGTAGGTGGTGCAGCCCTTGCAGCCCTGCTCCCAGGCCTGCAGGTAGACATCCCTGAAATCTTCGAACGGAATGTCCTCGGGGCAGTTGATCGTCTTGGAAATCGACGAATCCACCCATTTCTGGGCGGCCGCCTGCATCCGCACATGTTCCGCCGGGGTCAGGGCCTGGGCATCCACGAAATGCGCAGGCAGCGCCCGTTCGCCGAAGCGTTCGCGCCACAGCTGCACGGCATAGTCCACGACTTCCTCTTCGCTGCGGCTGCCGTCCTCCTGCAGCACCTTGCGCCGGTAGCTGTAGGCGAAGACCGGCTCGATTCCGGAGGAGACGTTGCCGGCGTAAAGGCTGATCGTGCCGGTGGGCGCGATCGAGGTGAGCAGCGCGTTGCGGATGCCGTGCGCGCGCACCGCCTGCCGCACGTCCTCGTCCATCCGGGCCATGTTGCCGCTTGCCAGGTAGGGCGCGGCCTCGAACAGGGGGAACGCGCCCTTTTCGCGGGCCAGATCGACCGATGCCAGGTAGGCGGCGCGGGCGATCCGGTGCAGCCAGTCTTCCGTCCGGCTTGCCGCCTCCTCGGTGCCATAGCGCAGACCCACCATGAGCAGCGCATCCGCGAGCCCGGTCACCCCCAGACCGATCCGTCGCTTGGCGCGGGCCTCCTGTTCCTGCTGCGGCAGCGGAAAGCGCGAAACGTCGATCACGTTGTCCATCATCCGCACGGCAATGCGAACGAGCGGCTCCAGGGCGTCAATGTCGAGGGCCGCCGACTTGCCGAACGGATCCCTGACCAGGCGCGCCAGGTTGATCGACCCGAGCAGACAGGCGCCGTAGGGCGGAAGCGGCTGTTCGCCGCAGGGGTTGGTGGCGCGGATTTCCTCGCACCAGGCCAGGTTGTTCATCGCGTTGATCCGGTCGATGAAGATCACGCCGGGTTCGGCGAAATCGTAGGTCGAGCGGATGATCCGGTTCCACAGGTCGCGGGCCTGAACGGTCCGGTAGATCCTGCCGCCGAACCTGAGGTCCCAGCCCCTGTCCTCCTTCACCGCATCCATGAAGGCGTCCGAAACCAGCACCGAAAGGTTGAAGTTGCGCAGCCGGGCCGGGTCGGACTTGGCGGTGATGAAATCCTCGATGTCGGGGTGGTCGCAGGCCATCGTCGCCATCATCGCCCCGCGCCGGCTGCCCGCCGACATGATGGTGCGGCACATGGCGTCCCAGACGTCCATGAAGGAAAGCGGCCCCGAGGCATCGGCCGCCACCCCCTTCACATCCGCCCCCCGGGGGCGGATCGTCGAAAAGTCGTAACCGATCCCGCCGCCCTGCTGCATGGTCAGCGCCGCTTCCTTCAGCATGTCGAATATCCCGCCCATGCTGTCGGGGATCGTGCCCATCACGAAACAGTTGAACAGCGTGACGCTGCGCCCGGTGCCGGCGCCGGCCAGGATGCGCCCCGCCGGCAGGAACTTGAAATCCTCGAGCGCCTCGTGGAAACGCCCTTCCCAGAGCGCCGGATCGGCCTCGCAGGCGGCCAGGGCCCGGGCGACCCGCCGCCAGCTGTCCTCGACGCTCTGGTCGATCGGGGTGCCGTCCGCCGCCTTCAGACGGTATTTCATGTTCCAGATCCGTTCGGCGATCGGGGCGGAAAAGCGGCTCATGGCGCGCTCCTGTCTGCTTGGGCCGGCTGGCGCGACGAACCGGGCGGCGCGGTGGCATGACGCCGCGCGCGGGGCGCGGGCGGAAACGATACGCCCAAAGCCGCACCCGGTCAATCTGCGCGGGTTGCCCCGGTTGCGGAAGGTGCTAGGCTGCGGCGGTGCGCATGCGGGCTGCGTGCCGGGACGCCGGGAGCATGAAGGGGGCCTGGCGGCAGGATGGGCGGGTGTCGCAATGCGTGAATGTGGCGGAACCAGTATGGCGAAACACGTGAGATGGCGAAACACGTGAATCTCGTGAAGCTGTGCGTGGGGATCGTCTCGGTCGAACAGCTGCTCGAATACCGCGCCCGCCATTACGCGCCGGGAGAGCCGAATCGCCACGTTACCCGCATGTTCCCGCGCCGCGCGGCGGAAGTCCTGGCCGGCGGGTCGCTCTACTGGGTGATCGGAGGGATGATACGGGTGCGCCAGAGGGTCATCGGGCTCGAGGAAGAGACCGGCGCCGACGGCATCCGCCGCTGCGCCATCGTCATGGATCCGGTGCTGATCCGCACCGCCCCGGCCCCGCGCCGCCCCTTCCAGGGCTGGCGCTACCTGGCGCCCGAAAACGCGCCGCCCGATCTGCCGCCGGGAAGGGCGGACGATTCCGCGCTGCCGCCGGGGCTGAGTGCGGCGCTGAACGAAATCGGGCTGCGCTGAGCAGGAGCGTCAGAGGATTTCCGCCAGCCGTCGGGCAAGTTCCCGGTGCCCGTCTTCGGAGAAGTGGTGCACCTGCCAGCCGCAGGCGGCCGCGGCCTCGACATTTTCGGCATAGTCGTCGACGAACAGGATCTGCTCCGGCGCCAGGGCGAGCTCGGCCTCGATCGCGCGGAAATAGGCCGGATCGGGTTTCGCCACCCCCATCCGCCCCGAGGAGAACAGCCGCTCGACCCGGGCGGCAAAGCCCATTTCGTTCTCGATGTAGGCCGAGCGGCGGTGCTCGTTGTTGGTGGCGATCACCTGGCGCAGCCCGGCCGCGGCGGCGCGCTCCATCAGCGCCAGCATCTCCGGGCAGGGGCGCGCGTCGGTTTCGAACCAGTAGTCCAGCAGTTCCTGCGGGTCCGAGCGCCGGCCCACGTGATCGTAGAAGCGCTGCAGCCGGTGCAGCAGGTCTTCCTCGCCGCGCATGATCGGCCAGAAGCCGTCGGCGAACATGAATTCCTCGAAGGCGCGCCGGTCGATGCCGAAGGCCTCCAGGTGATCCTGCCAGACGAAGCGCCCGTTCACCACGTTGCGGTTCAGCACCCCGTCGAAATCCCAGGCGATGCAGCGGATGCGGTGCATCGCCTACAGCCCCAGCCGGGCGAGCAGCGCGCGCCGGATCTCCGCCTGTCCGGCGCTCAGCCGCGCCTCGGGCAGGGCGAAAAGCGTCGCCTGGCTGGAATGGATCAGCCCGTCGTCGAGCACCTTCAGGTGGTTGGCGCCGAGCGTCTCGCCGGTCGAGGTGATGTCGGCGATCGCCTCGGCGGTCTCGTTCTTCACCGTGCCTTCGGTGGCGCCCTGGCTGTCCACCAGCTGGTAATCCGCCACCCCGTGCGCACGCAGGAAATCGCGCACCAGGCGGTGATACTTGGTGGCGATCCGCAGCCGGAACCCGTGGTTGGCCCGGAACTGCGCGGCCACCGCGTCGAGATCGTCGAGAATGTTCACATCGACCCAGGCCGCGGGCACCGCCAGCACCAGGTCGGCCCGTCCGAAGCCGAGCCCCGAGAGCGCCTCGATCCGGCTGTCCCAGCGCGCCAGCTTCTCGCGGACGAGATCCGATCCGGTCACCCCCAGATGCACCCGCCCGGCGGCCAGTTCGCGCGGGATTTCGCCCGCCGACAGCAGCACCAGTTCGACCCCCGGCGCGCCCTCGACCGCACCGGCATATTCGCGCGCCGAGCCGGTGCGGCGCAGACCGACGCCGCGCGCGGCGAACCACTCGAAGGTCTTGTCCATCAGCCGCCCCTTGGAGGGCACCGCCAGCTTGATCGTCATGGCGCGCACTCCATCAGCAGCGCCGGGCGGATCACGCCGCCCACGGCCGGGATCGAGCGCCCCTGCCCCAGAACCCGGGTCAGCGCGTCATAGCGCCCGCCGGTGGCAACCGGCGGCAGATCGGGCCGGTCCTCGGCGTAGAAGCCGAAAACGAAACCGTCGTAATACTCCATCGAACTGCGCCCGTAGCTGGCTTCGAAATCCAGCGCCTCCACGTCGATGCCGCGCCCATCCAGCGCCTCCAGCCGGGCGGCCAGGGTGGCGACGCTTCCGCTCAGCGACGGCATGTCGCGGGCGATCTCCTGCAGGGCGGCCAGGGCTGCGGGCGCCTTGGCGGCAAGGCCCAGGATCCGGTCGAGCAGCTCGGTTTCGCCGGCGCCGATGGGGGGCTCGTGCGCATCGGCCCGCAGCGCCGCGATGCGCTCGGCGATCTCGTCTGCCCGGCGCAGCCCGATCAGCGGGGTTGCGCGTGCCATCGGGTCGGCTTCGGCCAGCAGGCGGGCGCGGCTTTCGGGCACCGGCAGCTTGCCGCTGTAGCGATCCAGGAGCGCGCGGAACCGCGCCGGGCGCCAGATGTGGCGCAGCAGCGCGGCCTTGCGCCGGTCGCTGGTATCGAGCCCGCGCACGGCGGCCATGAGGATCCCCATGTCGCCGGTGGCAGCGCGCAGGCGGTATCCTTCAAGCGCCTGAAAAATCAGCGAAAACACCTCGGCATCTGCCGCGGGCGGGTCGGTGCGATCGAACACCTCGTACCCCACCTGGATGTATTCGCTGGCCCGCCCGGCCCCGTCTTCCTGCTGGCGGAACACCACCCCGCTGTAGGTGTAGCGCGCTGGCTCGGCCCCGTTCTGCATGTGCATCTGCACCACCGGCACGGTGAAATCCGGGCGCAGCATGCGTTCGCCCGCCAGCGGGTCATGGGTGACGAAGGCACGGGCGCGGATGTCCTCGCCGTAAAGGTCCAGCAGGGTTTCGGCGGGTTGCAGGATGTCGGCCTCGATCACCTGCGCGCCGGCCGCCTGGAACAGGGCCTGCAGCGCGGCGGCCTTTTCGCGGATCGCGGCGCGCGCGGGCATCAGTCCGCACGCGCCAGGATGCGGCGCACCCCGGCCACAAGATCGGCGCGCGCCACCTCGACCTGGGCGGGCTGTGCCTTCCACTCCTCCAGGCTGGCGCTTTCGGCAAGCTTCGCCCCCAGCACCAGATCCTTGAGCTGCACCACGCCGCGCGCGCGCTCGTCCTCGCCCGCGATCACCGCCACCGGCGCGCGGCGCCTGTCGGCGTATTTCAGCTGGTTGCCGAAGTTCTTCGGGTTGCCGAGATAGACTTCGGCCCGGATGCCGGCGCGGCGCAGCTCGGTCGCCATCGCCTGGTAATCGGCCATGCGGGCGCGGTCCATCACCGTCACCACCACCGGCCCCGACGCTTCGGCCGCCGCGCCCGACCCCCTGGCGTGCAGCGCCGCCAGCAGCCGGTCCACGCCGATGGAAACCCCGGTGGCCGGCACCGCCTGCCCGGTGAAGCGCTTCACCAGGTCGTCGTAGCGCCCGCCGCCCGCGACCGAGCCGAACCGGCGCGCCCGGCCCCTTTCATCGGTGATCTCGAAGGTCAGTTCGGCCTCGAACACCGGGCCGGTGTAATAGCCGAGCCCGCGCACCACCGAGGGGTCGATCACGATCCGGTCCGGCCCGTAGCCCTGGGCCTCCAGCAGCCCGGCGACGGTTTCCAGTTCGGCGATTCCCTCGGCGCCCACGGCCGACCCGCCCACCGCCGCGCGCAGCCTGGCAAGCGTTTCGGCGGCATCGGCGCCTTTCGAGGTGAGAAAGCCGATCACCGGTTCGGCCTGCGCTTCGCTCAGCCCGACCCCGTCGATATAGGCGCCCGAGGCATCGAGCCGCCCCTTGCCCAGCAGCGCGCGCACGCCCTCCTCGCCCACCTTGTCGAACTTGTCGATGCTGCGCAGGATGGCGTCGCGATCGGCGCTGCCGGAGGGGTCCACCGCTTCCAGCACGCCGTTCAGGACCTTTCGGTTGTTGATGCGGATCACATAGTCGCCGCGGGCGATCCCTGCTGCCTCCAGCGCCTCGGCCAGCATGGCGCAGATCTCGGCATCCGCCGCCACCGAGGGCGCCCCCACCGTATCGGCATCGCACTGATAGAACTGGCGAAACCGCCCCGGCCCCGGCTTTTCGTTGCGCCAGACCGGGCCCATGGCATAGCGCCGGTAGGGGGTGGGCAGATCGTTGCGGAACTGCGCATAGACGCGCGCCAGCGGGGCGGTGAGATCGTAGCGCAGCGCCAGCCAGTCGCCCGGCTTGCCGGTCTCGCTTTCCTCCTGCCAGGCGAAGACGCCGGCGTTCGGGCGCTCCACGTCGGGCAGGAACTTGCCCAGCGCCTCGACCGTTTCCACGGCCGAGGTTTCGAGCGCGTCGAAGCCGTGGCGATGATAGACCTCGGCAATCCGCTCGAGCATGGCCTTGCGCTCGGTGACTTCCGCGCCGAAATAGTCGCGGAAGCCCTTGGGCGTCGCGGCCCTGGGCCGGGGCTGCTTCTTCACTTTGGCCATTGCGCTGCCTTGCCTTTCCCGTTGGCGGGCGGTCTAGCGAAAAGGGGTTGCCGGGGCAAGCGGGCAAAGGAGCGGGCAGCGAGGGAAGCGAGGGAGCGGACGGAGGAGCGCGAAGATGGGAGCGCGAAGATGGACGAACGGGTGACGAAGCTGGAAGAGCTGACGGCGCATCTGACGCACCTGGTGGAGGAGCTTTCCGACGAGGTGGCGCGCCAGAACGGCGAGATCGACCGGCTGACCCGGCGGCTGGAAATGATCATGCGGCGCGAGGCCGAGCGCGAGATGGACGCCGGCGGCAGCGTGCCGCTGGCCGACCGCAAGCCGCCGCACTGGTGAAGCCGTTGCCGAAGCTGCCGCCGAAGCCGCTGCGCCGGCCCGGCGCGGGCAGGAAGACGGCGCCGGCGGTCAGATCTCCTCGACCGTCAGAACCCCGTCGAGCGACTTGATCGCCCCCTTGATCTGCGGTGTCAGCGGGTATTCCCGGCCGCAATCGATCAGGATTTCCCGGTCGTTCTCGAGATCGGTGACGCAGAATTCCAGCGGCCCCGGCGCCAGCCGGGCGGTGGCCATCCGCTCCAGCAGGGCATGCACGCCGGTCACCGCGCCGGGGTCGGCCACATGCACCTTCAGCCCCATGCCGCCGGCATCGGCCACGTGGCGGTCGATCGGGCTGGCCGCGCGGGCCAGAAGCTTGAGCTGGTCGGCCTCCATGGTCGCCTCGATGCTGAGCACCACGTTGGCGCCGGGTTCCAGATGCTCGCGCGCCTCCTCCAGCGTGTCGGAGAACATCGTCACCTCGTAGAGCCCGGTCGGGTCGGAAAGCTGCACGAAGGCGAAGCGGTTGCCGCGTGCGGACTTGCGCTCCTGCCGGCTGGCGACCGTGCCGGCCATCCTTGCCAGCAGCGGCGTCCGTTCGGCGGCCTGCGCGACTTCGGCAAGGGTGAGGATTCCCTTGCGGCGCAGCACCGCCTGGTAGTCGTCCAGCGGGTGGCCGGACAGGTAGAACCCCACCGCCCGGTGCTCTTCGCGCAGCCGTTCGCCGGGGAGCCAGTCCTCAAGCCGGGCAAGGCGCGGTTCGGGCAGATCCTCGCCGGTTTCGCCGAACAGCGAGACCTGCGCCGAGGCGCGCTGCTCGTGGATGGCGGCCGACCAGGCGACCAGCGCATCGAGGCTTTCCAGAACCCGGCGCCGGTTGCCGTCGAGCTGGTCGAAGGCTCCGGCGCGGGCCAGCATCTCCAGCGGGCGCTTGCCGATCCGCCTGAGCTCCACCCGGCGGGCGAAATCGAACAGGGTGACGAAGGGGCTGTCGCCGCGCGCTTCGACAATCAGCTTCATCGCCTCGATCCCGACGTTCTTGAGCGCCCCCAGCGCATAGACGACACGGCCCTCGCAGACGCTGAATGTCGCCTGCGAGCGGTTCACGCAGGGCGGCACGATCTCGATACGGAGGTTGCGCCGCAGCTCCTCGACATAGGTGGCCAGCTTGTCTGTGAGGTGGATGTCGCAGTTCATCACCCCGGCCATGAACTCGACCGGGTGATTGGCCTTCAGCCAGGCCGTCTGGTAGCTGACTACCGCATAGGCCGCGGCATGCGACTTGTTGAAGCCGTAGTTGGCGAATTTTTCCAGCAGGTCGAAGACCTCGCCGGCCTTCTTCCTGTCTACCCCCTTCTTCGTCGCCCCTTCGATGAACCTGGGGCGCTCCTTGGCCATCTCCTCGGCGATCTTCTTGCCCATCGCCCGGCGCAGAAGGTCGGCGCCGCCCAGCGTGTAGCCGGCCATCTCCTGGGCGATCTGCATCACCTGCTCCTGATAGACGATGATGCCCTGGGTCTCTTCCAGGATGTGGTCGATCAGCGGGTGGATGCTTTCGCGCGCGCGCAGCCCGTTCTTGACCTCGCAGTATTTCGGAATGTTCTCCATCGGCCCCGGACGATAGAGCGCCACCAGCGCCACGATGTCCTCGATGCAGGTGGGCTTCATGCGCCTGAGCGCGTCCATCATGCCCGAGCTTTCCACCTGGAACACCGCCACCGTGCGGGCCGAGGCGTAAAGCTCGTAGGTCTTTTCGTCGTCCAGCGGGATCAGGCTGATATCGATCTCCACCCCGCGCTCGCGCAGCAGATCCAGCGCATTCTGAATCACGGTCAGGGTCTTGAGCCCGAGGAAGTCGAACTTGACCAGCCCAGCCTGTTCCACCCATTTCATGTTGAACTGGGTGGCCGGCATGTCCGAACGCGGATCCTGGTAGAGCGGCACCAGCTCGTCCAGGGGGCGATCACCGATCACCACGCCGGCGGCATGGGTCGAGGCATTGCGCAGCAGCCCCTCGATCTGCTGGCCGTATTTCAGCAGCCGCTCCACCACCTCCTCTGCGCGGGCGGCCGCGCGCAGGCGCGGTTCTTCGGCCAGCGCCTTCTCGATGGATACCGGCTTCACCCCCTCCACGGGGATCATCTTGGAAAGCTTGTCCACCTGCCCGTAGGGCATCTGCAGCACGCGGCCCACGTCGCGCACCGCCGCCCTGGAGAGCAGCGCGCCGAAGGTGATGATCTGCGCCACCCTGTCGCGGCCGTATTTCTCCTGCACGTATTCGATCACCTCCTCGCGGCGGTCCATGCAGAAGTCGATGTCGAAATCGGGCATGCTCACCCGCTCGGGGTTGAGGAAGCGTTCGAACAGCAGGCCGTAGCGCAGCGGGTCCAGATCGGTGATCGTCAGCGCCCAGGCGACCAGCGAGCCCGCGCCCGAGCCCCGCCCCGGCCCGACGGGGATGCCCCGCCCCTTGGCCCACTTGATGAAATCGGCCACGATCAGGAAGTAGCCGGGAAAGCCCATCTGCTCGATGATGCCCAGTTCGTAATCCAGCCGCTTGCGATACTCCTCGACCGGGGCGGCATGGGGGATGACCGCCAGCCGCGCCTCCAGCCCCGCCCGCGCCTGGCGGCGCAGCTCTTCCACCTCGTCATCGGCAAAGCGCGGCAGGATCGGCCTGCGGCGGCGGGGCGCATAGGCGCAGCGGCGGGCGATTTCCACCGTGTTCTCGACCGCCTCGGGCAGATCGGCAAACAGGGTGGCCATTTCCTGCGGGCTCTTGAAGTAATGCTGCGGGCTCAGCCGGCGGCGCGGCTCCTGCTGGTCCACATAGGCCCCCTCCCTGATGCAGAGCAGCGCGTCATGCGCCTCGTACATGTCGGGAGACGGGAAATACACGTCATTGGTGGCCACCAGCGGCAGACCCCTGTCGTAGGCCAGCTCCACCAGCCCGCGCTCGGTTTCGCGCTCGGCTTCGGGCAGGCCGTTCTCGCCGGGGTGGCGCTGCAACTCCACATAGAGCCTGTCGCCGAAGATCTCCTGCAGGCGGGCAGCAAGGCGTGCGGCCCGCTCCTCCTGCCCGGCCCGCAGCAGCCGCCCCAGCGGCCCCTCGGCGCCGCCGGTGAGGCAGATCAGCCCCTGCGAACGGGCGGCGATCTCGTCGATGCCGACCTGCGGCGGCTCTGCGCCCTTGCCCAGATAGAGGCAGGAGTTCAGCTTCATCAGGTTGCCGTAGCCGGCCTCGTCCTGCGCCAGCAGAACCAGCGGTGCCGGAGAGGTTTCCGCGCGGCCGGGAAGCGGCGCATCGGCGGCCAGGTCGATCTGGCAGCCGATGATCGGCTGGATTCCCTGCGTCATGGCGGTGACGGAGAATTCCAGGGCGCAGAACATGTTGTTGGTATCGGTCACGGCCACTGCGGGCATTCCGGCGGTGCGGCAGAGCGCCGGAAGCTCCCGGACCGGCACCGCGCCTTCCAGCAGCGAATGCTCGGTATGCAGGCGCAGGTGGATGAATCGGGGAGAGCGGCTCATGGCGCCAGCCTAGCCCGGCTGCCGGCGAAGCGGAAGCGGCGGCGGCGCGGCAGCGCGGGGGCGCCGGCCGGGCAGGGCGGGGCGAGCGGTGCCGGGGCTGGCGGCGGCTCGGCCGGCGGTTCAGGGTTTTTCGCTCAGGTCGAGCGCATAGCCGGCGCCGCGGACCGTCCGAATCGGGTCGGGGGCGCCTGCGCGCGCCAGGGCCTTGCGCAGGCGACCGATATGGACATCGACGGTGCGGGTCTCCACGGTGACGTTGAGGCCCCAGACCCTGTCGAGCAGAAGTTCGCGACTCCAGACGCGTTCGGGGTGTTCCATGAAGGCGGCCAGCAGCTGATATTCGATCGGCCCCAGCCGCAGCGGCGTGCCGGCGCGGCTCGCCTTGCGGGTCTCGCCGTTCAGTTCCAGATCGCCGTAGCGGAGCACCGCCCCGACGCTGGCGGCCCGGCTGCCGCGCAGCCTGGCGCGCACCCGTGCCATCAGCTCGCGGGGCGAATAGGGCTTGACCACGAAGTCGTCGGCGCCGGTATCGAGGCCGCGCACCCGGTCGTCCTCCTCGCCACGGGCGGTCAGCATGATCACCGGGATGTCGCTCCGCCCCCGGCCCGCCTTCAGCCGCCGGCATACCTCCACGCCCGGGAGGCCGGGCAGCATCCAGTCGAGCAGGATCAGGTCGGGGCGGTATTCGGAGGCCAGCAGCAGCGCCTCCTCGCCGTTGTCCGCATGCAGCACGCGCAGCCCCTCGCGTTCGAGGTTGATGCGCAGCAGCTCGGCCTGCGCCGGTTCGTCCTCGACCACCAGCACCAGCGGGGCCGTCGCCTCAGCCATCGCGCCCCTCCGCCTCAGCCATCGCGCCCCTCCGCCGCACCCGGGCCTTCCGGTTCGTCCGGGCTCAGCCCGATCCGGCTGGACTGGTCGTTCTTGCGGCGCTTCTCCTCGGGCATGGCGCCGCTGACGAGATAGTGGACCTGCTCGGCGATGCCTGCGGCATGATCTCCGGTGCGCTCGATGTTCTTGGCGATGAACAGAAGATGCATTGCCGGGGTGATGGTGCGCGGATCTTCCATCATGTGGGTGAGCAGGGCGCGAAACAGGGTATTCTGGACCGAATCCACCTCCTCGTCACGCGCGCGCACGTCTTCGGCGGCCTCGATGTCACGCCGGATGAAGGAATCGAGCACGTCGCCGATCATGGCCTGCACCAGCCGGCTCATCCGCCGCAGCGTGCCGACCGCCTCGCCGACCGGGGGCATGTCGGCAAGCACGTCCAGCCGTTTGGCGATGTTCTTCGCGTAATCGCCCATCCGTTCCAGGCTGGCCGACACCTTCATCACCGAGACGATGATGCGCAGGTCGGCGGCCATCGGCTGGCGCAGGGCCAGCAGCCTGACCGCGCGTTCGCTGATCTTGTGTTCCAGCCGGTCGATCTTCCGGTCGGCCCGGCGCACCCGCCCGGCGCGTTCGATGTCACGGGCGACCAGCGCCTCGGTGGCCTCGGCGAGCTGATGCTCGACCAGCCCGCCCATCTCGATCAGCATCGACTGGATCTTCTCCAGATCCTTGTCGAAGGCGCTGACGATGTGGTGCTCGTCTGTCATGTCAGCCGATCCGTCCGGTTATGTAGTTCTGCGTGCGTTCGTCGCGCGGCGAGGTGAACAGGCGCTTGGTGGCACCATATTCGACGATCTCGCCCATGTGGAAGAAGGCGGTGTTCTGCGACACCCGCGCGGCCTGCTGCATCGAATGGGTCACGATGACGATGGTGTAATCGCCCCTCAGCTCGTCGATCAGGGCCTCGATCCTGGCGGTGGCGATCGGGTCCAGCGCGCTTGCCGGCTCGTCCATCAGGATGATCCGGGGTTCGATCGCGATGGCACGGGCGATGCACAGGCGCTGCTGCTGGCCGCCGGACAGGCCGTTGCCCGGCTCGTGCAGGCGGTCGTGCACCTCCTCCCAGAGGGCGGCGCGCTTCAGCGCCGCCTCGACACGGTCGGCGAGTTCGGTTTTCGAGCGCGTCATCCCGTGGATGCGCAGCCCGTAGGCGACATTCTCGAAGATCGACTTCGGAAAGGGGTTGGGACGCTGGAATACCATGCCGATATGGGCGCGCAGGGCCACCACGTCCACGTCGGGGGCGTAGATGTCCTGACCGGCGACGGTGATCCGCCCCTCCACCCGGCAGTTCTCGACCAGGTCGTTCATCCGGTTGATGCATTTCAGGAAGGTCGTCTTGCCGCAGCCAGAGGGGCCGATCAGCGAGGTGACCTTGCCCTGCTCGATGTCGAGCGTGACCCCGTGCAGGGCGGGCTTGTCGCCGTAGAACACGCTGACATCGCGCGCCTGCACCAGATATTCGCGCTTCTTGCCGCCGGGCCTTTCCGGCCGGCTCTCCGGGAGCTGTGCGGCGATCGGCTGCACCTTCATCCGTCTTTCCTTTCCGCCCTTTCCGCTCAGAATCGTTTCCTGAACTTCATCCGCATCAGTATGGCAATCAGGTTCATGAATACCAGAAAGGTGATCAGCACGATGATTGCGGCCGAGGTCTTTTCCAGAAAGGCCCGTTCCGGCGAATCGGCCCAGAGGAATATCTGCACCGGCAGCGCGGTGGCCGGCTCCAGGATCGAGCCGGGGATGTCCACGATGAAGGCGACCATGCCGATCATCAAAAGCGGCGCGGTTTCGCCGAGCGCCCGGGCCATCCCCACGATCGTCCCGGTGAGCATCCCCGGCAGGGCCAGCGGCACCACGTGGTGAAAGACGGTCTGCACCCTGGTGGCCCCGATTCCCAGAGCCGCCTCCCGGATCGCGGGCGGCACCGCGCGCAGCGCCGCCCGCGAGGCGATGATGATCGTGGGCAGCGTCATCAGCGCCAGCACCATCCCGCCGACCAGAGGCGAGGAGCGCGGCAGCCCGAAGAGGTTGAGAAAGACCGCCAGCCCGAGCAGCCCGAACACGATCGAGGGCACCGCGGCCAGGTTGTTGATGTTGACCTCGATGAAGCTGCTCCAGCGGCCCTTGCGGGCGAATTCCTCAAGATAGATCGCTCCCAGGATTCCGATCGGGAAGGACAGCGCGAAGCAGACCGCCAGCGTCCAGGCGGTGCCGGCCAGGGCGCTGGCGATCCCGGCCAGCTCGGGCTCGCGCGAATCGCCGTTCAGGAAGAAGCCGCGGTTGAAGGCGACCCGGATCTCCCCGCTTTCCCTCAGCTGTGCGACCCAGCGCTGCTCCTGTTCTCCGAGCCGGCCGGGCTGGTCGTGCTTGACCAGCAGGTCCACCTCGTCGGACGCCGGCAGCCAGAGCGTCAGCACCCGTTCCTGCGCCCCGGGGGCGGGGGCCTCCAGCATGGCCTCGCGCAGCCGCTCCTCGGCTCCGATCGAGAGCAGGCGATACAGCCTGCGCTTGTCCTTGCGGCCGGAAACCTCCGGAAAACGCGCGCGCAGCGCCTGCTTCAGGAGCCCGCCGAAATCGGCCTTTGCCGGGTCGGTCGAGGCCGGCGCATCGGCCGGCAACGCCACCTGCAGCCTGATCTGGGTCTGCTTCAGCGCTCCCGTTCCCGTATGGGCGATCGCCCCCAGCATCAGGACCAGGAAGCCGAAGGCGAGCAGGATCGCCAGCCGCCCGGCCATGCGGAAGCGGGCCTCGGCGGCGTGCCGCCGCCGCAGCGCCGCCGGGCGGGCGGTGAAGTCGAGGGTTCTGCCGGAGGTGTCAGTCATATTGTTCCCTGAAATGCTGCACGATCTTCTGGGCGAGCGCGTTCAGAAACAGCGTCACCACGAACAGCAGCGCGCCGAGCGCGAAGGCGGAAAGCGTCTTGGCGCTGTCGAATTCCTGATCTCCGGTCAGGAGCGCGACGATCTGGACGGTGATCGTCGTCACCGCGTCCAGCGGGTTCAGCGTGAGGTTCGCCGCCATCCCGGCGGCCATCACCACGATCATGGTTTCCCCGATCGCGCTGGAGGCAGCCAGCAGCAGGCTGCCGGCGATCCCCGGCATGGCGGCGGGCAGGATCACCCTGCGGATGGTCTCGCTCTGGGTCGCGCCCATGCCGTAGGAGGCATCCCGCAGGCTCTGCGGAACCGTGTTGATCACGTCATCGGAGAGGGAGGAGACAAGCGGCAGGATCATGATTCCCATCGCCAGCCCGGCGGCCAGCGCGCTTTCCGAAGCCACCTCCAGCCCGGCGCCGGTGCCGACCAGGCGGATCGTCGGCGCGATCATCAGCGCTGCGAAGAAACCGTAGACGACGCTCGGGATGCCGGCCAGGATCTCCAGCGCCGGCTTGAAGAAGGCGCGTGCCCGCGGCGAGGCGTATTCTGCCAGATAGACGGCGCTGGCCAGCCCGAGCGGGGTCGCCACGGCCATGGCGATCGCGCTGATCAGCAGGGTGCCGCTGATCAGGGGAACCGCGCCGAAGGCGCCGGCGGCGCCCACCTGGTCGCTGCGGATCGCCGTCTGCGGGCTCCATTGCAGGCCGAAGAGAAATTCTTCGAGCGGCACCCTTTCGAAGAACCGGTAGGTCTCTGCAGAGAGGGAAAAGACGATGCCCACGGTCACCCCGACGGCCAGAAGCGAGCAGACGGCCAGGGCGCCGACGATCAGCCGTTCTGCGGCCCGGCCGGAACGCCTGCGGGTGGTGAAGGAAACCTTTTTCATGGCTGTGCCCACCGTTGCTGCCGTGGTTTGCGTGGCGATGGGGGAAGCCGGGTCGCGGCTTCCCCCGGTTGTCCGTTCCACCCGTCCGGGCGGGGGATCACTCGAGCTTCAGCGGGACGAGTTCCGCTGCCGTCCGTGCCCATTGGGCACGTTCCTGGGGGGTCATCGGAATCAGCCCCTTGTCGGCGAGGTAGCCATCGTCGCCCCAGGCCCTCTCGGAGGTGAACTCGGCCAGGTATTCCTCGATCCCCGGCACCTCGCCGACGCGCGACTTCTTGACGTAGAAGTAGAGCGAGCGCGACACCGGGTAGCTGCCGTCGGCGATCAGCTCGAATTCCGGTGCGACACCGCCGATCAGGCTGCCCTGGATGGTGTCCGAGTTCTGATCGAGGAAGGAAAAGCCGAACACCCCGAAGGCATCCGGGTTGGCGGCCAGCTTCTGCACGATCAGGTTGTCGTTCTCGCCGGCCTCGACATAGGCGCCGTCTTCGCGGATCGTGTGGCAGAGCGCCTTGTAGGCCTTCTTGTCCTGCTTTTTCATCGCCTTGATCCAGTCGAAGGTCTTGCAGCCGCCTTCCATCGCCAGTTCGACAAAGGCGTCGCGGGTGCCCGAGGTCGGCGGCGGACCCATCACCTCGATCCTGACGTCCGGCAGGTCGGGGTTGACGTCGGCCCAGGTCCTGTAGGGGTTGGGCCGGGTCTTGCCTTCGCCATCGGGCACGTTCTTGGCCAGCGCCAGCCACAGGTCGCGCAGCGAGATGCTCATCTGCGGCGCATCCGCCGAGTTGGCCAGCACGATGCCGTCATAGCCGATCTTGACCTCGACGATCTCGTCGATGCCGTTGGCGGCGCATTTCTCCACTTCGGAAGGCTTGATGCGGCGCGAGGCGTTGGTGATGTCGGGGTCGTTGTCGCTGCTGCCGGCGCAGAACAGCTTGAGCCCGCCGCCCGAGCCGGTGCTCTCGACGATCGGGGTCTTGAAGTCCGTGGCCTTGCCGAAGCGTTCGGCAACGGCGGTGGCGAAGGGAAAGACGGTCGAGGAGCCGACGATGCGGATCTGTTCGCGCGCGGCGGCGGGCTGGGCCGCGGCGGCCCCCAGCGCCAGGGCGATGACGAAGACGTGGTGTTTTGCAGACATGGCGTCATCCTTGCTGACATGCGGCCATCCCCCTGACGACCGCTGCGGTCGCTCTGGCCGAGTCGCGTGAAGCTCGTATGACAACCGTGTAACAGTTTGATGACGGCGCGCCGGGTGGCACATCATGTCGCACCCTGAATGTCGCGCCCTGACGAGGCGCGCCGGGCGGCCCATGACGTTGCGGCCTGAGCAGGTCGTCCGATCAGGCCGTCCGTGGTGCCGGGAACACGGGCAGGAACACCCTGAAGCGGGCTCCCCTGCCGGGGGCGCTTTCGATCCGCAGCCTGCCGCGGTGACGGGCGACGATGTGCTTGACGATGGCCAGCCCCAGGCCGGTGCCGCCGGCGCTGCGTGTCCGGGCGGGATCGGCGCGGTAGAAGCGTTCGGTCAGGCGCGCCACATGCTCCGGTGCGATCCCCGGGCCGTCGTCGGCGACGCAGACACAGGCAACAGGCCCGGCGATTCCCGGGGCGCTGTCCGCTCGCCCGAGGGAAACGATCACATCCGAATCGCCGCCGTGGGCCAGCGCGTTTTCCACCAGGTTTACGAACAGCTGCGTCAGCTGATCGGCATCGCCGGGGATCTCCAGGCCTTCGAGCTCCTGCGGGCAGTCGAGGATCAGCGCCCGCCCGCTCGCCTCGGCCCTGGGGCGCAGGGTGGCGCACAGATCGCGCAGCAGCGCGGCCGGCCGAACCGGGGCTTCCGGGCGCAGCTTTTCCTCGGCCTCGATCCGCGAAAGTGACAGCAGCCCGCTGATCAGCCGGTTCATCCGCCGGGCCTCTCCCTGCATGATCTCCAGCTGGCGCTTCCGTTCTTCCGGGGGGGCCTCCGGATTTGCCAGCAGGGTCTCGATGAAGCCGAGCACCGAGGTCAGCGGCGAGCGCAGCTCGTGGCTGACATTGGCGACGAACTCCGAGCGCATCGAAACGGCGGCAACCTCTGCGGAGATGTCCTGCAGGCTGAGCAGGGCGGCACCGGTCAGCGGCGTCGCCCGGGCGCGGAAGGTGGCGGGATGCGGGTGGCGAACGGTGAATTCGGTCTCGTCCGGCGCCTGGCCGCGCAGGGCGGCATCGGCCAGAGCCAGGCAGTCGGGATGGCGCAGCACCCGCACGAAGGGCGCCTGGGCGGGGATGTCACCGAACATCTCCCGGGCGGCGCGGTTGGCGAAGCGCACCCGCCGCCCCGGCCCGAGGAGGAAAAGCGCGAGCGGAATCGCGTCGAGCGCGGTTTCCGTCGAAATCTGCTCCACCGTTCCGGCCCTTCCTGCCCCGGCCCTTCCTGCCCCGGCCCTTCCTGCCCCGGTCGGCTGCGCGCGCGCTGGCTGCATGCCCTTGCAAGGCGCGTTTATAAAATACAAACTGTCTTGGCAAGCAGCAGCCGTGCGCGGCGCGCAGCCGGTGTGCACGGCAGGAGGGATCTTCGGGCCGGGATGAGCAACATTCAGACGATTCTTGTAAAATCCGACGACCCGGACGTCACCAGCGCCGTATCCGCCGCGCTGAGCGAGGCCGAGGGCTTCCGGGTGATCTACTGCCGGGACGACCGCTGCGCCCTGCGCCGGCTGGAGGAGGTCGAGGTGGACATGATCCTCTGCGACCTGGACCCGGATGTTCCGGAGCGGGAGAACGCGCTGATCCGCTCGCGTCTGGCCCATGCCTCCTGCGCCCGGATCGTCATCTTCGGGCCGGAGATGATGGAGGAGGGGCTGGCCATGTTCGAGCGCACCGCTTCCTTCATGTATCTGCTCAAGCCGCTGGATCCGAAGCAGCTGGGCGTGGTGGTCAAGCGGGGGCTGGAACACGCCGAACTGGCACGCCGACACCGTATCCTGAGCCGCGAGCTGAAGCTGTCGCTGGATGACGAGATATTCGGGCGCGAGCCGGGCGGTTCCGTCGCCGGCGGCATTTCGCAGTTCGAGCGCCTGGTCTATGCCAGCCCGAAGATGGCCGAACTGGTCGCCGAGGCGAAGATCGCCGCGCGCACCAACATGCCGATCCTGATCCAGGGGGAGACCGGCACCGGCAAGGAGCTGCTGGCGCGCGCGATCCATTTCAATTCGGAGCGGATGAATTCGCCGATGCACAGCCAGAACTGCGGCGGCGTGGCCGACGACGCGCTGCATTCCGAACTGTTCGGCCATGTGCGCGGCGGCTTTCCCGGCGCCATATCCGACCGGCTGGGGCTGTTTCGCGCCGCCGACGGGGGCACGGTGTTTCTCGACGAGGTGTCGGAAATCTCGCCCCAGTTCCAGATCGCCCTGCTGCGGTTTCTGCAGGAGGGCGAGGTCAAGCCGCTGGGGTCGGACAAGGTGATGTCCAGCGATGTGCGCATCATCTCCGCTTCCAACAAGTCGCTTGAGGCGCTGGTCGAACAGGGCCGCTTTCGCCGCGACCTGTATTATCGGCTGCGCGGCTTCATGCTGGAAATCCCGCCCCTGCGCGAACGGCCCGAGGACATCCCGGTGCTGACCCGGTTCTTCGTGGAAAAATATGCCGGCGTGGTCGGCCGGCGGGTGCTGGGCGTGACATCGGAAGTGCTGAAACAGCTCGAGAACTACTCCTTCCCCGGCAATGTGCGCGAGCTGGAAACCGAGGTGCAGCGCATGGTGGCGGTGGCCGAGCAGGGCGGCTATATCGCCCTGCGGCACCTGTCGGAGCGGATTCGCCGAACCCGGGCGCCGGAGCGGGCCGAAGAGGGCTGGATGCCGGAGGGGGCGACGCTGAAGGAGAAGGTGGAAAGCCTGGAGCGGATGCTCGTTTCGCGCAAGCTGGCCGAGCATCGCTGGAACCAGAGCCGGGTGGCCGAGGAGCTGGGCCTGTCGCGGGTCGGTCTGGCCAACAAGATCAAGCGCTACGGGCTGCGCCGGGAGGCCGGCCATGTCTGAGCGGGGCGACGGAGGCAAGGACGGGGGCAAGGGCAGCGAAAAGGTGGTGCCGTTTCCGTTCTCGCGCTCGGGCCTTTCCAGGACGAAAAACCCCGCGCGCAACCTGGGATTGACCGCGCTGTCGGCAAAAGCGGACAGGTCCGGGCGCGGCGCCAGGGGGCATTGGTGCGCCAACTGCAGGGGCATCTGGTATTCCTATTTCCTCGAATGCGAATGCCCGGTCTGCGGCCGCCGAGGCTGACTCGGGGCCTGCCTTTCGCGCGGCGGAGTGCTGTTCGCCCGTGTCGGTGCGCCCCGGCCGGTGTCGCGCGGGAGGCTGCGGAGGGCGCCCGGTGCCCGGGCGGCAGTGCGCTGCCGCGCCACCCGTGCGCCGCCGGGTCGCGCGCTCTCAGCCGGCGAGAAGGGCGGCAAAGGCGGCCAGGGCGGCGATTTCGCACAGCTGCTGGGCGGCGCCGAGCGCGTCTCCGTTCAGCCCGCCGATCTTCGCCCGCGCGATCCGGGCTGCAAGCGCGGCCGCTCCCGCCACCGCCACCGCCGCGCCCAGGGCGGCAGGGCCGCTCAGCAGCAGCGCCGGCAGCAGCCCCCAGGCCGCGGCCAGGAGCACGGTGGCGCGCGCCGGCTGCCCGAAGGCCGCCGCCAGCCCGTCGCCGCGGGCATTGGGCAGCAGATGCAGCAGCGCGACCAGCGGCGCGCGCGACAGCGCTCCGGCGGCGACGAGCGGGGCGAAGGCGGCGAAGGCGCCGTGGGCAAGCAGCGTCGCGATCAGGTTCCAGCGCAGCAGCAGCGTGACGATCAGCGCGAGCGTGCCGTAGCTGCCGATCCGGCTGTCGCGCATGATCTCCAGCCGTTGCCGGGGGTCCTGCCCGCCCCAGAATCCGTCGGCGCAGTCGGCCAGCCCGTCCTCGTGCAGCGCTCCGGTGATCAGGATCTGCGCGCCCAGCACGCAGGCTGCGGCGCTGCCTGCCCCGAGCCCGAGCCACAGCGCCGCGCCTCCGGCCAGCGCGGCCAGCGCGCCGATCAGCGCTCCGGCCAGCGGCCAGGCCCAGCCGGCGGCGGCGCCCCGGCGCGGCGCGGCGCCGTGCGGAAGCGGCAGGCGGCTCAGCAGGCGGAGCGCTTCGAGCGGATCGCCGGGGGCCATTCCGGCTCCGGCGTTGCGTCGGGGGTCGCTTTCGGTGCTCATGGCGTTCCTTTTGGCCTTGCAAGCCCGCGGACAGCGTTACAGAGATGTCGCAGGAGTAGCAACGGGAAGCCACCATGAACGCGCATGACAGCCTTGACGGATTCCGTGCCCTTCTGGCTACGCTTCCGGACCCGGATCATCGGGCCCGACGCGCCGCCCGGCAGCGGGACTCGCAGCTGACCAAGCCGCCCGGCGCGCTCGGCCGGCTCGAGGAACTGGCGCTCTGGTATGCCGGCTGGCGGGGCGATCCGCGCCCACGCATCGAGGCGCCGCAGGTGATCGTCTTTGCCGGAAACCACGGGGTTGCGGCGCGCGGGGTTTCCGCTTTTCCGGCCGAGGTGACGGAGCAGATGGTGGCCAATTTCCGGGCCGGAGGGGCGGCGATCAACCAGCTGGCCCGGGCCTTCGGCGCCAGGATGGACGTTCATGCGCTCGAGCTCGACCGGCCGACCGCCGATTTCACGCAGGGGCCGGCGATGAGCGCGGCGGAAACGGTGGCGGCGCTCGTCGCCGGGCAGGAGGCGGTCGACCCGGAGGCCGACCTGCTGGTAGTCGGCGAGATGGGCATCGGCAACACCACCGCGGCGGCGGCGGTCGCGGCGGGGCTGTTCGGGGGCGACCCGGCCGGATGGGCGGGGCGGGGCACGGGAGTGGACGACGCCGGGCTGGCGCTCAAGGCGCGCGTGGTGCGGGAGGGGCTGGCGGCGAACCCGGGGCGCGAGCCCCTGGAGGTGTTGCGCTGCCTGGGCGGGCGCGAGCTGGCGGCCATGGCCGGGGCCATCCTGCGCGCGCGCATGCTGCGCATCCCGGTGATCCTGGACGGGTTCATCTGCACCGCCGCGGCGGCGGTTCTGGAGCGGGCAGCACCCGGGGCGCTGGAACATGCCGTTGCCGGCCATGTCTCGGCCGAGGCCGGGCACCGGCGGTTGCTGGAGAAGCTGGGCAAGGAACCTCTCCTGTCGCTCGGAATGCGGCTGGGCGAGGGCTCCGGCGCGACGCTGGCCATCGGGCTGCTGAAGGGGGCGCTCGCCTGCCATTCGGGGATGGCGACCTTCGCCGAGGCCGGGGTGGCCGGCGGTTCCGGGGGCTGAGGCGGCAGGCGGCGGGGCGAGCTCCGCTGCCGTGGCCCGGGGCGCGGCCGGAGGTTCCGGGCCGCCGGCCGGCACGGCGGGGGAGACGGAGGCGCGGCGCAGGTCGGCGGGGAGCCCGGAGCGGACGGCGCCGTCAGCTGGTGCTGCCGTCGGCCGCCCCGCCCCCCTGCGCTCCGGCAGCCGATGCGGCCTCGGGTTTCTTTCCTTCGGGTTTCTCCTCCTCGAGGGCGGCGGTCAGCCGGGCCTCCAGTTCGGCATTCAGCTGGCGGGCGCGTTCGATATAGGCGCTGTTCTGGTGCAGCGGGATGTCCGGATCCCACAGCTCGGCCAGCTTGCGCGTTGCCTCGCGGTCGTGCTGGAAGAAGGCCAGGACCTGGCGCGCCGCCTCGTAGTCGCTCAGCCCCAGCGCTTCCAGCGCGTAGCGTCCGGCGCGCAGGGAAGAATCGAACAGTTCGCGCACGATCTTGTCGGCGCCGGCCTGATACAACCGGAAGACCGCGAGCCGGTCGCGGGCGCGGGCGATGATGTGCAGTTCGGGCCGTATCCGCCGGGCATGGCGCACGAGCTTCAGGCAGGCCTCCGGGTCATCCACCGCCACCACCAGCACATCGGCCCGTTCGAGCCCGGCCTTGTGCAGCAGTTCGGGGCGGGTCGGGTCGCCGAGAAAGGCCCTGGCACCGAAGGCACGCAGCAGTTCGATGGTTTCCATGTTCTTGTCCAGCACCGTCGTCCGGAATCCGTTGGCCAGAAGCAGGCGGTTGACGATCTGCCCGAAGCGCCCCACACCGGCGATCAGCACCCGGCCCCGGCCGTCGATCCTCTCGGGCGCGGCCTCGGAGCGGCTGTCGGCATGGCGCCGGGCAAGCCGTTCATGGGCCATGAACAGCAGCGGCGTGAACAGCATCGACATGGTGACGACCAGCAGCAGCCGCTCCGAGAGCGCCGGGGAGATCACGTGCTGCTGGGTGCTGAACGACAGCAGCACGAAGCCGAATTCGCCGGCCTGGGCCAGCCCGAGGGTGAACAGCCAGCGTTCGCGCCCGCGCAGCCCGAAGAGCGTGCCCAGCCCCATCAGGATCGCCGCCTTGATCACGATCAGCGCCAGCGCCAGGGCGAGGATTGCGGCGAAGTCGTCGCGCAGCAGTTCCAGGTCGAAACCGGCGCCGACGGTGATGAAGAACAGCCCGAGCAGCAACGCCTTGAAGGGTTCTATGTCGGCTTCCAGCTCGTGGCGGAATTCCGAGTTCGCCAGCACCACGCCGGCCAGGAAGGTGCCCAGCGCCGGCGACAGGCCGACCAGCGCCATCAGGCTGGCGATGCCGACGACGATCAGCAGCGCCAGCGCGGTGTTCAGTTCGCGCAGCCCGGCCGACAGGGTGAAGCGGAACAGGGGGCGGATCAGATAGGTGCCACCCAGGATGACGCCGGCGATCGCCCCCAGGGTGAGCAGCGCGGCGGCCCAGCCCGGCAGGCTCTCGATGAAGGAAAGCCCGGCCGCCGGGCCGTGCGCGGACGGCACGGGAACGAGCGCCCGGTCCAGCAGCAGCGGGATGATCGCCAGCATCGGGATCACCGCGATGTCCTGGGCCAGCAGCACCGAAAAGGCACTGCGCCCGCCGGCCGTCTGCAGGAGCCGGCGCTCGTTCAGCGTCTGCAGCACGATGGCGGTGGAGCTGAGCGAAAAGGTCATCCCCACGGCCAGCGCGGCCGGCCAGGCCAGCCCGAGCGCCAGCGCGCAGGCGCCGACCGCCGCCGTGGTGAGCGCGATCTGCAGCCCGCCCAGCCCGATCAGCCGGTGGCGCATGTCCCACAGCGCGCGCGGCTCCATCTCCAGGCCGACGAGGAACAGCATCATCACCACCCCGAATTCGGCGAAATGCTGCAGGTCGCGCGCTTCGGCCCCGACCAGCCCGGTCAGCGGCCCGATCACCAGCCCGGCGGCCAGGTAGCCGAGCACCGAGCCGAGCCCGAGCCGGCTGGCCAGCGGCACCGCGATCACCGCGGCGGCCAGGTAGATCGTGGCCTGCAGAAGAAAGGCTTCCATCTTCCGGGCTCCTCAGGTGGGCAGGGGCGCATCGGCCTTGCGCTGATCCATCACGATCCGGCTCTGCACGCGCGCCACCGCCGGTTCGGGCAGCAGCACCTCCTGGATCAGCCTGTTCAGATCGGCCAGGCTTTCGCAATAGACGCGCAGCAGGTAATCCGCCTCGCCGGTCAGGATCCAGGCGCTGGTGATCTCGGGGCGGATGTCCAGCAGCCGGGTAAAGGCGGCCACCTGCCGCGGTTCGTGGCTGGCCATCTGCACCTGCACGAAGGCCTGCACCTTCAACCCCAGCCGCTCGGCGTTCAGCCGGGCGCGATAGCCCTCGATGTAGCCTTCGGCCTCCAGCCGCTGGCGCCGCCTCCCGGCCTGGCTCGGCGACAGGTTGAGCAGCGCGCCCAGCTGCTGGCTGGTGAGCTGGGCGTCCTTCTGCAGGGCGGCGAGCAGGCGGGCGTCGGTCTTGTCGAGCATGTGCGTCCGTTTTCCGAAATCTTGCCGTTACATGCTGTTATATTGCATATTTCGACCATATAAACGAGAAAACGCGCGAAATACGCATCTTCTGCGCGGTATCATGTTCCCGGACAGCTCCGGTGCCGGGAAGGAAGAAGAAGCCGGCCCCGGAAAAGAACAGGAGTTCCCGACAGGAGTTTCCCATGGGCCCCTTTCCGCATGATGCACCGCCTGCCGAGATCAGCGCCGACAACCCCGCCGGTACCGACGGTTTCGAATTCGTCGAATTCGCCCACCCGGAAGATCCGCAGCTCCTGCGAGATCTGTTCGCGAAGATGGGCTACCGCCACACCGCCACCCATCGCGGCAGGGCGATTGAACTCTGGCAGCAGGGGGACATCAGCTATCTGCTGAACGCCGAGCCGGGCTCCTTCGGGATGCGCTTTGCCGCCGAGCACGGCCCCTGCGCGCCCTCGATGGGCTGGCGCGTGGTGGATGCGCATCATGCCTTCGAACATGCGGTGAAGAACGGCGCCACCCCCTATGAGGGGGCCGACAGGAGCCTCGATGCACCGGCGATCCGGGGTATCGGCGGCTCGCTGATCTACTTCATCGAAGGGCACCGCGAGGCCAGCCCCTACAATGCCGAATTCGACTGGGTGGCCGAAGCGCACCCGGAAGGGGTCGGCTTCTACTACCTCGACCACCTTACCCACAACGTGCAGCGCGGCAACATGGACCGCTGGTTCGAATTCTATGCGAAGATCTTCAATTTCCGCGAGATCCGCTTCTTCGACATCGAGGGCAGATATACCGGGCTGTTCAGCCGCGCGCTGACCTCGCCCTGCGGGAGAATCCGCATCCCGATCAACGAGGACCGGACGGATGACGGCCAGATCGCCGAGTATCTGAAGCGCTACCGGGGCGAGGGCATCCAGCATGTCGCGGTCGGAACCGACGACATCTATGCCGCCACCGATGCCATTGCCGAAGCCGGGCTCCGGTTCATGCCGCCGCCGCCGCGCGCCTATTACGAGATGTCGCATGAGCGGGTGAAGGGGCACCGGGAACCGATCGACCGGATGATGAAGCATGGCATCCTGATCGACGGCGAGGGGGTGCTTGGCGGCGGTGAAACCCGGATCCTGCTGCAGATATTCTCGAAGACGGTGATCGGCCCGATCTTCTTCGAATTCATCCAGCGCAAGGGCGATGACGGTTTCGGCGAGGGCAATTTCAAGGCCCTGTTCGAAAGTATCGAACGGGACCAGATCGAACGCGGGGTGCTGAAACCGGCGTGACGGCCCGGCGGGGGCGTTCCCCGTTCCCGCCCGGCCTGCGGACGCGCCTTGCGGGGGGCGGAGGGCGGATGCCTGCCTCGCGCCGGTCCGTGCCCCTCCCGCCGTTCGCGATCAAGAAAACCCGCCGCCCGGAGCCGGCGGCGCGAATGCGCGCGTCGGCGGAAGGGGCCAGGCGGCGGAAGGGGCATGACGCGCGCCCCCGCTCGCGGGGGCGGGCTGCGGTCCCGGCCGTCTTCAAGCCGTTTTCAGGAGGCGATTTCCAGCGTGATCACCCGCCCTCTCTTGATGTATTTCAGCCGGTTGCCGGAAATCTCCGCCACCTGCCCGCCGTCGAGCCTGTCTCCGACCCTCACCTTCACGAAGCGACCGTTTTTTAGCCGCACCAGTGCGCGGCGCTCCGAGGCCGAGCCATAGACCCCGATCAGGTTGATCCGCGACAGGGAAATCGCATTGCGCACCGTCGCCTCGCGGGCCACGTCGGCATTGGACGGCAGCGAGGGCGCCCGGGCCGGGGCGAGCGCTGCCGTGGCGGTGCCGGCAGGTGCCTGCGCCGGGGAGGAAGGCGCAGCGGTTTCGGCCTGGGCGCGTCGGACGGCATCGGCAAGACCCGCCGGACGCGGCAGGGGCCGTACCGATCTCGTCGGCGCCCGCCCTGTCGGGCTGCCGTCGTCCCGTGCCAGGGCTTCCTGAAGCGCGCGTGGCCGGGGCAGCGGGCGGATGCGGGCCAGTTCGGCTCGCGTGCGTCCGCCCAGGCGCGCCCGCTCGAACATTTCCAGCAGGTTCTCCGGCCGCGGGGGGGGAGGGGTCTCCATCGACTGCGGCGCGGTCGCGGATTCCGCCCATGCGCCTGCCGGCCGGGGCGGAGCCACTGCCCCGGGGCGGCCCGCATACACGAGGATTCCCTCCGGCGACAGCGTGCCTTCCGGGCTCGGGCGCACCAGCCCGCGCGCGTCGAGCTCGAAACGGCTGCCCGGCGGCGGCGGCGGGAGGAAGCGCCCGGGCGGGCGCAGGTCGGTGTTCGCGCCGGCGTCGGCGGGCGGCAGGGCAACCGCGTCATGGATGGTGATCCGGCGGTCGATCGAGGGGAGGTAGGGCTCTTCCGGCCGGTTTCCGGCCGGCCCGGGCACCTGCGCCGGCACCGCTGATCCGGCCCCGACAGATCCGGCAGGGAACGGGGAAGCCCCTTCGGGCGCTGTCGCGGGCAGCTCGGGTTCCGTATCGGCAAGCTCTGCCGGGTCGGGCGACATGTCATGCGGCGGGGGCCGCTGCCCGGCGGAAGCGGCAGGGGGCGCGTCCGTTTCGCCGCCGGCGGGCGCCACGGCCGGGGGGGCTCCGAGCGCGGTTTTCACTTCGGGGCCCGGGGCGGGGGCGCTGCCGGGCGCATGCGGAGGCACGGCGCCAGGGGCGGCGGCAGGCGTCGGGGGGGCCTCTGCGCGCAGCGTCCCGGGCGGAAGAGGCGCCGGGAGCCGCGACGGCACGGCGCTCCCGCTCCCGCCGGGTGCGGGCGGAGGTGCCGGGACGGCGAGGGCGCCAGGCCCCGCCGTGTCGGCGTCGGGGGGGCGCTCCGCCCGGTCGAAGAGGGCGTCGGGCCAGGCCAGCACCCCCCCGATCAGCAGGGTGGCGGCCAGCAGGGTGCCCCCGATCAGCCCCGGCCGCTGCCGCCACCCCCTTTCCGCTGCTGGCCGGTCCGGGTCCGGGGTGCGCGTGCCGGGCGCAGAGCGTTCCGCGGCGCCCCCCCCGGGCCGCTTCCCTCCCCCCAGCTTCTGCATCATCCCCTGCATCGGAGCAGTGTGCGGAGCGGCGGCAATTCTTTGCGCCAGGCTGCGCGCGGCGACCTGCAGCCCGCTTTCCCGCGCCGGTTCGTGGCGTGCGGGTGCAGGCGCCGGAACCTCTTCTCCTGCCGGGGCGCCGGGGGGAGAGGCGGCCCTGCCGTCCGGCGCCGCCAGGGGTTCTGCCGCGGCCTGTTCGTGGCGGCCCTCTTCGCGCGGGTGGAGGCGCGAAGACATTTCCCGCAGCCTTGCGGGGATTTCCGGCGGAACGCCCGCGGCAGCCCGGCGGCTGACGAAAGCCGGCTGCGGGCTGCCGGGCGGCGGGGGAGGCGATCCGCCGTCATCCCGGCGCATGGGTCCGTGCCCCGCCGCATTTTCCCGCGGCGCGGGAGCGTCCGCCGCGTTTTCCTGCGGCGCGGGTCGTTCGGGCTCCTCCGCCACGCGCCCGGACAAGCTGTCGCTCGCAGCGGGCGGCGATTGCGGTGCGGTCGGGCGCAGGATCCGGACCGGCTCCGCGTCCGGTTCCGGCTGTCGCGACGGGCCGAGGATTTCCTCCGCGCACCGGGTCGGACCGAAGAAGGGCTCTCCGGCAAAGCTGCCGGGTTCGGGAATCGCGACGAAGGAGACCGGGTTGAAGCGGTGGCGCAGCGCGAATTCCTCGGCCTCGGCCAGGGTTTCGCGGGCCACGGCGGCCAGCTGCGCCTGCCCGGGGCCGGCGGGGCGCCAGTCGAAAACGATTTCGTCCGGCCGATAGGGGGTCAGCCCGTCGAGGGCGGCTTCGAGCGAGGCCCGACGGCTGTGCGCATCGTCGCCGCTGCAGGGCAGGAGCCGATACAGGATCTCGGAGTTGGGAATGATCAGCTTGGTCGCCATCGCCCCGCCGGCAAGGCTGGTGGCGGTGCGTTGCAGCATTGCGAGCCGGACGGGCAGTTCGGGATCGTCCAGCGGGACTTTGCCGACGATCTGCCAGCCGCCGGATGCCCGGTGCAGGAGCGCCAGCCCGTCATGGTCGAGGTTGAGGGCAAAGGGCGGTTTCATCGGGGCGATTTCATTGGCACTGCCCGCTGCGTGCGGCAGGGGCGGGCGGCAGGGGCGGGTTGACGGGCATCTCCGGTTGACAGCTCCGGTTGACAAGAGGCGGGCCGCAAGCGCAAGAGACGGGCCCGGCGGCGCGGGAGGGGTGGCTCCGGCGACACGACCGGCACACCGCCGTCCGGGGCACTGCCGTCGGGAAGCCTCCGGCACCGCAACGCAAGACTACAGCAGGAAGCGGATCAGGAAAAGAGCAGGAAGCGGATCAGGAAAAGCGCGAAGCAGGGCGCAGAACCGCCCGGGCCGGACGGTTGCCGCGCCTGCCGTCGGGCGGCATCGCTTCCCCTTGCGGCGGGGGGGCAGTTGGCGCAGCATGGTCCCGTTCAGAGTGCGGGCAGGCCGTCCGTGCCGGGGCGAAGCGCGCGGAAGGAGGCCGGCAACGGAGGCGGCAGCAAACGGGGGCAACGGAAGGGGAGGAGGGGATCATGAGGGAGCTCACTGCCGGGTCGGCGGCCCGGGTCATCGGGACATTCCTGGTCGGAATCGCCATCGCCATCGCCGCGGCGCCTGTCGGTGCAGCGTCGCAGCAGCGCGCGGCGGAGGGGCGCCCGGTGCTGACGGTTGTCGGCCAGGGGCGGGACAGCGTGCCGCCGGACATGGCGGTGATCCGGTTCGGGGTCGCGCATGAGGCTCCCGTGCCCGAGGCCGCGATGGCCCGGGTCTCCGGGGCGCTGGCGGCGCTCCGGGAGCGGATCGCGGCCAGCGGAGTCGCGCCGGACGACGTGCAGACCGGCAGCCTGACCCTGACGCCCCTGTGGGAGCGCGCCCCCGAGAGCGACGCGCGGCGGAAGATCGGCGGCTACCTGGCCGACAGCCGGCTGCGGGTGCGGCTGCGCGATCCCGCGCTTGTCGGGCCGCTGCTGGAGGCCGGGCTCGAGGCCGGGGCGAACCGCCTCGACGGGCTGAGCTTCGCCCTGCAGGATCCGGGTGCATCGGAAGGGCGCGCCCTGAGAAGGGCCGTCGAGGATGCCATGCGCAAGGCGCGGATCCTGGCCGCGGCGGCGGGGGTCTCGCTGGGCGAGATCCTGTCGATTTCGGAAACCGTCGCGCTGCGGGGCGGGCCCGTCATGGCGCGCGGGCTGGCGCCGGCGGAGGCGGTGCCTGTCGCTCCGGGCGAGATCGAGACCGGGGCGACGGTTACCATCGTCTTTGCGATCGCCCGGCAGGGAAGCGCTGACGGGAAGCGCTGACGGGAAGCGCTGGCGGGAGCGCCGGCCGGAACTGGCCGCGGCGCTGCCTGCCGCGCCCCGCGAGACCTGCGGACATTCCGGGCGCCCGCGCCCCGCGAGCGCGCGGCCAGGAAGCAACCGGCCACAGGAAGCAACCGGCGCGGGGGTGCTTACGCGGTGGCCCTGGCCAGCGCCTGGTCGAGGTCGGCGATCAGGTCGTCGGGATCCTCGATGCCGATCGACACCCGCACCACATCGGGCGCTGCCCCGGCGGCCTCCTGCTGTTCGGGGGTGAGCTGGCGGTGGGTGGTGGAGGCCGAATGGATGATCAGCGAGCGCGTATCGCCCAGGTTGGCCACATGGCTGAACAGTTCCAGCGCGTCCACGAATCTGACGCAGGCCTCGTAGCCTCCCCTGATCGCGAAGGTGAACAGCGCCCCCGCCCCGCGCGGGCAGATCCTCTTCATCCGCTCGTGATAGGGCGAGGAGGGCAGCCCGGCGTAGGTGACATGTTCCACCCGCGGGTCGTTCTCCAGCCAGCGGGCGATCTTCTCGGCATTCCTGACGTGCCGCTCCATGCGCAGGGAAAGCGTCTCGATCCCCAGCAGCGTGTAATGGGCGGCCTGGGGGTTCATGGTCATCCCGAGGTCGCGCAGCCCCACGGCGATGCCGTGGAAGGTATAGGCCAGCGGGCCGAAGGTTTCGTGGAACTTCAGCCCGTGGTAGGCGGGCTCGGGCTCGGAGAGCGAAGGGAACTTGCCGGAGGCCGACCAGTCGAAGGTGCCGCTGTCCACCACCGCGCCGCCGGTCACCGTGCCGTTGCCGGTGAGATACTTGGTGGTGGAATGCACCACCAGCGCCGCGCCGTGCTCTACGGGGCGGCACAGCCAGGGGGTGGCCGAGGTGTTGTCCACGATCAGCGGCAGCCCGGCCTCTCCGGCCACGCCGGCCACGGCGTCGAGATCGGTGATGTAGCCGCCGGGGTTGGCGATGGATTCGCAGAAGATCGCGCGGGTGTCCTCGTCGATGGCGGCGCGGATGGCGTCGAGATCGTCGAAATCGACGAATTTCGCCGCCCAGCCGAAGCGCCTGATGGTGTGGCTGAACTGGGTGACGGTGCCGCCGTAGAGCCGGGTGGAGACCACCACGTTGCGCCCCGGCGCCATCAGCGGGAACAGCGCCATGATCTGCGCCGCGTGCCCCGACGAGCAGCACACCGCGCCGACCCCGCCCTCCAGCGTGGCGATGCGCTCCTGCAGCACGGCGACCGTGGGGTTGGTCAGGCGCGAGTAGATGTAGCCCACCTCCTGGAGGTTGAACAGCGCCGCGGCGTGGTCGGCATCGCGGAACACGTAGGCGGTGGTCTGGTAGATCGGCGTCTGCCGCGCGCCGGTGGCCGGATCGGGGCGGGCGCCTGCGTGGATCTGCAGCGTGTCGAAACCGTAGCTGGGGCCGTCGTCGGACATGGAAACCTCCCGTTCGTGTGCTCCCGCAAAGGTGTAGGGCGCAGGCGGGGGCGGCGCAACCCGTTGCCGCTGCCCGCGGGCGGCGCTCCGGGCGCTTGCGCGGGCGGGGGAAAGCTGTGATTCTGCATGGCCGGAGCCTGCCGGAGCCTGCCGGAGGCGCAGAGGAGCACGCACATGCCCACGCCCTTTCACCTTGCCATCCATGTCCATGACCTCGATGCCGCGCGCGCCTTCTACGGCGGCGTGCTGGGCTGCGCCGAGGGCCGCTCGACCGACACCTGGGTGGATTTCGATTTCTTCGGCCACCAGCTCAGCCTGCACCTCGGCACGCCCTTCGCCACCGCGCCCAGCGGGCAGGTGGCGGGCCGGGCGGTGCCGATGCCGCATTTCGGGGTGGTGCTGGAATACCGCGACTGGCGGGCCCTGGCCGACCGGCTCGAGGCGGCCGGCACCGACTGGGTGCTGGCCCCCTCGGTGCGCTTCGAGGGCCGGCCCGGCGAGCAGTGGACGATGTTCTTCCGCGATCCGTCCGGAAACCCGATCGAGGTCAAGGGCTTCCGCGACATGGGCGGCGTTTTCGCCGCCTGACCCCCGCCGCCCACACATTCGCCCCCGGTCCGCGCCCCGGCCCGTTCGCCTCTCCGTTTGCTGCCGGCCCGCTCCTCTGCTGCCCCGGCCCCTGCCGCTGCGGACAGGCTCCGGGCGGGGGCATGCGATTGTGCTTCGGCATGTGCGCCGCTTTCCGGTCAGATCAGCGCGATGACGCGCGCCGGCCCCCCCGAGCCGCCGCGGTGCTTGGGCGCGCCGATCACGAGCGTGGCGCCCGCCGGGGGGACCTTGTCGAGGTTTGCGATGTTCTCTATCCCGAAGCGCCCGCTGGGCAGCCAGGCATAGTGGGTCGCGAAATCCGCGGACTTCCCGTAATCCAGCGAAAGGGTATCGACCGCCAGCGAGGCGGCGCCGGTTTCTTCCATCAGCATCTGCGCGGCCTCCACGTGAAAGCCGGGATAGTGCTGCACGCCGTCGGCATCCTCGCCACGGAACCTTGCGCTGTTCACGTGCTCCGCCCAGCCCGAGTTCATCGCCACGCAGGCGCCATCGGGGATCTCGCCGTTGGCCGCAATCCAGGCGCGGATGTCGTCAGGCGTCAGCTGCGCATCGGCGTTCATCGCAGCCTTTTCTCGGATGTCGATCACGCACAGCGGGGCCACGAGGTTTTCCACCGGAATTTCATCTACCGAATTGCCGTCGGCCGAAAAATGCAGCGGCGCGTCGATGTGGGTTCCGGTGTGTTCGTTGACGGTGAGCACGAAAAGGTTGAAGCCGTTTTCGGCGAAGCCGAACTTCCGCTCGGCGGAAATTCCCGGCTGGCCGAAGTAGGTGGGGAAGGCCGGATCCACCGTATGGGTCATGTCCTGCACCCGGCTGTGGCCTGCGGCCAGCGCGGCGGAACCGGCCATCCCGCTGCCCGCCGCCAGGGCGGCCGCGCCGCCGGCCGAGGCGCTGAAGAATTCCCGCCGCGAGAGCATCCGCTCCTTGACGCGGTTCATCACGCATGTGTCGCACATGTTTTCCTCCCCGTTCTCTCTTTTCCTCTCCGTCTCTCGCGCGCGCGGTTCTGCGGTTCTCTGGTCCTCTCGCGCGCGCGTCTCCTCCCGCGTCGCGCGCGCGTCTCGCGTCGCGCGCGCGTCGGTGGCGCGATGACGGTGGCCCGCTCACGCCGCGACCCGCGGCTGCCGGGGAGGAATGATACTCCGGCCGTCCGGAAATGCACGGATCTTCCGCGCCCGGAGATGCGCGGCTGTTCCGGATGCGCGGATGTCCGCCGGCATCCCGCCCGGCCCGGGGCACGGGAGGGGCGGCAAGCGCACCGGCGGCTCAGCGCATCCAGAAGCCGGCCTTGCGGATGCGGTTGCGGATCAGCTGTTCGCGCGAGGGCAGGGCGTTGCGGTCGAACAGCGCGCGCACCTTCTGCCCGCGCCCCTGATAGACCATGCGCCGGAACGGCTCGTGGCGCTTGAGAAGCTTCTTCAGCCGGTTGGGGGCGGCGATTTCGTGCAGCAGGGCGATCACGCGGTCGCTTTCGCGGGCGTAAAGCAGCGGAAAGGTGCGGTAATGGCAGCTGACCGTGCCGTCCAGGAGCCCCTCGGGCAGGGTGTCGCGCCCGCCGCCGAGGCCGTGGATGACCAGCGGCAGGGCGATCTGGTCGAGCCAGGGGTCCAGGCTCTGGGCCGCCAGTTCGGGGGGCGGGTCGTCGCGGATGGACAGCGCGTAGTCGAGAAAGCGGCGCCCGAATTCGCGCGGGCAGCGGTAGAAGAACCAGCCGGCGTTGAAATACAGGTAGCGCCGCCAGTAGCCGGCGGGGTGGGACGGCTCCAGCGAGCTCTCGAAATCCAGCCCGAAGCGGGCATAGAGAGAGTGCCAGATCTCGCGGTAGCCGGCCCGGTAGGGCTGCGGCTGCGGCCAGCTGCCCTCGACCCGGCGCGATGCGGTGGGGCGGTCGAAGTCGAACGGCACCCGCGAAAGCGCGCCGGTGATCAGCGTGTCGCTGTCGAAGAACACGAAGGGCTCGCCCTCCGGCATGGCCAGCAGCGCCTCGATCTTGTTGCCATGCGGGTAGGACCGGCCGAAATGGCGGGCCGGGAAGGGCAGGATCTCGGCGCCGTATTCCTGTTGCAGGTGCCGGCGGGTATCGGCGTCGGGGCGCATGTCTTCCGGCCAGGCGCCGCCGGGTTCCGGCACGGCGACGATCAGCCGCCCCGAAAACTCCGGGTCGCAATGGCGCAGGCTGGCGGCGAACAGCAGCGCCTCGCAGGACAGCCGCCCCTTCTGGGCGACGATCATGACGTTGAAACTCCCCGGAGCCGTTGCCGCACCGCTCATTTCCGCCTGCCGCTCCTTCCCGCCGCGGGTTCTGCTCCGGGAACTATAGGCCGGTGCGGCGGCGGGGGGAACGCCTGTTCTCGCGGATCATGCAAGGGGAGCCGGAAGGGGTTCCGCCGGCGGGGCGGATACACGGGCGCGCAAGGAGGAAGGAGGAGAGGGGGAGGAGGGAGGAGGGAGGAGGGAGGAGGGAGGAAATCGGCGCCGGCGGCCGGAAGCCCCGCAGGGCGCAGGCGGCATCGGCGCGATGACCTCGTGAGCGGGCCGGATGTGACGCCGGATGTCATGTGGCAGCCGCCTTTCCGGGCCGGTCCCCGAGCTGACGCAAGGAAAGGCTTGCGTTGGGGGTGCAGGCTCTGAGAGACTGCATGCCATCCGGATCGGGGCGGCTCCTGCGGGGCTCAACTGCGGGGCGAGTTCCGACCCGATCCGAAAAAAAAGGGAAAGAAAGATGGAACAACCTGACAGGAAAGGAAAATTCATGACCGGGATGCCAAGGATCCTGATTGCCGGGCTGATGGCCGGAACGATTCTGGGTTCAACCGCTTTTGCCGCCAACGTGCCCGCCGGCACCAGGCTGGCCGACGATCAGACATTCACCTATTCGATCATCGACGAATTCACCTCGGTCGATCCGCAGCTGGTCGAGGATGTCTCCGGTTCCGACGTGATCCGCGACCTCTTCGAGGGGCTGTTCAATCAGGACGCCGAGGGCAACCTGGTACCCGGCGTGGCGCTGAGCTACGAGGTGAACGACACCAAGGACGTCTACACCTTCAAGCTGCGCCCGGAAGCGAAATGGTCGAACGGCGACCCGGTGACCGCCAATGATTTCGTCTACGCCTGGCGCCGGCTGGTGGACCCTGAGCTCGGCTCTCCCTATTCATGGTTCGGCGAGCTGATGTCGATCGAGAACGCGGGCGCGATCATCGCCGGCGAGAAGCCCAAGGAAGAACTGGGCGTGCGTGCCATCGACGATTACACGCTGGAGGTGAAGCTTTCGGCCTCGCTGCCCTACTTCCCGCTGATGACGACCCATGCTTCGACCTTCCCGGTGCACAGGGCAACGGTCGAGAAATACGGCAAGGAGTGGACGCGGCCGGGCAACATCGTCTCCAACGGCGCCTATGTGCTGACCGAGCACATCCCCGGTGAACGTTCGGTGCGCGAGCGCAACCCGATGTACTGGGACAACGAGAACACGGTGATCGAGAAGGTCGTTGCGCTGGTGATCAACGACGAGAACGTGGCGCTGACCCGCTATTTCGCCGGAGAGCTTGACCGCACCGGCATTCCCACCGGGCAGTATCCCAAGCTGAAGGCGGAATACCCCGACGAGGCGATCAGCGCGCCGCGGCTGTGCTCCTACTACTACATCCTGAATCTGGGCGAGAACGGGCCCGACTACCTCAAGGATGTGCGGGTGCGCCAGGCGCTGAACCTTGCGGTGGACCGCGAGGTGATCACCGACAAGATCCTGCAGGGCGGGCAGATTCCGGCCTATACCTTCACCCCGGCGGCGACGGCCGGCTTCCAGGTGCCGGACGTGCCGATCGCCTCTATGAGCCAGGCCGAGCGCGACGCCCGGGCCAAGGCGCTGCTCTCCGAGGCCGGGCTCGGCGACGGGCTTGACGTCAAGCTGATCTACAACACCTCCGAAGGCCACAAGAAGATCGCCATCGCGATCAGCCAGATGTGGAAGACCAAGCTGGGCGCCAATGTGGAGCTGGCCAACCAGGAATGGAAGACCTTCCTGCAGACCCGTGGCAACGGTGACTATGAAGTTGCCCGCGCCGGCTGGTGCGGCGACTACAACGAAGCCTCGACCTTCCTCGACCTGATGAACTCGAAGTCGGGCTACAACGACTCCAGGTACAGCAACCCGAAGGTGGATGCGCTTCTGGAGCAGGCCAAGACGGCGGACGACCCGCAGCCGCTCTACACCGAGATCGAGCAGATCATCGCCGAGGACGTGCCGATCATTCCGATCTACCACTATGCGATCAACATGATGCTCAAGCCCAACCTGAAGGGCTGGCCGATCAACAACGTGGAGCAGAACTGGTATTCGAAGGACTTCTACAAGGTCGCCGAATAGCCGGTCGGGCGGAAACGGGCGCCCCGGCCCCCGTCGCGGGGCCGGGGCGGTTTGCACGGGTGCTTCCTCATGTTGCGCTTCATCGTCAGGCGGCTCATGGTCGCGGTGCCGACGCTGCTGATCCTGATCGTGATCAGCTTCTTCCTGATGCAGCTTGCCCCCGGTGGTCCGTTCACCTCCGAACGCCCCCTGCCGCCGCAGGTGCTGGCCAACATCGAGGCGAAATACGGGCTCGACAGGCCGCTGTGGCAGCAGCTGCTGATCTACCTCGAGGGGATCGTGCTGGAGTTCGACTTCGGCCCCTCCTACCAGTACAAGGACCGCACGGTTAACGACATCATCGCCCAGGGGTTCCCGATCACCCTGAAATACGGCTCGATCTCCTTCGTCGTGGCGGTGGTGGTGGGTGTGTCTCTGGGCGTGCTGGCGGCGGTCCGGCACAACGGCCCGCTGGATTACGCGGCCACCGGCACCACCTTTCTGGCCCAGAGCCTGCCCAACTTCGTGATGGCGCCGGTCCTGATCATCGTCTTCACCTGGTGGCTGGGCTGGCTTCCCGGCGGCGGTTGGCACGGCGGCCAGTGGCAGTATCTGGTGATGCCGGTGATCGCGCTGTCCACCTCCTATTTCGCCTCGATCGCGCGGATCACCCGCTCGTCGATGCTCGAGGTGCTGAATTCCAACTTCATCCGCACCGCCCGCGCCAAGGGACTGCCCGAGCGCACCATCATATGGCGCCACGCCATGAAGCCGGCGATGATGCCGGTGGTTTCCTATCTGGGGCCCGCCTTCGTGGGGCTGATCACCGGCTCGGTGGTGATCGACCGCTATTTCGGCACCGGCGGGATCGGCAATTCCTATGTCAATTCCGCGCTCAACCGCGACTATTCGGTGATGCTGGGCATCACCATCCTCTATGGCGGGCTCACCATCATCTTCAACCTGGTCGTGGACGTGATCTACGCCTGGCTCGACCCGAAGATCAGGTATTGAACGATGGGGATGGTCAGGGATACCGACCGGCTCGAACGGATCGCCGAGAAGCTGGCCGAGGCGGAGGAAATCCGCGGGCGTTCGCTGTGGCAGGACGCCATGCGCCGCTTCCTGCGCAACCGGGCGGCGGTGGGTTCGATGATCGTGCTGGGGCTGATCGTGCTGTTCACCGTCATCGGGCCGCTCTTCGCCCAGTGGTCGAACGAGGAGATCGACTGGGACCGGATGGGCGACATTGCCTCCCTGGGCGCGCCATCGCTTGAGAACGGCCATTACTTCGGGCTCGACGACCTGGGGCGCGATCTTTATGCCCGCACCATCCAGGCCACCCGCACCTCGCTGATGGTGGGCATCATCGGCTCGCTTGTGGCGGTCGTGATCGGCACCCTCTACGGGGCGGTTTCGGGCTTCGTCGGCGGGGTGACCGACGGGCTCATGATGCGCAGCGTCGATGTGCTTTCCGCCGTGCCCTACATGTTCGTGATCATCCTGCTGCTGGTGATCTTCGAGCGCTCGCTGTTCATGCTGTTCGTGGGGATCGGGGTGCTCAGCTGGCTGGACATGAGCCGGATCGTGCGCGGCCAGACGCTGAGTCTCAAGAACCGCGAATTCGTCGAGGCGGCGCGCGCCGCAGGCGTCGGCTGGTTCACCATCATCCTGCGCCACATCGTGCCCAACCTGCTGGGCATCGTGGTGGTCTATGCCACGCTGCTGGTGCCCGGCATGATCATGGCCGAAAGCTTCATCTCCTTCCTCGGGCTGGGGGTGCAGGAGCCCAACACCTCGCTCGGGGCGCTGATCAACGAGGGCGCGGGCACCATCCTGCGCGGCACCCTGTGGCAGCTGGGCAT
>Ga0256839_1000647_pt1 | contig 44575 bp, 44 predicted proteins | sample 354166metaG_FD_185968 | JGI IMG/M metagenome (GOLD analysis project Ga0256839, IMG submission 185968) | Hydrothermal vent microbial communities from Mid Atlantic Ridge, Atlantic Ocean - 354-166 | ecosystem: Environmental > Aquatic > Marine > Hydrothermal vents | place: Atlantic Ocean: Mid...
GTTCAATGGGTTATTGCTATACACATTTTACCCGATCAGGAACCCCGATCCTCTCGTTTTGAACCCCTTTTTATCCGTATATCAATGCCTTGCGCTGACCGCTTGGGAAAATTGGGGAGACACTAGCGCCCCCCGATCACCTTCGCCTCGACCGGCAAGCCTTCCGCCGCCGCGGGCAAATGGGTCAGAAGAATCAAGTCACCTTGCTTCAGCCTGGGGCTGTGCACCAGTACCCAGTCTTCTCCCTCATGAGGATAATTCCCCACCGTCTTCACCTGGAGACTTTCGAGCCGACCATCATGAATCCGGTAGATCCGGTCGCTGCCATACAGCGCACCGTATGGAACCGGGGCCACATGATCGGAGGGAGGAAGTGAAAGCTGAACGGTGACAGGCAGCGCCAGCCGAAGGGAGACGCCTTCCGCCTGCCGGACAGAGAACAGAGCATCGATTCCTCCCGCCTCCGCCTCGCCCGCCAAGCGCTTCAATTGCAGGTCGAATGGGATTCCCAGGCTTTCTCCCCGGGCTTCGAGCAGCTGACCGGCGGCCAATGTCTGGAGAACCGTGTACTGATAAGGGGCGGGTATCTTGGCCCTCACTTCCAGCGCATCCACAGGATAGAGGCTTACCAGAAGTTGATTGGCTTTGACGTAATCCCCAGGCGCCACGGCCACCTCGGCGACGATCCCGCTGAAAGGCGCCTGGATCCGGCTCCGCTCCAACGCCAATCGTGCTTGCGCCAATATCGCCTGCGCCCGGTCGAGACGCGCCTCGATCTGGCTCAGGCGGGCGGGATGCTGGGCCACCTCCAGTTTTCTGGCATTGACCGCCAATGCCTGACGCTCCATCTCCATGCGGGCCTGATCCAGGGCGGCCTCAGAACCCAGATTGCGCCGCTTCAGCTTCTCCATCCGGGAAGCCTGGGACTGCAGCAGCTGTAAAAGTTCCCGTTCATGCCGCAAAGCCTCGAGGCTGGCGGCGTAACGCTCCTTTTCCAGCCGCAACTGGGCCTGGAGCTCCGCCACATCCGCCCTGGCCCGGACCACGTCCGGCTCGAAATCCTTCGAATCCAGAGCCACCAGCAACTGCCCCCGGCTGACAGACCGGCCTTCTCTGGCCCTCACTTCAACCACCCTGCTGTTTTTCTGGGCGACCGCCCGCATCAAGGCCGGCGTCTCGATCTCCCCATAGAGCGTCAAGACCGCTCCCAGACGCCGCGGCTGAACCTCTATCGCCTCCACCTGCCATATCCTGCGCTGGATCGGAGGAGAAGATTGTTCCGGACGCGTGAACACCAAAACGGCGAACACCAAACAGCCGAGCAGAAGGATTCCCCAAGGCCAATAACGGCGTTCCAGTTTCATCATCGAATGGTTAGTCGCAAAAGAGATTTCGACAGGCGAACCTCAAGGGGCGGGTCAACCTTGGTGCCTGAGCCGGTCGAGTGGATGGCACGCCTGGCAGGACTCGAACCTGCAACCCTCGGCTTAGAAGGCCGATGCTCTATCCGGTTGAGCTACAGGCGCACGGATGGTCGGGGCAGAGGGATTCGAACCCCCGACATCCTGCTCCCAAAGCAGGCGCGCTACCAGACTGCGCTATGCCCCGTGTAAACTGTAGTCGGGCATTATATAACGTTTGCAGGAAGGTTCAAAAATTATCGGATCAGGCCATGGGTAACATCGTCTCATCTTCCTTCAAGCCCGCCTGGTGGCTGGCCAACAAGCATTTGCAAACCCTCTGGCCCAGCCTTTTCCGCCGAATCGCACTCCCCCCGCTCCGGCACGAAAGCGTCACCACCCCGGATGGGGATTTTCTGGAACTGAGCTGGTGTGGAACCAAAGGCCCCCTGGTCATCATTCTTCACGGGTTGACGGGAAGCTATCGCTCCCATTACGTCAGAGGACTTCAGTGGGCATTGCTCAAACGGGATTGGCGCAGCGTCGTTCTGAATTTCAGGGGTTGCGGCAACATTCCAAATCGCAGCTGGCGTTGTTACCACTCCGGTGAAACCGAAGACTTGAATTTTCTCTATCAGCGGTTGAAGGAAAGGTTCCCCGCCATTCCCATGGCGGCAGTCGGCTATTCCCTGGGAGGAAACGTGCTGCTGAAATGGCTTGGAGAACAGAGCGAAAACGTGCAACTGTTCGCCGCCTGCGCGGTATCGGTTCCATTGGAACTTGCCAAGTGCGCGGATGCGATGGACAAGGGCGTATCACGCCTCTACCGCGATCGATTGCTGAAAGAACTCAAGGAATACCTGCGAAGAAAAATATTTCACCTGGAAAAACTGGGAAACATCCACGATGCCAAACGCATCGAGAAACTGGGGGATCTCGGTGGAATTCGCTCATTCTGGAAATACGACGACCGCGTCATCGCCGGGCTCTATCCTTTCCGCAACGTCAACGATTATTATCGCCGTTGCAGTTCCCGCGCCTACCTTTCCCGGATCAAGGTGCCCACTTTGTTGATTCACGCCCGGGACGATCCTTTCATGACGCCCGAGGTGCTTCCCGGAACAGAGGAACTTTCGGAACAAGTCGTTTTGGAGATCAGCGAAAAGGGTGGGCACGTGGGATTCGTGGAAAACGAATTTCCGCTGAAACCCGGCTATTGGCTGGAGCGCCGAATTCCGGATTATCTACAGAAAAAGCTCATGGTTGCAAAGCGCCGGGAAGATCAATCTTTAAGCTTCTGATAATCGGGGAGATCCACCATCACCATAAAATAATGCGCCTGATGTCCATCGGACAAATCTATCGTTTTGGTATAGGAGCGGACTTCCCCCCGCTCCAATACATCCAGGGTTGGATCCCCGTGTTCGTCCACCCCGATGACGGAATTCGCCACCTGGATACCCAATTGATCGAAAAAGAGAATCTTGACGATCGGATGAACCGCCGTCAGGCCGTTGTTCTTCATGGTGAGCTTGTATTCATACTGGCGGTTTTCTTCCTTGCCGATCAGAGTGAAGATAATGTTGCGCACATATTGCTGATCGATTGAAATAAGCTGATCGAAAACCAACGGATGCAATCCGGGAATGCGCTGTTGCACCAGATCGGCGACCTGTTTTTCCAGCCGGTCCACCATGGGACGCAGTTCCTCGAGCTCCCGCTCCTGACGATGATTCAACACCGTTATATCGTTTAGTTCCTTGGCATAAAGACTCAATTTGATCGAAACGAACAAAAAGGCGAAAAAGAGAATGGCGGCAAGCGTCCCCAAACCATACACGACCCGGCTTCTATGATGGCGCGAGTAATGCGCATGGCGGCCATTGCTCTTTCTTCGCACACGGGAGCGCCGCTCGGGAAGGGCCGTTTCAGATTCAGAGAATGTCTCTTTCGTAGAAGTATCCATGCCTTATTATGAAGCAACAAACAAGCCAGAACACATAAATTCATTAACCATCAATAGATTACCACATTGAAAGAAATCTGTAGAATATCTGATAGACAGTATGTGTAAAATTTCTTGACACATCCTTTCACTAAAAAACGCTCCCTTACTCCTGGAAAAATTCCGACCCCCCCCATCACCATGAATAGCATTCCATCTCAACCAAGTTGCGCCGATGGCCTGGAAAGCGGTGCTCTGCCTGTCGATATCGCAAAGAAAAAAATCCTCGAGGCCATCGATCCCGTTTCAGGAAATGAGGTTCTCCCTGTCGCCGAGGCGCTACACAGGATTCTCGAAAAATCCGTGACATCCGCACTGGATGTACCCGGCCACACCAACGCTGCGGTCGACGGCTTCGCAGTGAGCGGCTGCGACCTGCCGGCTCGGGGCCATGTCAAGGCATTCCGCATCATCGGGCAGGCATTGGCGGGGAAACCGTATAAAGATCCTGTCGGAAACGACCAGACCGTCTCCATCATGACCGGCGCCGTTCTTCCCGCCGGTGCCGATACCGTCCTGATGCAGGAACAAGTCGAGCGACAGGGTAATCGGATTCTGGTGAGTGATCAACATCGACGGGGGGAAAACGTCAGGCGGGCGGGAGAAGATATCCGGCGAGGACAGGTGGCGGTGGAAAAAGGCCGCTATCTGCTGCCCCCCGATCTCGGCTTGATCGCTTCCCTGGGATGCCTCGAAATTACGGTGAAGCGCAGAATCCGGGTGGCCTTGCTATCCACCGGGAACGAAATCCTCTCAGCGGGCGCACCCCACGAACCGGGAAAAATTTATGACAGCAACCGTTTTTCCCTCATCGGCGCATTGCACAAATTACCCGTCGATATCATCGATTACGGCATTTTGCGAGACGATCCGGTCCATCTGCAAAAGACATTTGAAGAGGCATCGAAGCGATGCGACGCCATCATCAGCTCGGGGGGCGTCTCTGTCGGAGAAGCCGATTTCACCAGACAAGTCCTCGGGAACATAGGGGAAATCGAATTCTGGAAAGTGGCGATCAAGCCCGGACGTCCCCTGGCTTTCGGCAAGATAGGCGACGCCTGCCTTTTCGGCCTGCCGGGCAATCCCGTGGCGGTGTTGGTGACCTTTTATCAATTCGTGCTGCCGGCACTGTTCAAATTAGCGGGCGCGAATCAAGCGCCTTTGACACCCACCCTACCGGCCAGGGTTCTGCAGCCCCTGCGAAAAAAACCGGGGAGGACGGAATTCCAACGGGGAATTCTCACCCCAACTTCCGATGGGCACTGGGAAGTGAAGCCGACCGGCAAACAAGGCTCCGGTATTTTGACCTCGATGACCCGGGCCAATTGTTTCATCATCCTGGAACAAGCGCGTGGGAGGGTTCAACAGGGTGATTGGGTGCAAGTGTTGCCCTTTTCGGTTCTAATGTAATTGATAACGGTATAATCAGGAAGGCTCGATTTCCGGGTTCATCGCTTGGGCGCTCAGCAGGATCTGCTCGATTTCTTCGGTGATTTCCTCTTGTCTCAGGACATTGCGCCGCCTCTTCAGCTGATCGCATTGATCGTCCAGGCGTTTGAGCGCCCCTTCCAGATGTTGGATCCGTTTTTGATGTTCAGCGTACAAGGCGCTGTAGAACAAAGCGTGCAGCGCCGCGAACAGATAGTGGTCCGTCAGCTCGGCAATGAAAACGGACGGCTGCAGATAAAGAAACGGATCCCCTCGCAGGGATTGAGGGGAAGCCGGTAAATCCTGAAAGGGGGGCAATAGCGAAGTCGCCTTCACCGCCTGCCCCGCATGATGGAGCGCTGAAACGCGGCAGACAGCCCGCCTGGTTTCCAGTTCCTCGATGAAATCGACAACCTGCCGCAAAACCGTCGGCACTTCTTCAGCCACTGAAGCGCCCGCCAAGGTATGAATCACACGGGTGTCTTGCTCCAGCCGCTCTCCCAGTTTGCTTCCTACGACGATAAGCCTGGAAGCCCCTGTGTTTTCGACCTGACCGGACGCTAGGTATTGGAGCAATGCTTCGTTATAATCGCCACAAAAGCCACGCTCCGACCCCACCAGCACATGAACCACCGCATCCTTCTCCACTCGCGGTGACAAATCAGGGAAGGCATGGATGAAATCGGCGGCAGCCGCTTCGATCGTCCGGACCACCTGTCTTTGGGCATCGAGGAAGCGGGAGAGCTTGCGGGTCTCCATGAATGAGAGATTCTTCATCGCCGCCATGATCTCGCGGATCTCCCCCAAGGTTCCAAGGTGGGTCTCCACTTCGCGCCGCCGGCTCATGCAAACCACTCCTTCAGATGGGTCAGCCACACTTCCCGCGCATCTTCCAGCCCCAGCCCCGATTCCCTGACGTACCCTTCCAGCCGGTTCATCCAGGTGGAAACCTCTGACTGGGACATCTCATCGAACAAACCCTCGTTGAAGGCGATGAGCCAGGCCAAATGGAACCCGATCGGCAGAGGGTGCAGCCGGTCCTGCTTGAGAATCTCCCGCAACACCCTGCCCCGCTTGAGCTTACGCGCCATGGTTTGCTCCAGCTTGGCGCCAAAACGGGTGAATACCTCCAGCTCGAGAAACTGCAAATAGTCCAGTTTCATCCTTCCCGCCTCTTCCTTGATCCGGGGATGCTGAGCCTTGCCACCGATTCTGGATACCGACCGGCCGATATCGATGGCGGGACGGAAACCGGATGCGAAAAGATTTCGATCCAGATAGATCTGTCCATCCGTGATCGAGATCAGATTGGTGGGTATGTAGGCGGCGATCTCCCCCTGCTGGGTCTCCACGATCGGCAGGGCCGTCATGCTGCCACCGCCATGATCGGCAGCCAGACGGGTGGATCGTTCCAACAGCCGCGAGTGGAGATAGAAAATGTCCCCGGGATAGGCTTCGCGTCCCGGCGGACGACGCAACAGCAATGAAAGCTCGCGGTAAGTGTAGGCGTGGGTGCTGAGATCGTCGTACACCACGAGGGTATCACGCCCCCGGCGCATCCAGTATTCGGCGATGGCGCAACCTGCCATGGGGGCGAGAAACTTGAGTCCGGGGAGGGCGAAGGCCTCGCCCACCACCACGGTGGTGTATTCCATGGCGCCGTATTGGCGCAAGGTTTCCAGCGTCGACACCACCGTGGAACGCTTCTGGCCGATCAAGACATAAACGCAAAAAACGTTTTGGCCGCGTTGATGAATGACGGTATCCAGGGCCAGAGTGCTGCGCCCCGTCCCCTCGTCGCCGATCAGCAGTTGACGCTGCCCCCGCCCGATGGGAATCATGGTATCGACGATCTTGCAGCCGGTATAGAGCGGTGTCTGGACGAAATCACGGGCGATGATGGGCGGTGAGGGGGCGTCCAGGGGCAGCCGGGCATGACAGGCGGGGATGTCCAGGCCATCCAGGGGATTGCCCAAAGGGTCCACGACTCTTCCCAGCAACCCGTCTCCCACGGGAATACTCAACACTCTGCCACGACGATGCACCACCGTGCCCGCGGTCAGATTCTCGGTTTCGTTCAACAGAATCGCGCCGACCCGCGTCTTCGCCAGAGCGAACACCATGCCCCGGCTGCCATCCTCGAACTCCAGCAGATCGTCCATCGCCGCAGAGGGAAGCCCCCGGACCCAGGCGATTCCATCTCCCACGGATAACACCCTGCCCTGCTCCACCAGCCTCGGTGCCAAGCGATAACCGTCCAGCGCCTGGGCCAATTTTTCCAACGTCGAATGTTCAGTCACTCAACACCTATCGGTTTGCTTTTTCGGAGTCCGGGAAAGGTCCGTCCAACAGAAGTGAATAGGGGGCAAGGTTCAGCCATGGTAACTGAAGAACCGCAGTTCATCCTTGAGATTGGCACGGATGACATGGGCGCCCAGGTCTATTCGGAGCCCGGCCAGGAGAGAAGAGTCGGTTTCAAACCTGCACTCGACCGCCCCGCCCAACAACGGCTGAAGCACCGCCTGGAGGCGCTCCCTTTCCTTTTCCGTAAGGGGATAAGCCGAGACCACCCTGACTTCGGCCGGGGCGGAGTGGAAATCCCGTCGCACGCCCTCGATCGTTTCCGGGGGCATGTCAGCCATATCCTCCAGCAGCAGCGTCAGCAAACGGCGATGAAGATGCTCATCGGCCAGCCGTTCGAGCATTCTGGCGATGAACTTTGTCCCCAGCGTCAATGCCTGTTCCTCAAGGTGGCGCCGCCACTCCCGTTTCTCCTGCTCCCACACCGCCTCGGCCTTTCTGCGCGCAGCCTCCAACTCTTGAGACAAAGCGGAAAGGCGGCGCTGGCGCTCCTCCTCCAACTCGCGACGGAAGCTTTCCCGGGCTCTTTTCTTCTCCTCCTCCCAGTCAGCAAGCCGCCGCTCGTAGCGCGCCTTCATCTCCCCGGCTTCGTGTCTCAGCCGTTCGGCCTCGGCCAGCCTGGAATCGATCTGTCGCCGGCGCTGCTCCACGATTCTCCGGACGGGCTGATAAAGAAAGTGTTTGAGCAGCCAAACCAGGACCAGAAAATTGATGATTTCGAGAATGAAGGTGGACCAATTGAGCTCCATCTTCAGAGAACGTACTGCAACAAGGGATTGCGGAACAAGATGATCAAAATGATCACCAGGCAATAAATGGCCAGGGACTCGATCATCGCCAGCCCGATGAACAAGGTTCTCATCAGAATTTTCTCCGCCTCGGGTTGACGGGCGATGGCATCGAGGGCCTGGGCGATGGCCCTTCCCATTCCGATCCCCGGCCCCAGTACTCCGATGCCGATGCCCAAGGCGGCCGCGACCGTCGATCCCAGCACGATCCAGGTCATGTCATGCATCTCCGTCTTCCTCCTTATCGCTTCGATTTCCGCCGGCTCTGAGACTGAATCCCACCGGCGATATAGACCAGGGCGAGCATTCCGAAGATATAGGCCTGAACGAGCGCCTCCACCCCATGCAACATCAAAATCGGAACCGGCACCAGGAAACCCGCCAACAACAGAAAAATCAACGCTACCAGCCCCAGGCTCATCATATTGCCGAACAGCCGCACAGCCAAGGCGACGGTACGGGTGATCTCGCCGACGATATGAAAAGGCAACAAAAAGGGAAACGGCTTCACGTAATGGGACAGATAGCCCTTCAGTCCGTGGCTGCGAATTCCGAACCAGGGTACCGACAAAAACACCAGAAAAGCCAGTGCCGAAGTGATGGAAAGATCACGGGTAGGAGATTCCAAACCGGGAATCAATCCGATCAGATTGGCCGCCAGCAGGAACCACCATAACCCCATGATGAAAGGCGCCACTTCATCGAAATGCTGGGGCAGCAGATCGCGCACGGCGTTCTCCATCGCCAGTACGATGCCTTCCAGCGCTGTCTGCAAAGGACCTGGTTCCAGTTGCAGATGACGGGTCAAAGACCAGCCGGCCAGCCACAAGAGCACGGTCAAGGCGACCGAAAGCGCCAATGTGTCGGTAATCTGTATTGGACCTGCCTGCCAAAGCACCCTGGGGAACAGATCGGTTTCCATTCAGTCCTCGCGGAACAACAGCCACAGATTGACGATTCCGACCACCAGCCCGAGAAAAATGAGACTCAAAGTCCATTGGATGGAATAACCGCTATAGAAACCATCGATCCAGCGACCCAGATAGGCCCCTGCCACCATGGGCAAGACCAGCACCAAACCGGCGGTACCCAGATAGGTCAATTGGGCCGGAAGACTGCGTTTTTCCTCTGCGGCCCGCTTGATCCGTCTCACCTGACGATGGACGATACGTGGCCAGAGAGCAAAGTCCCTCCCCTTTCTATCCGCCACGATATTCCCTCCCCAACCGCCACAGGCGTTTGAACATTTCATCCTCCATCCTGCGAAGACTTTGCCGGATCTGATGCAGCGCCTTCTCCTCCTCTGCTAGCTGACTTTCGAGTACCGGGGCGATCGCATCCAGTTCACGGTCACGTACATAGCGGCGGGTACAGATGAACAACTGGTTATCGACAAAATACAACAGCGCCCGCGGGAGCGCCAGATATTCCCATTCACCATCCAGGCGGAAACGCGCCAGCCCAAACTCGAGCGAAGTCATCATCCGCACATGCCCCGGCCAAAGGGTGAAGCTGCCACTGGCATCGACTCCCCAAAACGCCGTGACGCGTGGTATCTGTTCCGTATGGGTGGCATCTTGAAGTTGCAACACGAAATCCCTCATGCTTCCATCGCGCCCCGCATGTAACAGGCCTCTTCCGGCAAATCGTCGTATTTGCCGCTCAGAAACGCCTCGCAGTCCGCCAGGGTCCTGTCCAGAGGCACTGAGACGCCCGGGGTACCGATGTAACGGGCGGTCACATGAAACGGCTGGGTCAGGTAACGCTGCAGCCGCCGGGCCCGGTGAACGATCATCCGGTCTTCCTGAGACAGCTCCTCCATCCCTAGCATGGCGATCACATCCTGCAATTCCGCATACCGCGCCAGATGTTCCCGCACCCCTTCGGCGACCGAGTAATGGCGATCACCGAGAAAATGGCGATCCATCAGTTTGCTGCCGGATCGCAACGGATCGACAGCCGGATACAACCCTTGGGCGGCAATCGTCCGCGACAGGATCACGGTGGAATCGAGATGACTCAAAATGGTGCTCACCGCCGGGTCGGTCATGTCGTCGGCCGGTACATAGACCGCCTGAACCGAAGTCACCGCCCCCTTCCGGGTGGAAAGGATGCGCTCCTCGATCTCAGCCACTTCGGTACCCAAAGTCGGCTGATAGCCGACCGTGGCCGGCAATCTGCCCAAAAGGCTCGAGACTTCGCTTCCCGCCTGGACGAAGCGGAAAATATTGTCCATCAGAAACAGGACTTCACTGTGCAACTGGTCGCGCAGATATTCGGCATAGGTCAAAGCGGTCAGGCCGACCCGGAAACGCACGCCGGGGGACTCATCCATCTGCCCGAATACCAGCAGCGATTTCTCCATCACCCCGGCCAGTTGCAATTCCTTCCACAACTCGTGCCCCTCGCGGGTTCTTTCTCCCACCCCCGCGAAAACCGAAACGCCCTTATGAATGGAGATCACGGCATGCATGAATTCCATGATCAATACCGTCTTACCCACGCCGGCCCCGCCGAACAGGCCGGTCTTGCCGCCACGGACGAAGGGGCACAACAAGTCGATCACCTTGATGCCGGTTTCGAGTACCCCACTCATCCCCACCGCCTCGCTGAGAGCGGCCGGCTTGACGTGGACGTTGCGGTACAGATCGGCATCGAAGGGGCTTCCCCCATCCAGTGGCTCGCCGAAGACATTCAACATGCGCCCCAAACACGCTTCGGTCACCGGCACATGCAGCGGCGCACCGGTGTCGTAGACCGCCATCCCCCGGCTGAGACCGGTGGTGCGGTGCAAGGTGATGGCCCGGACATGACGTTCGTCCAGGTGCTGATGGACTTCGAACACATATTCCTCGTGATCGAACGCCGCACAAAGCGCCTGCCGCAAGGGAGGCAAGCGCTCGCAATCGATCACCACCACCGGGCCGTGGACCTCGGCGATGGTCCCGATTGGTTTTTTTTCAGCCACCGACCAAAGCCGGTTCTTCCACCAGGGTTTCCGCCTCCCGCGTCTCGTGCTTGCCGATGACCAAGAGATCCCACGCCAGCAGCACGAATCCGGCGATGGTGATCCAGCCGAACACCATCCTCCAGGCCATGGACTCCATGAACCAGGGATGGGTCTGGGCGGCGAAATAGGCACTCCAGCTGGAACCGCCCACCGCCCGCTCGATGAAAGACTGTTCGTAGCCGGCGATCAACAGAGCCATGGTCATGCCCATGACGCCGACGCTCAACAGCGTGAGCGCCCATTTCCAGCGCCAGGCGCCCACCAGATTGGCCCCCATCCATACATTGCCACGCCACTGCTGCACCGCCAGATAGAAGAAGGCGATATTGATGGTGGCATAAGCGCCGTAGAAAGCCAGATGACCATGGGAGGTGGTCCACTGGGTACCATGGGTATAGAGATTGATCTGTGGCAAGGTATGCATGAACCCCCACACGCCCGCCCCCAGGAAATTGCCGAAGGCATGGGCGATCACCCAGGCCAGAGCCGGGTGATTGCGATTCCGCAATTTGTGTACGCCCGAGTCATAGATGGAATGGACCACCATCGCCACCAGGGGAATCGGCTCCAGGGCGGAAAAGAAACCACCGATGGCCAGCCAGTATTCGGGCGAACCGATCCAGAAGTAGTGATGTCCCAACCCCAGGATTCCGGAACCGAACATCAAAGCCACTTCGATGTAGAGCCAGGTTTCGACGATCTTCCGGCGCACACCCAGAAGGTGCATCAGAGTCCAGGCCATGATGCAACCGACCAGCACTTCCCAGGTGGCCTCGACCCAGAGGTGAATCACCCACCACCACCAGTACTGGTCGATGGAGATATTGGTGACATAGAACATGCCTGCCAGATACAAACCCGCCAGGGCCACCAAATCCAGGGTCAGCACTCCCGCGATGCCGGACCACCTTCCCTTGATGAAGGTCGCCGCAACGTTGTAGAAGAAAATCAGCATCACCACCACGATGCCGATGTCGGCCCAGCGTGGCGCCTCGATATATTCGCGCCCCTCGTTGATGAACCAACGGGTGAAATCGTTACCAGGCCCGGTCTGAACCAGCAGATAGACCGCCACCACGACCGTGACCGCCGCCGTCAGAACCCAAAAACCCCAATTGCCCAGCTTCAGCCCCACGATCTCGCGGCCACTTTCCTCTTCCAGGAACCAATAGACGGAACCGATGAATCCGTACAGCATCCACACGATCATGGCGTTGATATGGACCATCCGGTTGACGTTGAAATCGAGCACGCCATGGAGAAAATCGGGATGCAGGTACTGGACGCCCGCCAGCATGCCGAAAACAAGCTGGGCGAAAAACAGGATCACCGCGACGATGAAATACTTGACCGCCAGCTTCTGACCGCCATTGAGATGACGACTGTCCAAAGGTCTGCTCATGTTATCGTCCTCCCGCCGTCTTGAAATTATAGGGAAAACCATTGGTGTCGATGGCCGACATCCATTTAAGAAAAGCGATGATGCCCTCCGCCTCTTGCTCGGTGATTCCCAGATTGGGCATCTTGCGGCCACTGCCATAGGTTCTGGCATTGGCCACTGGATCCATCAGAAACATCTTCATCAACATCGGCCTGACAGCCTCGCCGCCCCAGGCCGGGTCCAGCCACGCCTTGGTCAAATCCGGGGCGTAATAGGCCCCGTTTCCCAACAGGGTGTGACAATTCATGCAGTTCTTTGCCTGAATGGTCTTTTTGCCCAGCGTCACCAGACGCTCGGCCTCCTCTTCGTTCAAGATCCGGCCGAACAACGGCGCATCCCCTTCGATGACCGGCATTGAATGGTGCTTTTTGTCATCGAAGCGATAATCTATCCGCTTGTTGATAACGGTATAATCAGGAACCCGCCCGGTGCCTGCGGTCACCTTGCTCATGGTATCGAACGTCAGAACGATCAAAAGCAGGAAGGAACCTGCCGTGACCCAGATCGCGGTCTTCTTCCAGAAACTGGTGGAAGCCCAAAAAGGTGTGTGTTCCATGCCTTTCATCCCCCCTGTAAAACAAACGGATTCTTCGAATCTAATCGTGGGTGGCAACGCTAAGACGCCAAATCAGTATGGGCGCCACACCATAACCAAACAGCATCATTCCGACGAGCGCATACCAAAAACCATGCAAGTTGGCCAGCCAGCTCAACCAGAAAACCGCAAGGATCAATACGCCGTAAGCCAGTCCGGCCACATAGAGCAAGGTTTTGTTTCGATACAACCTGGAGAAAGAATACGAGAGCGCGTAAGCCAGCGCTGCAAAGATCACCAAAGCGGCCGCGAAGAAAAAGAAAAAGAAATGTTCCAGGGCAACGGGTTCAATCATACTGTCATCACGTTGATTGTCATGAACCCCCCGCCTCCTTCCTTGCGAAAGGATTCATGCATCCAAAGAAGCAGCCCAACCGCCAGTATCGCTTCCAGTATATAGAAAACACCTCACCCGGATATTGAGAAATATCAACAATGGTGCCTGACTATCCGTCCCGCCTGTTTTCCGAAATCCTCACGACTGCCTCAATGCCTGCTGGATCAACCCCCCTTCTCTTTGGCCGAACGGCAGCCCGAGGGCTTCCGTGCGGGCTCTGTCCGACATCTTGGCCCAGGTCTTGGACACGATATCGACGATCTTGTCATCGGGATAGGCGTGAGCGAAAGGGGCGAAATAAAATTGGAGAAACACCAGGCAGGCGGCATCTTCCACCCACTGCACCTGGGGGTCTCGCTTGAGCCCCCTTTTCATGAGGATGCGCTGGACCTGCGCCTTGGCTGCTTCACCATATCCCGCCTGTGACATCAATTGCTTCGTTTTTTCCGCGTGAAAACGATACAGATACGTCCTCCATTCCAGATAACCCCTTCGCCCCTTGGGGTAGCTTTGCCGGGGCACCAGCCAGCGGCAGATGTGCTGGGCGCGGGCGGCGATGAAGGCGGTTTCCGGAGCTCGGGGATAAAGCCGCGACAACCACCCGGTCATTCTCACTCCATAGAGATAGGTCCGGGGCCAGGCTTGATCCTGCCACGTCTCCCAAACGGGATCCTCCGCATTGGCCTGGTCGATCAATTCCACCATATGGATGAATCGTGCCTTGTTCAAATTCTCCTCCTTCGTTTCGAAATCGGTCTTTCTATGGAATCATCAGCGGGTCATGGCGGCAGGTGAACGGGCCCTGCGAGATCTTTTGGCGCCCCCCGGGCTTTCCTCATCCACCGTCTCCCCTCCAGCATCTTCGAACAAGGAATTCGGCACCCCCTTGCGCCAAAACAAATGAACCAATCGATCCTGCGCGATACGGGAAATCGTGTACAGTGACAAAATTTTTCCCTGGGATCTGGCCTGTACCAGGAAAGTGTAGGTATGGGAAACCTGGCTCTGGAAGGGAATGTCCGTCACGGAGGGCAGGGAAACGGGCATCTCTTGCTCATTATTCCCGGTTTGGCGATAACCCCGGGCTTGAATGAAATGCTCCACCCTTTGCGGGTCGATTTCCGGCAACGCGCGAAGAAGCTCTGCCGGCGCCACGTTGGGGTTGATCCCCTTTTGTCCGCCGTAGGTGGTCACCCAAGGCAACAGGGCGTTGAAAACCTCAGGTCTCATGCCCAGCACCATCGACACTTCATCGATGAATTGAAACGGCCGGTCGGAAGGCCCATAGGTCAGCCCCGCGGCGACATAGTCGGGCAACTCCGCCCCATTGGTGCGACGCAACCGGTCACCGTCGCGCCAATCCAAGATGGCATCCGTCAAAGCCGCGAGTTCGGCTTCATCGGCGCCGGCCAGTCTCAGGAGCGCCTGGATCAACGCAGGCCCCGCGTGATTCAGGTCGACCTTCCCGGACTCGGAAAAAGCCCGGATGCGCAGGTCGATGCCATCCCATCGCCAATGCCGCAGACGCCCATCGGCGGGCCACTGGATGCCGGGATCCGGATGCCCCACCCTATAAGCTGCATAATTCACCCCGGCTTCACAGGCGCCAAGCATGGCCGCCTGTTGAACCTGGATAGCCGCCAGACTGGCTTCACGGCGGATACCCAGCCCGAAACTGGTGGCCATCAGGCTGATCAGGGCCACCAGCCAAAGAACCAGAATCAGCGCCACACCACCCTGGACTTTCATCGCGCCTGAATGGGTAACATTCCAAAACCACTTGGCTGGGACACCGATACCCCCTTACGCAACGCGATCACCAGGGGCGGCCAGGGAAACCCGCCTTCGATTTTCAACGAGACCTCGACCAGCGCCGGCAATCCATATTTTTCCTCCCATCGCTCATGCCAGGTCTCATCATAGAAATAACGGAATTTCAAGGCACGCACATGATCGAGAAGGATCACCTGACGCAATCCCCTCTCTCCCGGGGCCATCTCTCCTCGTACCGGCATCACTTCGACTTCCAGATCCGTGCCCTTCAGCGCCAGCGTGATCCGCTGCGCTCCCTTGAACCCGACCTGAAAAGGAAGAAAAGCGGTGAAACTGAGAGAATGAGCGGATCCTTCCAGGGGCCGTACCCCTTGGATACCACTGGTCCCATGCGCCGAAGCCAGACGGTCGTGCAAGAAGCGTTCCACCACCAGCCGGCCACTCAGCGCCGCCGCCCGGGGCTCCCCGGCTTCCCAGGCCCGCGCGGCCATGTGAAAGGTACTGAAGACCAGCCCCAGCATCAAGCCGAACAAGGTCATGGCGATCAGGACTTCCAACAAGGTGAAACCTTTCTCCACTTTCATCACCCATCACCAGGCAGGAACGAGCCGCAAAGTGGATAGGGTATAGGCCCGCTCACGCCCCCGCTCCGACCAATGGACGGTGACTGTGATCTTCAAAAGAGCGGTCCGTTGCAAACTCTGCTCCACTCCCTCCGGAAAGTAGGGTTGGAGCTCCACTCGCCAGCGGTACGCCTGCCACTTTCCCGAGTGGACGCCCGGCTGAAAGGGCCATTCCCCGCCAACCCTCGCCAGCTGGGATCGGGCCAGGGAAACCACTTGTCCCTGGCGGGCGGCATTGGAAAGTAGGCTGACACCGCCACCGAAAGCCTGCATCAGCACGCCGATGGAAACGCTGAGAATGATGAAAGCCACCATGACTTCCAGCAGTGAAAAGCCACCTTCCCTACGCCTCATCCCCCACCGCCGTAATGTTCACCCTCCCGGTCAGCCAATTCACCTTGACCTGTTTGCGCCTGGCGCCCCATTCGAGAATCACCCCGCCACCGGTGGCCGATCCATCGGGAAAGAAACGAATGGTTCCCGTTCCAGGCTCTTGCAGCTCACTTTCGGCGGTGACCAGCGTCAGATCGATGAAATCCGGCAAACGATGCGTTTTTGGCAACCGGTCGATTCGATAAACGTGTTTTTCCACATCCACGAAAAACACCGCTTCCCTCCCCTGGGAAAGGGCGATGCCGCGCACTTGCCGCAATCCGGAGGCCACCTCCCTGATCGCGGAACGATATCTGACGCCATCTGTGGTTTTGGCGAAATTGGGCGCGATAAACACGAATCCCAGGGCCATGATCGACATAACGAGCAACAGCTCGAGCAAACTGAATCCGGCCGCAACCGGAGGATGACGCTGTGGTCGGATCCTGTTCGACATCCGTGAATTCCTGACATTGACCGGAGGCGCCAGCACAGCCTGTGTCAAAACGCCAGTTCGTTCACACTGACGACGGCCACCAGAATCGACATGATGATGGCGGCGATGGCGATCCCCAGCCCCAGGATCAGAACCGGTTCCAGCAAGGTCAAAAGCCGCTGTACGGCCGTTCTCACCTCACCCTCGTAGATTTCCGACATCCGCGCCAGCATTTCGGGCAAACGACCGGTTTCCTCCCCCATCCGGATCATCTGCAAGGCCATGACCGGAAAATGTCCCGCCTGCTCCAGGGCGACGGAGATGTCCCCCCCCGATTTGAGTTTCTCGGCGGCTTCACTGACCGATTCCCGCAAGACCGTGTTGCCGATGACCTCGCGCACGATCGTCAACGCCGGCAAAAGGGAAACCCCGGCCGTCAACAAAGTGGACAACGTCTGACTGAAACGCGCCACCTCCAGCCTGACGATCAGATCCCCCAACAACGGGAGTCGCAACAGCAGATGATGAAAGCGATAGCGGTGCAAAGGGTTGGCCAACCACACCTGAAAGCCGCGAACCCCCACCAACAGAAGAATCAGGACAGCCCATCCATACCCACGAATCCCGTCGGCCAGTGCGATCACGACCTGTGTGGGCACGGGCAGTTCCTTGCCGGCGCTGGCGAACATCTCCTGAAACTGAGGCACTACGAAGGCCAGCAGCACCACCAACGACAACCCGGCCATCACCATCAGAATGGCCGGATAGATCATGGCGGTCATCACACTGGAACGAAGCTCCCTGGATCTTTCCAGATAATCGGCCAGCCTTTCCAGAACCGCCGCCAGGGCGCCGCCCGCCTCGCCTGCCCGGATCATACTGATGTACAGGCGGGAAAAGGCCTCACCTTCGTTCTCCAGGGCGGCGGACAATTGCGCGCCCCCCTTGACCTGCTCGAGGATCCTTCCGGTGACCTTGTGCAACGGGGAATCCTCGGAAAAAAGCTCCAACAGCACCTTCAGAGAACGGTCGAGCGGCAGCCCCGCCCCCAGCAGGGTCGCCAGCTCGCGGGTGAAAGCCAGAACTTCCTGCTGTTTCAGCTTGTGGCTGCGCAAACCGGGACGAAACAATGCCCAGGGCCGCCGATCTGCGGAAACGATCTTGATAGGCAGGAGATCCTCGGCCCGAAGCTGATCCAAAAGGGCCGCTTCATCCGCCGCGACGCGCACGGTCTCGATCTTTTGTCCGGTGCGATCGACCGCCTTGACCAGAAATTCCGCCATCAGTCCTCGCAGGTCACGCGGAGAACCTCCTCCATCGTCGTCAAACCTTGCAACGCCTTTTGCAAACCATCCTGATACATGGTGCGCATGCCTTCCGAGACCGCGGTCTGCTCGATTTCCCTGGCCTGGGCATGGTGCAGCACCTGCCTCCGGATCTCATCCGACAACACCAGAAACTCCTGAATCGCCAACCGTCCCCGATAGCCTATGCCATTGCAGTGTTCACACCCCACCGGACGGTAGAGAACGGCGTTGCCGTCTTCAGGCAACAGATCCACCAGACCGGTCTCCTCCGCCACTTCGGGCAGCACTTCAAGCGGTTGTTTGCAGTGATCACACAGCCGCCGCACCAGGCGCTGCCCCAGAATTCCGTTGACTGTGGAAGTGATCAGATAATCTTCCAGCCCCATGTCCAACAGCCGGGTCACCCCCCCTGCCGCATCGTTGGTATGCAGGGTCGACAGCACCAGGTGACCGGTCAACGCCGACTGGACCGCTATCCGTGCGGTTTCCAGGTCGCGCATTTCCCCGATCATGATCACGTCCGGGTCCTGACGGACGATGGAACGCAGGGCACTGGCGAAATCCAGGCCGATTTCAGGCTTCACCTGGATCTGGTTGACCCCGGTGAGCTGATATTCCACCGGATCTTCCACGGTGATAATCTTGCGTTCCTGGGTGTTGAGCTTGTCCAGGGCTGTGTACAAGGTGGTGCTTTTCCCGCTGCCGGTGGGACCTGTGATCAGGATGATTCCGTGCGGCAGATTCAAGACCTGAAGAAAGCGCTCCAGGGTATCTTCGGCAAATCCCAGGGTGGAAAAATCCAGGGTCACCTGCTCTTTGTCGAGCAAACGAACCACCACACTTTCTCCATAGAGGGTTGGGACGGTGGAAACACGCAAATCCAATTCTTTTCCCTGGACCTGGATCTTGATCCGGCCATCCTGGGGCAGGCGTCGTTCGGCGATGTTGAGATTGGCCATCAACTTCACCCTCGAGATGGTCGCCGCCGCGGAAGCGGCGGGAGGTGAATCGATGGGCCGCAGGATGCCATCCACCCGCAGACGGACGATCAACGCATCTTCGAACGGTTCGATATGGATGTCGGAAGCCCTGAGATCGACCGCCTGCTGCAAGATCTGATTGACGCTGCGGATGACGGGCGCCTCCGACGCCATGTCGCGCAAATGCTCGACATCCTCCTCGTCGAAACCCGCCTCGTCCAGGGTCGCCACGGTCTCCGTCTCCACATATTGCCGCGCCAGCGCGTTGTCGATCTCGGAGATGACACCGATTCGAAAGGAGACGGAAGCGCCCAGGGCAAGTTCCAGGGCCTGTTTGAGATACCCGTCCAGAGGGTCGGCCACAGCGACCAGGAACCCCTTTTCGTCTTGCGCCAGCGCCGCCACCCGACGCGACTGCAGGAAACGCAGAGACAGGTTTTCCGGCAGAACCGGCGCCTCGGGATAGTCGGTGACCGCGACCATTTCCAGACCGGTCACCGCCACCAATGCCTGGGCCACGTCCCGTTCCGCCACCAATCCCAGTTTCACCAACAGAACCGGAAGCGTGTCCTCTCCGCCTTCGGCGAGAAGCCGGCACGCCCGATTGAGATCGGCCGGCCGCAAGCTGCCGTGATCGATCAAATAACTGGAGAACGCCTCATAGCCTTCGAGAATCGGCGCCGACTCGGCAAGGGCTACCATCTCCCCCTCCCGCAAGCGGCCGAAATCGAAAGAAACCCCGGGATTGGCATCCAAACGGCATGGCCTTGTCGCGTTGAAAGAGGGGGCACCTCGAAATCCTCATCAAGAAATTGAAGCAAGCCGGAAGACGAAACAGCCCCCGCGCCACCTGGCTCAATGATCAGGACTGACCACCGTCAACCACTGGGGATATTCGCTCCGGCGACCATGCACATAGTCGAAATAAAGGCTTTGCAGCTGCTCTGTCACCGGCCCCCGGCCACCGGCACCGATCACCCGCCCATCGACTTCGCGGATCGGGGTGATCTCGGCCGCCGTGCCGGTGAAAAATGCCTCATCGGCTATATAGACCTCATCACGGGTGATTCGTTTCTCGATCACTTCGAATCCCAGGTCTTTGGCGATCGTCATCACGGTGTCACGGGTGATGCCTTCAAGGACCGAAGTCAGATCCGGCGTATAAAGCCTGCCATCGCGCACGATGAAAATGTTCTCCCCGCTGCCTTCGGCCACATAGCCCTCGTGGTCGAGCAACAACGCTTCGTCGTAGCCCGCATCCAGGGCCTCCTGCAACGCCAGCATGGAGTTGACGTAATTGCCGTTGGCCTTGGCCTTGCACATCAAACTGTTGACATGATTGCGGGTGAACGAGGAGGTTCGAATGCGGATTCCCTTTTCCAGGCTTTCGGCGCCAAGATAAGTTCCCCATTCCCAGGCAGCCACCATGACGTGAACTTTCAGATTGTCGGCCCGCAGCCCCATTCCTTCAGCGCCATAGAAGCACATGGGACGAATATAGGCACTATCCAGCCGGTTGCGCCATACCGCCTCGCATTGCACCTTGTTGAGCACTTCCTTTTCATAAGGAATCTTCATTCGCATGATGTGGGCCGAGCGGTACAACCGGTCCGTATGCGCTTGCAGGCGGAAAATCGCCGTCCCCTGCTGGGCATAATAAGCGCGCAAGCCTTCGAAAACTCCGCCTCCATAATGGAGGGTATGGGTCAGCACATGGACGTTGGCTTCACGCCACGGCAACCATTCGCCATCCAGCCAGATTTCCCCATCGCGATCATGTGTCGGCATCCTCGATATTCTCCTGCTCTGTTTCGATCAATTGCTGCCACAACTGCCGAACCTTCCGGCGCTGGCTGGAAAATTCGGCGACAGGGACCACCGCCGTTCTTTCCTGCAACGCGAGACGGTGACCACGGGCCCGATAGGCCAGATAGGTTTGCTGCAGAAAGTCCGCCGTCTCAGGGGTCAACCACCCCACCCTGGCCAGAGCTTCCAGCAAGCGCAAATTATCCGTCCGGCGAAACGCCTCGGGGCAGCGACTGGCAAAAGCCAAACTTCCAAATTGTACTATAAACTCGATATCCACCATACCGCCCGCCCCTTGCTTCAAATCGAAAGAGGTTTCGTCCGATAGATCCAGGTGGCTGCGCATCTTGCGGCGCATTTCGATGACTTCCCGCCGCAGCCTTTCAAGATCCCGTGGCTGGCAAAGGATTTCCATCCGCAGGTGGGCGAATTTCTCCGCCAACCCCTCGTCCCCCGCAACCGGACGGGCTCTCACCAGAGCCTGATGCTCCCAGGTCCAGGCTTCCTGGCGCTGGTATCTGGCGAATGCCTCCAGTTGACTGACGAGCAGGCCCGCATTGCCGCTGGGGCGCAGCCGCATGTCGATCTCATAGAGGGTGCCGGCCAGCATGGGAACCGTCAGGATATGAATGATCTTTTGCCCCAGCCGAATATAGAACTGACTGGCGGGTATTCGTCTGGGGCCCGTGGTCTCGGCCTGGGAATCGCCCTGATAGAGGAACACCAAGTCCAGATCGGAGCCGTAACCCAGTTCGATTCCACCGAGTTTGCCATAGCCGATCATGGCGAAATCACGCGGCCCGGGCCTTTCGCCGTTTCCCGGTGCGCCATATTTTCCCGTCAAGTCACGCCAAGCCAGTTCCAGTACCTGGGCCAACACCACTTCGGCTATCTCGGTCAGATAGTCGCTGACCACATTGGTGGAAATGGCCCCGACCAGGTCGGCCGCCGCCACTCTGAGCACCTGACCCTGTTTGAAATGCCGGAGTGCGTTGAGCACGCCTTCTTCGTCATCGGGGTCGAGGGCCTCGATCCTGTTTCGCAATTCCTGCTCCAACCGGGAGCGGCTCAGGGGAGCATACAGGGTTCTTGGATCAAGCAACTCATCCAAGAGCGCGGGATGCCTGGCCAACAGGCGGGCGATCCAGGGACTGGCCGCCACCAGCTTTGTCAAGTGCTCCCTGGCCGATGAATTCTCGGCCAACAGAGTCAGATACACACTGCGGCTGGCGATGGATTCGATCAGATCCAGCATTCTCCGCAGCGTCTGATGCGGATTCGGGGTTTGCGCCGCCGACTCGATCAAAGCCGGCATCAAACGGTTCAATTCCGCTTCCGCCGCCGGGGTCAGATACCGCACGGGACGTGAATGCTTACAGGCAACAAGGCGTTCCAACACTTCGCTTGCGGCCGTGAAACCCATTTCTTCCAACCTGTTCACCAACACGCCGGGATCTTCCGCCAGACGCCATATTTTGCTGGCGGGACTTTGCTCCACTGGCGCCTCGGAAACCGAAAACACCTGATCGAAGGTTTTCTGGACGGACCTGCGCACTTGAGCCAACTCCCCGGAAAAACATTCCCAGTCGCCATATCCCATGGTCCAGGCCAGCCGCAACCGCTCATCGGCGCCTTGGGGAAGCTTCTGGGTCTGCTGATCGTCCCTCTGCTGCAGCCGGTTTTCCACCCGCCGCAGAAAACGATAACAATCGATCAGCCTCTCGATCTCCTGCCTGGGCATCAGCCCCAGGCCGGCCAGTCGCGCCAGGACCGGCAGAAGGCGCTTTTCTCTCAGGGAAGGCTGGCGCCCGCCGTGGATAAGTTGAAAAACCTGGGCGATGAACTCGATTTCCCGGATACCCCCTGGACCGAGCTTGATGTCGTCCATCCTGTCGCGGCGCTGGAGTTCCTCGATGATCTTGAGCTTGAGATCACGTAGGGCGCCCAAAGCCCGGTAGTCGAGATAACGGCGATAAACGAAAGGCTGGAGGATTTCCAACAGCCGCTGTCCCGCCCCTGGATCACCGGCGATGGGACGGGCCTTGATCATGGCGTAGCGTTCCCAGGTCCGGGCCTGGGACTGGTAATAGATGTCCATGGCCTCGAAACTCAGCACCAGAGGGCCTGAGTCGCCAAAGGGGCGCAAGCGGGTGTCCACGCGGAAAACGAAGCCATCTTCGGTCTGGCTGCCGATCACCTTGACCAGATCCCGGCACAACTTCAGATAAAATTCCTGATAGCTGGTGCCGCGCCGGTCATCGAGCTGCCCATCCCGCTCGTAGGTGAAGATGAGGTCGATGTCGGAGGAAAAGTTCAGCTCCCATCCCCCCAGTTTCCCCATTCCCAACACGACAGGAAGCTGGGGATCCCCCTCGGGCGCCAGGGGCACGCCATAGCGCCGGCAAGCCTTCTGGAACAACCAGTCCAAAGCCGCCCGGATACACGCTTCGGCAAGCAGCGAGAGGTCGCACAGAACGTCCTCGACGGCATCCCAGCCGCAAATATCCCGCCAGGCGATCCGAACCATCTCCCGGTGGCGGAAGCGGCGCAGTATCCGCTTGAGGCCATCCTGATCCTCCGCTGCCGCAAGCAGGCCGGTCAGCGCTTTCGAATAGTCCCCCCGCCGCTGCGGTGAAAAAAGATCGCCGCTTTGCGCCAGATCGGCCAACAGGCCGGGCGAACGGATACATTGCCTGGCGACATATTGGCTCGCACACCACACCCCCGGCAGGGAGGCGGCCACCCTCTCGTCCATGAAGAAAGGGATCCCCGCTTTCTGCGCAGCCTCCTGAAAACTTCGCCACGATGCTTCCACCGGGCCGGCCAATGGGGAAGGAATGGAGGAGAAATCGGGATTCACAGCCATCGGGGAAGTGGGATTCGCGTCACAGTAACCAACCTCATCGGGGCGCCATGTCAAAACTCAGCTATTTTTATTAGTAAGCCCGCATACCGACAGGTCACTTCCTTGTTTCCTGCCGCCTCATGGTGACCGGGAACCGGGAGGGCAGCACACCCCGACACCCGATGTCACAACCCGAATCACAAGGAGAGAAACCATCCATGCGTATCCGCTTCGAAAAGTTCCGTAAAGTCAGGCTGGGTGAAAAATGCCGTTTCGCCGAAATCCCGGTAGGAGAAAAATTCGCCACCTCCCAATACCTGTGGGAAAAACTGGATCCACACATGGCTTTGATTCTGGATGTCATCGAGGGGGGCAGCTGCGGAATGCTGGGAAGGCGCCGCCCCTTCTTTCCCTGGTCAATCGTCGAGGGTGTCCATCCCTGAAAACGGTCAAAGACTGGGGGTGGCACCGACCTGGTGCGTTTTTTCGAATTGTTCCTGGCACACCAGGCAGCGTTCGGCAACGGGATTGGCCCTGAGCCGTTCGAGGCCGATAGGCTGTTCACAGTCCACACAAACCCCGTATCCGAGCTTGGCGATGCGGATCAAGGCGGCGTCGATCTGCCTGAGTTCCTGAATATGGCGATCGATAGCGGACAGATTCAGGTCCACCAACAAATCGGCGACCGCTTCCTCTTCCGGGTCATGCACTCTTCCTGCCAGCTCGATGTATCGCTCTTCGTCGGTACGACGCAGTTCCTCGCTGATCTCTTTGCGCAGCTGTTGATAACGCTGTTTGAGAATCCTTTTGAACTCGTTCAACTGCTGGTCTGATAATACCGGTTCCATGTGTATCCTCATTCATGTCAGTCTGTCTCATCCCCCTGCCCCCCTCCATTCGGAGCCGGAGAGCGCTCCGCCTTCCGGCATACGGCGGAGTCCCATGCGGGGGTTAGGAGATTATCATAAGATACAAAATGTACCTATTCTCCCCTTCTTGCCAGAGCATCGATTATCTGGTTGAAAGTCCAGCTGGGACGCATCACCTTCATAGCCAATTCATCATCAGGGTGATAGTAACCACCATAATACTGTGGTTTTCCCTGGGCGGCCTCCAGTTCGGCCAGGATCGTTTCTTCCGCCCTGGACAAAGCCCCGGCCACGGCCGCAAACCTGGTTCGCAGATCAGGCAGGCGGTCTTGGGACGCAAGCGCCCCGGCCCAGTACAAGGCCAGATAGAAATGACTGCCCCGGGTATCGAGTTCGCCCACCCGCCTCCCCAGCGACTTGTCGTGTTCCAGATACGAACCAATGGCTCTGTCCAGGCTCGTCGCCAGCGTCCGGGCACTGGAATTGCCAAACTTCTCGGCAAGAAATTCCAACGATGCCGCCAGAGCCAGGAATTCACCCAGAGAATCCCAGCGCAGATGCCCTTCCTGCCGAAATTGTTGTACATGTTTGGGAGCGGACCCCCCCGCGCCGGTTTCGAACAATCCCCCACCATGAATCAAGGGAACGATGGAAAGCATTCTGGCGCTTGTGCCTACTTCGAGAATGGGAAAGAGATCGGTCAGATAATCCCTGAGCACGTTGCCGGTGACGGAGATGATGTTTTCCCCCCTCGAAATCCGCTCACAGGTATATCTCGCCGCCTCGACCGGCGACAGGATGCCGATCTCCAGACCGGATAGGTCGTGTTGTCGCAGACAGCGCTTCACCTTCTTGATGAGTTCGGCGTCGTGGGGGCGCCGGGAGTCGAGCCAGAAAACGGCCGGCCAGCCGGTGGCGCGGGCCCTGCTCACCGCCAGTTTCACCCAATCGCGGACAGGAAGATCCTTGGTCTGGCACATCCTGAATATATCCCCCCGCGCCACCGGAATCTCCAGTAACACCCTGCCCGAGGCGGAAATCACTTTTACCACTCCGGAGCTTGTCATCTCGAAGGTCTTGTCGTGGGATCCGTATTCCTCGGCCTTCTGCGCCATCAACCCCACATTGGGCACCGTTCCCATGGTCCGGGGATCGAAAGCCCCATGCCGTTTGCAATGATCGATCACCGCCTGATACACGCCCGCATAGCTGGAATCCGGAATCACCGCCTTGGCCGGACATCGTTTTCCATCCGGCCCCCACATGGCGCCCGACTCCCGAATCATCCCGGGCATCGAAGCGTCGATGATGACGTCGCTGGGCACATGCAGATTGGTGATCCCACGGTCGGAATCCACCATGGCCAGCTTCGGCCGTTTCCGGTAAACCGCCTCGATGTCGGCCTCGATCTCGGCTCTTTTCTCCTCCGGAAGGGTGGCGATCCTGGCATACAGCTCCGCCAGCCCATTGTTGGGGTTCACGCCAAGTTCCTCGAAGGTCCGCCCATGCTTGAGGAACACATCTTCGAAGAACACCGAAACCACGTGCCCGAAAATAATGGGGTCGCTCACCTTCATCATGGTGGCCTTGAGATGAACGCTGAAAAGCACCTCCCTCGCCTTGGCGTCATCGATCTGGTCGGCGATGAAGGCCCTGAGCGCGTCCCGGCTCATCCTGGCAACGTCGATGATCTCATCTTCGAGCAATGGAACGGCTTCTTTCAACACGGTGACCTGCCCATCCTCGCCCTGGAATTCGATTCTGCAGTTTCCGGCATCGCCGGCATCTATGGTGACGGACGATTCGGTATGCCTGAAATCCCCTTGGGACATGGTGGCGACGTGAGCCTTATTGTCGGGACTCCAGGGCCCCATGAAAGGGGGATGCTTTCTGGCGTATTCCTTTACCGGAAGGGGAACCCGGCGGTCGGAATTGCCTTCCCTGAGAACGGGATTCACCGCGCTGCCCTTGATCTGGTCGTAGCGCTGCCGGTAATCCTTTTCCTCGGGGGTGCGGGGATTTTCCGGATAGTCCGGAAGGTCGTAGCCCTGTTGTCGCAGCTCCCCGATGGCGGCCTTGAGCTGCACCTCCGAGGCACTGATACAGGGTAGTTTGATGATATCGGCCTCGGGCCTTTTGACCATTGCCGCGAGTACTGCCAGATCGTCACTGACCCGTTGCTCCTCCCTCAGCCGCTCCGGAAACCGGGCCAGGATCCGCCCCGCCAGGGATATATCCCTGGTTTCCACCCTCACCCCCGCCGCACGGATAAATGCCCGCACGATCGGCAGCAGGGAATAGGATGCCAGGGCCGGTGCCTCATCAACCTTGGTCCAAATGATCCGCTGATTTTCCAACGACATGGCCTGCTTCACTTTTGCTTTCGACTCAAGGTGAATCGTAACACGATGGCGGGGAATCAAGCTTTATCGGCGCAAAAATATGAAACCGGTCCATGCATCCAGAACCCCTCCACCACGCCTTACCCTCTATCACTTCCGCCGGAGAGGTCCGGGAAAGCAAACCGGCAGGTGTTGAGCCGACACTCAAGATGCCTGGCCATTGCAACCTTCATCCCGGGCCGATATCATCCAACCGCTTCGGGCACCGCGCCCGCAGAGCAATCATTTCAAATTCGATTTCCTTACAAGACTCCGGCGGCGATCAATCCATGACAGACAAATGCGTGACGGCAAAATCCGACCCCGATCAATTGATGGCCGACTGGCGGCCACGGGTGATGAAACTGCAAGATGAAATCAAAAAGGCCGTCATCGGCCTGGACGACCCCATCGAGAAGATCACCGTGGCCATTTTCGCCCGCGGGCACGTGATGCTGGAAGGTGACGTGGGCGTGGGCAAAACCACCCTGCTGCGGGCGGTGGCCAGAACCCTGGGAGGTGCCTACGAGCGTATAGAAGGAACCATCGATCTGATGCCCGGGGATCTGACTTACCATACCTACATCGATGAAAACGGCAAGCCCCGGGTCGATCCGGGCCCCCTGCTGAAGCACGGCGACGAGTTGTCGATCTTTTTCTTCAATGAAGTCAACCGCGCCCGCCCGCAGGTCCATTCCCTGCTCCTTCGGGTCATGGCCGAACGCAGCGTGTCGGCCTTCAACCGTACCTACCGCTTTCCCTGGCTGCAGGTATTCGCCGACCGCAACCGGGTGGAAAAAGAGGAAACCTTCGAAATGCCCTCGGCGGCCCGCGACCGTTTTCTCATGGAACTGCACATCGAACTGCCCGCCGACCCCGATCACCGCGCCGGACTGATGTTCGACCCGCGTTTCCATGACGTGGACCGGTTGATCGATTCCCTGCAAAGCGCCGTGGTGCCCCACCGGGAAATCGACCCTGTCGCCCGGATCGTCCAGGAACGGGTACGAGCCGCTCCGGCCTTGCAGCGCTACGCCCTGGATCTGTGGCAGGCGACCCGCAGGCCCGCCGACTATGGGGTGAAGCTGGAGGGTGTGGACATGGCCGAGCTGGTTCTGGCAGGCGCCAGCGCCCGGGGAATGAGCATGTTGTTGCGCGCCGCCAGGGTGCGCGCCTGGCTCGACGGCCGGGACTATCTCGTCCCCGAGGATCTGCAAGCGCTGTTTCACGAGGTGATCGCCCACCGGATCTTTTTCACCCCGGTTCACGAACTGCAGCGCGACCACCTGGCCCGGGAACTGACCACCGCCCTGCTGGACAAGATCGCCGCCCCCTGATGGACGAATTCCATTACCGCGTCCCCTGGCGCTCGGGCAGCGCCCATCCCGGCCATCACAAAAGCCGGGCGCCGGGCGGTGGATACGAATTTCACGGCCACACCTCCTTGCTCGATGCCGGCGACCCCCGTCACCTGGACATTCGCGCCTCCCTCAGCGATCCTTTCGGCGAATTCAAGGTCCGGCAATTTCTCCAGACCAGCATCATCCCGGTCATGATCGTGGCCGACCTGTCGGCCTCCATGGCCATAGCCAGCAAACCCGCCCTCCTGGGGCGGATCGCCGCCTCCATCGCCTATTCCGCCCACCGTACCGGTGATCCTTGCGGCTTCGCCGGAATCGCCGACGGCGGGCGGCCGGAACTGTTCCATTCGCCGCGCCGTCACAGGGCGCTGGGGCTCACGCTGGCCCGTCAGATAGCCGCTTTCCGTTTCCACGGCGGGGGACCGGCGCCCGACATCGACCCTGTTTCCTGGCTGGGCCACCGCCGGGCGCTGGTGTTTCTGCTCAGCGATTTTCATTTTCCTCTGGAAAGGCTCGAATCCATTCTGGAACGGCTCCATCCCCATGATGTCGTACCTGTGGCGGTGTGGCTGCGGGCGGAATGGACGCCCCCCAGGCGCTGGGGGCTGGCCCACCTCCAGGATCCGGAATCGGGGAAGCGTCAAACCCTGTTGCTGCACCCGGGCAGCGGCCGCCGGCTGGCCTCCGCGTTCGAACGCCGCCGCGGCCGGATCGCCGCGCTGTGCCGGCAATATGGCCGCCCGCCTTTCTTCGTCGTCGATTCCTATCAACCCGAGGCCCTGAGCCGTTACTTCCTGGAAACATGCGCCTGATACCGCTCCTTTTTCTCCTGTTGCTTTCCCGCCACGCCCCGGCCGAACCACGGCTGGTGATCGAACGCCAGACCCCGCCGCCTTTCGGCCTGGGTACCGGGTCGGTGTTCGAGCACCACATCGACCTCTTCGCCGCCGCGCCTTTCCACCTGGATGCGGCGCAGCTTCCCCCGCCGGGTCCTGTCAACGAGTGGCTCGAAATCCGCTCCCTGCGACTGGAAACCCGCCGGGAGAACCAGGGCGCCCATTACCGGATCGATATCGAATTTCAGATCTTCCCCGCGTTGAAACAAGACACGACTCTGGAAATCCCCCCCTTGCCGCTTTATTTCCTCTCCTCCGCCGGTGATCCGACCCTGCGGCGGGACATCCCGCCATGGCGGTTCACCGCCTCGACCCTCATCCCCGAGCGCGCCTCCCCGGATATTTCCCGGATCAGGGCGCTGTGGGAGCCCGGCCCGATTCCCCTGTCCGGGCGGCTGAAAAACCTGGCCTTCATCGCCATCGCCCTGGCGGCGATCCTGATCTTCCTCGGCTGGCGGAAAAAATGGTTCCCGTGGCAAAAGCCCCCCTTCGCCAGGGCGCTGCCGGCAATCCGCCTCGCCGTCTCGCGGCGACAACTCGAACCGGCTTTCCGCAGCTTCCACAAGGCCCTGAACGAAACCGCAGGCCAGGCGGTGTTCGGAGAGGAACTCCCGCGCTTCCTGCAGCGACACCCGCAATTCGGCCCCCTGAAAGACGAGCTGAAATGGTTTTTCGAGGATTCGCGCCGCCTCTTCTTCGCCGGCGACCCGCATCCTTCCTCCCTTTCCCGGCTCGAAAGGTTGTGCAAGGACTGCGTTCAAAAGGAAAAGACATGCCGGCGATAGCGTTCGCCCAGCCCTGGTGGTTGCTTGCCCTTCCCCTGGCGCTTCTGCCCTGGTGGCGTCAGGGCGGAGAAAAGTCTCCCTGTCCCGCCCTTTCCTGGCTTGAACCCGACCGCGCCTCGGCCCGCCTGGCATGGCTGTGGCGGCTTGCGGGCAGCGGTTTCCTGCTGGCTTTGGTGTTGGCCCTGGCGGCCCCCTACCTCAAGGAACAGAAGATCGCCCGCCTGGGTCGGGGGGCGCATATCGTGCTCACCATCGACCGCAGCAGCAGCATGAATGAAAACTTCTCCGGACGTTACATGGGGGGGCTGGCGAAGGAAAGCAAAAGCGCTGCCGCCCGCCGCTTGTTGCTCGATTTCGTCAACCAACGGAAACAGGATCTTTTTTCCGTGGTGAGCTTCAGCACCGCGCCCATCCACGTGCTTTCCCTCACCCAGGATCACCAGGCGGTCAAAGCGGCCATCGCCGCCATCGGGCTGCGCGGCCGCGGTGTCACCAATATCGCCCCGGGTCTGGCCATGGCGCTGGAAGCATTCAGAAACCGCCCCCTGACCGGAGCCCGGGTCATTCTGCTGGTTTCAGACGGCGGCGCCCGGATCGATCCGGATACCCAGGAAAGGCTGCGCCAGGGATTCCAGGATCTGGAAGTCGGATTGTACTGGATCTATCTGCGTAACCGGCGCAGCGTGAGCGTCCTTCATCCGCCCGAAAGAAACCTCTCCGAAACCCGTGCCCCGGAATTGTTCCTCCACCGGTACTTCCAAACGCTTCAAGTCCCCTATCAGGTCTTCGAGGCCGACAACCCCGAAAGCCTCGCCAGGGCCATCGCCACCATCGGGGCACTGGAAAACCGCCCGCTGCGCTACTTCGAAATCGTCCCCAGGCAGGACATCTCCCAGACGGCTTTCGCCATTGCTCTGCTTTTCGCGGTCCCGCTGCTGCTCTGGTACGCCCTGGAAACCGGCCGCTGGTTCAGGCGCGGCTGATTTCATTATTCTTTTCCCGGCAAATTTTCCCGCCGATGTCCGTGTCTTGACAGTGACTGATTTGATTACCTCCTTTCGCTTGCGGGGCATCGCCTCCTCCCCTCTCCTCCCCCTTGGACATGCCGGCCTCCGGGCCGGCTTTTTTTTCGCCCCGGGGAAACATTTCCCGGCTTTCTGCGTACAATAATCCAACCTCCATCACACCCCTGCAGCGGCGAAAAGGGATGATTGCAAGATTCGACCCCATTGTTTTGGCATTACTCGGGCTGGTGGCCGCAGGTTTGTTCCAGGGCTACGAACTCTACCAAGATGACCGGTACAATCGCCGGTTGCGGCAAATCGACACCGTGAAAACCGAAGACGATACCGACCCGCGCCTGATGGCGGCCAAGGCCGGGCGGCTCGCTTCGGCCGGGCAGTGGCACAAGGCGGTTCGGTTGACCTTGCAGGCCAAGGCGAAGGCCGAAGGCCGGATTCGGCAAAAACTGGCCTATAACCTGGGGACGCTCTATCTGCACGAGGCGGCCAAACACTGGCAACAGTCGGGGGTATGGGACTATTCACGGGTAGTGACGCTGCTGGGCCTGGCGCGGGAGAATCTGCGCGAAGCGGTCCGCCTGGATCCGGACGATCTGAACGCGCGCTACAATCTCGAATACGCCCTCAGAATCCAGCCACCGCCGCGTGAAAGCCAGCCGGCCAAGTGGCAGGGACACAAATCCAGCGTCTTCGCCACCCTTCCGGGGGCGCCCCGGGGAGGCCCATGATGGAGCCCGGCCAACCTTCGAGCGACCGGCGGCCCATTCCCGCCATCCTTCCCGGGTGGCGCTTCTGGCTTTGGTTGACGGCGATGGCGCTGCTGGCGACCACCTTTTTTCACCCGACCTGGAATCTTCCCAGGGCCACCTATCGGTATCTGTTCGTCCTCGACATCACCCAGAGCATGAACGCCCGGGATTATCACCTTGCCGATCTTCCCAACGACAGGCTGGGTTTCGCCAAGACGGTGCTGGAGCAGGCGATCCTGACCATGCCTTGCGGCAGTGAAGCCGGTCTGGCGGTATTCACCCACAAGAATACCCATCTGATTTTGACCCCGCTGGAAACCTGCCGTCACGGCACCGCGATCCAGGACGCCCTGAGGGCGATCGACTGGCGCAGCGCCTGGGCCGCCGACAGCCACATCGCCTATGGTCTGTTCGATGCCATCCGCACGGCCAAAGCGGTCGATGCCGCCCTGGTGTTTCTGAGCGACGGCGAACAAATTCCGGCCGCCGCCCGGGCACCGGTATTCCGTGGCAAGGCGGGAGAAGTGGCGGGGTGGATTCTGGGGGTCGGAGGACCGACCCCCACGCCGATTCCCAGACTGGATATGGAGGGACATCCGAACGGATACTGGAAAATCACCGATCTTCCCCGGCAGACCTTCACCTCCCGTTACCGTGGCGATGCCCCCTCGCGGCGCAGCGGCCTCTTGCTCAGCCACCTCGACGAAGCGAGACTCAAAAACCTGGCCGCGGAAACGGGATTGGGCTATCGCCGGCTGACGACCGCCGGGGCGCTTCTGGAAACCCTGTCTCAACCCCGAACCGCCCGAATCCTCCCAAGGGAAACCGACCTGCGGCCATGGCTGGGGGGACTGGCCTTGGGCATCGCGGTGATGGTTCTGATTTGACCCGCCAGGGGTTTGAAACCATACTCAAAGGTGAACGAAATCCAGCAAGCGCGCATCCTTTATGAAATTCATACGCATCCTGCTCCTTTCGCTGCTCCCTCTCGGTTCTCCCACCGCCCATGCCGGCCCCCTCAGCTGGCTGCTCGGACCGGACAATTATTGGGAGTGCATCCTCGACAACATGCCCGGAACATTGACCTATGGCGGCTCCATGGAAGTCGTCGCCCAATGCGGCCGGCAATTCCCCGACAAAACCCGGTATGAACCCGCCAGGCCGTGGATTTTCAAGCCAAAGAACTTTTCCGGCTGCCTGGAGAAATACCGGGAAGGCAACCAGGAACCCCTGGCCCGACAGACGATCTATCAAGCTTGCTACTTTCTTTATCCGCCACCTTAGATGCATATCAGGATGATCGCCATCGGCACCCGCATGCCCGCCTGGGTCGAGGCGGGCATGCAGGAATACGTCAAACGCCTGCCCCGGGAATGGCGGTTCCAGCTCCGGGAGATTCCCCTGCAACGCCGGCAAAAACACGCCGCCCCCGACAGACTGATCGCCGCGGAAGGCGAGAAGATGCTCGCCTGCCTGTCTCCGCAGACGCAGCCGGTCGCGCTCGACAGCCGGGGCGAACCGTGGAGCACCGAGGAACTGGCCGGGCGACTGGAAGGCTGGCTGCAAAAGGGCCACGACCTGGCGTTTCTGATCGGTGGGCCGGAGGGGCTCGCTCCCGCCTGCCTGGCCCGGGCAGGGGTCCAATGGAGCCTGTCCCGCCTGACTTTCCCGCACCCTCTGGTACGCATCCTGGTGGTCGAGCAACTCTATCGCGCCTGGAGCCTGCTCCAGGGCCACCCCTATCACCGCTGACCATGGGGTCATCGATCATCCTCGCTTCGGCCTCCCCGAGGCGGCGCGAACTTCTCGACCAGATCCAGGTCCCTTACCAGGTTTGCGCCGTCTCGATCGACGAATCTCCGCTTCCCGGCGAATCCCCCAAGGCCCACGTGCGGCGGCTGGCGCGGGCGAAGGCGGGCAAGGTTCGCGGGCAAATCACCGGCCGCCGGCCGATTCTGGGTGCGGACACGGTCGTGGTCCGGGATAATACGATTCTGGGAAAACCCCGTGACATGAACCATGCCGTCACCATGCTGAAAAGCCTGTCGGGCCGCTGTCACCAGGTGATCACCGGCGTCTGCCTGGATATCGGTCCGGATACGGCGCCGCTCGAAGCCGTCAGTATCAGCCGGGTCTGCTTCCGGCCGCTGGAGGAACGGGAAATCCTGGCCTACTGGCATAGCGGAGAACCGGTGGACAAGGCGGGCGCCTACGCCATCCAGGGCCGGGGGGCGGTTTTCATCCGCCATCTGGAAGGCAGCTACTCCGGAGTCATGGGACTGCCACTGTACGAAACGGCACAATTGCTGAAGGAAGCAGGAATCGAGATTTTATGAGTGATGAGATCCTGATCAATATCACCCCGCCCGAAACCCGGGTGGCACTGGTGGAAAACGGAATTCTGCAGGAAATTTTCATCGAGCGGACCCGTCGCCGGGGGCTGGTCGGCAACATCTACAAGGGCCAGGTGTGCCGGGTTCTCCCCGGCATGCAGGCGGCTTTCGTGGATATCGGCCTGGAACGGGCGGCGTTCATCCATTACTCCGATCTCGCCCCCCATCAAACCCGTTCGAACGACGAGGGCACCATCGAAAGCCTGCTCCACGAAGGGCAGGAATTGATGGTCCAGGTAAGCAAAGACCCTCTGGGCAGCAAAGGCGCGCGGCTGACCACGGAAATCACCATTCCCTCCCGTTACCAGGTTTACATGCCGTTTTCCGATTTCGCCGGCGTCTCCCAACGAATCGAATGCGAGGAGGAAAGGGAACGGCTCAAGGCCTGCATCGAAAGCTTCCGGGAAGAGTACGACAGCGGCGGTTACATCGCCCGGACGGCGGCCGAGGGAGTGGACGAGTTCGTCCTCAGGGCCGACATGTTGTTTCTGCTCAAACTCTGGAACGCCATCCAGGAACGCTTTTCCCAGGCTCCCCTGCGCAGTCTGGTTCACGAGGATCTGCCGCTGGCGGTCAGGGCGCTGAGGGATCTCTACCGGGGCAAGGTGGAGAAGATCCGGGTGGATTCCCGCGAAGTCTATCTCCACCTGGTGAAGTTCGCCGACGAGTTCATCCCCGAGGTCGCGCCCATCCTCGAGCATTACACCGGCGAACGGCCGCTGTTCGACATTTACAGCGTCGAGGACGAAATCCAGAAAGCGCTGCAGCGCAAGGTCCAGCTCAAGTCCGGCGGCCATCTGGTCTTCGACCAGACCGAAGCCATGACCACCATCGACGTCAACACCGGCGGCTTCGTCGGTGGCCGCAACCTGGAGGAAACCATCTTCAAGACCAATATGGAAGCGGCCCAGACCATCGCCAGGCAACTTCGGCTGCGCAATCTGGGCGGCATCATCATCATCGATTTCATCGACATGCAGGACGAGGAGCACCGCACCGCAGTCCTCAAGGCGCTGGAGAAAAGCCTGGAGAAGGATCACGCCAAAAACGCCATCAGCGAGGTTTCGATGCTGGGACTGGTGGAAATGACCCGCAAGCGGACCCGGGAAAGCCTGGAACACATCCTGTGCGAACCCTGCCCCAGTTGCGACGGACGCGGCGTGCTCAAGACGGCCGAGACCACCTGCCTGGAGATTTTCCGGGAAATCATCCGCGAGGTCCGCCAGTACGAAGTCCAATCCCTGCTGGTCCTGGCCTCCAACGAGGTGGTGGAACGGCTCCTGGACGAGGAAGCCGACATGCTGGCGGAACTGGAACGGTTTCTCAAGGTCAGGATCCGCTTCCGCGCCGAACCCCAATACAATCAGGAACAGTACGACGTCGTCCTGCTGTAGCCTCTTTTTCGCCGTGTCGCCGTTTTGCTGATCCGGATCTTTCATCATACCTTTCGGCTGACCCGGTGGATGCTCTTCGCCGGCCTTTTGGCGCTGGCTCTCACCCTCTCCTTTGTCCGCCTCTGGTTGCTGCCGGAAATAGACCGGTTTCGTCATGAATTGGAAGGACTGATCTCCGAGCGCCTGCGTCAGCCGGTACGGATCGGGAAGTTGCGGGCCAGCCTGTATCAATTCAAACCTCAACTGAGGCTGTTGGACGTCGCCATCGGCGACCCCGCCGATCCCCTGAGACTGCACGAAATCCAGGTGGTGGTGAATACGCTGGCCAGCATCAGGGGACACGACCTTGCAATCGATGCCATTCGTCTGTTGGGCGCCACCCTCGAAATCGTCCGCACGCCGGATGGCGGGATCGGCATTCACGGGCTGGGTGACGAAAGGCGGGGTTTCCCGGTATGGCTGAGCCAGGACGGAAAATTCGAATTGTTGCAGAGCACCGTCAGCTGGCGGCTTGAAGGGCGGCCGGAAACCCCAGGGCTTCCTCCGTGGAAAAACGTCAGCATCCGGCTGCACAACCGGGGGCCGGAACACCACCTGGCGGTTGTTTTCCCCGCGCCCACCCACTGGAGCCGCCAAGCCTCGTTGCACATCCGTTTCACCGGCGATCTGAGGCATCCTGAAAAAGGCCGGGGAAACTTCCTGCTCGGCCTGCGGGAACTTCGACTGCCGGCGTTACAGGAAATGCTGTCTCCCCTGCTTCCCGGCGCATCATGGCTGGCCACGGGCGGAAGCGGCGATCTGCGGCTGAGGGGGAACTGGCGGCCCCGCGAAATCCGGGCCGAAATGGAACTGGCGCTCAACCACATCCGGTTACGCCGCGCCGGCACGGATTTCCCCCTTTCCCTGGCACGCCTCGAGGCATCGGCCCGGGGCCGGTGGACCCCCTCGGGCTGGCGTATCGACTCGCCTTTCCTGAGCCTGCGGGGCAAAGGGGTGGAAGTCAACGGCCGGCTCTCGGTGAACCAGGCGGCCGGCCAATCCCCCGACTTGGATTGCTTCGCCTTGATCACCCGCCTCGATCTGGCGCCGCTGCTTTCCCAATTCCCCACCCCTGAAAATCCCAGGCTGGCCAGATGGATCGCCATGCAGCCTTTCGAGGGCACCCTCACGGGCAGCCTGTTGTGGCGCGGAAAACCGGCCGACTATCCTTTCGACGGCCACGAGGGCGTCGCCGAGGCCAGGCTCGGTGGCCGCGATCTCACCCTCCGCTTCCTGCCCCACTGGCCCGCTCTGGAACAGGCCGATCTCCAGCTGACGGTGTTGAACGACCAGGTGCGGCTGGATTTACGGCAGACCCGCTTTGCCGGCAACAAGGTGGGCCCTGCCACCGGAACTCTGTCACTGAGCGCGGAAGACCCCATCCTCACCATCGAGACCGCCAGCCGGGTCAAACTGCCCCAGGTCTTCGCCGCCTTGCGGCAAACCCCGCTCAAACCGGCCATCGACACCCTCGACCGGCATGCCGGGATAGAAGGCAGCGGCCGCCTGGCCCTGCGGGTCGACATCCCGCTGCGCCACGCCCGCCATACATCGGTCCGCGGCAATGCCGACCTCTTCTCCACCCGCATCGCGCTACGGAACACGCCTTACTTCGTGACCGGCGCCAGGGGCAGACTCCACTTCGATCGAAACCGTCTCACCACCCGCTTGCAGGGACAATTCCGGCAGCGGCCGGCGGAAATCACCGCCAGCGCCGACAAGCGGCATTTCGACATCCAGCTTTTGACCCGCATCACGCCCGGGGATCTGCCACAAGCCCTCGGCGCGCGCAAGTACCTTCAGGGTGAGACGGGGATCGCCCTACACCTGGTGAAACAGAAAGGCCGTCCCGCCGGACTGTCCGTGCGAAGCGATCTCCAGGGCATGGCCGTCGCGCTGCCGCAACCACTGGGAAAACCGCCCGATGCCACGCGACCCCTGAGCCTGTCCACGTGGTTGACGGAGACAGACGCCCTCCCCTTCAATCTGGACTATGGCCCCCTTCACGCCTTCCTCCACCTGGACAAGAAACGACGCACGCTCAGCGGCCGGATCGGGATCAACCAACCGCCACCGCCTCTCACCGCTCCGGCGGGAGAAGGACTGATCGTCAAAGGCCGGCTGGATCGCCTCGACCCCCTCCCCTGGCTGAAAATACTCCGGCAAGGCGGCCCGGAAGGGCCCGACAACCAAACTGTCCCGGGCATCAGGGATCTGGACATCGGCATCGGGCATCTGACGCCGGGAGGTAGCGACCTGGGGGCTTTCCGCCTCACCGCGGCAAAACGGTCGGGCGCCTGGCGGGGTTCCCTCGCCACCCCTTTCGGCCGGGGAAAATGGAACCATGATCCCAGGCGAAAACAGCTGACGATCACCTTCGGGCGGCTGGGCTTCCAGCCGCTTGCGGGACTCGGAAAATCCCCCGTCACCGAGAGGGAGGGAGTGTCCTTCGCCGGCTGGCCGGTCATCCGCCTCAACGCCGATCACCTCGACTTTCACGGACAGGATCTGGGACGGCTGGAAGTGGAAGCCAGGCCACGCACCCAAAAAAAGCTGGAATTCGGGCTGAATCTGGCCGCGCCCACCCACAGACTCGATGCCAGCGGCAGCTGGATGACCCATCCCACCGCCACGACTCACGTCAAGGGCCGTTTGACGACGCCTTCCCTCGGGGACTTCCTGAAACGGATCGATCATCCCACGGCGTTGGCCGGCAGCCCTTCGAAGATAGATTTCGACCTCGACTGGAACGCCCCGCCTTACCGCTTTTCCCTGGCACGGCTCAACGGTTCCCTGCGACTCGATCTCGGACCCGGGCGCTGGCTGGATGTGGAACCGGGCGCCGGCAGGCTGTTCGGACTGCTCTATCTGGGAACGCTTGGCAGGAGACTGCGGCTGGACTTCAGCGATCTGTTCGCCAGCGGCCTGAGCTACGACCGGATCGGCGGACACATCCGGTTGAAAAACGGCCTCGCCCTGACCGACGATCTGATGATCGAGGCCGTCTCTGCCCGCATCTACATCAACGGCAGCGTCGATCTCGCCGCCCGCAGAACCGATGAACTGATCACCGTCATCCCCAACACCCCCCTCACCCTGGGGCTGCTGGCGGAAAGACAGCGCTCCCCGCTGGGCAAGGCCGCCAGTCGCCTGCAAGGCATGATCAATACGCCGCTGGACAGCATCACTCAAAGCCAATACGCTATTAGCGGCACCTGGGACGACCCTGTCATCGTGCGTCTTCGCCGCAGCGTTCCCGGATCAATCATGCATGGCATCTGGTCCGGCTTCCAGCAAATCACCGGAAATCACAAAAGCGAATGAAACCTTTCACCGCCGTTTCGATTCAACTGACCACCACCAACCGCCTCGACGAAAACCTGGCGCAAGCCGGCGCATTGATCGGAGAAGCCGCACGATCCGGCGCCGGGCTGGTACTCTTGCCCGAGAATTTCGCTTTCATGGGCGAGGGGGACCGTGACAAGCTGGCGCTCATGGAAGCCGACGGCCACGGCCCCATTCAGGATTTTCTGGCCGGCACCGCACGAAAACATCGCCTGTGGCTGGCCGCCGGCAGCGTTCCGCTCCGCAGCCGCGTTCCGGGCAAGATCCGGGCGGCCTGCCTGGTCTATGGACCGGACGGCGACAGGCGCTACCGCTACGACAAGATTCATCTGTTCGACGTGGACGTGCCGGGCAGCGATGAAACTTACCGGGAATCGGACACCATCGACCCCGGCGACGAACCCGGCCTGATCCAGACCCCCCTGGGGCGGATCGGCATCGCCATCTGCTACGACATCCGCTTCCCCGAATACACCCGCCTGTTGTCGGAGCGTGGCATGGAAATCCTGCTGGTGCCGGCCGCTTTCACCGCCAGAACCGGCGCCGCCCACTGGGAAATTCTGCTCCGGGCGCGGGCCATCGAGAACCAGTGTTACGTCGTCGCCGCCAATCAGGGCGGCAGCCATCCCGGCGGACGGGAAACCTTCGGCCACAGCATGATCGTCGATCCCTGGGGGCAGATACTCGACCGCCTCGAGCAGGCTCCCGGCGTATGCGGCGCCCGCCTGGACGCCGACACGCTGAAAGATATCCGAAGCCGCTTCCCGGCGCTCACTCACCGGCGATTCCACTGACCTCACCCATCCCTTACATTCAGCGATCACACATCATGAACAACGAAGCATTCGCCATCGCCCGGCAAACTCTGTTACAACCAGCCGGCCTGGAGCCCGCCCAACTGGAGGGCGTCATCGCCACCGTACTCGAAGCGCCGGTGGATCTGGCGGACCTCTATCTCCAATTCGCCCGCTCCGAATCCTGGATCCTCGAGGACGGCATCGTCAAGGAAGGACACCACAGCATCGAGCAGGGATTCGGCATCCGCGCCGTGTGCGGCGACAAAACGGGTTTCGCCTACAGCGACGTCATCGCCCTGGACACCATGCGGACGGCTGCCGGCAACGTGTGCGCCATCGCCCGTCATCCCGCAGACGCCAGGGAACTGATCACCGCACCCGGCAGGCCAAGGCGGTTGTATCCCGCCACCGACCCGCTCCACAGCCTCGGCAGCGAGGAAAAGATCGCCTTGCTGCAGCGGCTGGACCAACTGGCGCGGCAAAGCGATTCCCGGGTCGAACAGGTCATCGTCAGCCTCGCGGGCACCTACGAAGTGGTGTTGATCGCCACCCAGGAAGGGGCCATGCACGCCGACGTGCGGCCACTGGTCCGCCTCAACGTGAACGTGATCATGGCGCAGAACGGGCGCCGGGAACAGGGATCCGCCGGTGGCGGCGGACGCACCGATTACCGGTGGTTTCTCCAGCAAGGGCGGGCGGAAGAATATGTGGCCGAAGCGATCCGTCAGGCCCAGGTCAATCTCGAGGCCGGAGAGGCGCCGGCAGGATCCATGACCGTGGTGCTCGGCTCGGGATGGCCCGGCGTTTTGCTGCACGAAGCCATCGGCCACGGCCTGGAAGGGGACTTCAACCGCAAGGGCACCTCCGCCTTCAGCGGACGTATCGGCGAAAAAGTCGCCTCCCCCCTCTGCACCGTGGTGGACGACGGCACCCTGCCCGGACGCCGGGGTTCTCTCAACCTCGATGACGAAGGCACACCGACCGGCCACACGGTGTTGATCGAGAACGGCATCCTGAAAGGCTATCTGCACGACCGCCTCAACGCCCGGCTGATGAATTCGGCGCCCACCGGCAACGGCCGCCGGGAGTCCTACGCCTACGCCCCGCTGCCGCGGATGACCAACACCTACATGCTGGCGGGAAGGCATTCTCCGGAGGAAATCATCGCCTCGGTGGACAAGGGGCTTTATGCCAAGAACTTCGGGGGCGGACAGGTGGACATCACCTCGGGGAAGTTCGTCTTTTCCGCTTCCGAGGCCTACTGGATAGAAAAAGGCCGGATCACCCGCCCGGTCAAGGGCGCCACTCTGATCGGCAACGGGCCCGACGTGTTGACCCGGGTCAGCATGGTAGGCGACGATCTGGAACTGGATCCCGGTGTCGGCACCTGCGGCAAGGACGGACAAAGCGTTCCGGTGGGGGTCGGACAGCCGACGCTCAGGGTGGATGGTCTGACGGTGGGCGGCACCAATGTATGAATCGTTAGGGAGAGAGTGAGTGGAAGCGATCGAAACCAGGCTCGACAGCCTTCAAGACAAAGTCGCCATGGTTCTGGAACAGGCGCGCAAACAGGGCGCCAGTGGCGCCGAAGCGGGTGCCGGCCTGGACGAGGGCCTGGCGGCGACCGCACGCATGGGCGAGGTCGAAACGGTGGAATATCACTGCGACCAGAGTCTGGGAGTGACGGTGTATTTCGGCGGCCGCAAGGGTTCTGCCAGCACCAGCGACCTCAGTGACGCCTCGCTGCGGGAAACGGTGGAAGCGGCTTGCGCCATCGCCCGCCATGCCAGCGAGGATCCCTGCGCCGGCCTGCCCGACCCGGACAGCCTGGCGCGGGAGATTCCCGATCTCGACCTGAATCATCCCTGGGCGCTCGGGGCCGACCGGGCCATCGAGCTTGCCATAGAATGTGAACAGGCGGCGCTGACGCATCACCGGGAGATCGTCAATTCCGAAGGCGCGACGGTCAACACCCATCACGGCATCCGGGTATTGGGCAACACCCTGGGGTTTCTCCATGGCTACCCCGCTTCACGCCACAGCCTCAGCTGCGCGGTGGTCGGCAAGCGGGGCGGGCAGATGCAGCGCGACTACTGGTACACCGTGGCGCGCGATCCGCTGGAGCTGGAAGCGCCGCAAGCCGTCGGTCTCAAGGCGGCCCAGCGCACCATCGCCCGCCTGGGGGCCCGTTCATTGAGCACCCGCCAGGTTCCGGTCATCTATGCGGCGGAAATCGCCTCCAGCCTCATCGGCCACTTTCTGGCGGGCGTTCGGGGCGGCAATCTGTACCGCAAGACCAGTTTCCTCGTGGACAGCCTTGGAAAAAGCATCTTTCCCGATTTCGTCCACATTCACGAACAGCCGCATATTCCCAAGGGGATCGGCAGCGCCCCCTACGACAACGAGGGCGTGGCCACCCGGGCCCATGACCTGGTGCATGGCGGAAAAGTGGCTTCCTATATCCTCGACAGTTATTCGGCCCGCAAGCTCGAGATGGAAACCACGGGCAACGCCGGCGGCGTTCACAACGTGGTGATCGATCCGGGTGCCTCGGACCGCGCCCGGCTGCTGAAGGAAATGGGGACGGGCCTGCTGGTGACCGAACTGATGGGACACGGCATCAATCTGGTCACAGGCGACTATTCCCGGGGAGCGGCCGGCTTCTGGATCGAGAACGGGGAAATTCAATATCCGGTCGAGGAGATCACCATCGCCGGCAACCTGAAGGACATGTTCGCCGGTTTGCTGGCGGTGGGCAGCGATGTCGACCGGCGCGGCAACATCCGCACCGGTTCCCTCTGGCTGGACAACATGACGGTTGCCGGGAACTGACCCTCAAAGGTTCACAGCACCAACAGGATCAGGGTACCCAGGTAGGTTTCCACCGCGTAGGCGCAGGCCAGCCCGAAGCCGAAAGTCGGCGTTCTGGACAGCGCCTGGCGGAAGAGATGGGCCAGCACCGCCAAACCCCACAATCCACAGGCCATCAGCGTATAAAAGGAAGCCAGTAGGGCCTGATCCTCGGCCAGCCGCAACCAGATGATCAGCGGAACGGCGACCGTGCCGATGATGCCGACCGACCCCATCAGCAAGGTGGAAGTCGGCATGAAGCACTCCCCCCGACCCATCACGGCGAGGACCGCGAACACGAAGATCTGGGTCAGAATCACCTCGCTGGCGGCGGCGATCAACGCTTCGGCGGGCTCACCGATCATCAAGATCTGGATGCACCAGAACACCGCGAAGTAAAAGACGGCCGCCCACTTGAAATCGTCTTCGGTCAACTGCCAGTCTTGCGGCAAGCGGAAAAAGAAACACTGGGAAAGAAACAGTCCGATCACCTTCATTGCCATCTCCTCTATTGTCACCTGTCCCAGCCTTTCGGCCGCGGGGCGTGTTCCTGAAGTGAAAGCGTTTCAATTTGTGACCTGCTTCCCGCCTTTTCATGGCAAGATGTGACACGGATCTCATTCGGACAATCGTGAGCGGATCGATGCAGAGCGCACTTTTCAATCTGGGTTTTCGGCCCTTCTTTCTTCTCGGGGCGGCTTTCGCCGTCGTGGCCATGGCCCTGTGGATCGGGCCACTGTTTCCCACCGCCGTGATCTGGCACGCCCACGAAATGATCTACGGCTTCACCGCCGCCGTCATCGCGGGCTTCCTGCTCACCGCGGTCAGGAACTGGACCGGCGTGATGACGCTTCACGGTGCCCCTTTGGCAGCCCTGGCGGCCCTGTGGCTGGCCGCCAGACTGCTGGCCCTGTTCCCGGATACCTTGATCTGGGCGGCGAAACTGGACGGGCTGTTTCTGCTGTTTCTGTCGGCCGCCATCTTCTGGCCCGTCTATCGGGTTCGCCAGTGGCGGCAATGGGGGGTGCTGGCTTGTCTGGCCTTTTTGCTCGGGGGACAGATTCTGTTCCTTCTGGGGGCCACCGGGATCCTGCCAGGCGGCCGCGACACCGGTATTCGAGTGGGGTTGTTCGCGGCCCTGGGCCTGATCTTCATCATCGGGGCCAGAGTCATCCCCTTCTTCACCGAACGCGGAGTCGGTCATCCCGTCACCATCAAGCGCTATCCCTGGATCGACCGTTGGATCATGGCGTTGTTCACATTGTTCGCGGCCCTGGCGATCTTCGCTCCCGGAAACATCGTGACACGACTGCTGGCCCTGATGCTCGCGGCCTTGCATCTGGTTCGGCTTTCAGGCTGGTATGACAGCGGCATCTGGCGCAAACCCCTGCTGTGGGTGCTGCATCTGGCCTATCTGTGGTTGATCCTGGGATGGGTGCTGTTCGCATTGGCACCGCGCAGCCTTGCCATCCACGCCTGGGCGGCAGGAGGGTTGGGCGGAATGGTCATCGGCATGATCTGCCGGGTCAGCCTGGGCCACACCGGGCGCGATATCCATCGTCCGCCAAGGGGGGTGGCCATCCTGTTCGCCCTGGTGTTTGCGGCGGCCATGCTGCGCACCGCGCTGCCCTGGCTGCTGCCACAATACACCCTGTTCTGGTACCGCCTGGCGGGACTGGCCTGGATCGGGGCCTTCAGCGGCTTTTTGTGGTGGTACGCACCGATGCTTTGGCAACCGAGGGCGGACGGGAAACCCGATTGACCGGGAACGTTCGATCGGCCTCGTCCTGGGCGCATTCCCAAATTGTGGTCTTTGAGGAGATTCAGGGCCACATTTTGGGAATGCGCCCAACCCCGGATAACGCTTCCGGTGGGAAGAGCGTATGACTTCGATTTTTGGCTAAACTTCCTGATGTGAGATGGGGCTTGGTTGCATAAATCCGATCAAGGCATGAATTTTCCTTGTTTCAGGCGACAACGGACACGGATTCGGGCATTTCAAGGGCGGTCATGCGATTGAGAGAGGGATACGACAATATCTCTCGGTACACCTTTTCGCTTAACTGTAAGGTCCCAATAGATAATAAACTGTATAGAATACCCAAGAGCAGCCATCGAATGGTGATGGCCCTGGATATCCTGGAAGCAGTCATTCCCGAGCTGGAAAAGATCAAAAGGAGCCACTGA
>Ga0256839_1000648_pt1 | contig 44574 bp, 38 predicted proteins | sample 354166metaG_FD_185968 | JGI IMG/M metagenome (GOLD analysis project Ga0256839, IMG submission 185968) | Hydrothermal vent microbial communities from Mid Atlantic Ridge, Atlantic Ocean - 354-166 | ecosystem: Environmental > Aquatic > Marine > Hydrothermal vents | place: Atlantic Ocean: Mid...
TTGTTAGTCTAAAGCTTGGGTGGAAAAAATAAGCAAAGCTAAAGGTCACGACTTTTGAGATTATACAATTCGCGGGCAGCATCAAAAATTTCTTCGCGGGCATCGTAACCCGCTTTTTTGAGTTGCACGCTGGGGGTGTGGATAAGTTTGTTGGTGAGCCGGTTGGCCATTTCGGTAATGACTTGTTCGGCATTTTTACCGGATTGCAACAGGCGTATGGCTCGTTCAAGTTCGATATCCCGCTGGCTTTGCGCATCTTCACGCATGGCGCGAATCGTGGAGACGGCATCCAGTGAGCGAAGCCAGTGCATGAAGTGTGATACTTCAGTGTCGATAATTTCTTCTGCCTGCTGTGCGGCTTCCTGGCGGGAACGCAGGCCTTCCTGAATGATGTCCTGCAGGTCATCCACGGTGTACAGGTAAACGTCATTGAGGTCGCTGACTTCGGGCTCAATGTCGCGTGGTACGGCGATATCCACCATCAGCATGGGACGGTGTTTGCGTTTTTTCAGTGCGCTTTCCACGCTGCCTTTGCCGAGGATGGGCAGGGGGCTGGCGGTGGAGGAAATAACAATATCCGCTTCGGCGAGGTGTTGAGTGATCTCCGGCAGAGAAATAGCATAAGCACCGACTTCCTGTGCCAGAGTGTGGGCGTTTTCTACAGTGCGGTTGGCGATGATCATCCGGCCAATGCCGCTTTGGTGCAGATGTCGTGCGGCCAGTTCCACGGTTTCGCCCGCGCCGATGAGCAGCGCGGTGCGTTTGTCGAAGGCATCAAAAATCTGTTTGGACAGGCTCACTGCCGCAAAGGCCACGGATACGGCGCTGGCACCAATGGCGGTGTCGGTGCGCACCTGCTTGGCCACGGAAAACGTGTGCTGAAACAGCCTGTCGAGCTGGCCACCCATGGTGCCTGCTTCGGTGGCGGTGGCGTAGGCGTCCTTGATTTGACCGAGAATTTGCGGTTCGCCCAGCACCAGTGAATCCAGCCCGCTGGCAACGCGCAACATGTGGCGCACGGCTTCCTGATCCGGGTGCAGGAAAATATAAGGCTCAATATCCCGCTTTTCGAGCTTGTGATATTCTCGAAACCAATCGACAATAATGGCGTTGTCACGCTGACCTTGAGGGGTGTGTTGACCGGAATCGCAGTACAGCTCGGTACGATTGCAGGTGGAAACAATGGCAGCCTCTTGAATTCTGGCGTTGGTGACCAGGTCTTTCAGGGCATCAATCAGCTTACCCGGAGCGAACGCAACGCGTTCCCGGATGTCTACAGGGGCGGTTTTGTGATTAATGCCAAAGGCTAGAAGTGACATGCGTGCCGATAGTACCTTGATCAAACCGTAAATTCTGAGCGAACTGGGGTGCGAATACAAGTCATGCTGAATCTGTCGGGTGCTTGATTTACCTTGGGGTGTTTATTTGCAACCCGGGTTTAAGCGCGCCAATGCTGTGGCCGACAGTCATTACAGTCGTTAAGAGATGTAGCACATGAGGCGCAAAATGCGCGAATTATCCGGGATTTTGGAGTAAAAATGGTGAGAGTAGTGCGTTTTTTATGGGTTTTTGGTGTGGTTTGGTTGACGGGCTGCGCGGTTTCCACTGATGTGGTGAAAAATTCACCAGCACCCACGACAGCATCCGTGACTAGCTTGACGGAATTGCCTGAGGGTGAGTTTTCAGCACAGGTGATGTATCGGCTGCTGGTTGCCGAAGTAGCCGGGCAGCGGGGCGAAATTGGTGTGGCGGTGAACAGTTACCTGGCGGCAGCAAGGGAATCCCGGGATGCCAGCGTGGCAGAGCGTGCGGCGCGTGTTGCTATTCTTGCCCAGGCGCTGGAACAGGCGTTGGAAGCAGCGGAATTGTGGGTCGAGCTGGCTCCGAATGATGCAAAGGCCTATGAGGTGCTGGCACCGTTGTTGCTGGTTTTTGGCCGTGCGCCGGAAACTGTGGCGCGTTATGAGCGCTATATCACCTTGTCAGCGGACGAGGCGGATCAGGGATTCATGCAAATCTCTGGGCAGCTGATGCAAGCCAAAAGCCCCGTTGCTGCGCTTTCAGTCATGGAACAATTGCTGGCTAAACATCAGGACAATCCGCATGCATGGTTGGCGCATGGTCAGCTGAGTCTGCGTCAGGGCAAATTGAAGCTGGCTATGGATTCGGTGGATAAATCCCTGGCATTGAAATCGCACTGGGCGCCGGCCGTGGTCATGCGTGCGCGGATTCTCAGTTTGCAGGGGGACAAGAAAAAGGCGCTGGTTTATCTGGAAAAAGAGCGTGAAGGTGAGTTGGGGAATGATATTTCCGTTGGCATGAGCTATGCGCGGTTGTTGACAGAAGTTGAGCAGTTGCCCCAGGCTTTTGTCGAGTTTGAACGTCTTGCCGAACAAGATCCACGCAATGCTGAGGCACAATATGCCGCAGGTGTGCTGGCATTACAGCTGGACAAACTCGACAAGGCGGAAGCCCGCTTCAAACGTGTCTTGCGCATGAGACAGCGTATGCTGGCGAGCAGTTATTATCTGGGGCGTGTTTATGAGAAAAAAAATGAGCCTGAGGTTGCGTTGAGATATTATTTTGCAGTACATCGTGGCGATTATTATTTAGGCGCGCAGTCTCGGGCAGCCAATTTGCTGGCCGAGCAAGGCAAGCTGGAGCGTGCGCGTGAGCATCTGCATTCACTGCGTGTTCGCAATGAACAGGACCAGGTGCGGCTTTATCTGATGGAGGGAGAGCTGTTGCGCAAGGCCGGGAAATACCAGGAAGCACTGGTGTTCTTTGCGGATAAACTGGAAAAACGACCTGATGATACTTCCTTGCGTTATGCGCGGGCGCTGGTTGCTGAAAGGGCCGATAAACTGGCTTTGGCTGAAGAAGACCTGCGCATTATCATCGAACGGGAGCCGGGTAATGCACAGGCGCTGAATGCGCTTGGTTATACGTTGGCTGACCGTACTGATCGTCTGGATGAGGCGCTGGATTACATCACCCGGGCGCTGGAAGTGGAGCCGAGGGATGCAGCCATCATTGATAGTATGGGGTGGGTGCAGTACCGCATGGGTAACCATGCCAGAGCCGTTGAATTGTTGCGTCAGGCATTGTCATTAGTTCATGATCCGGAAATCGCCGCGCACCTGGGTGAAGTCTTGTGGGAAATGGGCAATAAGCAGGAGGCATTGGATGTATTGGAAACGGCTCTGGAAAAACACCCCAGGCACAAAATTTTACTGGATGCCATGAAGCGTCTGGGTTTGTGATTCACTCGCTGTTACAACGTATTGCGCCGTGGTGCCTGCTGGGCGCGGTGTTTCTGTTTTCCGGTTGCGCCTCGTTGTCACCCTTTGCTCCTGAGCCCCCCTCCGGGCGTATTGCGCAATTATGGCAGCAACATGTTCAGTCTGTGAATGCACAAACTGACTGGACGTTGAGCGCACGCATTGCTGCCCACAGTGAAGATGACGGCTGGAATGGCAAGCTGCATTGGCGACAGGAAAAAGACACTTATCAAATGAGTTTCAATGCACCGTTTGGCCAGGGTGGGTTACAGCTGGATGGCGGGCCACAGTATGTCGAAATGCGTACCTCGGACGGGCAGACGATGGTTGCTACGGATGTTGAGTCTCTTCTTTATCAACAGCTTGGCTGGCGGCTGCCGTTGCACAGTCTGCGGTATTGGGTGCGTGGTATACCTGTGCCGGCAGGCGGGAAAGCCCCGCTGTTGGCTTTTGATGAAGAGGGCCGGCTTGCCCGTTTGCAACAGTCCCACTGGCAAATTGAATACTTCGCCTACCGCCAGACGGATGGGTTGATGTTACCGCGCAAGGTCTATCTGGAAAACGGTGAACTCAGTGTGCGTCTGGTGATTGATCGTTGGGAGTCAGGTGACGGCGGACAGTAACCTGGATTCCTCAGTTGAACGGCCTGTAGCGTGCGTTGAATGTTGTGGCTGACAAGGCGCGATGAAGAGTCATAGCCCGCTGTTGCGATGATACGCAACGCGGCCAGACGCAAAGGGCAGCGTGTTATACAGGTCGTAGCGACTCACTTAACCCGTGAATGCGCCAAAATCACCCAACAAGCTATTTATCAAAATGTGAATACACCCGCGAAGCAGTCAACTGCGGAATCCAGGATTAAGGCATGTCAGACAGTCTCGTTTTACAGCAACCCGTCTGGCCCGCGCCAGCCAAACTCAACTTGTTTTTACACATCACCGGGCAACGCCCCAACGGTTTTCATGATTTGCAAACCGTATTTCAGTTTCTGGATTTTGGTGACAAGCTGCGTTTTTGTGTGCGTGCCGACGGGCAATTGCGGCGAGTTACCGATGTGCCTGGAGTGCCGGAAGCAGAAGATTTAATGATTCGTGCCGCACGATTATTGCAGACTGAAACCGGTTGCACACAGGGCGCAGAAATTTACATCGAAAAAAAATTGCCCATGGGCGGCGGTCTGGGCGGTGGCAGTTCTGACGCCGCCACCACACTGGTTGCACTCAATGATTTGTGGCAGCTTGGTCTTAACGAAAACCGGCTTGCGACGCTGGGTTTGCAACTGGGTGCTGATGTGCCGGTGTTTGTGCGTGGCCGTGCCGCCTGGGCGGAAGGTGTGGGTGAAAAACTGGAGCCGGTGATGTTGTTGCCCGAACCCTGGTTTGTGGTGTTGGTTCCCGGAGTGCAGGTCTCCACAGCTGAATTGTTTAGTGATACACAATTGACACGCGATGCGCGACCCATCAAAATACGCGATTACCTTTCGTGGGTTAGCGCTGGGGGTGCCGGGAGTGTGAGCGGTGCCCTTTTTTGTCGGGGTGGTGAGAGCCGCGTTGGCAATGTATTCGAGCCATTGGTGCGGGCAAAGTACCCTGAGGTTGATGCCGCATTGATGGATTTGATGCGATTTTCGCCCGCACGATTGACTGGCACCGGGGGTTGTGTGTTTGCGGCATTTGAACGCGAATCACAGGCGCGTGAGGTGGCTGAACAGCTTGAAGACCGCTGGCAGACGATAGTCGCCGCAGGTTGTAATCGTTCGGTATTGTTCGGCTCAGAAAGGTTTTATAGAGAAAAATAAGTTTTTATTGGGGCGTCGCCAAGCGGTAAGGCACTGGGTTTTGATCTCAGCATGCGCAGGTTCGAATCCTGCCGCCCCAGCCAATCGATAAATGATAACCGTAAACACGGTGGTTGATTGTCAATAAATTGTTGGGTCAGAGCGGTGGGGTTTGAACCTTAAGGTTTGACCGGTTTCGCGCAACCAACGGGTAAATGACGACTGATGAAAATGCAGTTGTCAATTGTAAACAGAGCTGGTCACTTCTGGTGGAGTAAATCGTGTCTGACAGCCAAATGATGGTGTTTACGGGTAACGCTAACCCGCAGCTGGCGCAGGCCGTGGCGAGCTACCTTGATCTTTCACTGGGTAAAGCCGTGGTGGGAGAGTTCAGCGATGGCGAAACCCTGGTTGAAATCACTGAAAATGTACGTGGCCGGGATGTGTTTATTATCCAGCCTACCTGTGTGCCCACCAACAATAATCTGATGGAATTGCTGGTGATGATTGATGCCCTGCGTCGTTCATCAACACGCCGTATTACAGCGGTCATTCCGTATTTTGGTTATTCACGACAAGATCGCCGGCCGCGTTCAGCGCGTGTGCCACTGACGGCCAAACTGGTGGCAGACATGATTGTCACCGCAGGTGCTGATCGCGTGCTGACAGTGGATTTGCATGCTGACCAGGTGCAAGGTTTTTTCGATAAACCCATGGACAATATTTACGCTTCTCCCATTTTGCTGGGCGATATCTGGCGTCGGGGGTATGAGAATCTGATGGTGGTGTCGCCGGATGTCGGTGGTGTGGTGCGCGCCCGGGCATTGGCCAAGCGACTGGATGATGCGGACCTGGCTATTATCGACAAACGGCGCCCCAAGCCCAATGTGGCGAAGGTGATGAACATTATCGGTGATGTGGAAGGGCGGACCTGTGTGCTGGTGGACGACCTGGTTGATACGGCGGGTACCCTGGGGCAAGCGGCTAAAGCATTGAAAGACAAAGGTGCTACCAAGGTGGTGGCTTACTGTACACATCCGGTGTTATCCGGCCCGGCGGTGGAAAACATTATCAAATCCGAGCTGGATGAATTGGTGGTGACAGATACGATTCCGCTCAGCAAGGCCGCTGCTAAATGTGGTCGTATCCGGCAGCTGTCTATCGCTGAACTGTTGGCGGAAACCATGCGGCGCGTGAGTAATGAAGAGTCGGTAAGCTCGTTGTTCATGGATTAACGCCGGATAAAAATGTGAATTAAAGAATTGTTGTTGGAGTCATTGTTAATAATAGAGTGACTTTAACAAAGGTGCTTCATCCTGGTCGCAAGGACGAAGTGAAAAGCGAAGACCGCAAAATCATGGCGGTCTTTTTTGTCGGATGTGACTGGCGGTATTTGCCAGACACACAATTGCTGGAGATACATTATGTCTGTTGATTTTAATATTATTGCTGAAAGCCGTACGGACGTAGGGAAAGGTGCGAGCCGCCGCCTGCGCCATACGGGCAAAGTACCGGGAATTATTTATGGCTCGGGTAAAGACCCCGTGCCCTTTACTGTGGTGCATGATGACTTGATGCATCATCTGGAAAATGAAGCCTTTTATTCTCACGTTCTCACCGTGACGGTTGATGGCAAGGTCCAAAAAGCGGTACTCAAAGACTTGCAGCGTCATCCCGCTAAACGCAAAATCCTGCATGTGGATTTTTTACGCGTGAGCGACAAAGACGTTATTAATATGCAAGTGCCGATGCATTTTATCAATGAAGGTGTCAGTGTTGGTGTTAAAGCGGGTGGCTTGGTGTCGCATTTGTTGAGCACCATTGAAATCACCTGTAAAGCCAGCGATTTGCCAGAATATCTGCAAATTGATCTGACGGATCTGGATGTCGGTGCTTCGTTGCATTTGTCGGATATTGATCTGCCTAAGGGCGTACAGATTACCGCTTTGACGCATGGTGCAGACCACGATTTACCAGTGGTCAGCATTCACGCACCGAAAGGGGGTGACTCCACAGAAGAAAGTGAGGCAGCTGATACCACTGCCACAGAAGAAGGTGACGCCACCAGCGAATAAGCTTTTTTGTTTCTCTAAAGTACAGGAAAGCCGACTTTGTCGTCGCCCGTTCAGCTTATTGTCGGCCTGGGAAACCCCGGGCCGAAGTATGAGCAGACGCGACACAACGTCGGCTTTGTTTTTGTGGACGAACTGGCGCGCAGCAAAGGTGCATCGTTCAAGCTGGAAAATAAATTCCATGGCGATGTGTGCAAATTGTCACTGGCAGGCGATGACATCTGGTTGCTCAAACCCAACACCTTTATGAACTTAAGCGGCAAGTCCGTTGCTGCATTGGCGCGTTTTTATAAAATCGTACCGGAATCAATATTGGTGGTGCATGACGAACTGGATATTCCACCAGGTCAATTACGACTCAAGCAAGGTGGTGGTCATGGTGGTCATAACGGCCTGCGTGACATGATTGCGCAACTGGGCAGCAAGGAATTTATGCGCCTGCGTATCGGTATTGGCCACCCCGGGCAAAGCCGGGACGTATCAAATTATGTGCTGGGTAAAGCCTCGCGTGACGAGCAAATCGACATTGATGCGGCCATTGATGAAGCTTTGCATACTTTGCCAAAAGTGATCGAAGGCGAAATGCAAGCGGCGATGAATCATTTACATAGCCGTAAATAGTGATGGCAGCAACGGCAGGGCGGGCACATTGTTTGTGTCCACATGTTGCTTTATAACATTAGAGTAGAGATTAAAAACATGGGATTCAAATGTGGCATCGTCGGCTTACCCAATGTGGGTAAATCCACCTTGTTTAACGCGCTGACCAAAGCGGGCATTCAGGCAGCCAATTACCCTTTTTGCACCATCGAGCCCAACGTCGGCGTGGTCCCGGTCCCGGACCCGCGTCTTGATGCGCTGGCCGCGATAGTCAACCCTGAGCGCATACTGCCCACCACCATTGAATTCGTGGACATTGCCGGGCTTGTTGCCGGAGCCTCCAAAGGTGAAGGCCTGGGCAACCAGTTTCTGGCCAACATTCGCGAGACCGATGCCATCGCTCACGTAGTACGTTGTTTTGACGACGACGATGTGGTGCATGTCGCGGGTAAAATTGATCCGCTGGATGATATCGAAGTCATCAACACCGAACTGGCGCTGGCTGACCTGGATTCTGTGGACAAAGCCATCAATCGTGTTGGCCGGGTTGCCAACTCCGGTGATAAAGATGCCAGAGCCAAACTTGTGGTGCTGGAGAAAATCAAAACGGAACTGGACGAAGGCAAACCCGTACGTGCCATGGGTCTGGATGAAGACGAGCAGGCGATGTTAAGCGATATGTTTCTGCTCACCGCCAAGCCAACTCTGTATGTCGCCAATGTCGCCGAAGATGGCATGGAAAATAATCCACTGCTGGACAGGGTGCGTGAATTTGCCACCAGCGAGGGTGCAGGCGTCGTTGCCGTGTGTGCGGCTATCGAATCCGAGCTGTCCGAACTGGATGACGACGAGCGCGATGAATTTCTGCAAGAACTGGGGCTGGAAGAGCCGGGCCTCAATCGTGTGATCCGTGCTGGTTACGGTTTGTTGAGTCTGCACACCTATTTTACTGCTGGTGTCAAAGAGGTGCGTGCCTGGACCGTGGCTATCGGTGCTACTGCACCGCAGTCTGCCGCCGTGATTCACACTGACTTTGAAAAAGGCTTCATCCGTGCGGAAGTTATTGCTTATGATGATTTTATCGCCGGTAACGGTGAGCAGGGCGCCAAAGAAGCGGGCAAATGGCGGCTGGAAGGCAAGGATTACGTTACTCAGGACGGTGATGTCATGCACTTTCGCTTTAACGTCTGAGGTCGGATGAGAATCGTGTGACGGCTACGGCTGGACAAGCCTGCCGGGAAACCATACAATTCCGCCTCTTCAAAATCCGGCTTGCCGGATCATTTCTTAAAACGGCTATGTAGCTCAGCTGGTTAGAGCACATCACTCATAATGATGGGGTCCCCTGTTCGAATCAGGGCATAGCCACCATATTCCATTTTCACGACTTTTTCGGGCCCTCCAAAAACAGCCCGAAAATGCCCCGTGACCATCTCGTGACCATTCTGTGACCACTTTTTAAAATCAGTGTTTTTTTGGCTCTTCAGAGAAATTAGTGGGTAAAAATATAGCGAATTTGAAGCAAGAGAGATCGTTTTTCCGAGAATGAGGGTAGAGCATCCTGCCCCGACTCTGAGAAGATGGAAGTATCGAGCAACCATCAATCAGAGCAAAAGGAACAGGATCTTTTCCCTGAAATTTTTTTGGATAATCTTGAGGTTTGGGAGTTCATTTGCCATAATCATTGCACGACTCACCCCTCGCGGAGTTATTCAGTTAATATCCGCTTGGGGCGAAAAGACCGCCGAAAGGCGGTCTTTTCATTTCTGGGGAAAGGAACTTCTGTGAGAACGATAGTTTATATCGATGGGTACAATCTTTATTATGGCCGATTAAAACACTCAACCCATAAGTGGTTGGATGTCCACGAACTCTTCTCGGGGTATATTCTCAAAGCCCAATCTCCCGAATCTACCATTCACAAAATCAAATATTTTACCGCGGATATCAGAGCCAAAATCGCCACTCATGGGCAGGACGCGCAAAAAGCTCAGAACAGTTATCTCCGGGCCTTGGTTACCTTGTACCCAGATACCATAGAAATCATTAAGGGCTACCATTCCCTAGAACGCGGGAGACTTCTCCGTTATAAGCAGCCGCCAGATAAGACAGATAGGGTTGATGTTTGGCGGCTGGAGGAGAAGCAAACGGATGTGAACATCGCATTGCATGCATACAGGGATGTCATCCGAGGTGAGTGCGACCAGATTGTTATTGTGTCTAATGACACAGACCTTGAACCTGCGCTTCAAATGATACGTCAGGATGTCGGGTCAGCAATTAACATTGGCATTGTTATCCCAATTCCAAAGCCAACCCCTGGAAAAAAACACCGACCGTCAAATGCTGCATTGAGCAAGTATGCTGATTGGACTCGTCAATATATTTTGGATTCTGAGGTAGAATATTCTCAGTTGCCGAATCCCATACCAACAAAGAAAAAACCGATTCTGAGGCCAGATTACTGGTGAGCATGTAAGTGGTGCGCCAAGAAGTAACTGGCATAAATGATTATTGTCGATTGAAGCTGGGCCTGGTTATGGCGGATCGATATTGGCTGCTCAGGCAATCATTAATCCGAATTGCAAGAATATTTGCTATCAAATTACCCGCGATGACTATGAGTAAGACTTGAGCGAAAGGGTTGTTTTGAGTGGCGTATGTTTGTGCCAATTTTGAGACAAGAACTCGTAAAAATACGTTGCGGGCTCAGCATTCCCGAAAAAATGATCCTAATTTACAGCAAGGTATCGCCAGATAACTTATTGATATTATGTGAGAATGTGCATTAGTGCCCAATGCGGCGACATTATGCTTCTTGAGAAGCAAGTAATATGAGCTCACTTATAATGATGTCCCCTGTTCGAATCAGGGCATAGCCACCATATTCTATTTTTACGGTTTTCCACGTTGCTTAAAACAGGGCGGAAGTTTGCCGTGGTCAGAGGGTAAATTGCAATGCAGTAGTGAAAAAACCTGCTGGATTTTGCCTTTCGCCGGAATGACAACAGAGTAGTTCTGGTAGAATGCCCCGATGGATGTTTCCCACATTATTGATGAACTCAACGAGGCCCAGCGCGAGGCAGTGTGTGCCCCGCCTGAAAACGTGCTGGTGCTGGCGGGTGCGGGTAGTGGTAAAACCCGGGTGCTGGTGCATCGTATCGCCTGGCTGGTAGCAACAGAAAATCTGTCACCTTACGGTATTCTTGCTGTCACCTTCACCAACAAGGCTGCTGCGGAGATGCGTGGCCGCATTGAGGAATTGCTCAAACAGCCAGTGGGCGGTATGTGGGTGGGCACTTTTCATTCTCTGGCACATCGCTTGTTGCGCACTCACTGGAAAGATGCCGGTCTGCCGCAGACGTTTCAGATTCTCGACAGTGAAGACCAGCAACGTGCTATCAAGCGAGTGATCCGCAGTCTTGAACTGGATGATACGCAGTGGCCGCCAAAACAGGCCCAGTGGTTTATCAATGCACGTAAGGACGAGGGGCAGCGCCCCGGGCATATCGAGCATTTCGATGACCCTTACCAAAAACAGATGATCCGTATCTACCAGACTTACGAGGAAATGTGCCAGCGCTCGGGACTGGTGGATTTTGCCGAGCTGCTGTTGCGTGCGCACGAGCTGTGGTTAAAAAATCCACATCTGCTGGCGCATTACCAGAGCCGCTTTCAACACATTCTGGTGGACGAATTTCAGGACACTAACAGCATTCAGTATGCCTGGATACGTGTTCTCGCAGGCAAAACATCCCGGGTGTTTGCGGTGGGTGATGACGATCAGTCGATTTATGGCTGGCGTGGTGCGAAGATTGAAAACATTCAGCAATATACCCGCGATTTCCCCGGTACGCGTACCATAAAACTGGAACAGAATTACCGTTCTACGGCCAATATTCTTAACGCCGCCAATGCGTTGATCGCCAACAACGATGATCGTCTGGGCAAAAACCTGTGGACTGCTGACGAAGACGGTGAAGCCATCCAGCTTTATTCCGCGTTCAATGAGCGTGACGAGGCGCGTTTTATTGTCGAGCAAATTCAAAACTGGGTGGATAACGGTAATCCCTACCGGGATAACGCCATTCTTTACCGCTCCAATGCACAGTCGCGGGTGATTGAAGAAGCACTGATTCAGGCAGGTATTCCCTATCGTGTTTACGGTGGCATGCGCTTTTTTGAGCGTGCAGAAATCAAGGATGCGCTGGCTTATTTGCGACTCATTGCCAACCGGCATGACGATGCCGCTTTTGAGAGAGTTGTCAATACACCCACGCGCGGTATCGGCGACAAGACTGTCAGCGCTGCGCGTGATTACGCCCGCGAGCATAGCGTTGCCTTATGGCAGGCTGCGCAGGCCGTGGTTGAGCAAAAGCTGCTGCCTGCACGGGCCACCTCTGCGCTGGGTGCGTTTCTTGAGCTGATCACCCGGCTGGCCAGTGACACCGACGGCATGGATCTCTACGAGCAGTTAGAACACGCCCTGCATCACAGCACCCTGCTTGAGCACTATAAAAAAGACCGGGGTGAAAAGGGGCAGGCGCGGGTGGAAAACCTGGAGGAACTGGTTAATGCCGCGCGTTATTTTGAGCAGGAGGAAACGCCGGAAGACGAAGAGGAAATGGATGAGCTGTCGGCATTTTTATCCCATGCAGCATTGGAAGCAGGCGACAAACAAACTGATGGCTCGCAGGATGGTGTACAACTGATGACCCTGCATTCCGCCAAAGGTCTGGAATTTCCTCTGGTGTTTTTGGCCGGAGTGGAAGAGGGGCTGTTTCCGCATCAAATGTCGCTGGACGAGCCCGGTCGTCTCGCCGAGGAGCGTCGTCTCTGTTACGTGGGCATTACCCGTGCCCGTCAGCGTTTGTATCTGACACATGCTGAAACCCGTCGTTTGTACGGCAACGAAACCTGTCCGCATCGTTCGCGTTTTATCAGCGAGATTCCCGCTGAGTTAATGGAAGAAATCCGGCTCGGCGGCAATGTCAGTTTTGCACCTCGTCGTCCGGCGGGTTTTTCCTCCGTGCAGGCATCATCCGTGGGGGGTATGCGACTGGGTCAGCGTGTGTTGCATGCCAAGTTTGGCGATGGTGTGGTGCTTAATGTGGAGGGTCAGGGTGCGCAGGCGCGGGTGCAGGTGAACTTTGATGGCATTGGCAGCAAGTGGCTGATGATGGAATATGCGAATTTGCAGCCGGTATAATCCTGAATCAATTAACGGAATCTTTCTTCTGGTATGTCTTTAATCAATTCTTTCTTGCAGAGGAATGCGAACGCTAAATGCGAATTTAGGTTAAATCCTCGAACAATCGTTTCAGCGCGTTGGGAAGTTATGTTGTCAGTGGTACTGGCAAGTGGCGTGTTATAAACGCAGAGGTCGCAGAGACGCAAAGGATGCAGAGAAAAATACTAAAAATGTTGTGTTAAAGGCCCATTGTTTTTTTGGATGAGGGCGTTTTAGCTCTTAATTCATATTTAAATTTAGATACATAAATAAGGACAACGTCATGTTTCAAAGTAAGTTGCTGGTTTTTTTTACGCTGTTTGCCGTATTGATATTGAGTGCCTGTGGCGAATCCAATACACCTATGACAGCTGTCGCAGCGGAAAATAAAACCTACAAATGGAAACTGGTGACCACCTGGCCACCAAATTTTCCCATTTTTCAGGAAGGCGTGGAGCGTTTTGCTGAAGATGTAAAAACCCTCAGTAATGGCCGACTCAATATCAAGGTTTTTGCCGGTGGAGAACTGGTACCTGCTTTGCAGGCTTTTGATGCTGTTTCCCAGGGTACGGTGGAAATGAGCCACGGCGCAGCCTATTACTGGGCAGGGAAAATCCCGGCCGGTCAGTTTTTCACCGCCGTGCCTTTTGGTATGAATGCGCAGGGTATGAACTCGTGGCTGTACGCAGGTGGCGGGTTGGAATTGTGGCGCGAATTATACAAGCCACATAACCTGGTACCTTTTCCCATGGGTAATACCGGTGTGCAAATGGGTGGTTGGTTTAATAAAAAAATCGACGCCATTGCTGATTTGAAAGGCTTGAAAATGCGCATCCCCGGTCTTGGTGGCAAAGTGTTTGCCAAGGCGGGCGGCAACCCCGTGTTGATGGCTGGTGGCGAAATTTACACCGCACTGGATCGTGGCACCATCGACGCGACCGAATGGGTCGGACCGTTTCACGACGAACGTCTTGGCCTGTATCGTGCTGCCAAATATTATTATTACCCCGGCTGGCATGAACCCGGTCCGGTGCTGGAGCTGAATGTGAATTCCAAAGCCTGGGCCAGCCTCTCGCCGGATTTGCAAAAAACCATCGAGATTGCCGCTGCGGCAACTAACTTGTGGATGTTGGCGCAGTTCGAGGCAAAGAACCTCGAAGCCTTGGTGACACTCAAAGATAAATACAATGTGCAGGTGCTGGCCTTTCCGGATGAAGTCATTGCCGAATTGCGCAGACTGTCCAGCGTCGTGCTGGAAGAAGAGGCGGCCAAAGATCCCGATTTCAAACGCATCTATCAGGCATACAAAACGTTTGCAGATAACAATGACCGCTGGAACGAACTTTCCGAAGCGGCGTATGCAAAAGCCCGTAACCGCTGAAAAAACACCCAATAACCCAAAGGATCAACATGACCATCGCAGAAAACAAAGTAGTCACCCTGCATTACACGCTCACCGATGATGAAGGCACTATCATCGACCAATCCGACGACGGCAGTTTTTTGTACTTGCACGGTGCCAGCAATATTATTCCGGGTTTGGAAAATGCGCTGACCGGCAAGACGACAGGCGATGAACTGAAGGTGACGGTGCCACCCGAAGAGGGTTACGGTGAGCGCGATGATGCGCGCCGGGAAAATGTGCCACGGGAAATGTTTCCGGCAGATGCCGAAATTAAAGCCGGTATGCAATTTCACGCCGAAGGCCCGGAAGGTGAAATGATGACAGTGACTGTGGCCGGGGTGGAAGGTGATACTGTTATCATTGATGCTAATCATCCGCTGGCGGGTATGCAGCTTAATTTTGATGTGAAGGTGATTGAGGTTCGTGATGCTTTGGCTGAGGAAGTCGAACACGGGCATGTGCATGAGCCGAACGGGCACCCTCATTGAAACTCAGGTAATCACAATAAAACCCAAACTCTCATTTAGAAAATTGGCACATAGCACAGCCCCTTGCACGCTATAGCCAATTTTTAAATGGGGATTGGGGTAAAAACGTGCAGTTGCAGGTTGTTTTATTGGTTATCCGTGTCGCCCTGTTTGCTTACTGCTTGTCATTTCGGCGAAGGCCGGAATCCAGCGGTTTCAACGGTTTTCTGAATGCCGGTTTGTTCAGGAACAACGGGAAAGGTTGCCTGTACTAAAAACCCTGCACGGAATCCATCACATCCGGCAGCCACAGTGTGATCTGCGGGAACAGCATGACCATCAGCAGTGCCAGCAGCTGAATGCCCACAAAGGGCAGGATGCCGCGATAGATTTGTGGCATACGAATTTCCGGCGGAGCGGCGGCTTTGAGATAAAACAGCGAAAAGCCGAAGGGCGGCGTTAAAAAAGAGGTTTGCAGGTTAAGGGCTATCAACACTGCGAACCACAGCATGTCGATGCCCAGGAAAGCGGCGATAGGCGCAAGAATGGGTACCACAATGAAAGTGATTTCGATAAAGTCGAGGAAGAAGCCCAATACAAAAATGATCAGCATGCTCACCAGCAGGAACCCCCATGGGCCGCCAGGCAGACCGGTCATTAATTCCTTGACCAGATCATCTCCACCCATACCCCGGAACACCAGGCCAAAGGCAGTGGCACCAATCAAAATCATGAACACCATGGAGGTCATGCGGGTAGTGGAACGCATGGCCATGCGCAGGTTGCCGAGGTTGAGGCGTTTGCGGATAGCCGCCAACAGCAGCGCACCCAAGGCACCCACAGCGGCAGATTCCGTGGGTGATGCCACACCGAAGAAAATCGAACCCAGTACGGCGAATACCAGAAACAGCGGTGGAATCAGGCTTTTAAATACCTGTGGCCATAACGGTCCGGCATCGTTGTCCACGGGCAGAGCGGGAGCTTCACTTGGCCTGAATTTGGCACGCACCAGAATATAAACGATAAACAGGGTGATGAGCACCAGTCCTGGTGTTACTGCGGCCATAAACAGTTGGCCCACGGGCACGCCGATCACATCACCCAGCAGCACCAGAATAATACTGGGCGGAATAATCTGTCCCAGCGTGCCTGACGCCGCAATGGTGCCGGTGGCCAGTTCGGGTTTGTAACCATGGCGCAGCATCACCGGCAGGGCAATCACCGCCATGGCCACGACGGTTGCGCCCACCACACCCGTCGTGGCAGCCAGCAATGCACCCACCAGCACGATGGACACGCCCATGCCGCCGCGCACGCGGCCAAACAGGCGAGCCATGGTTTCCAGTAATTCTTCGGCGATGCCGGATTTTTCCAGCACAATACCCATAAAAACAAACAAGGGTACGGCAATGAGCGTAAAGCTGGTCATTACCCCCCAGATGCGCATGGGTAACAGGGCGAAAAAATCCAGCCCCAGGGAAATACCGCCAAACAGCAAGGCCACTGCGCCCAGGGTGAAGGCTACCGGGTAGCCGACAAGCAACAGGACGATCACCACCGCCAGCATAACCAGTGCCCAGATTTCCATTAATCCTGTGTTCCGTTGTGGTGAGATTGTTGAAGAGAGGCGTTGTTTTCATCGTTGCCCAGCAAAATTTGCAGACTGCGCAGCATGTGTGCGAAGCCTTGCAACAACAGCAGCGCAAACCCCACAGGAATGGCTGCTTTGAGCAGGAATCGATACGGCAATCCACCGGGATCAGGTGAACTTTCACCAATGCTAAAGGAGCTGATCACAAAAGGCAGAGAGCTGATAATAATCAACAGGCAAAATGGCAACAGAAAAAACAGCCCGCCGAGTAAATCCACCCAGGCACGGCGACGGCTGTCCATATAGCGACTGTGATAAAAAATATCCACTCGCACATGGCCATCGTGTTTGAAGGTGTAAGCTGCACCAAACAGGAAAATCAGCGCGAACAAGTGCCACTCCAGCTCTTGCAGACCCACGGAGCCTGCTTGAAACAGGTAACGCATGGTCACATCGAAACCAATGAGCACCGCCATGCCCAGCACCAGCCATGCAGTGGCGCGGCCACTCCATTCCGAGATGGTTTCGATACGGGAAATAAAATGATCAAGCGATGGCAAAGTGTGTTTCCGGGTAGTCAATCAGCAGAGACTCAAGAGCAGGCGTGATTCTAAAGGTCTTGCGACCGTAAACCAACCATCCTTTTTACCCGGCGCAGTGAAAATGCGCTAATTGCGGCTCCAGGCTCTAAAGAAACGTGGTTTCCTCGCCGATGGACAACATCGACTATGCTCAGACCGGTGACACCGGACAGGCTGTACCAAAACTGCGCACACACTATGGAGACCGCAATGAAACGATTGATGACTGCCACAGCACTGACTGTTGCCGCTACACTGCTTCCTTTACTGGTGCAGGCCGCCCCCTTGTATCATCCTCCGGGATCCAATCTGACTTATGGCGCGGTGAGCAATGGCCAGTCCATTATGTCGGATATCACCAATCCGGCTGCCGGTGCGGCGGTGTTGCAGCAGAATGGGAATCAGTACCGGTTCGGGATTTTGAGTTCGGTTGGTGCAGGTTATGAGTTTGGCGAGGTGGATAATCTGTATTCGCGAATTGATGCAGAGGCGCAGGCATTTCAAAATCTCCAGACGGTAACATCGGTTGCCGATATTGACGCCCGGCTGGCCAGCCTCAACGCCTTGCTGGTCGATATCGAGGCCAAGGGTTATGCCAAGGTTTTTTTCGGTGGCCACCTGCCGGTAATGCCATTGGTTATTGCGCATAAAGCTTTGGGGGGCAGTCTGGTACTGGATGTCAATGGCTCGATAGCTGCGCGGGCAACCGCGTTGAATGATCCTGTCGATTTCAATTCTGCGGCTGCCAGTGTCGGGATTGATGATCCCACTGATGATTTGACACTCACGTTTGCCGGGGCTGTTCCTAACGGGTTTTCTATCGATAATGACAGCACTGTATTGGTAAAAGCTGCTCGCACTATAGAGATTGCACTGGGTTACAGCCGTCCTCTTTTGAAGACCCGTGAGGCGACGTTGTATGGGGGGTTGAGGGGGCGCTATTATAAAGTCGATACCAGTCGTGCGGGTATTCGTTTTAGTGGGCTTGTTGATGGTACTGAACAGGCCTTCGAGGATGCGCTGGATTCCAATCTGGATTCTGACACCGGACTGGGGATGGATGTCGGTGTGTTATGGGTGAGTGAGTATTATCGCGCAGGTGCCACTCTGACTAACATTAACGAACCTGAATTCAAGTTCAGTCCCATTGATCTCAGTGGTTACAGTGATCCGGGTGGCCCCGTGTACCAAAAACTGGCAGCGAGCAATACTTATACTATGGAAAAACAACTCCAGCTGGAAGCGGCCGTGTATACGGCCAGCCGGAATTGGGTGATTTCCGGTGGGCTGGATGCCAATGCTGTGGAAGATGTGTTTGGCGATGAATATCGATGGGCCACGGTAAGTGCCGCCTATGCCACTGATACCTGGTGGTTGCCGGGCATACGTGCCGGTCTTCGTAAAAACCTGGCAGGTTCGGAAATCAACTATTACACACTGGGTACGACATTGGCGGTGGTTAATGTGGATCTGGCCTGGAGTTCGGACAAGGTCACGATTGATGGCAGCAGTGTGCCCCGTGGCGCGATGTTAAATCTGGGGCTGGAAGTCAGTTTTTAATATCGAGTATTTAATACAAAGACGCAAAGAGTGCCTGAGTTTTCGCGCCTTTGCGTTGTTGGATTTGATGCTGCGGTGATTCGGGGGCGAGGGACAGCCTGTTCGTCGTCATTAAAATTGCAGGCCCACCTGGGCCGAAATGCCTTCACCTTCGTCACCGCTGTATGCAGCGACATCTATTTGCAGTGTACTGATTAGCAGCCCGATACCGGCGGAGCCATAAGTAGCTTCATTGCCGGTCAGGTTTTGGTTGTAGCCGGCACGTAATGTCAACCATGGCCATGTTTGCCACTCCCAGCCCAGAGCGGCAATTTGTGAGGCAGAAGCAAAGCCGACAGGGTCATTTTCCAGCAGATCGATATCCAGTTCCACGACAGAGTAGCGGCTTTGGTAGGCAAAACCGGCACGCAGCTGTGGCTCAATCTTGAAGATGTCGCCACTATCGCCGTATTTGTAATTTCCGGGCACGATATTTTTTGCCACCAGTCCCATTTTCCATACACCAAACTCTTTTAATACACCGATATCGAAGATGAATTGCCCCCCGCTTTTACTGCCGCTGCGGTTGATATCAACATCAGCGGTGCGCAGTGGGTCAGCGTAACCATAACCTGAAACCAATAAAAATTTTGCGCTAAAACCCACCGTCAGGTTTTGCATCCAGCCACTCCCATGCAGTGCTTTGGCGGCAGCAACACCGTTTTCAACGACGCGCAGCCCACGTTGCGCCAATGTAGAGGCATAGCTTGGGGTAGTGAGGTTATCGCCGCCGACCATTGGCTGGGCGGTGGATGCTTCATAGACATTAAAAAATGCCGCACCACTAAGAATGCGACTGGGTATTGCCAGCACGAAAGCTGAGTTGCGGCTGCTGCGGTACAAGCTGCCATCCAGCGCATTGAGTTGTTGCTGCACCGCAGCCCGGTTGGCGGCATTATTGTTGCCGTCCAGTGTATTTGCGGCTTGTTGAAATGCGCTGAGGTTGTCTGCAACGTTGTCAGGATCACCCAGCTGGCGGCTGAGCGTTGGTGCCAACAAAAACCATTCGTGAATTTCATCCGCCGTGGCCAGCAGGGCCGGATTATTAAATACTGCAAATTGCGGTCCCGAGGCCACCCCCACACCACCCATGGCCATGGTGCGGGCATCAAACACACCAAAAGGCACGGCAGTGGCTGCTTGTGCATATAGTATCAAGAGCAATACAAATGGCCAGCCGGGGCGCAGTTTTCTGTTGTTTTTACGGGTAAACATCTTCACAGTCATTTTTTGCATCGTACTACTCCAAAAAATCCAATACCGTATCCAGCCCACCAAATTGTATTGATACATCGGCTTGTGCGCGCACTGCTGGTTTCGCATGGTAGGCTACCCCCAGTCCGGCAATGCCCAGCATTTGCAAATCATTGGCACCGTCACCCATAGCGATAACCTGCTGGCAGGTTATGCCGAGTTGTTCGCACAGTTGTTGCAGATATTCTGCCTTGGCTTCTGCACCGACAATGACCCCGTTTACCGTGCCGTTGAGTTTCCCTTTTTCCTGGGTCAGTACGTTAGCCAGGGTGAAGTCCAGACCCAGGCGTTGCTTGAGACGCTCGGTGAAAAAGGTAAAGCCACCGGAAACCAGCGCTGTTTTGATCTGACGTCGCTTGAGTCGATGAATCAATGCTTCAGCCCCGGGGTTTAATTGTAGTCGTTCGTCATACACATGTTGCAGGGCGGAGGTATCCAGTCCTTCCAGCAGAGCGACGCGCTGTTTCAACGAGGCAGCAAAGTCCAGCTCACCGCGCATGGCGGCCTCGGTAATGGCACTGACCTGGGGTTTCACGCCGATAAAGTCAGCGATTTCATCGACGCACTCGATGTTGATGAGGGTGGAGTCCATGTCGCTGATGAGCAGGCCCACAGCGGCTGCGTCGAAATTTTCGGGCAGGGTATTGATATCCAGTTGACAGGCTTCACGCAACGTATCCAGCGTTTCGGGCGCGAGTGTTTCGTGTTGCACGCGAAAATGCCGGGTGTAAACGCCGGGCTCGCTACCCAGTGTCTGGGTGATGTGCCGGGTTTGTTGTGTTGTGAGGGTATTGCTATGAATAATGGTTGTAGGCATGGACGTTAACAGGTGGTGAGTTTAGTGGCGGATAGTGTAACCGCAGTGCGTTGGCAAGCCTACTTCTATTAGGGGCGCTAACCACATTCACTGAGCAGGCGGTCGATCATGCCCAGAGCCTGTGATTCATAGCCGCCGCCAAACAGATTGAAATGGTTGAGGATATGGTACAGATTGTAGAGCGTTTTGCGTGAGGCATAGCCTGTATCCAGGGGCCAGGCGGCATTGTAGGCGGCATAAAAGGTCGGTGAAAACCCTCCAAACAGTTCGGTCATGGCCAGATCGGTTTCACGGTCACCGTAATAGACGGCAGGATCAAAAATCACTGGTTGGCCTTGCGTATCAAAAGCCGCATTGCCAGACCACAAATCACCGTGTAACAGAGATGGCACGGGTTGATAATGGGTGAAAAAAGCGGTCAGTGCCGTTTGCAACCGTTCACCGCGGTTCAGTAATGCGCGTTTTGCCCCGTTTTGGCCAGCCAGTTCCAGCTGTGTTCCCAGTCGTTGTTCGGCCCAAAACGTCGCCCAGTTATTGGTTTCGTGGTTGAGTTGTGGTGTGCTGCCGATGGTATTGTGTCGATGCCAGCCAAATTGTGGGCGCTGGGTCTGGTGCATCGCTGCCAGTCCGCTACCCTGCTGTGTATCGTCCCCTGTGCTTTGAAGTGTGATGTGTTCCATGACCAGATAGGCATCTTCTCCTGCAATGCCACTACAAATGGGGGATGGTACCCGCAGGCTGTGGCTGTCGATCAGGGCGTATAAGCCTTCTGCTTCGGCCTCGAACATGGAGAGATTATCAGCGGTATTGGTTTTGATGAAAAAGGTTTGCTGGTTTCCGTTTTGGTGTCCGGTAAGCGTGTAGGCCGCGTTGATGCAGCCGCCGCCCACAGGGCGTGCAGTGTCAGTGGCCAGAATTGTTCCCGATGCAATGTGTACCTGTCGTGAAATGGATGGCCAGTCGAGCATAATTTTTCCCCCTGGATATTCTTGTTTCGCCGTTGACTGCTTCGAGGATGTATTAACATATTTGATAAACAGCTTGTTGGGTGATTTTGGTGCATTCACGGGTTGAGTGAGTCGCTATGACTCCTCATCGCGCCTTGCCAGCCACAAAACTCAACGCACTCTACAGGCCGCTCAACTGCGGAGTCCAGGATAAGCGGTATTGTCTGATTGGCGCTTGCTTTCTTCTTGTTTTTGAAGGGTTGATTAAAAAACAATCAATCATTTAAAGTGTCAGCATACTCTGATGCTCCGGTTGGCGAGTTAACTTAAGGTGATTTCTAGTTTTTTTGCGCTAAGCACTTGCCGCAAATGACGGATGTTCATTTATCCACAAAGCCTGTGGATAACTTTGTGTATAAGCTGAGGGAAGCGGCCTGCTGACCTCGGTTTTGTTACAGATTTATTAAATTGGTCAAAAAATAGACGGACTATTTTTTCTATTAAAACCAGTAAGTTATAGTTTGATGTTGGTCTGTCCGTCAAAAAACGGTTCAAGTCGGTCAATATGTGAACAATGTGAAACATATTGTGTATAACGTTCCACGCGGGTACATCATCAAGGCGGCTTTGCCGGTGCTGCGAGTGTTGAGGCGCCTAAAAATGTGGCACAAAAAAGCCAGCACGATGTGCTGGCCTTTTGTGCTGCTGATAAACGCCGAAACTTAGAGGGTCATGATGAAATCGACCAGTTTTTCGATGTTTTCGTCAGATACACGAGGTGAGTAAGGAGGCATGGGAGCGCCACCCGTGATTTTGGTCCAGTTACCTTTGCCACCTTTTTTCACTTTGGCGATCATACGATCTTTAGCGCCAGCGTCACCTTTGTATTTGGCTGCCACATCTTTCCAGGATGGGCCAACGATTTTCTTGTCAACACCGTGGCAAGCCAGGCAGCCGCTTTTTTTGGCCAGGGCCAGGTCAGCCGTTGCTTGGCCGGAAATTAGTAGGGCAGCAGCAGCTGCAGGAACGATCAACCATTTTGCTTTCATGTAGGACTTCCTCTTGATTTTTGTATCCAATATTTAGGTAAAACTCACGAAAGAATTTGCAAACGAAACACTTCTCAAACGCTAAGTTTCGCGTGATGACAAGATTTCGCTCCCCCTTTCTCTCTTTTTTCAGAGCAATGTGCGAGGCACATGTTGTCGCCAGCCGCAGTCTTCCTCATTTCAGGTATGCAGCCGCTATTTTTGAACGCTGCTGTAACCTTGGGCGGTTTTTATGCCATTGGCATGGCCTGCTGTCAAGTTCAGCGTAGGTTCAGGAAGTCTGTGATTAATAAAATCCGGAGTGAAAATGCGTGTGTTCCGTGAATTGTTTCCAGGGAAGCCTTACCATTTTTTGATGACCCAGGCGGGGATTAACAGGGCCGGGTCGGTGTCATTTTTACGGGTCTCCAGGTTGCCGTCACCATCGCTGTCTACCAGATAATAAGGCGCGCCGTGTTTGGGGGAGACGCGGATCGCATAAAGTTGGCCGTTGACTCGTAGTTCTTCAACGATGTCGCCTTTGGCGTCCTGAATGGTGACTTCACCGGAAGATTCCGGTTCTTCGGCCAGCGCAATGCCGGTAAAAAATAATAGCGGCACGATGACCAGATGAATGGCAAAAGAAAAAATCAGTTTTGAAAAACGCATAAGGCTTGTCTCTTTTACGAGGAGGGCAGGTTTACATTATCCGCGTCAAAAATCCTGATTCAAGAAAGCGGTTAAAAACATCAATGGTGCCGCGGGACAAAACAACCGATAATCGCCCACAGCTTTATCACCATTCTATTCTAATCAAGACACGCTCGCACTATGAAAGCAAATAAACAACTGATTCTCGTCGATGGCTCGTCGTATTTGTATCGCGCCTTCCACGCCATGCCCTCGTTGAGCAATTCCCAGGGTCAACCCACAGGTGCGGTGTATGGTGTTGTCAATATGCTGCGCCGCCTGCTGAAAGATTTTCAGCCGGAATACATGGCGATGGTGTTTGATGCCAAAGGCAAGACCTTCCGTGATGATCTTTACGCCGAATATAAGGCCAACCGCCCTCCCATGCCGGACGAATTGCGTGAGCAAATTGCCCCGTTGCACGCCATTGTTGAAGCAATGGGATTGCCGATGTTGATTGTGGAAGGGGTGGAGGCAGACGATGTGATTGGCACTCTTGCCAGGCAAGCCACGGAGATGGGGATGGATTGTCTGGTATCCACGGGTGACAAGGATATGGCGCAGCTGGTCAATCAGCACGTTACGCTGATGAACACGATGGATAATTCCACGCTGGACCCGCAAGGTGTGGTGGATAAGTTTGGTATTCCACCAGAGCGCATTGTGGACTACCTCACGTTGATGGGGGACAGTGTGGACAATATTCCTGGTGTGCCCAAGGTCGGCCCCAAGACTGCGGTGAAGTGGCTGACCCAGTACGGCACATTGGATGAAATCATTGCCAGGGCGGGTGAAATTACCGGCAAGGTGGGGGAGAACCTGCGTGATGTGCTGGATCAGTTACCGTTGTCCCGCCAGTTAGCCACCATTAAATGTGACGTACCGCTGGATGCCGGACCGACTGAACTCAAAGTGCAGGCGGCAGATACGGAGCGCCTGACACAATTATTTGCTGAGATGGAATTTAAAACCTGGTTGTCTGAGCTGTTGCCCGGTAAATCCGCGCAAAATGTGGATAATCATTCTGCACAGACAACGGGAGAAGAACAGGCGCCAGCAGCCGATGTGCATTACGACATTGTGCTGGATGAGTCAGTTTTTGACGCCTGGCTGAAAAAGCTCCAACAGGCTGAATTGTTTGCCTTCGATACGGAGACCACCAGCCTTGATTACATGCAGGCAAAAATTGTCGGCGTGTCATTTGCGGTAAAAGCAGGGGAGGCGGCCTACGTGCCAGTGGCGCACCAGATTACCCTGGAGGATACCGATGCCAGTACACAGTTGAGTCGTGACGTTGTGCTGGAGAAATTACGTCCGTTGCTGGAAGATGCGGACAAGGCCAAGGTAGGGCAAAACCTCAAGTATGACATGAGCGTGCTGGCCAATCATGGTATTACCCTGCGTGGTGTGGCGTTTGATACCATGCTGGAGTCCTACGTGCTGGACAGTACGGCAACACGCCACGATATGGATTCACTGGCGCTTAAATATCTCAACCGCAACACCATTCACTTTGAAGATGTGGCTGGCAAGGGCGCCAAACAAATCACTTTTGATCAGGTGCCCGTCAGTGTTGCTGGTCCCTATGCCGCAGAAGATGCGGATGTGACGTTACAATTGCACCAGACATTGTGGCCTCAACTGGAAAAGGAACCCCGGCTCGTCGAATTGTTTAGGGATATTGAATTGCCCTTGTTGACTGTGCTCTCACATATTGAGCGTAACGGCGTATTGATTGATGCCAATATGCTGGCCAAACAAAGTGAAGAGCTTGCGCAGCGTATGCTGGAGATTCAAAACGAATCTTATGAGGTGGCAGGTGAAGAATTTAATCTTGCCTCACCCAAACAGATTCAAAAAATTCTTTTTGAAAAACTGGGGCTGCCGGTACGGAAAAAAACCCCAAAAGGTGCGCCATCCACCGCTGAAGAAGTGTTGGTGGAATTGGCTCATGACTTTCCGTTGCCCAAATTGATTCTTGAATACCGGGGCATGAGTAAACTGAAGTCCACATATACCGATAAACTGCCGCAGCGTATCGACCCTGGCACAAAGCGGGTACATACCTCGTATCATCAGGCCGTGGCCAGCACCGGACGGTTGTCATCATCCGAGCCTAATCTGCAAAATATTCCGGTTCGCAGTGCCGAGGGCCGACGCATTCGCCAGGCTTTTATCGCACCAGCCGGTTTCAGCGTGCTGGCAGCTGATTATTCGCAGATAGAGTTGCGCATCATGGCGCATCTTTCTGGTGATGAAGGTTTACTTAAGGCTTTTGCTGCGGGCGAAGATATTCATCGTGCCACTGCTGCCGAGGTGTTTGCTGTACCGTTGAATGAGGTGGATAACGAACAGCGGCGTAGTGCCAAGGCCATTAACTTCGGATTGATTTATGGCATGTCAGCCTTCGGCCTGGCGCGACAACTGGGCATTACGCGCGGTGATGCCCAGGAATATGTTGACCTTTATTTTAAACGTTATCCCGGCGTGAAAAAATTTATGGACGATACTCGTGAACAGGCCCATGAGCAGGGCTATGTGGAGACGGTGCTTGGTCGTCGTTTGTATCTGCCGGATATTAATCACCGTAACGGCCAGCGTCGTCAATATGCCGAACGCACCGCCATTAATGCACCTATGCAGGGTACAGCCGCGGACATTATTAAACGCGCGATGATTGTGATGGATCGCTGGATTGAGTCTGCTGAACTGGATATCAAGTTGATTATGCAGGTACACGATGAATTAGTGTTTGAAATTCGGGATGAACACATTGCGGTTGCAAAAATTGAAATCAATCAGTTAATGACCGGGGTGGCTGAACTCAAGGTGCCGTTAGTGGTGGATATAGGCACAGGCAGTAATTGGGATGAAGCGCATTAAAAAGGGGGTTAACGTTTTCCTGCAATATGAATTTTAGGTTAAAAATTCTCGGTGATTTTTAACGCAGGTGTTTTTGGTGCTTAATCCACACGATGTGTCAAACAAAATATTTTTGTGAGGGGCTGCAACTTTTTATGATCCTGCCCGTCTTAGTGTATGAACAGGCGCGATGCCTGCTCCCCGCTTCCCTCCCTAGCGGGTCTAAGCCTGGCGTCCCCAACGTCGGGTGCTTTTAGCCCCGGAGGCTGTCCCGATAATCGGGTGCCACCGGGGATTTTTTATTATCATTTTTTATCATCAAAGTCCAGCCAGCGATCCAGCACAGCGTAGGTTTCGGTCAACCCCGTGCCTTTGAGTGCGGAAAATAATTGTGTGCTGCACAAATCGTCAGGTGCATGTGCTTTGAGCTCCCGCTGTACCTGCATCAGGGTATTTTGGGCTGCGCCGCGTTTAAGTTTGTCTGCCTTGGTCAGCAGCACATGTACCGGCATGCCCACCTGCCAGCACCAATCCAGTAATTGTTGATCCACCTCTTTGAGTGGATGACGCACATCCATGAGCAAAATCAGTCCGCGCAACGATTGGCGTTCGGAAAGATAGGCTTCCATGGTTTGCTGCCAGCGGCGTTTGATTTGTTCGGCCACTTTGGCGTAACCGTAACCGGGTAAATCCACCAGATGGCGCTGTCCGTCCAGTTGAAAAAGGTTGATCAGTTGGGTGCGCCCGGGGGTTTTGCTGGTGCGGGCTAGCGATTTTTGTTCGCATAAACGATTGATTGCACTGGATTTTCCGGCATTTGAGCGGCCAGCGAAAGCAACCTCTGGACCACAGTTCTGTGGCAATTGATTGAGCCGGGCAGCGCTGATGATGAAGCTGGCAGCGCGGTAACGGATCGATGGATTCGGTTTTTGAAAGTCAGAAGAGGCCACGGTGTGTTTGTCCAATTTAGAGAATGTATCGCCAAGTATCTAAAACCTATTGGCATTTTTGTGCCAGCTGCAATAGTCTAGACTGCTGGTATGTCAGGCACGGAACGCTGGAACGGGACTTTATCAAACGCAAACTCGTATGGGAACGCTGATGGCCACAAGTACAACCAATACAATTTTAATCACACAAGTGAGGCACACGACCACTAAAAGGCGTGTATTTACACTGATGACCAGTCTGGCGATGAGTATTGTTATCGTGCCGATGGGAATAGGCAGCGCATATGCGGCCGGCAGCGTTAAGGAGGGGAGCGCCAAAGCGCGGGCCTGTCAGGTCTGTCATGGCAAGGGTGGGAAAAGCACCAAAGAAGCCTATCCTATTCTGGCCGGTCAACATGCGGCTTATCTTCGCAAGCAATTACGGGCTTTTCGGACGGGTACCCGTAAAGACCCTATTATGAATGGCATGGCCGTCGAACTCAGTGATCAGGATATCGAAGATCTGGCTGCTTTTTTTAGTAGCGTCGAGTAATCCGCCGGTCGGGTCTTACCACTGGTGTGCCGGGTATAACAGGCTACACTTAGGCTTTTTGGGGAAGCCCTCCTAACTTTCGGGGACCTGTAATATGATGTCGAGACGCCTTGTTTTTTGTCTGTTGATCAGTATACCGATATGTACTTATTCTTCAGAGGATTCGCATCAACGGCCCGGGGGTAATGTCAGCGAGGGACAGGTTAAATCGGCCGCCTGCCAGGGTTGTCACGGCCTGGACGGTAACAGTTTCAGCCCGGACTGGCCGAATCTTGCCAGCCAGAATGCCCGTTATCTGTCCAGGCAGATTCGCGATTTTCAGTCGGGAGCCCGCCAGGACCCCTCCATGCAGAGCATGGTGACGGGACTGGCTGAGCAGGACATCATGGATATTGCCGCCTATTTTGCGACACAAAAGGTGAGGGCTGATGCCACATCAAATTCTGCGGCAGGCAAAAGGCTTTATATGGGTGGCAATCGTTACACGCATCTGCCGGCCTGTGCCGGTTGTCATGGACCCAATGGCGCAGGTAATGGACCAGGGGGGATTCCGGGCCTTGCAGGTCAAAAGCCGGGTTATATGATCAAGACCCTGCGGGATTTTAAAACCGGTGCGCGCAACAACGACCGCAACGAGATCATGCAGGACATCGCCGCAAAAATGACAGAGAAAGAAATGGCGGCCGTGGCGCAGTTTCTCGCCGGTATGGGTGCCGGGACACCCGATGCCGATGAGTAGATTTTATTTACGCGGATTATTTTCGGCCTGGGGCATAAAAATAACTGTTAAAAGTGGATACGTCCTGACTTACCTGGCGGAACAGGTGATCGAGGCTGACAATGGCGTGCTCCAGCAGGTTCACGGCGATGTACGGATGCTCTACACGTAGCCGTTTGTACATGGCCCGGCTCAGCTTCAGCAGGCGGGTACCATTCGTCAGCGCTTTTGCCCGTACCGAACGCGGATTACGGTCAAAAAAGGACATTTCGCCCATTAATTCGCCGGACTTGATATGCCCCACCTGACTTTCGGCCTTGTCACCCGCATACAGCGCCGTTTCACCCGCGATAACGAAATACAATGCCTCACCCACGTCGCCAATCTCGGCGATGACATCACCTTTGTTGAAGGTGACCAGCTCCGTGTAATCAATCAGTGTGGTGACTTCCTTGATGGTCAGTGATTCACACAGGTACTGCTGATTTAAAAATTGCGTTAGATCGATCTTTTCGGAGACCATGGGGTCATACTCCTTGCTTGAGGTCGGTTGTGTTGAGTGATCAAAATTAAGCCGGTTTGTTCAGGCTCATAAAAACAAGGCCATAGCATAAACCCTAAACGATAATCTGCGCCAGTGAAGAGCCGATCTGTTTTATTGCGTTCATTCAACGATTTGGATAGGCTCACGCACAGCCATATTGCGGTTCGCAGGCAATACCCAATAATAAATGACGAGGTTAATCCCCATGAAAAAATTCACCCCCCTGTTTGCCACCTTTGCCATGGTTGTTGCACTGGGTTTCACCAGCACTGGCAATGTGATGGCAGCCAAAGATTATGAAACGATCAATCCACCCCAGCCAACCACCAGTGGTGACAAAATTGAGGTGGTGGAATTGTTCTGGTACGGCTGCCCTCATTGTTTCACGTTAGAACCTTATGTGGAGCGCTGGCTGAAACGCAAACCTGAAAACGTCAAATTTGTGCGCATGCCCGGCATGTTCCGCCCCAGTTGGGAAATTCATGGCCGTGCCTACTACACGGCGGAAGTTCTCGGTGTGGTAGACAAGGTGCATAAGCCCATGTTTGAAGCCATTCACGAGCAAAAGCGCAGTCTGAGTGATGAAGCTTCTATTATGGCCCTGTTCAAGGAAAATGGCGTGAGCGAGAAGGATTTCAAACGGGTATTCCGTTCCTTTGCGGTGGAAACCAAACTGCGTCGTGCCAAAGACATGGGACAGCGTTACGGTGTTCGTGGCGTACCGGCCCTCATCGTTAACGGTAAATACCGCACCGGTGCGACGAAATCCGGTGGTAATGCCAAAGTCTTCAAAGTGGTGAACGAACTGGTCAAAATGGAAAGCAAATGATCCTGTACCGGGCCGGGTGCGGTCGCATTACAGTGACTGCACCGCCTTGTCTGGAGCATATTGAGCCATGAAAGCCGCTGAACTCTTCGTCCGTTGTCTGGAAAACGAAGGTGTTGAATACATCTTTGGCATTCCCGGCGAGGAAAATCTCGACGTGATGGATGCTCTGCTGGATTCCAATATCCAGTTCATCACCACACGTCACGAACAGGGTGCGGCCTTCATGGCTGACGTTTACGGTCGCCTCACCGGGCGTGCCGGAGTATGCATGGCCACTCTGGGTCCAGGTGCGACGAATCTGATTACGGGTGTTGCCGATGCCAATATGGACCATGCGCCGTTGGTTGCCATCGCTGGTCAGGCCGATACCCACCGCCTGCACAAGGAATCTCATCAGGTGCTGGATTTGGAGCAACTGTTCCGCAGTTTCACCAAATACAGCTCACGCATTCTTGCGCCGGATATCATCACCGAGGTGACACGCAAGGCCTTCAAGGTGGCGCAAACGGAAAAAACCGGTGCCTGTTTTATAGAGTTTCCCGAAAACATCGCGTCGATGCACATCGACGACACGCCGTTGCGCGTCAAGCATGCCAGCATGCCCGAGCCTCCGGCGAATCGCGTGGCGTACGCTGCTGAGGTAATTTCCAATGCCCGCGAGCCCATTATCCTTGCCGGTAATGGTGTGGTGCGTGCTGGAGCCTGGCAGCAATTGGCGGATTTTGCGCAACGAATGAATATCCCGGTGACCAACACCTTTATGGCCAAAGGTGTGTTGCCATTTCGGCATGCCATGGCATTGGGCAGTGCGGGGCTGCAATCACAGGATTACGTCAATTTCGGGTTTGAGCAGGCCGACGCGATTATTTGCGTGGGTTACGATCTGGTGGAATACCACCCACGTCTATGGCACCCCACCCGTGACCGCACTATTGTACACATCGACAGTTCACCCGCAGAGGTGGATGCGCATTATCCTGTTTGTGTCGGTGTGGTAGGGGATATCAAACATTCGCTGGACCGCATCGCCGAACAGGCCACACCGCATGAAGGCCACAAACTGCGGCCGCTGCGCGAGGCGTTGATCAAGGAAATGAACCAGCACGGTGATGATGAAAGTTTTCCGCTCAAGCCGCAAAAAATTATCTGGGATTTACGCACCGCCCTGGGTCTGGAGGACACGGTCATCTGTGACGTGGGCGCACACAAAATGTGGATGGCACGCATGTTTCGCTGTGAGCACCCCAATACCTGCCTGATCTCCAACGGCTTTGCCAGCATGGGTATTGCTGTGCCCGGTGCGCTGGCCGCACGTCTGGCCCAACCACAGCGCAATGTGGTGGCCGTGACCGGCGACGGTGGTTTTTTGATGAATGTTCAAGAAATCGAGACTGCCGTCCGCTTAAAAATAGCCATGGTGGTGTTAGTCTGGAATGACTCAGGTTACGGCCTCATTGAATGGAAACAAATGAATCAGTTTGGACGACCCTCCAATGTGGCATTTGGCAACCCGGATTTTGTGCAACTGGCCGAGTCCTTTGGTGCAAAGGGTTATCGCATTGAGGCGGCTGAACAATTACTGCCGACACTGGAGCGGGCATTGGCAGACGATGCCGTCAGTATTATTGACTGCCCGGTGGATTATCGCGAAAACCTGCGTCTTACCGAAACTCTGGGTGAGATGATTATTCATCTGTGAATTGACCATTAATACCTAATAATTAAATCTAACAGCCATAATCAAGACAGCAGCCTCAACTGACGACATACAATATATGCAGACCGTACCTATTCCTGATCCTTTTGAAACCGCCAGCTCAGGTACCCGGTTGAAGCTGCTGAGTTACAATATTCAAGTGGGCATCGCGGCCAAACGTTATCGGGATTACGTAACCGACAGCTGGAAACATGTGTTACCCCATGCACAAATTTACGACAATCTTGGCCGTATCGCACGCGCCATCAGTGATTTTGACATCGTGGCCTTACAGGAAGTGGACGCCGGCAGTTTGCGGTCCAGCTTTATCAATCAGACTGAATACCTTGCCAGCCGGGCCGACTTTCCCTTCTGGCATCATCAAACCAACCGTAACCTCGGCAAAATTGCCGCCCACAGCAATGGTTTGTTGAGCCGTTACCGGCCCACGCAGATACACGAACACAAACTCCCAGGGTTACTGCCCGGTCGAGGCGTGATGGTGGTGCGCTACGGCCATCAGGACAACCCGCTGGTGTTACTCATTATGCACATGGCTCTGGGTAAGCGTGCCCGGCAGCGGCAGTTTGAGTACGTCACACGTATCGTCAATCAATACCAGCATGTCGTTGTCATGGGTGATCTCAACTGTCAGCCGGACAGTAACGAAATGCAGTTTCTGATTTCCGCCACAGATTTGTGTGAACCCTGTCACGGCCTGAAAACCTTCCCCAGCTGGCGGCCTGCACGCACCCTTGACCACATTCTTACCTCCTCAAGCCTGCAAGTGCATGACGTGCATGTCATGCAACACCTGTTTTCTGACCATTTGCCCATCGCCATGGAAATCAGCTTGCCAGACAAATTCCACATAGCCGCCTGAAGAAAAGTGCCTATGGATGAAGAAAACTGGAAACAAAAATATCTCGCGAGCCTGGATAATCTTGAAAAACAGGAAAACAAATGGCAGGCCAGTGAAGCCTTGCTCAAGCAGGGACTCACCCGCGTCGCCCTGGCCGCACAAGGGCTGAATGCTTCACTGGATGACGACCTCGCATTGTTGCGTAAAATCCTGCGCAAAGACATCGATTTGCAACAGCTCGAAAATGTGGTTAGCGACCTGACTCAGTCTGTCAAACAGTTGGATGAACAGCGGGGTGACAAAAATATTGCTCACAGCCCGCAAGCGCTGCTGACTCATTGGCTGGACAGCTTATCGTTTCCCGCCCCGTTCAATGCGCGCATCAACGTCCTGCGCCAGAAGATTGATGCCACGCACAACCTCGCCGACATAGAGGCACCCCTGCGCGAACTGTCGGAACTGTTCAACGAAGCGCTGCAACATGACAGTGCCGTTTCGCAACACGTTTCGCAAAACAATAAAGAACAACAGAGCGGCGGTTTTTTCAGCCGCTTGTTCGGTGGTGACACCCGTAACGTAATCCGTGAACAGGTACAAATTCACAGTGCAACGGACAAGCCTGCCGCACCTCAAATCAACGAATTTTGCATTCAGTTGCTGGACACACTCAGTCTGCCCGCGGAACTCACCGATCAAGTGGAAAACCTCAAAGACCGATTCGGCGAAGGCCTTTCCGACCGCTCGGTTGCACCTGCACTGACCGCCATTGCCAATCTCATTTCTGCTATGCGCCGACAAATGGAAGAGGAAAACAAAGAGCTACAGACTTTTTTGCACCAGCTTGGCGACAACCTCAAAGAGATAGACCAAAATCTTTCCGGAGCACAAAACTCGCACAAAGCATCCATGGACAGCGGTCGTGAATTTGATGCCGTAGTACATGCACACGTACAGGATATTCAAAGTAAGGTAGAAGCTGCACCGGAATCCAGCCAGCTCAAACAACAGATTCAGGGTCGGCTCGACGCCATTCGTAAACATCTTGAGCAATATCGTGAAACAGAAGAAACACGCCAACAGCAATTGGAGGTTCAGCTGGCGCACCTCAACAGCCGTGTACACGGCATGGAAAATGAAGGTGAAAAGTTACGTCAGCGCTTGCAGGAAAAACACGAACAAGCCGTACGTGATCCGCTCACCGGTCTGCATAATCGTCTTGCTTATGACGAAAGAGTCATGCAGGAATTCGCCCGCTGGAAACGCTATGGGCAACCCATGGTACTGATGATGATCGACGTTGATCATTTCAAACATGTCAACGACACTTACGGCCACAAAGCCGGCGATAAAGCATTGGTATTAATTGCCGACCAATTGCGTAACCATTTGCGCGAAAGTGATTTTCTCGCCCGCTTTGGAGGCGAAGAATTTGTCGTGCTGATGCCGGAAACTGATATTGAGTCCGCCGTGGTTGCCGCCGAAAAATTACGTGCTGCTGTTGAGAAATGCCAATTCCATTATCAAAACACACAAGTCAGCATCACCTTTTCTGCCGGGCTTGCCCAGCTGCGCAAAAACGACAATCCCGAAAGCCTGTTTCAGCGTGCTGACGACGCCATGTATCGCGCCAAAGAAGCCGGGCGCAATCAATGCCTGATTGAAACATCTTCCTGACGATGATTAACATGGCACACAAATCCACACCCGATGCCAGCCCCCGCAGCGAGAAAAAGATACGTATCGACAAATGGCTGTGGGCTGCACGTTTTTACAAAACCCGATCACTTGCCAGTGAAGCGATTAAAGGCGGCAAAGTCAGCGTTAACAGCCATCGAGCCAAACCCAGTCGGGAAGTGGCACTGGGTGACACACTCGTTCTTCGGCAGGGTTTTGACGAAAAAACCGTTATTGTACAGGCACTTTCTGATAAGCGTGGTCCAGCCGTTGTCGCACAACAGCTTTACAGGGAGACGGAAGACAGCATTCAGAAACGCGAAAAAGAAAAAGAACTGCGCAAGCTCGCTGCGGTTCAGCGACCACATGGGGAGGGGCGGCCAACCAAACGTTCTCGGCGGCAGATACATCGGTTTACACGGCCGGAATAGCCCTAAAAGGGCTCTGACCTAGGCTGTCGAAATTAGGCGTTTTTGGTCATTAAGCAGCAACCCGGTTTTTGGATGAAGCAATCCTTGGAAGTGGGACTTTAGTCCCGCAATACGGCGGGACTAAAGTCCCACTTCCAAGTTGTCAGAGTATCCATAAACTGAAGGAACAAAACGTTCGAAAATCAGTGGATTTCGACAGCCTAGCTCTGACCCCTTTTAAAATCAGGGAGGAGCATGGGGTGAGACTATTTTATAGAGACCCCCGCATTTTTTCTGATGGCGCTGATTTTTGGGTCATCCGGTGTGAGCCGGATTTTTTTGGCCGCTCCGCTGTTGCCTGCAAGGTAGGGTGCGGCTGCGGCTGCCATGATGGGTATGGTGGTGCGCAGGTCGTTGGAGTCGGTAGTGATGTTCATCAGGGTTTTCCAGAGAATTTTTCCGGCCGGTTTGATTTTGTAGGCCTCCAGCGCGGCGCTGCTGGTGTATACGGTGTAGCTGCGACTTTCTAGGATGGTTCCAGCGTAGATTGTTTGCAGGGGGACGTAGACGGTGCTGCGTGTGGTGGTGGTTGCACCGGCTTCATTGGTTCGGGTTCGGGTGATGTTGATGGTGTTGCCACCGATGGTTTCGTAGATAGGACGGACGAAGGTGTTGACGCCGGTGCGGCCTTCAGAAATGGCATAGCGAAAGAAAATTTCCATGTCGGCATCTTTGCGGGAGTCTACGCGCTGATAACCCTTTTCTGCCAGTATCGGGATAAAGTAAGCGCTGAATTCGCGGAAAAAGAGGTCGTCTTCCTGTCCTTCGGTGTTACCGTTGACCAGTACGTAGCGTTTGTTGTTTGTGTTGGCTGCGGGATCGGCAATGGCGCTGACTTGCACCACAAATGACGAGGTGCAGCTGGTCAGCAGTACAGCTGCCAGCAGGATAATAATCACGGTGAATAAACGTTTTGTATGCATGGTCGCCTCGTTGTGGAGTGAAGCCGAATTAAACCAGCCTGTGTTTGTTCGAGTATAGGGCTTGCGCCAGGTTCAACCCAATTTCATCGAAATCAGTTTTTCCTATATACAATAAGCTGCTACGCGATTGATGCGTTTATTTTTGGCAGAGGCCCGATGTGTAGTCGCGCCCGTTCATTCTGTTTTTTCCTTAACCTCTTTTTCTTTCCTCTGCTTCCTCTGCGTTATTCAAACAACAATTTAATTTCATCAACAAGATTGCCCAACAGGCCGCCGGGTTCGATGGGGGAAAGTGCGACCAGTTTACGTTTGGCATATTGTTCATCACCGAGACGGATATTGACGGAACCAAAGGCTTGACCCTGTTTGATGGGAGCGGTGATGCGTGCATCAAGATCCATGTCGGCCTTCAGCTTTTTATACTGGCCTTTGGGGATGGTCAGGTAGAGGTCTTCATTCAGGCCCAGTGATAACTCTTCCTGCGCACCCTTCCACACACGGGCGGTGGCGAGCGTTTCATTGGCTTTGTAGAGACGATGGGTTTCAAAAAAGCGGAAGCCATAGGTGAGCAGTTTCTGACTTTCGCTGGAGCGGGTTTCATCGTTGCGCGTGCCCAGCACCACAGAGATGAGACGCATGCCATCACGTTTGGCGGAAGCCACCAGGCAGTAACCTGCCGATTCGGTATGGCCGGTTTTGATGCCGTCTACATATTTGTTGCGCCATAACAGACGATTGCGGTTGTATTGTTTGATGTCGTTGTAAACAAATTCTTTTTGTGCGTACCAGTCGTAGTATTTGGGGTAGTCACGAATCATTGCAATGGCCAGTTTGGCGAGATCACGCGGTGTGGTGTAGTGGTCTTTGTGCGGCAGGCCGGTGCTGTTGATGAAGTGGCTGTCGAGCATGCCCAGTTCGGCGGCGTGCTGGTTCATCAGGGAGACAAAGGCGTCTTCGCTGCCTGCCACATGTTCAGCCAAAGCCACAGTGGCATCGTTGCCGGACTGGATAATAATGCCTTTGAGCAGGTCTTCCACGGATACTTTTTTACCCACTTCGATGAACATGCGTGAGCCTTCCATGCGCCAGGCTTTTTCGCTGACGAGGACTTCGTCGTCGAGGCTGATGTTGCCTTTGGCCAGTTCGTGGTCGATGACGTAGGCGGAGAGCATTTTGGTCAGACTGGCGGGCTCCATGCGTTGGTCAGATTTTTTTTCTGCCAGTACGCGACCGCTGTTGAAGTCGATGAGCAGATACCCCTTGGCTTTTATTTTAGGGGTGGCGGGAATCAGTGTTGCTGCTTGCGCAGAGGCCAAAAACAACATGAGTAAGATGGCGATAAAAAAGGGTAATAAACGGTGCATGACAGTACTCATGGTGGTGTGCTCAATGGATGATGTGGTTAATGTTGTTGAAATCAGTGTACGACACGGGGTGTAGAGAATAACGATTTTTTACCTTAGGTAATGGAACACAATAACGTATACAATTTCCATTCCTTATTCCACAACGATATGCGGTGAGTCTATGCCCAGCGGCGATAGCTGTGAGCGTAGTTTCAGTGCATCTGCTTCAGATTGCAATGGCCCAATGCGCACACGGTAAACATTGTAGTTGTTGGTGGCTTTGCGATTGATGGATATGTTTTGCTGAGTGGCACTCACCAGACGATTGAGCAATTGTGAGGCGTTGTCGTGGTTGGTAAAGGCTCCCACTTGCAGGTAAAGCTGGCCAGGGTTGTTGGTGGCGACGGTAACCGGTTGAGGCGTGACAGAGCGTGACAGCGTGACGGGCGTGGTGCTGGCCTGTGATGTTTTTGTGGACGCGCCGGGGTCGATGACACGGATTTTTACCCGGCCGGTGCCTTTGGTGGTGATGCCCAGTTTTTTGGCGGCGACATACGACAGGTCAATAATGCGTCCGCTGACAAAGGGGCCGCGGTCGTTGACGCGCACAATAATTTTGCGCTGATTGTCAAGGTTATGCACTTCAACATAACTGGGAATAGGGATTGTTTTGTGTGCGGCGGTCATTGCGTACATGTCGTAAGGTTCGCCACTGGAGGTGCGATGGCCGTGAAATTTTGTGCCGTACCAGGAGGCGTCGCCTGTTTGTACAAAACCACGGGCGGACTGGCGCACTGTGTAACGTTTGCCTTGTACTACGTAGGATTTGGGATTGCCGTATTTACTGCGTGGTTCGATTTTGGGCACGGCGTCGGGGATACGGGTATGGTCCACATCTTTTACGGGTGCGCTGTCTTGCGCGATGGCATAACGACTTTGTGGCAGTGAACCACAGGCGCTGAGTAGCAGGCTGCTGGCTAAAAGCAAAAGAACTGATTGAGCCGTGCGGCTGTGTGGAAAAGATACGCGCATGATGATCAGCTGTTTATGTTTTTGCCTGAATCTGTTTTTGCGGATTCAGCTGCCCGTTTTGACATGATGGCCTGTCCTAACTGATAAACTGCCATGGCGTACAGCGGGCTGTGATTGTATCGGGTAATGACATAAAAATTATCCAGGGCGATCCAGTGCTCGCGACCGGCGAGGGTTTTCAGTTCGAGGAGTGCGCCCATGGCATTAGGGTCGAGTTTACTTTTTGCGGTGGCACCGCGTTTGCGCAGTTCGGTGATGGTACTGTGTGGCTTGTAGCCTTTTTTGACCAGTACCTGAATGTGGTTGCTGCCAACGACGGCGGGTACGACCACTTTGCCTCCGGGCTGCCATTTATGGCGTTTGAAATAATTGGCGACGCTGCCGATGGCGTCAACCGTGTTGTTCCACAGGTCACGTTTGCCATCGCCGTCAAAGTCGATAGCGTAGTGACGGTAACTGCTGGAGATAAACTGGGGCTTGCCCATGGCTCCTGCGTAAGAGCCTTTGATGGTGAGTGGCTCAATGTTTTCTTCGCGCGTTAACAATAAATATTGTTCCAGTTCACTGCGGAAAAATTTACTGCGCTTGGGGTATTGGAAGGCGAGTGTGGATAGTGAGTCCATTACCCGGTAGCTGCCTTTGTGTCGTCCGTAGCGGGTTTCGACGCCGATGATGGCGACGATGATTTCTGGTGGCACGCCGTATTCTTTTTCTGCCCGTTCCAGAGTTTCCCGGTTTTCATTCCAGAAGGTGACGCCTTCGTTGATGCGGGTCTGGGTGACAAAGATGGGGCGATATTGGTGCCAGGATTTGCTTTCTGCCGGACGGGTAATGGCATCGACGATTTTTTCCCGGAGTTCCACCTGTTTGAACAGTGTGGTGAGTTTGTTGGCATCAAAATCGTGTTTTTCCACCATTTCGCCAATGAACTGCTGCACGTCGGCACGGGCGGCGACATCCTGTTCATCTATCGGTGTTGTGGCCATCACTGGCAGTGTTAGCAGGCCAAGAGCCGCGCAAGCGAGTTTGCAGCGAATAGGCGCAGTATGGAACAGGGATATGTGCAGTTTGGACATAAAAAGTCTCTTGGCCCTTATCGGGGCAGTAATTTACGATGTGTGTGTATGGACATGAGGATACCGAAACCAGCCATCAGGGTCACCATGGATGTGCCACCATAACTGATTAGTGGCAATGGCACACCGACGACGGGCAACAGACCGGTCACCATGCCGATGTTAACAAAGATATAAATGAAGAAGGTCATCACCAGTCCGCCGCCCAGCAGGCGGGTATAGGTATCCTGTGCCTGACTGGCAATAAGCAGACCGCGCATGATGATCAACAGGTACACGGCGAGCAGGGCGAGGATACCAAACAGGCCAAACTCTTCTGCATAGGCGGCGAAGATAAAATCGGTGGAGCGCTCGGGCAAAAAATTCAGCTGTGACTGGGTACCATTGAGCCAGCCTTTGCCATACAGCCCGCCGGAGCCAATGGCGATTTTGGATTGAATAATGTGATAACCGGCCCCCAGTGGTGATTGTTCCGGGTTGAGAAAAGTGAGTACCCGCTGGCGCTGGTAGTCTCGCATGAAATGCCACAGCACCGGGGCGCTGGCCGCCAGCGCAGCAGCAGAGATAAATATCAGCCGCCAGGAAATACCCGCAAACAACAATACAAAAATACCGGCACCCGCGATGAGCAGGGCGGTACCCAGGTCCGGCTGTTTGGCGATGAGCAGGGTGGGAATCGCGATAACCAGGCAGGCCATTAACAGGCGTTTCGAGGTGGGCGGCAACGGGTGGTCACTGAGATACCAGGCCACCATCATGGGCACGGAGAGTTTCATCATTTCTGATGGTTGAAAACGAAACAGGCCGAGGTCCAGCCAGCGTTGTGCCCCTTTGCCTGTTTCACCAAAAAACAGTACGGCCAGCAGCAGGCCAATGCCCAGCCCGAAAAACCAGGGTGTCCAGCGTTTCAGTGTGGCAGGGGTGATTTGTGCCAGCGCCAGCATAATGCTGAAGGCTACGCTCAGGCGCACGACCTGACGCCAGACGATGTCGATGTTTTGCCCGCTGGCGCTGTACAACACAAACAGGCTGACCACGGAGAGGACGAGCAGACAAATCAGCAGCGGGGCATCCAGATGCAGCGTTTCGGCCAGGGTGCGGCGATTGGTGCGCAATGCCTCGGCGCGGGCCTCAAACAGACTCACGGTTTTTGTTCCTTTTGCGCTGGGCTTTCTAACATCTGGTGCAGATAATAGTCCATGACCTTGCGCGCAATCGGTGCGGCTACAGCTCCGCCACTGCCACCGTTTTCTACCACCACAGCCACCGCAATACGTGAATTTTCCACTGGGGCAAAACCCACAAACAGGGCGTGATCACGTAGCTTTTTGGCGATTTCCTCTTCCACATATTCTTCATCCTGTTTGATGCCAAATACCTGTGCGGTGCCGGTTTTGCCCGCAATTTTGTATTTTGCGCCCTGACCAATGCGCCGCGCCGTGCCTTTGGGGCTGTGTACCACCTTGGTCATGGCGCGGATGATGTAGTCCCAATTGGCCCGGTCAAGTACGGGTACCGTAATATTGGGTACGGCGGGCCGGCCGATAATTTCCCGGCTATCCGGGTCTTCGGTGGCTGCCAGCAGGCGTGGGCGCAGCTGGTGGCCGTAGCGGGACAGCGTGGCCGTGGCTTCTGCCAGATGCAACGGTGTGGCCAGAAAAAAGCCCTGGCCGATGCCGGTGATCAGGGTTTCGCCGGGGTACCAGATAGTGCGTTTAACCTGCCGTTTCCAGTGGCGTGAGGGTACCAGCCCTGTTAATTCACCGCTGGTGTCGATGCCAGTGAGATCATTGAAGCCGAAGGGCTCAAGGAACTGGGAAATCCGGTCAATACCCAGTGTCAGCGCCAGGTCGTAAAAATACACGTCGCAGGATTCGACGATGGCTTGCGTGAGATCCATATGCCCATGGCCGGTTTTTTTCCAGTCCCGGTATTTGCGCTCGTCGCCATCGAGCATGTACCAGCCCTGACAATAAGTGGAAACATTGGGGTCAATGAGGCCGTATTCCAGTCCTGCCAGGCCGACGAAAGGTTTGACGGTGGAGCCTGGCGGATAACGCCCGCGCAGGACACGGTTAAACATGGGCTGGTCCGGGGAGTCCTGTAGTGCGCGGTAAGTTTTGCTGTCGATGCCACCCACAAACAGGTTGGGGTCAAAAGTCGGCATGCTGACCAGTGCCAGTACGCTGCCGTCGCTGGGATCGATGGCAGCCAGCGCACCGTTGTTGTCGCCAAAAGCAGCTTCAGCGATACGCTGTAATTCAATGTCCAGATTCAGATACAAATTGAGGCCGGGTATGGGGGGGGTGCGTTCCAGTACCCGCAGGGTACGGCCCTGGGCATTGGTTTCCACCCGTTCGACACCCACTTCACCATGCAGCAGGTCTTCGTAGAATTTTTCGATGCCGGTTTTGCCGATAAAATCCGTGCCTTCGTAGTTAGTGTTGTCGATACGGTGCAATTCCTGCTCACTGATGCGCCCCACATAACCCAGTGCGTGTACGCCACGGCCATTAAAGGGGTAGTGACGATAGAGATGGGCGACCGTATCGACACCGGGGAAACGATGCCGGTTGACAGCGAAGCGCGCCACTTCAATATCGGAAAGACGAGTGCGCAGAGGGACGGGTTTGTGGCGTTGAGTACGTTTCAGCCGCTTTTTGAAGCGGACGATGTTTTCGTCACTGATGTCGATGAGCTGACGCAATTCGGCAATGGTGCTATCCAGGTCGGTGACCCGTTCACGGGTGATTTCCAATTGATAGCTGGGCAGGTTTTCCGCCAGCAGCGCGCCGTTACGGTCGTAAATCAGCCCGCGAGTGGGAGGTACAGCACGGATATGTACGCGGTTTTTGTCAGAGAGCACGGAGTAAGTGTCGTGTTGCAGTACCTGTAAATCAAACAGGCGTACCAACAAAAGAATCATCAAGGCGACGGCCAGGAACAAGGCAATAACGGCCCGGTTGGTAAACAGGCGGGTTTCGCGAAAGTGATCCTTGAGTGTGGAATGTGAAGCCATGGGGCAATGTAATATTCAGCAGGGGTCCGGGTTGTGTCGTTTGTTATCGTTGCGAGTTCAGCGGACACGATAAGTTCGGCGCAGGCCACGCAAGACGATAAACAAGAGTGGCCATACCAGCATGCTGGTGAGAGCAGGCAGCCAGTAGGCCCAGGTGTCGGCGGACTGTCCTGTGGCTCCCTTGATCCAGAACACCAGCATCAGATGCAGCGCAATCAGCAACAACACGCTGACAGCCTGCTGCCACAGGGGAAACAGGCGGATGCGCTGGTGCAGGCGTAATGCTAAATAGGCAACCACGGCCAGCGCCAGCGCATTTTGTCCCAGCAAGGCACCGTGGGCCACGTCCAGCATCAGTCCCGCCAGCCAGCCGATGCCGACGCCGACACGCTCGGGCAGGGCAATGCACCAGTAGATCAGCACCAGAGCCACCCAGTCCGGGCGCAGGGTTTGCGCCCAGTCAGGCAGGGGCAGCATTTGCAACAGCAAGGCGGCAATGAACGTGAGCAGCAAAATAAGTCCGCCGTGATGCCGGGCTATGTTCGCGGACATGGGCTTGTACTCAAGGTTGTGCCGCTCCGGTGGCTGCTTGTGGTGTTGTGGCCTGCTCGTCCTTATGTTGAGTGGTGGGCCAGATCAACAGGACTTCGCGAGCCTGTTCCAGTCGCGCAGTGGGCATGGCAGAAATGATCGCATAGGGCAGGGTGGGGTCTTTGACAATCCTGGTCACCACTGCCACGGGATAACCGGCTGGAAAGCGTCCGCCAAGTCCGGAAGTGGTGAGCAAATCGCCTTCGACAATATCGGCACTGATGGGCAGATAAGGAATGTCCAGCTTGTCGGGCGCGCCGGTCCCCAGGGCGATGGCCCGCAGACCATTGCGATTCACCTGGACGGGAATAGCGTGATTGGCATCGGTGATCAACATGGCGGTGCTGGAAAACGGTCCAAGGTGGACGATTTGTCCCATGGCTCCCTCAGCGTCCATTAGCGGTTGGCCGAGATAAACGTCATTGCGGCTGCCTTTATTAATGACAATTTGCCGGGTGAACGGCTCAAGGTTCACCGCCAGCAATTCGCCGATAAGTACTCGCTCACTGATTTTTTTGGAGGATTGCAATAATTCACGCAGGCGCTGGTTTTCCGCTTTCAATGATTGAAGCTTTTGCAGACGCGCCTTGAACAAGGTCTGCTGAAGTTTGAGCCGGTTATTTTCTTCCAGCAGGGTTTCCCTGCTGGAAAAACTGTCACCCACCCAGTGGCTTGCCGCTACGGGCAGGTTGATGACATATTGCAGCGGATAAATCAGCAGAGAGAGTCCGGAGCGAATGCCTTCAAGATGATTCTGGCGATGATCCAGCGCCATCATCAGTAAAGAGAAGATGACCAGCACCACCAGACGGGTGGTGATCGATGGCCCCTGTATGAATAGCGGTTTTATCTTGGGAACCTCAGCTTAGGAATAGAACACAATAACTCATACAAGTGGCACCTCTGCTTCAGCCCGTTTTGCCCGTTCTTCAATTAATCGCAAAAGCCTAAAACAAGAACGACTATTCCTGCATTTTTGCTCAATCAGAGCGAACAGCAACGGTAGGTGCTTTAAGCGGATGCGAACTGGATCAGAGCGCCACTTATTATAGATTATTTAAATTTCCATTCCTTAAGTCTGCACAAAAAATAATTGAAATGTATTACCCGCAGTTTACACCTGGGGCGGATACGGCTGTTCGATAGTTTTTATCCCGTCGTTTTTTATTCCGTCGTGAAAACGTCGGTACCCGTTTCATCAATCATTTCCAACGCCCGGCCACCGCCACGCGCCACGCAGGTAAGCGGGTCTTCAGCGATGATCACTGGCAGACCGGTTTCTTCCATTAGCAGCCGGTCTATGTCTTTGAGCAGCGCCCCTCCCCCTGTGAGCACCAGGCCGCGTTCGGCCACATCCGCACCCAGTTCCGGCGGCGTTTGTTCCAGTGCCGTTTTCACCGCGCTGACGATACCTGATAAAGGTTCTTGCAGTGCTTCAAGGATTTCATTGCTGTTCAGTGTGAAGCTGCGAGGAATTCCTTCAGCCAGATTGCGCCCGCGCACCTCGGTTTCGCGCACTTCGTCACCTGGATAGGCATTGCCGATTTCCTCTTTGATGCGTTCAGCGGTGGATTCGCCGATCAGCGTGCCATAATTGCGGCGCACATAATTGATAATGGCTTCGTCGAAACGGTCGCCGCCAATGCGCACCGAGGCGGAATAAACAATGCCGGTGAGTGAGATGACTGCCACTTCGGTGGTGCCACCGCCGATGTCCAGTACCATGGAGCCGCTGGCCTCGCTGACCGGCAAACCGGCACCAATGGCCGCCGCCATGGGTTCTTCGATGAGATACACCTCACGCGCACCGGCCCCGGCAGCAGATTCACGAATCGCCCGGCGCTCCACCTGTGTTGAACCACAAGGCACACACACCAGCACGCGCGGGCTGGGGTGAAAAAATTTGAATTTATCCGTGTGTACCTTGTGAATAAAATGCTGGAGCATTTTCTCAGTAACGGTAAAATCAGCGATCACCCCGTCCTTCAGTGGCCGGATGGCCTGGATGTTACCCGGCGTGCGCCCCAGCATACGTTTGGCCTCGGCACCGACGGCCGCAATATTTTTCGGGTTGCCCGTACCGCGTTCCATGCGAATGGCCACCACGGAAG
>Ga0256839_1000649_pt1 | contig 44573 bp, 39 predicted proteins | sample 354166metaG_FD_185968 | JGI IMG/M metagenome (GOLD analysis project Ga0256839, IMG submission 185968) | Hydrothermal vent microbial communities from Mid Atlantic Ridge, Atlantic Ocean - 354-166 | ecosystem: Environmental > Aquatic > Marine > Hydrothermal vents | place: Atlantic Ocean: Mid...
TGCTCGGCGACGATCTGGGAATAGACGGGCAGCACGTCAAGGGGTGCGGTGGCCCAGTGGGGCTCGCGGGCGTCGCGGTCCGGCAGGAAGACCCCCGGCGTCCCCTCGATCAGGTCCAGGAACTCGGCCTTGCTCGCCGCCTGGCGGTAGGCCTCGGCCAGGAGGGGCACGGTCTGTTCGCCGTCGCCGATCAGGATCGCGTCGGCGAAGGGGGTGAGCGGCCAGGGGTTGGAGCTGGTGAGGGGCCCCCCGACGAGGACGAGGGGGTCGCGGGCGTCGCGTCTCTCGCGCAACGGCTCGAGCCCCGCCGCCCGCAGCAGGCGCACGACGTTGACCAGGTCGAGCTCGAAGGCCACGGAGACGCCGAAGACGTGGGCGTCGCCGGCGTAGCGGCCCGACTCGTAGGTGACGAGCCTGCCCGGCGGGGCCAGCTCGGCATCCTCCAGGAAGGCGCGCTCGGCGGCGAAGTCGGGCTCTTCGTTGAAGAGGCGGTAGACGGTCTGGAAGCCCAGCGAGGCCATGGCCACCGCGTAGGTGTTGGGGTAGGCCACGGTGACGCGAAAGGGGGCGTCCTTGAAGATCGTCCCCCGTTCGCCGGCGAGCCGGCGCTGGATGCGTTTGCGTAGTGCGTCGTTCATAGAAAAAACCCGCCGCGCAGGCGCGGCCGCTGGGGCGGAAGCGTCGGGGTGTCGATCACGCAGCGGTTTGGGGTTTGGAAAGGGCGCGCAGGATCAGGTAGAGCACCCCTGCGATGAGCAGCGCGGGGATCAGAAACTTCAGTAAGGCGACGATCAACGCGGCGACGGCCAGGAACAGCTTGCCCAAGAAAACCATGACCCAGCCCGCGAGCCAGAGCGCCACCAGGACGCCCACGACGATCAGCAGCCCGATCACGATCCACTCGAGCAGGTCCTCCAGGGTGTAGCGGTCCAAGGCGTTCATCCACGTTTAGTCTAGCACACTCAGGGGCTTCGTCACGCCAGCGGGCCCACCTCGGCCTCGACGCTGGCCAGCAGCTCGCCGCTCCGAACCAGCGCACGCAGCCGCGCCAGCTCCGGCTTTAGGTAGCGGTCGCGGTCCAGGTGCGGCACCTCGGCGCGGATGCGTGCGTAGGCGGCGCGCACGCCCCTCCCGGGCCGGAGCGGCCGGTGAAAGTCGAGCGCCTGCGCCGCCGAGGCCAGCTCGATGGCCAGCACCCACAGCGCGTTCTCGTAGATCTGCCGCGCCTGCCGGGCCGCCGTCGTGCCCATGGAGACGTGGTCCTCCTGGTTGGCGCTCGTGGGGATCGAGTCCACCGAGGCCGGGTGGGCCAGCACCTTGTTCTCGCTCACCAGGCTGGCGGCGGTGTACTGGCTGATCATCAACCCCGAGTGGAGGCCGCCGCGTTCGGCCAGGAAGGCCGGGAGCCCCGAGAGCGCGGGGTTGAGCATCTGCTCCACCCGCCGCTCGGCGATGTTGGCGAGCTCCGCCAGGGCCACGGCGACCGCGTCGGCGGGGAGCGCCAGCGGCTGGCCGTGGAAGTTGCCGGCGCTGATCACCTCGCCGGTCTCGGGGACGACGAGCGGGTTGTCGGTTACGCTCGCCACCTCCACCTCGAGCGCCCGCTCCAGGTAGGCCAGCGCGTCGCGGCTGGCCCCGTGCACCTGGGGCACCGCCCGCAGCGAGTAGGCGTCCTGCACCTTGTCGCAGTCGGCGTGGGAGGCGGCGATCTCCGAGTCGGCGAGCAACCGCCGCAGGTTGGCGGCCACGGCCTCGGCGCCGGCGTGGGGACGGAGCCGGGTGACCCAGGCGTCGAAGGGGCGGTGGCTGGCCTTCAACGCCTCGACGCTCATCGCCGCGGCCACGTCGGCGGTGCGCGCCAGGATGCGGGCGTCGTGCGAGAGCAGCACCAGCACCGCGCTCATCGCCTGGGTGCCGTTGACGAGCGCCAGGCCCTCCTTGGCCTCGAGGACGAGCGGCTCGAGGCCAAGCTGGGCCAGCGCCTCGGCCCCGGAAAGCACCGCACCCGCGAGCTCGACCTCACCTTCGCCGATCAGCGGCAACGCCATGTGCGCCAGCGGCGCCAGGTCGCCCGAGGCGCCCACCGACCCCTGCGAGGGCACGACCGGGTGGGCCCGCGCGGCCAGCAGCGCGAGCAGGCGTTCCACCACGAGCGGGCGCACCCCCGAGTAGCCGCGGGCCAGCGAGGCGGCGCGCAGCAGCAGCATCGCCCGCACCACCTCGGTCGCAAAGGGCGGCCCGACCCCGATCGCGTGCGAGAGCAGCAGGTTGCGCTGCAGCTCGCGCACCGCCCGGGGCTCGATGCGCACCCGCGCGAACTTGCCGAAGCCGGTCGTCACCCCGTAGACGACCGCCCCCGAGGCCAGCGCCCGCTCCACCACCTCGCGGCCCTGCTGCATGCGTGCGCGGGCGGCTGCGGAGAGGGTCCAGGCAAGGTCCCCGCGCGCCGTCCCAACGACCTGGTCGAGGGTGGGGGCGGCGTCCAGTTCCGGCACGCCTTAACCTAACATGGGGGGGTGGAGCGCTACCGCACCCACGAGGGCGTCATCGTCGGCCGCCGACCGCTGCCGGGCGGCGACGTGCTGCTGCGCTTCGTGGGCCCCGAAGGGGCGCTCGACGCGGTGGCGCGCAAGGCCCAGCGCCCCGGCGGCCGCAGCGGCCGCCTGATGCTCTTCCACCACGTGCGCTTCCAGGCCTACCACAAACCCGACCGCGACCTGGCCACCCTGACCCAGGTCGAGCTGGTGGGGCGGCTCGAGCGCCTGAGCGAACCCGGCCGCTACGCTGCCGCCGCCTACCTGGGCGAGCTCGCCTACCGGCTCGCCGCTCCCGAGGTGGCCCCGGCCCTCTGGCCCGTCTTCACCAGCGGCCTCCGGGGCGTCGCCCGCCACGGCGAACCCGCGCTGCCGCTCGTCTGGGCCGGCTGGCGCATGCTCGCCGCAGGCGGTCTGGAACCCGGGCTCGAAAGCCGCTGCGGCCACCCCCCGACCCGTCTGGAGCTCGAGGGGGCGCTCGCCTGCGCCGTCTGCGCCAGGGATCCGGCGTTGCCGCTGGGCGAGGCGGGCGTGGAGGTCTTGACCGTGCTGCTGCGCCGCCCCGGACGCGAGGCCATGGCCCGACTGGAAACCGCGGCCTGGCGGTCGTTGCTCGCCGCGCTGCTGGGCTACGTCGCCTACCAGCTCGAGCCTCTGCGCTCCGAAACCGCGGTGCGACAGACCTTCCTGAACGGCGTCTAGGGCCAGATGCGGCCCCGAAACCCCAGCCCCCAACGCCCGCCGCGCAAGCCGTAGGCGAGGTCAAGCCCCCCCTGCACGGGCAGGAAGCCGAAGAGCTGGGCCTCCACGCCGGCGCCCACGCCCAGCCCCACGGCCGCGCCCGGGAAGCGAGCGGGGGCGGCCCCCGCGTCCACGAAGCCCCAGAAGCTGGGCTTCACCAGCGCCGTCTCGAGCACCGGCGAACCGTGCGGAGGCGTCCAGGCCAGCTCCAGGTTGAGCACCCCCACCGCCGGCGCGATCCAGGCGTCGGAGGGGTATCCCCGCAACAGGCTGCGCGCCCCCAGGCTGAACAAGGCGTCCTGGGGCGCGCCCGCCCCCGCCACGGCGGCGTAGGCGCGCCCGCGCAACTCCCAACCCCTGCCCAGCGGCCAGCGGGTGCGGGCGTCGAGGTCGATGGCGTCGAAGGTCGGCGTCCACCCCCTCGTGTACCCCCCCGATAGCGCGTAGGCGCCGCGACGGCGCCACGCCGCCTCCAGCCGCATCCGACCGCGGATCGGATCCAGGCGCAGGCCCAGCTCGGTCTCCGGCAAGCCGTCGTAGCGCAGCGAAGGCTCCACCGACCAGCGCCCCTTGACGTCGCGCGCGAGCGCGATTCCGAGCAGCCAGTCGGGCCGCGGGTTCCAGGCGGCCGAAACCCCCGCCGCGCCCCCGGCCCCTTCCAGGTTGGTGGCGTACCAGGCCTCGACGTGGCCGCGGCCCAGCGCTCCCCCGCTGGCGCGCGCCCCCAGCTTGAAGAGGCTGAGCGCCGGTGTGGCGTCGGGATGGCGCCCGCTGAGGTACGAGGGCGGCGCGAGCCCCACCACCGGCAGCACGCTGAAGCGGGGCGGCATGCGTCCCACCGCGACGCGGGCCCGCTCGAGCCGCTCCCGCCAGCCACGGTTAAGGGCGCGGTCCGCGTTGGGGTCGCCCGGAGGGCGCAGGGGAATGCCGTGCGCCTCGAGAACGCGGTAGATCTCGGGCAGGCGCGCCTGCGTCGCCGCGTAGCCCTTGCCGATGAAAGCGCGCGCCTTGTCAAAGGACATGTACGACTCGAGCGCCAGCCCCGGGTCCACGATGGCGTCGGCCTGCTTTAGGTCCGCTTCGCTGTTGCGGCGGATAATGTCGATGACCAGCTGGGTGACGTTGTCGATCAGGCTCTCGGGCCGGAAGGGGACCTCGCGGGTGACGTTGACGACCAGGACCACCTCGGCGCCGAGCGCCCGCGCCATGCGCACGGGCACCGGCGCCTTGTAGGCGCCGTCGTAGTACCATTCCCCGTCCACCTCGACCGGCTCCATCAGTACCGGCATGGCCATCGAGGCGTGCACCGCGCGCGCCAACGAACCCGAGGTGAAGAGGTGGGCTTCGCCGGTGCGCAGGTTGGAGGCCACCAGGTAGTAGGGCACGGGCGTCGCGCCCACCTGCGCCCCCTCCGTGAGCACATCCAGCGCCGTTTCCAGGGGTGAAGCGTCGAGGAGCCCCCCGTCGATGGGGAAGTGAAAGCGCACGACCATGCCGGGATCGATGCGCACGGCCAGCTCCTCCAGCACCTCGGTCGAGTAACCGGCGGCGTACATGGCGCCGATCACCGAGCCCATCGAGGTGCCCACGATCAGGTCGACGGGCACGCCGGCCTCGTTCAGGGCCCGCAGCACCCCGATGTGGGCCATGCCGCGCGCCGCGCCCCCGCCCAGGATAAGGGCCACTTTGGGCTGGGCCAACACGGTCGAGCCAAGTCCAAAGGCGATCGCGATTCCAAGCCACAGCGTCCGCATTTCCACGATGCTAACACCCGGACCTCGGGTCTCACGGTTTTTCGCCGGTCACACGGTTAACCGTTATAATACGGCCCAAGGAGGCCCCGATGCGCCCAAAGCACGCATGGATGCGCGAAACCTACCAAAAGAGCACGGAACGCGTGCCCGAGCGTCCGGTCGCGCACCGCACGCTCTCGAACATCGCCCCCGACCCCATCTACACCCCCGAGGACGTCAAGGGGTTCGACTACGACCGCAAACTCGGCTACCCCGGCGAGTACCCCTACACCCGCGGCGTCTACGGCTCAATGTACCGCTCCAAACTGTGGACGATGCGCATGTTCGCCGGCTTCGGTACCGCCGAGCAGACCAACGAGCGCTTCAAGAAGCTGCTCGCCGCCGGTCAGATGGGCCTCTCCACGGCCTTCGACCTGCCGACGCTGATGGGCTACGACTCCGACCACCCGCTCTCGGCGGGCGAGGTGGGCAAGTGCGGCGTGGCCGTGAGCAGCCTCGCCGACATGGAAATCCTTTTCGACGGCATCAACCTCGAAGCGGTCACCACCTCGATGACGATCAACTCGCCCGCCAACGCCATCTGGGCGATGTACCTGGCGCTCGCCAAGAAGAAGGGCTTCGACTGGAACAAGCTGGGCGGCACCATCCAGAACGACATCCTCAAGGAGTTCATCGCCCAGAAGGAGTTCATCTTCCCGCCCGAGCCCAGCGTAAAGCTGGTGATCGACACCTTCGAGTGGGGGCCCGAGAACGTGCCCCGCTGGAACTTCATCTCGGTCTCGGGCTACCACATCCGCGAGGCCGGGGCGACCGCCGTCCAGGAGCTGGCCTTCACCCTGGCCGACGGCTTCGAGTACGTGGAAAAGGCCATCGAGCGCGGCCTGGACGTCGACGCCTTCGCCCCCCGCATCAGCTTCTTCTTCGACGTCCACAACGACTTCTTCGAGGAGATCGCCAAGTTCCGCGCCGCCCGCCGTATCTGGGCCACCCAGATGCGCGAGCGCTACGGCGCCGAGGATCCGCGCAGCTGGATGCTGCGCACCCACGCCCAGACGGCCGGGGTCAGCCTTACCGCCCAGCAGCCGCTCAACAACCTCACCCGGGTGGCCATTCAGGCGCTGGCGGCGGTCCTCGGCGGCACCAACAGCCTCCACACCGACGCCTACGACGAGGCGCTGGCGCTGCCCACCGAGGAGGCGGCCACGCTGGCGCTCAGGCAGCAGCAGATCATTGCCTACGAGTCGGGGGTGACCCACACCATCGACCCGCTCGCCGGCAGCTACTACGTGGAGTGGCTGACCGACAAGATCGAGGCCGAGGCCCTGCGCTACATCGAGGAGATCCGGCGCCTGGGCGGGGTGGTTCGCGGCATCGAGCAGGGCTACTTCCTGCGCGAGATCGGCGACGCCTCCTACCGCTTCCAGCAGGAGGTCGAGTCGGGCGAGCGCCTCATCGTGGGGGTCAACGCCTTCCAGGACGAAAAGGAGATCGAGGTGCCGATCCAGGAGATCGACCCCGAGATCGAACGCATCCAGGCCGAGCGGCTGGCACGGGTGCGCCGTGAGCGCGACCCCGAGCGCGTTCAGGCGGCGCTCGAGGGGCTGCGCCGGGCCGCCGCTACCGGCCAGAACACCATGCCCCACTTCGTCGAGGCTGCGCTCGCCTACGCCACCTTAGGCGAGATGATGGACGTGCTGCGCGAGGTCTACGGGGTCTACGAGGAGCCGGTGATGGTGTAGGCAGTACGTGGTACGTGGTACGTGGTACGTAGTACGTGGTGCGTGGTGGCGGGGCTGCCTGTAGCCCGTAGCTTGTGGCTCGTGGCGGGGCAGTCGATAGCAACGGAATCTTCGGAGTATCGCACAGCGTGGACCCCTGCTTTCGCAGGGGCAGGCCCCGGATCTCCCCCGGCGATCAGCCGAGGTCGTCCGGTGATACAGGGGAAACAGGAAGCAGGAGGTGGGGTGTGGGGAGTGGGCTTTGTTTTAGGGTAGGCAAGCTCGCGTGAGTACCGCGGTTGCACTACGAAACTTGATTTTCCTACCCCCTACCTGCCACATCCAAACAACGCATCCCCGGCCAAGCGGGTCACGTTGACCCGCGCGAGCCGGGCCGCCCGGACCTGATCCGAGGGTCCATGCGCGTCCAAAATCCTCGGTTACGCCGCCCTTAAGCAAGGCCCCCTCCCCTTGGGGAGGGTGGGGGTCGTTGGTGTTGCAAGAGCCGGATGTCGGGCGCCGATTCGTGGCCACCCTACACCCACTTCCTACACCCCGAAAGACTCCCTCCGGCTACTTCCCGGCCGCCAGCTCAAGGGGGAGCCTACGTTCCCTTGCGGCGTCTTGCGCGATTGCAGCGTGTCGGCCAAAAGTTAGCGGCCGGCTGCAAGCAGCCGGCCGCTCCCACAAGCCACTTGCTACGAGCTACTAGCCGATCTTGTTCCCCTTCTCGTCGTACTTGTAGAACCCCTGACCGCTCTTGCGCCCCAGCAGGCCCGCCTGGACCATCTTCTTGAGCAGCGGGGAGGGGCGGTACTTGCTGTCGCCAAAGCCCTCGTGCAGCACCTCCATGATGGCCAGCACGGTGTCGAGACCTATGAAGTCGGCGAGCGTCAGCGGGCCCATGGGGTGGTTCATGCCCAGCTTCATTACGGTGTCGATGGCCTCGGGGGTGGCCACGCCTTCCATCACCGCCTGGATGGCCTCGTTGAGCATGGGGATGAGGACGCGGTTGGAGACGAAGCCGGGGTAGTCGTTGACCTCGACGGGCTCCTTGCCCATCTTCTGCGCCGCCTGCATGACCAGCTTGGTGACCTCGTCCGTGGTCTTGTAGCCGCGGATGACCTCGACGAGCTTCATCAGCGGCACCGGGTTCATGAAGTGCATGCCGATGAAGCGCTCGGGTCGGGAGGTGTAGCTGGCCAGCTTGGTGATGGGGATCGAGGAGGTGTTGGAGGCGAAGACGGCCTCGGGCTTCACCACCTTGTCGAGCGTCTGGAAGAGTTTGCCCTTGACCGACTCGTTCTCCACGATGGCCTCGACGACCAGGTCGCAGTCCGCGAAGTCGGCGGGGTTGAGCGTCGTCCTGATCCGGGCCAGGGCCTTCTCGGCCTCCTCCGGGGTGATCTTCTCCTTGCGCAGAAAACGGTCGAGCGACCTTCGGATGGCCTCGATCCCTTTCTTCAGGCTCAACTCCTCGACGTCCATGAGCACGACCTCGTAGCCCGACTGGGCCGCCACCTGGGCGATGCCCGACCCCATCTGCCCTGCGCCAATCACGCCGATCTTCCGAATCTCCATGGTATTCCTCCTACTTGAACAAGGGCGGTTCGATGCCCTCGGCTTCCGCCTTGGTGTAGAGGCCGTACTCGATGCCGTCGAAGAGCGCCTGCCAGGTCGCCTGGATCAGGTCGCGGCTGATGCCGATCGTGCTCCAGGTGCGCGCGCCGTCGCTAAAGGTGACCGTGACCCGCGCCCGCAGCTCCTGCTTGCCGCGCGGGTAGAAGGTGCGCACCCGCACGGCGGCCAGCTTGATGCCGCAGACGTAGTCCTCCAGCGGACCCAGCTCGCTGCGCACCTCGCGCAACGCCCCCAGCAGCACCTCGAAGAGCGTGGTCACCGGCCCGGTGCCCTCGGCGGCCACGTACTCGTCATGGGAACCCAGCTGGATGCGCAGGCTGGCCTCGACGACCGGCTGGTGCTTGCCCCGGATCACCTCGAAGAGGCGCAGGCGCTCCACCGTCATCGCGGGGTGGAAGCGGCCGGTCAGCTTGCCCAGCACCAGCTCGAGGCTGGCCTCGGCGTCCTCGTAGGTGTAGCCGGCCTCTTCGAGCCTGAGGAGCTCTTCGCGGATGCGCTGGTTGGCGGCCGAGTCGCCCGTCAAATCCACCCCCAAGCGCTGGGCCAGCGACTCGAGGTAGCTGGCCCGGGCGATGCCAGGCAGCAGCAGCCGACGCTCGTTGCCCACCGCCTCGGGGGGGATCGGCTCGTAGGTTTCGGGATCGCTGAGCACGGCGGCGATGTGCGAATGGGTGCGGTGGGCGAAGACCTTGTAGCCCACGAACGGGTGGTAGTCGAGATCACCCACCCCGATCTTGTTGACGATCGCCCGGGTGACCGGCGTCAGGTTCCGAAGCGCTTCGTCGGAGACGACGTCGATCCCCATCTTCAGCTTGAGGATGGGAATCAACGTGGAAAGATCGGTCATCCCGGTGCGCGCCCCGTAGCCGCCGATCGTGCCCTGCACGTGCTCGGCGCCCGCCTCCACCGCGGCGATGGCGTTGGCGACGGCGAGTCCCATGTCGTTGTGCCCGTGGAACCCCACCACCGCGTCGGGGTGGGCTTCCTTGACCGAGCGGATTCCCTTGCCGACCTCGTGCATCAGCGAAGCCCCTACGGAATCGCCCAGCACCAAGATGTCGGCGCCGCCCTCCACGGCCGCCGCGGCCACCTCGAGCGAGTAGCCGCGGTCGTGCCGACAGCCGTCGTAGAAGTGCTCAGCCGTGAAGATGACCTCCTTGCCCAGCTCCTTCAGGTAGGCAACGGTCTCGCGCACCATCGCCAGGTTCTCCTCCAGCGTGGTGCGCAGCACCTTCTCCACGTGCAGACTCCAGGCCTTGCCGTAGATGTGGACGGTGTCGGTCTCGGCCTTGAGCAGCGCCCGCAGGTTCGGGTCACGGTCGGGGTCGGTCTCGGGGCGGCGCGTAGATCCGAAGGCCACGAGCCGGCCCTTCAGGCCAAGTTCACGGGCGCGCTCGAAGACCTCCAGGTCCTCGGGCCACTGGTAGGGCCAGCCGGCCTCCAGGTAGGGGATCTCGAGCCGATCGAGGAGCTGCAGGATCTCGATCTTGTCCTCGGGGGTGAAGCTCACCCCTTCGGAGAGGGCTCCGTCGCGGAGCAGCGTGTCCAGAATCGTGACCCGTGCCATGCCCTCAGCTTATACCGCGCGAAGCGGGCGCGCGTCCTGCGTACTGCGTCACCAGCACCCCCACGATGGCCACGGCGCCGCCGACCACGGCCAGCAGGCTGGGCCATTCACCTAGCCAGAGCCAGGCGATCACGATGGCCAGCGCCGGCGAGAGGTAGAGGAAGCTGGTCACCCGCGACGCCGGCGCACGGCTGAGGGCGAAGGTCCAGGCGACGTAGGCCAGCGCCCCGGGACCCACCCCCAGGTAGACGACGCTCCAGGTCGCCGCGGGGGGCGCCGCGACCAGCTCGGCGGGCAGGCCGGGCAGCAGCGGCAGCATCCAGAGCGTGCCCGCCCAGAGGGTGTAGGCGGTCACCTCGAGCGGGGTGTAGCGCCGGTGCAGGGGTTTCTGGAAGACGAAGTAGAGGCTCGTGGAGAAAGCGGCGAGGACGATCCAGAACGCGCCCGGACTGAAGCGCAGCCCCCCGCCCTCCCCCAGGGCGATCAGGGCCACGCCCGCGAAGCCCAGCCCGATGCCCGCCCATCCCAGGGGCGTGAGCCGCTCGCCGAGGAAAAAGACGGCGAGCAGGGCGGTGAAGATCGGACCCGAGGCGATGAGCAGGCTCGCTGCGCCTGCACTGACGGTGAGCTCACCGTAGTTGAGGGCGACGTGGTAGACGGTAATCCCGAGGAAGCCCAGCAGGGCGATGCGGCCCAGGTCGGCGCGCCGGGGCGGGCGGACGCGCGCCAGCGCCGCGTAGACGACCAGGGTGGACGAGGCGACCAGGAAGCGGAGCAGCGCCAGGTGCGCGGGACCGTACCCTTCCAGCCCCGCACGGATGCCCGCGAAGGCCGAGGCCCACAGCACCAGGGTGAACGCAAGGGCGGAGAGGGTGGTGAGGTCCATCTCCGCCCAGTTTAGGCCTCCGCGACGGGCCGTGCTAGAAGCGGTAGGAGAGGCTGATCGAGAAGGGGCTGAAGACCGAGAAGTCGCTGCGATCGGTCGCGACCGGCGCCACCAGGAAGACGCTGCCCTCGAACCCCAGGGTCAGACGGTCGCTAAAAACCACAAGCGGTACGTTGATGCCCAGGGTGCCCCCGGGAAGGACCCCATAGCGGTTGCAGGTGAAGGGGTTGCCGTTCGTCTTGGCGCAGGCGTAGTAGAGCCGTCCCCGGGGCCCCACGTAGGCCGAGCCAAACTCGGTGGGCACCTGGAAGTAGTACGCGGCATCCAGGGCGGCGCCCATCGTGCTCGTGGTTACCTCCACGTCGGTATCGGGGACACCGTCGTTGTTGGTGTCCACGTAGTCCCAGGTGGTGTAGCTGTTGTAGGCCATGTCCAGCGAGGCCCCGAACGAACCCTGCGACCAGGAGAGCCGGCCCGCGGCTCCGGTGTAGCCGCCGTAGAGGACGCCACGCCAGGGGCCCTGCGCCACCTCGAGCCCCATCCCTACGGGCCCGGCGCTGATGTAGAAACCGTCCTCGTCGAAGTGGCCGGCACGCGTGGAGGGCGGATAGGGTCCCGTGGCCATGCCGCCGCTGTCGTAGATCGGCGCGGGGGTGATGGCGCCGGGGGCGCAGCCGAAGAGCAGGAAGGCCAACGACAACCCTAGGGCGGAAAACCAGCGGTGTAGCTTCACGGTCGAGCTCCTTTCTGCAGCGGTTCCGCGGTGCTTCCCAAGAGCGGAATCCTATGGGTATATTCTATCTTGTCTTTTTGGGGCGTCCCCACCCATACGACCCGCCAGCTCAGGGGCACCTCGACCGCCGCGTCGCCCTGAACGCGGCGGAAGAGCCGAGGCTCGGGACCGTAGGCCAGCCAGTGCTCGCCCGGCGGCAGCCCCAGCTGCAGCCTGACGCTGGCCACCGTCCGCTCCGTGTAGCGAGCGTTCCACTCGATGCGGGGATGGCGGCACGCGGTCGCAGGAAGGGTGAACGCACAGGCCAGCAGGTAGCGTCCGCCGTTCCAGAGGCCGAGGCTGACCTCGCTCCGCGGATCCACGTCCAGCTCCCCGCTCCATCGGGGCGGTTGCAACGCCGTCACGAACGCCCCGTCCACGAACACCCCCACGGTCGCCCGGGCGCTGCCGCGGTAGCTGAGCCGCCCCTCGCGCTTTTGCGAGGGGGTCTGCCAAACCCAGACGCGGAAGGGGCGGGCGACGAAGTTCTGCACCACGGCGATGCGGTCGCCCCGCTGCACCAAGGCCAGCCCCAGGTGGGTGAACTCGGGCATGAGCAGGTTCTTGCGGTGGGGCGGGCTGCGAAGCCAGTCGTCCACGACCACGCTCGCGGCGTACTCCGGGGTGTAGCCCTCGTAGTAGGCCAGGTTCTCTCCTACGGCGACCTCGAGCACCCCCGCGGCCCACATGCGCTCGGCGGGGCCCAGGCCGTCGGGGTTCGTGTGGTCGAAGAAGCCGCGCTCGAGCATGTCGAGCGCGTGCGCCCGGGCCGCGCGGTAGGCGGCGTCGTCCCAGGCAAGGGCGCCCAGGCCGTGCGTCTTGCGGGCCTCGTTGGTCAGCCGGAAGGCCTCGAGCTCGAGCGGCGTCTGCGCCAGCGCCGCCCCCAGCAAGATCAGGAAGGCCAACCACCTAGCCATGGTCCGCGGGCACCAGCCAGTACTCGAGGGCGCGGCTGAAGGGGCGGGCCTCCAGGAGCTCGCCCAGGTGGTAGGGCTCGAGGTGCATCACCCAGCGCCGTACCGTGTCCAGCGCCTCGTAGCGCCCGGTGTAGCTGTACCCCATACCCAGATAGAAGAGGCGGGAAAGCGAGGTTTCGCCGGCGAAGACGAGCGAGGTGGCCGTTTTCAGCTTCGCGCGCTCCAGCTCTTCGGCCTCGACCCCGCGCTTCTCGAGCCGCTGCAGCTCTTCGCGTACCCGCGCGGAAACCTCCTCCTCGTGGGCAGGATCGCCTTGCAAATAGACGAGGAAGGTGCCCAGTTCTTCGTACTCGTGGTGGTAGGCCATCGCCGTCTCGACCAGCCCCGGGTCGACGAGGCGCCAGAAGAGCCGGCCGTTGTCGGGATCGCCCAGGACGTCGGCCAGCACCCGCGCCGCGTAGCGCTCTTCGGCCGCGGCCGCGTGCCCCGGCGCCACAAAAACGGCGTAAGCCTGGCTGGCCTTGTCGTAGGGCGTGCGCAGGCGGCGTGGCTCAGGGGTGAAGCCCGGGTGGTTGCGCGGTGCGGCCCCCCGGGTCCAGCCGCGGGTCATCCTCTCGGCAAGCGCCAGCATCTCGTCCCAGTCCAGGTTGCCCGCGAAGGCAAGCGTCATGTTGTTCGGCACGTAGCGGCGCGCATGGTAGGCCGCCATCTGCGCCCGCGTCATCGCCTCGATGCTCTCGGTCGTACCCAGCACCGGCTTGGCCAGCGGGTGGCGCCCAAAGTAGGCCTCCTGGGCGCGTTCGTAGAGCACGAAGTGCGGGCGGTCGCGGTAGAGGGCGATCTCCTCGAGGATCACCTTGCGCTCGGTCTCGAACTCGTCCTCGCGCAGCGCCGGGCGCATCAGGTCACTGAGCAGGTCGAGCAGCCGCGGCGCGAACTCGGGCAGCACCGCCCCGTAGAAGACGGTGAGCTCTTCGTTGGTGAAGGCGTTGTACTTGGCGCCCATCTCGTCGAACTCGCGGTTCACGTCCCAGGCGCTGCGGCGCTCGGTGCCCTTGAAGACCATGTGCTCGAGGAAGTGGCTCACGCCCTCTTCGCCGGCCAGCTCGTCGCGGCTCCCGGTGCGCACGAAGTAGCCGAGGGCCGTGCTCTTGGCTTCGCGGTTGATCTCGGCGATCACGCGCAGACCGTTGGGCAACGTGGCTTCGCGGAAGGTCAGCACGCTCATGGCCCCACCTCCACGGTTCCAAGGCTGCCGATCCAGGGGTCGCGGTAGGGCCGCCCCGCGAGGAAGGCGTTGAGGCGCTCGAGGGTGACGTCCATCACCTCGGCCTCCACCTCCTCCAGGCTGCGCGCCCGGTCGAGGATGAATAGGTCGCGCGCCAGCGCACCGGCACGGGCCCGGCTCGACTCGCCCGAGAGCACCAGGTCGGCGCGCACGCCCACCTTGGCGCGGTCCAGCTCCTCCCGGGTCACCCCCTGGGCCAGCCGCTCGATCTCTTCCTCCATGACCTCCAGCGTGGCCTGCGCCCGTTCCGGCATGGTTCCGGCGTAAGCGGTCAGGTAACCGAAACCCTTGACCGAACCAGGGCTGGCGCTCACCGCGTAGACGAGGCCGCGTTTTTCGCGCACCTCGGTGAAGAGGCGGCTGCTCATTCCGCCCGAGAGCACGGCGACGGCAAGGCGCGAGGCGTAGAAGTCGTAGTGCCCCGGGGGCACGTCCTTGTAGAAGAGGCCGATCTGCACTTGTTCGGTCTCCTGCTCGATGTGGAAACGATGCGGCACGGTCAGGCGAACGGCCGGAGGGGACGGGGCGTCGCCGCTCCAGGCGCCGAGGTGCTTCTCGGCGATCCGCAAGACCTCGTCGGGGTCGACCCCGCCCGAGACCGCAAGGACGGAGCCTCCGGCTCCGTAACGGCGGCGGTATTCCCCGCGCAGCGCTTCCGGGGTCATCCGCTCGAGCGTTTCCCGCTCGCCTTCGACGGGCTGCCCGTGAGGGCTGGCGAAGGCTTCGCGCCTGAGCCGAACCAACAATTTGCGCGGGGGCTGGTCCTCCAGGGCGGCCAGCTCCTGCAGCGCCAGGGCGCGCACCGACTCGAAGGCGTCGTCGGGCAGGTGCGGGCGCATCAACAGGTCGGCGTAGAGCTCGAGCGCCGCCGAAAAGCCCTCGGGCAGCAACGAAGCGGAAAAGGTGGTGTACTCCACCCCCGCACCCGACTGCCGCCGCACGCCCAACGCGTCGAGCGCGTCGGCGAAGGCGCGGGCCCCGCGGGGTCCCGCCCCCTTCCAGAGCCAGGTCTCCAGCATGCTGGCCGCGCCCAGCCGCTCTTCGGGATCGCTCGTCGCCCCTACGGGCACCAAGATCGTAAAGCTGAGTCCCGGGTTCCAGGGCTGCGGTTCCACCGCCACCCGGAGCCCGTTGTCCAGGGTATGCACAACAGGGGCCGCCACCCGAAGATTATACTTTCCGGCTTTGCCCAATCCGGTTCAGGAACCGGCGTTCCCGCACGGCGGGTAGAATGGCCGCGTGACGCGGCGGGAACTCATTCAGCGGCTGGCGCGGCCGCTCGAGCGCGAGCTGGCCACCGGCTGCCAGGACCGGGTCGTGGCCGGGGGGCTGGAGAAGCTGGTGCACAATCTGGCGCGGCCCTTCCCCGAGGTGGCCCGCCTGCTCGAGGGGTACGCCGCGCTCGAACCCGACGCCCGCTGCGCCCGCCTGCGCGAGGCGCTCGACCGCCTGGGCGTCGAGGGCGCCTCCGCGCAAGTGCCACAAAAACCCCACCCCGCCGCGAGCGGACCGCCGACCACGGAGCTGGACGCCCCGGTAGACTCGATCCCGCTCGGCCCCAAGGGCGCGCAAAAGATGCGCTCGCTGGGCGTGCGCACCCTGCGCGACCTCCTCTTCTACTACCCCCGCCGCCACGAGGACCGCCGCACCCTCCCCGGCTTCGCCGCCCTGGCCCCGGGCGCCAAGGCCACGGTGGTGGCCACGGTGCTCTCCAAGAGCCAGGTAAAGACGCCGCGCAAGAGGATGCTCATCACCCAGGCGCGCCTCGCCGACGAGTACGGCCACAAGCTCACCGCCGTCTGGTTCAACCAGCCCTGGGTAATGGGGCAGCTGCGCGAAGGCGAGAAGATCGTGGTCACCGGCCGCTACACCGTCCGCGGTCGGTTGCGCAACCTGGCGGTGGAGTACTTCGAGGCCGAGGGCGGCGAGCAGCTCTCCACCGGCCGCATCGTCCCCGTCTACGGCCTGGGCGAGCGGATGAGCCAGGCCTGGCTGCGCCGCAGCGTTTGGCGGGCGCTGGAGGCGCTCGAGAAAATCCCCGACCCGCTGCCCGAACCCCTACGCCGCGGGCTGGGCTTGGAAAGCCTCGACTTCGCGCTGCGCCAGATCCACTTTCCCGAAAGCGAGCCGCACCTGGCCCGGGCGCTCGAGCGACTCAAGTTCGACGAATTCCTCTTCCTCGAGCTGCGGGTGTTGCTCACCTCGGGCGCCTCGGCGCTGGTGGGCCAGATCTTCGAGGTGCGCGAGGAGGACCTGCGGACCTTTCTGGAATCGCTGCCTTTCCAGCTTACCGCCGCCCAGCGGCGGGTGCTGGACGAGATCCTGGCCGACATGCGAAGCGAACGCCAGATGGCGCGGCTCTTGCAGGGCGACGTGGGGTCGGGCAAGACCGCGGTGGCCGCCGCCGCCCTTTTCGTCGCCGCCCGGAACCGAAAGCAGGGGGCGCTGATGGCCCCCACCGAGATCCTGGCCAAGCAGCACTTCGAGAACCTGACCCGCTACCTCTGGCCGCTGGGCGTGCGGGTGGAGCTGCTTACCGGCAGCATGAAGGCCGGCGAGAAGCGGCGGGTCTACGAGCGCATCGAAAGCGGTGAGGTGGACGTGGTCGTCGGCACCCACGCCCTGATCCAGAAGGAGGTCCGGTTCCGCGAGCTGGGCCTGGCGGTGATCGACGAGGAGCACCGCTTCGGCGTCATGCAGCGCCGCGCCCTGCTGCAGGGTCGGCCCGACGTGCTGGTGATGACCGCCACCCCCATTCCCCGCTCGCTGGCGCTCACCCTCTACGGCGACCTGGAGGTGAGCGTGATCGACGCGATGCCCCCCGGCCGCAAGCCGGTAAAGACGCGGCTGCTCACCCAGAGGAGCCGCAAGGACGCCTACGCCTTCGCCCGCAAACTGATTGGCGAGGGGCATCAGGTCTTCGTCGTCGCCCCGCTGATCGAAGAATCGGACGCCGAAGTAATGGCCGAGGTGCGCGCGGCCACCCAGCTGGCCGACGAGGTGGCGGCGATGCTGCCCGAGGCGCGGGTGGAGGTGCTGCACGGCCGCATGAAGGCCGAGGAAAAGGACGCGCTGATGGAGCGTTTCCGCAAGCGCGACTTCGACGTGCTGGTGAGCACCACCGTGATCGAGGTGGGGGTGGACGTCCCCGGAGCCAACCTGATGGTCATCGAAAACGCCGAGCGCTTCGGCCTGGCGCAGCTGCACCAGCTGCGCGGCCGCGTGGGCCGCGGCGGCGAGCAGGCCTACTGCATCCTGATCGCCGGCGACGCCAGCCGCAAGACGATGCAGCGCCTGCGGGTGATCGAAAAATCGACCGATGGCTTCTACGTGGCCGAGCAGGACCTGAAGCTGCGCGGCCCCGGCGAGCTGCGCGGCACCCGCCAGTCGGGCCTGCCCGACCTGCAACTGGGCGATTTGACCAGCGACGTGGAGATCATCGAAAGCGCCCGCGCCGTGGCCAAACGCATCCTCGAGGCCGACCCCTACCTGACCGCGCCCGAGCACCAGGCCCTGAGGCGCGAGCTCCAGCTCCGCGGCGAGGCGGTGGGGCTGCGGGAGATAATCTAGCGCTTGCGCATGAAGGTGGAGGGTGAACTGGACGTGCATTGGCGGCTGGCTTTTAGCCTCGGGCATCGCCAACAACCCCCTCCCCAGCCCTCCCAGGGGAGGGAGCTTTCTTTTGGCGCGGTTAGGTTTGAAGCTTTAGCCGTCGCGAAGGAGTAGAAACACAAACCACAGACGACAAGCTACAGGCCTTATCCATTACCACGTACCACGCACTACGTACCACGCACCCCTCGCCTCCCCCTTGGGGGAGGTGGCCGCAGGCCGGAGGGGGGTTGTTCATTACACGGGAAGCGGGATACAGGGGGTGAGATGTGGGCTGGTTGTGGATTGGCGACTGGCTTTTGGCTGTTGCAATGCCCACAACCCCCTCCCCAACCTCTCCGAGGGGAGGGAGTTTCTTTCTAGCACGGCCGGACTTAAGGTTTGAACTGCCGTGAAGAAGAAGCTATAACCACAAGCTGCAGGCTATAGACCTTATTATTTACCACGCGCCACGTACCACGAACCACGTACCAGTTACCACGTACCACGCACCCTCTACAATGTAACCGTGCTCCGGATCCGCTCCGCCACCCCCGACGACGCCGCGGTCCTGGCGCGGTTCCGGGTCATGCTCTTCGAGGAGATGGGACGGCTCGAGGGGGACGAGGCCGAGTTCGCCCACGCCTCGGAAAACTACTTCGCCTGGGCGCTCTCCACCGAGCGCGAGGTCGCCTGGATCGCCGAGGACCTGGGCGAGCCGGTGGCGGTGCTGGCGATGACGCTCGAGCCGATGCCGCCCAAACCCGGCCGCCCCCGGCTCGTCGAGGCCTTCATGCACAACGTCTACGTCCTGCCCGACCGCCGCATGCGGGGACTGGCGGGCCGCCTGACCCGCACGGCCCTGGACTTCGCGAGGGCCGGGGGCATCCGGAGGGTGCGGCTCTTCACCTCCGACGACGCCCGCTGGATGTACGAGCGGCTGGGCTTCCGCCCCCACGACCGCTACCTGGAAATCAAGCTCTGACCGTGTTGAAGCGCCTGCCCCACCCCTACGTACACGCCGAACACTCCCCCGGCGGCCGGCGGCGTGCGGTGGAATTGCAGCGTTTCCTGGCGCGACTCCACGACGCGCTCGAGCCGGTACACCCGGTCCCGCCGGTCACCCTCTACGTCCTCGACGAGCACGACTGGCGGCGTTTTACCCGCCTCCCCTACGGCTACCCCTTCCAGCGCAGCAAGCCGGGCGAGGGCTACGGCGTCTTCGCACCGCTGCGCTACCCCGACCGGTTGCTCGAGCGTCTGACCCACGTCTTCGCCGAGGCCGCCCGCCGCGGCGGCAGGCTGCCGGGACCGCTGGCGGTCTTTCTGGACCTGATGATCGCCCACGAGTACGCCCACGCGGTGGCCGTGGCCTGGGGGCTCAGGGCACGGGTGCGCTGGGTGGACGAGTTCCTGGCCAACTACCTTTACATGCTCGCCCTCTACCGCAGCGACCGCAATCTCTACGCCCAGGCGCGCGCCTGGGCCGAGCTGGCCAGCCGGCTCGAGCCCCGGCGCCGCAGCCTCGGGGGTTTCGAGCGCTACCCGCGCCGCCCGCTGGGCGAGCAGCTGTGGTTCCAGGGCGTCTTCACCCTCGAGGCCGCGCGCATGATCGAGGAGAGCGGGGACCGCTTCGTGCGGCGCCTGCTCGAGGCCGCCCCCCTCGCCCGCCGCGACCTGCACCGCAAGCTGCTCGCGGCCGAACCCGGCCTGCGGGACTTCTTCCGCACCTTCGGCGAGAAGGTAACCTGAAGGCATGGAGCGCGTCTTCGTCACCCGCAGCCTTCCCGGAACCGCCCTCGACGAGCTGCGCCAGACCGGCTACCGGGTGGAGGTCTGGACCGAGTTCCTCGCCCCGCCGCGCGAGGTCCTGCTCGAGCGCGTGCGCGGCGCCGCCGGACTGATCACGATGCTCGAGGACCGGGTAGACGCCGAGCTGATGGACGCCGCCGGTCCGGACCTCAAGGTCATCGCCCAGTACGCCGTGGGCCTCGACAACGTCGACCTGGCGGCCGCCAGAGAACGGGGCATCGTCGTCACCCACACCCCGGGCGTGCTCACCGACGCCACCGCCGACCTGGCCTTCGCGCTGCTCGCGGCCGCCGCCCGCCGGGTCGTCGAGGGGCACGATTACGTGCGCCGGGGCGAGTGGAAGACCTGGCACCCCGAGCTGCTGCTCGGTCCCGAGCTGCACGGGGCCACCGTGGGCGTGGTCGGCTTCGGTCGCATCGGTCAGGCCTTCGCCCGCCGCGCCCGCGGCTTCGAGATGAAGGTGCTCTACGCCAGCCGCCGCCCCAAGCCCGAGGCCGAGGCCGCGCTGGCCGCCGAGCGCGTGGAGCTGGACGAGCTGCTCGCTCGCGCCGACTTCGTCAGCCTGCACACCCCGCTCACCCCCGAGACGCACCGGCTGATGAACGCCGAGCGGCTGGCGCGGATGAAGGAGGGCGCGGTGCTCGTCAACACCGCGCGCGGCAAGGTGGTGGACACCGAGGCGCTCCTGGACGCACTCGAGCACGGTCCCCTCTTCGCCGCCGGGCTCGACGTAACCGACCCGGAACCGCTGCCGGCGGACCACCCGCTCCTCGGTCACCCCCGGGTGGTGGTCACCCCCCACATCGGCTCGGCCGGCCTGCGCACGCGGAGGCGCATGGCCGAGATGGTGGCCCACGACCTCCGGGCCGTACTCGAAGGCCGCACCCCCAGGCACGCCGCCGTACTCCCCTGAGCCGCTTCGAACTCGCTGGAACGGCTTAGGGTAAGATGTCTCCAGGTGCAGGTTTGAAAACCGGGACGCACCTGGGGACGGGAGCGCGGCATGGTCTTTTGGTACGCCCTTGTTGGATTTCTCATCGGATGGGCGGTCGTGTGGCTGGCCGGCGTGACCTACGGGCGGCCACGCCGGCGATCGGTGCAGGCCGAGCTGGAAACCTGCCGGCAGCAGCTGGACGACGAACGGGAACGCGCCAAACTGTTCCAGGCCAAGATCGAAGCCCTGGAGGAGGAGGCCAAGGGGCTGCGGGCGCGGCTGCAGCGGCTCGAGGGCGAACGCGACCGCTACCGCCACGAGCGCGACGCCGTGTTGGCGGAGCTGCGATCGTTCGCCCCCGAGGTCGACGAGCCCGGGGAGGCCGTCGCGTCCGGCGACGATCTGAAGCGGATCGCGGGCATCGGCCCCAAGATCGAGCGCCTGCTCCAGCGCGCCGGGGTTCGCAGCTTCGAGGAGCTGGCGGCGACGCCGGTCGCACGCCTGAAAGAGCTGCTCGCGGCGGGCGGACGCCGTTTCCGCCTGGCGGACCCCAGGACCTGGCCGCAGCAGGCGCGGCTGGCCGCCGAGGGGCGCTGGGACGAGCTCGAGGCCTACCAGAAGATGCTCAAAGGTGGGCGGGGTCGCTGACGCGGCGCCGACCACGAAAGGTAGCCCCGTCGGTTTCGATGCCTTCAAGGCCCTGGCGGCGGCGGTATGGATCGCCCCGTAGGTCGGGGGCCGCCTCCAACCCCCGGCCACCGCCGCGAACGCCGCGGCAGCCGAGTGGGATAGCCCCCCAAAGCGCTGCGGAGGTCAACGGCCTCGCCCTCATCACGGACAAGGGACGGATCCGCCCCGGGGACCGGATCTGGATCCCCGCACCCTGAACTTCAGTTTTCCGCGTCGCCGTCCGGCTCGATGCGGTAGCGGCAGCAGGTGTCGCCCGCGGTCATGGAGCACTCGCGCACCAACGAAACCCCGAGCAGCTCGCTGAAGAAGTCCATCTCCACCTGGCAGAGCGCCTGGTAGTCCTTGGCCAGCGCCAGCTTGGGGCAGCGGCGCTGCTCGAGCACCAGGCCCGACGCCTCTCTGTGGCTCTCGGCCTGGTAACCGCGCTCGGTCAACCACTCCGCCAGGCGTCGGGCGCGCTGCTCGAGCGGCAGGCCCTGAAAGCCCTGGCGCCAGGTTTCCAGCTCCTTCTTGTAGCGGGCGCGCAGCACCCGAACGCCCGCCCCCGGGCCGTAAAGCTCCTCGATCTGCTCGAGCATCTCTCGGCACATCCGGGCGTAGGCGGTGGGTTCGTCGATCGCCTCGAACAACCGCAGCGGACGCCCCCGCCCCTGTACGGGCCGGGTGCTCACCCGCACCAGCCCGTCGCGCTTGAGGTCTTCGAGATGGCGGTAGATCGCCACTTTGGACAAACCCAGCTCGCCGGCCAGTTCGGCGGCGGAGGCCTTGCGTAGCCGCAGATGTTCGAGGATGCGCTGCTTCGTGGAACCCAGCCTCACGGACCCTACCTCCCCTTGCAGCATCGCACGTCGGCACTCAACGGCGGTAGATGCCCATCCATTCCGCCTCCGCCAGCACGGCGCCCTCCATCGCGCGGACCACCTCCGCGGCGGTGGCACCCGGCGGCAGGTCGAGCGACGGACGATCCAGCGCATAGAGCCGGAAGAAGTACCGGTGCGCCGGACCCGGCGGCGGGCACGGTCCTCCGTACCCGAGGGCGCCGTAGTCGTTGGTTCCCTCGGTCAGCTCGGGACTGCCGCTCGCCCCTTCGGGCAGGCCGTCGAGCGCGGCCGGTAGGTCGTAGACCAGCCAGTGGACGAAGGTGCCCGAAGGGGCGTCGGGGTCCGACATCACCAGCACGAAGCTCGCGGTATCCGCCGGAGTGCCGGACCAGTTCAGAGGCGGGCTGAGGTTCTGCGCCCCTTCGCCGCAGTAGGCGAAGCGGGCCGGCAGGGGTTCGCCGTATCCGAACGCAGGGCTGACCAGTTTCATGGTGGCCTCCTTCCCGAACCAGAGGGATGCCGCAGCCGCAACCAAGACGGCACCGAGAAGCAACGCGACCCCGAATACGCGTCGTTTGAGCACCTTGCACCCATTGTAACCCCGACAGGACATTCTTCCTAGTGATTCCTTGGGAAAATGCGGTTAGCGATCCGTTGCTGGAACCAACTTGGTGCAGGCTCCGCGCGATGACGTCGTCCACGGCCACGAGCAGCGAAAGGAGGAGGTATGCCACGCTGGAGGATGCTAGGGGTTTGGATGGGGCTGTTGCTGGGCCTAGGCGGCCTGGCCATGGCCAAACAGTCGGACTCGGCCTGCGTACAGTGCCACACGGACGTGACGCCGGGGGTGGTGCACCAGTTCCACGAGGGCCGCATGGGCACGAACGCCTACCTGCCGCTGGACTGCAGCACCTGCCACGGCAGCGCCCACACCACCGCCGAGGACTTCGCCAAGGCCACCTTCCCCACGCCCGACACCTGCATGGGTTGCCACGCCGACAAGGTGGAGCAGTTCAGGGCCGGCAAGCACGAGCTGGCGTGGTACGCCATGAAGACCCAGAGCGCCCTGCACGCGCAGCCCAGCGCCATCGTGGGCGAAGGGTACCGCGGGTGCTCCGGCTGCCACAAGATCGGACGCAAGGGCTACATCGGGGCCGAGGCCGGCAACACCGGACCGCTGAAGTGGGACGGCGGTGAGGAGGCCTCGCAGTACCGCTACGGCAACGCCCAGTGCGACGCCTGCCACACCCGCCACAGCTTCAAGAAGACCGAGGCCCAGGACCCGCGGGCGTGCTCGAACTGCCACATGGGCTTCGACCATCCGCAGTGGGAGATGTACATGTCGTCGAAGCACGGCATCACCTGGGGCATCGACGGCAACCGCGGCTGGGACCAAGGCGGTCGGGCGCCCACCTGCCAGACCTGCCACATGCCGGGCGGCAACCACAACGTGGAAACGGCCTGGGGGTTCCTGGCGTTGCGGCTCCCCACCAAGGAGAACGTGGAAAAGCTGGCCGCGAGCGTGGAGGACGCCGGCCTAAAGGCCAACCTGCAGAAGCTGGCCAAGCTGCTGCCCAGCGGCCACTACATCGACCTCGACGACGACGTGCAGTGGACGCTCGACCGGGCGCTGATCCTCCAGGTCAACGAGATCCTGGACCAGAACTTCCAACCCACCGAACGCTTCTTCGAGATCGTGGCCCAGGCGCGCGCCGCCCGCGGCCCCGAGGAGTTCAACCGGCTGCGCCTGCAGATGAAGGCCACCTGCCAGCAGTGCCACAGCAAGGAGTACGTGGACGACTTCTTCCTCAACGCCGACAAGATCGTCAAACTCGCCGACCACGAGTTCGCCAAGGCCATCCAGGCCGTGCAGGGGCTCTACCGCGACGGCATCCTCAAGAAGCCGGAGGGCTGGAAGTGGGCCCCCTCGGTGGCGCAGTACTACGAGAACCTGACGCCCATCGAGCTGGACCTCTACCTGATCTACATGGAATACCGGCAGCGCACCTTCCAGGGGGCCTTCCACGTCAGCAACGACTACATGCACTGGTACGGCTGGGCGCCGCTCAAGGAGCACGTCAACCGCATCCTGGCCGAAGCCAAACGCATGCGCGCCGAGCAGAAGAAGTAGCCGCCGCAGGTCCGGGCCCCCCGCAGGCGCGGGGGGCCTTTGTTTACAATGCAGCCAGGAGGGAGAAGATGGCGGTAATGGAATCGCAGATGGTCCCGCTGGGGAGCCCGGCGCCCGGGTTCGACCTGCCCGACGTGGGGAGCGGACGCAACGTAAGCCTGCACGACTTCACGGGCCAGCCGCTCCTGGTCGTCTTCATGAGCAACCACTGTCCCTACGCCCGCCACATCGAGGCCAAGCTGGCCGAGGTGGCGAACGCCTATGCCGGGCGCGGGGTGGCCACGGTCTGGATCTCGAGCAACGACGTGGAGAACTACCCCGCCGACGCGCCCGAGAAGCTGGCCGAGCAGGCGCGGCGCGTAGGCGGGCGCTTCCCCTACCTCTACGACGCCACCCAGGAGGTGGCGAAGGCCTACAAGGCCGTGTGCACCCCCGACCTGTTCCTCTACGACGGCGAGCACAAGCTCTTCTACCGCGGCCGCTTCGACGCCACCCGGCCCGAGAAGGGCACGCCCAGCGGCGCGGACCTGATCCGGGCCCTCGACGCGCTGCTGGCCGGCCAGGACCCGCCGGAACCCCAGCACCCCAGCATGGGCTGCAACATCAAGTGGAAGCCGGGGAACGAGCCCGACTACTTCGGCTAGGCGCCCCCATCAGCCCAGCGGCAGCGTGCGCCGCTGCCGCTGGGCTTCCTTGTCGACGAGCTCGTTCTCGCGGTGGCCGGCGTGGCCGCGGGTCCAGTGCCAGCGGACCTCGTGGCGCTTCACCTCTTCGAGCAGCTGGAGCCAGAGGTCCTTGTTCTTCACCGGCTGTTTGCTTGCCGTCTTCCAGCCGTTCTTCTGCCATTTCTCGAGCCAGCCGTCGGTAAAGGCTTTCTTGAGGTACTGCGAGTCGGTGTAGAGGTGCACCTCGCAAGGCTTCTTGAGCGCCCGGAGCGCCATCACCGCAGCGGTCAGCTCCATGCGGTTGTTGGTGGTGTTCGGCTCGGCGCCGCTGATGAGCTTTTCGTGGTTGTTGTACCTGAGCAGCGCCGCCCAACCGCCGCGCCGCTTGTCGTCGGCGGAGCCGTCGGTAAAAACCTCGACGGTGCAGGCCATTACTCCCACTCGATCGTCCCCGGGGGCTTGCTGGTCAGGTCGTAGACGACGCGGCCGATCTCGGGGATGCGCTGGGGAATCTTGCGCGCCACCTCGTCGAGAAAGTCGTGGGGCAGCCGCGCCCAGTCGGCGGTCATGCCGTCCACACTGGTCACCGCCCGCAGCGCCAGGACGTAGCCGTAGCGGCGCTCGTCGCCGGTCACGCCGACGCTGCGCACGGGGGTGAGCACCGCCAGCGCCTGCCAGACCTCGTCGTAGAGGCCGTGGTCCTTGAGGGCGCTGATGAAAAGGTCGTCGGCGCGGCGCAGGATGTCGAGCTTTTCTTCGTCCACCGGCCCCAGGATGCGGATGGCCAGGCCCGGCCCCGGAAAGGGGTGGCGCAGGCGGACGGTGTCGGGCAGGCCCAGCAAGAGCCCCAGTTCACGCACCTCGTCCTTGAAGAGGTAGCGGAAGGGCTCGAGCAGCTCGAAGCCTAGCTCGGCGGGCAGGCCCCCGACGTTGTGGTGGCTCTTGATGTTGGCCGCACCGGTCCCGCCGGCGCTCTCGATCACGTCGGGGTAGAGCGTGCCCTGCGCCAGGAAGCGAAAGGGACCCAGCCGCGCCGCCTGCTCTTTGAAGACCTCGACGAACGCGCGGCCGATGATCTTGCGCTTGTCCTCGGGGTCGCCGACCCCTTCGAGGGCCGCGAGGAAGCGTTCGCGTGCGTCCACCGTGACCAGGTTGACGCCGGCGGACGCCAGCGCGCGCTCCACCTCTTCGCGCTCGCCCAGGCGCAAGAGGCCGTGGTCGACGAAGACGGCGGTGTGGTCCACCCCGGCCCGGGCCAGCAGCAGGGCCAGGGTGCTCGAGTCCACCCCGCCGCTGACGGCCAGCAGCACCCGCTCCCCGGCGGCCTTGCCGCGCACCTCTTCCAGCGCGGCGTCGAGCGCGTGGTCGGGCGTCCAGTCGCGCCGCACCCCGGCCGTGCGCAGGAAGTTCTCGAGGATCGTCATCCCCTTGGGGGTGTGGACCACCTCCGGATGGAACTGCACGCCGAAGAAGCGGCCCGCGTCGTCCTGGATCGCCGCGACCGGGTTCTCCTCGGTGGCGGCGACCGCGCGCCAGCGCGGGGGCAGCTCAGTGACGGCGTCGGCGTGGCTCATCCAAACCTGCACCTCGCCCGCGAGCCCCTCGAAGAGGGGGCCCTCGTAGCGGGTCAGCCAGGCCTTGCCGTACTCGGCGCGGCCGCCGCGCTCGACTTTACCGCCGAAGCGCTGCGCCAGGTACTGCATGCCGTAGCAGATGCCCAGCACCGGCACGCCCAGCTCGAAGACGCCCTCGTCGGGCCGCATCGCCGCGGGGTCGAAGACCGAGCTGGGCCCGCCCGAGAGAACGACCGCCTCGGGCGCGTGCGCCCGCACCTGCTCGAGCGGCACGGGACCGGGCAGCACCACCGAATAGGCGTGCAACTCGCGGATGCGGCGCGCGATCAGGTGGGTGTACTGGGAACCGAAGTCGAGGATGACGACGCTCATGGCCCCAGTCTACCCAGCTCAGGGACCCAGGCGGACCGTCACGGTGCGGGCGCTGGGCGGGACGTTCAGCAGCTTTTCCTGCGGCAGGTAGCCCTCGGCGCGGATCTGGATGCGGTAGACCCCGGGCGCGTCGAAGTAGACCTTGCCCGGGATGATCGCCAGCACCCGGCCGCGAACCAGCTGCGAGGCCTCGGGTGCGTCGAGCAGCACCAGCTCGGCCCGGCCGTCGGGCGGCTCGACGCGGAATTCGACCGCGTAGCCTTCGGTCGCGCCCGAAGCCGGAGCGCGGCCCTTCCACCAGACGACCGCCACCGCCAGCAGCACGACGAGAACGAGCGCGCCTGCACGCCAGAGCCAACGTCGGTCACCCGCGGCCTCAGCGCCCCGCGGCTCGATGACCTCGAACGCGGGCTCGCTGACCTCGTCAATGCGCACGACGCGGCTGGGGTCCGTGGGCCGGGGCTCCACGCGGACCCCTGCATCCCCCTCCTCGACCGCGCCGCCGGTCGCGGACGGCGCAGGAGCGCGCTCGGGCTCGGGCGGGAAGAGCGGCGCCTCCTGGGGGGCGGGCTCCGGCGTGGGGGGCTCGGACGGCGGGGCCGGCGCGGAGGGTTCGGGCGGTTCGGCCCCTTCCACGGGCGCGGGCGGCGTCTCAGGGCGGCCAAGGACACGCACCGTGCCCGTCTCCGGGGGTTCGAGCGGGGCCTCGGACTCCTCCTCGGCGTCTTCGGCGAGGGCTTCGAGCTCGGACAGCGACCGCGGGTCGGCCAGGTACTCGGCGGCCTCGCGCAGGTCCACGGCCCCCTCGGCCAGCCGCTCCATGACGCGGTGGAAGGGCCAACCCGGCCAGGTGTCGCCCGCGGCCTCGCGCAGCGCCTCGACCAGGGCCGCCTCGTCGGCGGCGCGCACCGGCACCGGCAGGCCCACGCCCTCGATCCAGACCTCGTCGCCCTTGACCCAAAGCCGTTCGGTGTCGAGGCGGCCGTGCTCGAGCCCCTGGGCCTTCATCTCCAGCAGTGACCCAAGCAGGCGGCGGGTCCAGGCGGTGAGTTCGTAGGGGCTAACCTCGCCCTGCAACTGCGCCAGCGGCACCGCGCCGAAGGGCAGCTCGGCGATCCAGGCGTCGTCCTCACGCCCCTGCCAGTTGAGGGTGCCTTGGATGCGGAAGCTCGGGGCCGCCCCTTCGAGCGGCCGGTAAACGAGCACTGGGGTGCCCGTCACCGTGTCCTGCCCCTCCCAAATTTCAATCGCGCCTTCGCGGGCGCGGATGCGGTTCAGCAAATACGGACCAATGTGGTTCACGTTTCGATTATACGGAGGGTGCGGTTAGGAACCTGTAAAGGTTTATTACATTTCGTTGACACTGCATTTTTCCACAGCCTATAATCGAGTAGATGAAACAGGCTTCGCCCCAAGATCTCCTCCGCCCGATCCCGATGGGCGGATTTTTGGTATGCGAAAGGAGCCGGGATGCAGTATAAGGTCACGCTATCCACCGAGGAAATCGTCCGTGGATTGAAGCACTACCGCCGCATCGCCAAGCAGGACGTGCTGCGCGCCCCCGAGACCCCGAACCCCGAAGTCTTCCGCACGCATGCCGAAGCCCGCCGCGAAGTGTACACCCAGCTGGCCGAACTGGCCGAGAGCAAGGGCCCGGACGCGGTGGTCGAGTACGCGCTCGAGCTCTACCAGTCCTTGCCCTTCGTCACCGGCACCGCCGAGGACGCCTACCCCGAGATCAAGGGCAAGGAGAACGCCCTCGAGAACTTCTTCCTGATGATCGGCCTCGACCCCAAGGTCCGCCGCGAGGCCCGCAAGCAGCGCCGGCCGATGGAGTAGCGCCCGCGATGAGTTTGGAAGAGCTTGCCGCTCAGGCCGCCCACTGCACCGCCTGCCGGCTGCACGAAGGGCGCACCCACGTGGTCTTCGGCGAGGGCGACCCTGACGCCAAGCTGATGATCGTGGGCGAGGGGCCCGGGGCCGACGAGGACGCCCAAGGCCGCCCCTTCGTGGGCCGCGCCGGCCAGCTGCTCGACCGCATCCTCGAGGCCGCGGGCATCCCCCGCGCGAGCGTCTACATCACCAACATCGTCAAGTGCCGCCCTCCCGGCAACCGCAACCCCCTGCCCGACGAGGCCAAGATCTGCAGCTCGCTGTGGCTGCTCAAGCAGATCGAGCTGATCCGGCCGCAGATCCTGGTGCCGCTCGGCTCGGTGGCCACCCAGTTCTTCCTGGGCGAGAAGCTTCCCATCACCAAGGTGCGCGGGCGGTGGTTCGAGTGGAACGGCATCCAGGTCTTCCCGATGTTCCACCCCGCCTACCTGCTGCGCAACCCCTCGCGCGCCCCCGGCAGCCCCAAGGCCCTGACCTGGAAGGACATCCAGACGGTCAAACAGGCGCTCGACCGGCTCGGCCCCAAGCCCGAACGCGAGATCAAGGCCTCCGCCCAGGACCCCCTCTTCTGAGATGAGCGCACCGGCGCGCCTGGTTCTGCTCGCGGTCGCAGGAGCCCTGGTGGCCTGGGCCCTCTACGACAATTGGGGCAGCCGCGCCTACCACTGGCTGCCCAACACCCTCGCGGCCCTGGCCGTGGCCGCGGTGGCCGTCGTTTACTGGGGCCGCCGTCGTTAGTGGCGGAAGACCCGCAGACCGGTGAAGACCATGGCCATGCCGGCCGCGTCCGCCGCGGCGATCGAGTCGGCGTCGCGCTTCGAGCCCCCCGGCTGGATGACCGCGCGCACGCCGTAGTCGGCGGCGAGGCGGATCACATCGTCGAAGGGGAAGAAGGCGTCGGAGGCCATCACCGCGCCGCGGGCGGCCTCACCGGCTTGCTCGAGCGCGTGCCGCGCGGCGTCGATGCGGCTCGTCTGCCCCATACCCAGCCCCACCGTCGCTCCGTCCCGCGCCAGCGCGATGGCGTTGGAGCGCAGCGCCCGCACCACCTTCCAGGCGAAGCGCAGGTCGGCCCACTCGGCCTCGCTGGGGGCGCTACGGGTGACCACGCGCGCCTCCGCCGCCTCCAGGGGTGCGGTGTCGGCGTCCTGGACCAGCAGGCCGCCGCGCAGCCGCCTCAGGTCCAGGTAGCCGCCGCGCGCCGGCTCGGGCACCCGCAGAAGCCGCAGGTTCTTCTTGCGCACCAGCCTCTCCAGGGCCTCGGGGGCAAACTCCGGCGCCAGCACCACCTCGAGGAAGATCGGCGCCAGCTTCTCGGCGGTGGCCGCGTCCACGGGGCGGTTGAGGGCGACGATGCCCCCGAAGATGCTCACCGGGTCGGCGTCGTGAGCCTTCTGGAAAGCTTCGGCAAGCGTGGGCGCGGTGGCCGCGCCGCAGGGGTTCTGATGCTTGACGGCCACCGCCGCCGGCTCCTCGAAGGCGCTCACCAGGTTCCAGGCGGCCTCGGCGTCGCCGTAGTTGTTGAAGCTCATCGCCTTGCCCGAAAGCGGCTCGGCTTCGAGCAGCGGCCCCGTCTCGCCCCGCACCCGGTAGAGCGCCGCCTCCTGGTGGGGGTTCTCGCCGTAGCGCAGGTCCCCGACCTTGTCGAGGACGAGCAGCTTGCGTTCGGGAAAGCGCCCTTCCAGCCGATCCGAGAACCACGCGGCGATCGCGGCGTCGTAGGCGGCGGTATAGGCGAAGGCGCGCGCCGCCAGGCGCTCGCGCAGCCGCGCGGCGGCCTCGGCGTCGTCTGCGGCGAGGGCCGCGAGCACCGCGGGGTAGTCCTCGGGTCGCGTCACGGACCAGACCCGGGGATGGTTCTTGGCCGCGGCGCGGAGCAGCGTGGGGCCTCCGATGTCGATCTGCTCGAGCGCCTCCGACGCCCCCACCCCTGCGGCCACGGTGCGCTCGAAGGGGTAGAGGTTGACGGCGACCAGGTCGAAGGGCGCGACGCCAAGCTCCCGGAGCTCTTCGAGCTGGTCGCCTCGGGCCAGCACCCCGGCGTGCACGTGGGGGTGCAGGGTCTTCACCCGCCCGGCCAGCACCTCGGGGAAGCCGGTCACCCGCTCGACCGGCGTGACCGCGAGCCCGGCGTCCCTTAGCGCGCGGGCCGTCCCTCCGGTGGAGACCAGCTCGAAGCCCAGCTCCACAAGCCCCTGCGCAAACTCCAGCAAACCCGTCTTGTCCGATACCGAAAGCAAGGCGCGCATGGGGGCATTCTACCGCCGTCCGGTGCTTTGCATACCTATTCAGAAAGGGCCGCGGCGTGGAGCCCGGCCAAAGAGGAGCAGCCCCAGGGCGAGCAGGAAGACCGGGGCCTCGCCCAGGCGCACGTAGGGGGTGCGCCCGTCCAGCAGGGCGTAGGCGCCCACGAGCACGCCCGGCCGACCGCGCTCGAGGCGCGCGGTCACGCGGCCATAGGGGTCCACCACCGCGGTGATGCCGTCGTTGCCCGCGCGCAGGAGCCAGCGGCCCGTCTCCACCGCCCGCAGGCGGCCCATGGCGAAGTGCTGCGCCGCGCCGAAGCTGGGACCGAACCAGGCGTCGTTGCTGACGTTCACCAGCACCCGAGCGCCCTCGCGCACCAGCCTGCGGGCCATGCCGGGAAAGACCGACTCGTAGCAGACGTAGGCGCCGTAGGGCCCCAAGGGCTCGATGCGGGTGCCCGCGACGGTGTCCGCAAGGGGCCCCAGCCCGAAGGCGTCGAAGAAGTAGCCGTAGATCCAGCCCAGAACCGGCCGCCAGGGAAAGAACTCGCCGAAGGGCACCAGGCGGTGCTTGTCGTAGACCGCCCGCACCCCGCCGTCCTGCCACCATACGACTCGGTTGCGGTAGCCCCCCTCGTAGGCGGCGACGCCCGCGACGAGCGCGCGCGAGCCCAGCCAGGCCTCGAGCCCGTCCGGCAGCCGCGGCACCGCGGTCTCGGGCCAAATCACCGCCCCCGCCTCGGGGTTCGCCGCCAAGCCCGCACGGGTCAGCTCCAAGTAGCGGCGTTCGGCATTCACACCCCGCACCTTGGCCAGCGGGTCGATTGCGCCCTGCACGAGCAGGGCTCGTTCCCCGCCCGCCGCCTGCGGCAACGGCCACAGCCACAACAGCGCCCAGGGCAGAAGCGCCAGGTAACGCCCCCGCGTCAGTGCGTAGGCCGTGAGCAGGACGACCAGGGTCAGCAGGTGTACACCCCCCAGCGCCGCGAGCATGCGTCCGGGGGCGTCGGTGAGGGCGTAGCCGAGGTCACCCCAGGGGAAGGCCAGCACCCCCAGGTTGGCGCGCAGGTAGTCGAGGAGCAGCCAACCCCCCACCAGCGCGAGGCCGCGCCCCCCCAGGAGGTAGACGAGCAGGGCCCAGAACCCCGCCTCGGCCGCGATCATGGGCACGAAGGGAAGGGCCCCGAGGCTGCCGAACATCGTGGTGAAGCTCTGGGGCAACCAGACGAGGTGCACGCCCCAGAACCCGAGGCCCGCCAAAAAGGCCGCGCGCGTCCGGCGTGGCCCGGTCCAGATCCGCAGCAGCAGGGCGAGCGGCAGCGGCGCGAGCCAGCCCCAGGTGAACGGGGGCAGCGAGAGCGCCAGCGCCGCGCCCAGGAGAAAGGCCGCCATGGAACCAAGCTACCGCCCGTGGGTGAGAATTGCCCGACGCCCGGATCCGCATCCCGTAAACTAGAGCCATGCGCCTCGGCCTGTTTTCGGACGTCCACGCCAACCTGCCGGCGCTCGAGGCGACGCTCGGGGTGCTGGACGGCGAAGGGGTGGACTTCCTCCTCTGCCTGGGCGACGTGGTGGGCTACGGGCCGCACCCGCGCGAGGTGGTCCAGCTCCTGCGCCGGCGCAACATCGTTTGCACGCTCGGCTCCTCCGACGCCAACCTGGCCTTTCCCTTCGCCAAGACGGAGCGCGAGGGGGTGGCCGACGAGATCCTCAACTGGACCCGCGAACAGCTGACCAACGAGGAGCTGCACTGGCTGCGCTACCTGCCCGTCACCTACCGCCTTCACACCCCCTTCGGACGGTTGCGCGGCTTTCACGGCCTTCCCTACCAGCCGGAAAAGCGTTTCCCGCTCTCCAAACCCACCGCCGAGCTGCTCCCCGTCTTCGAGCGGCTGGCGAGCCGCATCGTCGTCACCGGCGGCAGCCACGTGCCCTTCCACCGGCAGGTGGGCGACTACTGGCTGATCGATCCCGGCTCGGTGGGCATGACGCTGGGCGGCGAGCCGGGTGCCGATGCCATGATCCTCACGCTCGCGGAGGACGCCGTCGAGGTGGAAACGCTCAAGATCGACTACGACATCGGCCAGACCGTCTTCGACGTGCAGGCCTGGGGGCTTCCGGACGTGGTGGCCCAGGCGATTCGCAACGGCGGCCTAGCCGAAGAGCTCTAGCGCTTGGGCCACGTAGCCGCGCGCAGCCTCGCCCAACGAACCAAGCGCGCGGGCGGCGAGGTCGGACCTGCCGGTGCGCGCGGCGGCGGCGGCCGCAGTGGCCCGGACCCGCTCGCTGGGGTCGGCCAGCGCCGCGGACAGGAGGCCCGCGAGTGCCTCCGGGTCGCGGTTGGCGAGAACGATCAGCGCGTTGCGTGCCAGCGACGCCCGACCGCTGCGAACGAAGGCGCTGCCGGCGTAGCGCCGCGCGAACGCCCGGCTGGAAAGCGAAAAGAAGCTGCTCAGATCGGGCCAGGCCAGCTCCGGATCGGGAAGGGGATCCGCGGCGCGCGGCCTGCGGTTCCAGGGGCAGACCGTCTGGCAATCGTCGCAGCCGAAGAGCCAGTCGCCGATGCCGGCCCAGCGTTCCAGGGGAACGAGGCCGCGGTGCTCGATCGTCCAGTAGCTGATGCAGCGGCGAGCGTCCACGACCCCGTCGGCGACGATCGCCCCGGTGGGGCAGTTCGCCACGCAAGCGCTGCAGCGGCCGCAGCGGTTCGGATGGGGGGCGGCCGGGTCTGCGGCCCACGAGGTCAGCAGCACCGCGAGGTGACGGTAGCTGCCGCCGCTCTGGGTGAGCCACAGGCCGTTGCGGCCGATCCAGCCTCCGCCCGAGGCCGCGGCGTAGGCGCGCTCGAGCACCGGGCCGTAATCCACGTAGCCGCGGCAACGCCCTCCGAGGCGGACGCAGAGGTCTTCGAGCGCGCGCAGGTGGGGCTCGATCCGCAGGTGGTAGTCGCGCACCCAGGCGTAGCGCGCCACCCGCCCCAGCCGCAGCCCTCCCGCCGGCCGGGGCGGCTCGGGGTAGGCGTAGGAAAGGCTGAGCACCAGCGCGCCGCGGAACCAGGGGAAGCGGCGTGCGGGATCGATGCGCGCCCGGGGATCGCGCGCCAGGTAGGCCATGCCAGCATGCCTTCCCGACTGGATCCAGTCCAGGTAGGCGCGGCCCCAGACCTCGGGCAGGCGCGCCGGAGCACGGTGCACGTCGAACCCACGCCGACGGGCGGCGTGGGCGAGTTCCTCGAGCGGGTTCATGGGGTCACTGCACGCGGTCGGGGTAGACCTCCGCGTCGGCGTGCGCCACCAGGTTCTTGACGAAGCGCTCAATGGCCAGGCCTTCGATCTGGGCGCGGATCTGCCCCCGCACCTCCTCGTAGGGGCGCACCCGCGCGGGCCGCCGGTCGTTCATGCGAATCACGTGCCAGCCGAACTGGGTCTGGACCGGACCGGAAACCTGACCGGGCTGCAGCGCGAGGGCGGCCCGCTCGAACTCGGGCACGAAGCGGCCCAAGGCGACGCAGCCCAGGTCGCCTCCGCGCGGAGCGGAGCCCGGATCCTGGGACACTTCCCGAGCCAGCTCGGCGAAGTCGGTGCCGTCCTTGAGCCGGGCGATCACGTCCTCGGCCTCCTCCCGGCTGGGCACCAGGATGTGCGCGGTGCAGATCTGCTCGGGCTCGGCGTAGGCCGCTCGGTCGAGCAGGTAGAGCATGCGGGTGGCGGCCTCCGAGACCCGCAGGCGCTGGCGGATCCAGCCGATCATCGCCTTGTAGGCCATGGCGTCGTAGGTCATGCGCCGGTAGGTGGCCACGTCGGGGATGCCGTACTGCTTGAGCGCGGCGAGGAAGGCGGCCTCTCCGGAAAGACGCTGCTTGGCCTGTTCGACGCGGCGGTCGATCGTGGCCTCGTCGGGCGCGAGGCCCAGCCGCTCGGCCGCCTGGACGACGACGGCGTCCTGCACCATGCGCTGGAGGTACTGCTTCTTGAGCGGCGCCAGCTGGGCCCGGGCCTCGTCGCCGAGCGCCGCGCCGCCGGTGCTCTGGCGCAGGAAGAGGTCGAACTGCAGGTCCAGGTCGGCCTGGGTGATGACGCGGTCGCCCACGCGGGCCACCACGGTCTCGGCGGCCGCCAGCGCCGGCGCGGCGAGTAGGGCGAGGATCAGCAGGATCGGAAAGGATCGTTTGTGCATGCGACCATGCTACCCCATCGGGCGCACGTCGTACTGCGCCCAGGGCTGGGCGGGCAGGCCCGAGCCGATCAGGACCCGCACGATCCGGCTGGCCAGCTCCTCGAGGCCCCGGCCCTCGAGGGCCGAGACCGCGACCCCGTCAAGCTGCTCCTCCAGCCGCATGCGGTCGAAGGGGTCGGCGCGGTCGATCTTGTTGACGACGACGAGCCGCGGCGCCTCGAGCCCCATCTCTGCGAGCCGCTCCTCGACCACGCGGTGATGTTCGAGGGCGCCGTCCGCAGTCGCGTCCACCACGTGGAGCACCAGGTCGGCCTCGTAGAGCTCCTCGAGGGTGGCGCGGAAGGCCGTCACCAGCGCCGGAGGCATGTCGCGGATGAAGCCCACGGTGTCGGTGAAGAGGACCTCGCCGTAGCCGGGCAGGTAGCCGCGGCGGGTGAGCGGGCGCAGCGTGGCGAAGAGCTTGTTCTCGCCCGCGTCGCCCTTGCGGGTCAAGGCCCGGAGCAGCGTCGTCTTGCCGGCGTTGGTGTAACCGACGATGGCCACGACGGGCACGCGGTTGCGCCCCCGCGACTTGCGCGCCTCACGACGCTGCTTGGCGATGCGCTCGATCGCGCGGGTCAGGCGATGGATGCGCTCGCCGATGCGCCGGCGGTCGACCTCGAGCTTGGTCTCGCCCGGCCCCCGGGTGCCAATGCCGCCGCCCAGGCGGCTGAGCTGCTTGCCCTTGCCGACGAGCCGCGGCAGCAGGTAGCGCAGCTGGGCTAGCTCCACCTGGGCCTCGGCCTGGGGGGTTCGGGCGTGCCGCGCGAAGATGTCGAGGATCAGTTGGGTGCGGTCGAGCACCTTGAGCTGGGTCGCCTGCTCGATCGCCCCCGCCTGGGCCGGCGTGAGGTCGACGCCGAAGATCAGGGTGCCCGCGTTTTCGTGGTAGGCCACGCTGGTGAGTTCGTCGAGCTTGCCGCGGCCCACCGCGTAGCGCGGGTCCAGGGTGGGGCGGTAGACCAGCTCCCGGTGCACCACCACGCCCCCCGCGGTGCGCGCCAGCTCGGCCAGCTCGTCGAGGCGCAGTTCCGCCTCGGGACCCTGGCCCTCGTCAATCCCGACGAGGATGACGCGCTCGCCCGAGCCGTCTTCGAGCTCGCGCAGGTCGGCTTGCCGCGCCAACTCCTCTTCGAGCGCGGTCAGCGCTGCGCCGTAGTCCCACTGCAGGTAGGCGTCCCAGGGGCGCGCGGGGTAGATGCGCCAGTCTTCCTCCTCGGCCTCGGGGGGCACCAGGTGGGCCAGGTGGGCCCGGACGGGCCGCCCCTCCTCGACGTCGAGGGCGACGATCGAGTCGTAGCGATGCAGGAAGAGGGTGGAGAGGTCAGGGGCGGAAAGGCCGCCGCCGCCCAGGTGGGTGTGCACGATGCGGTAGCCCGAGAGCCGCGACTCCAGGTAGGCGTGCTCGGGCACGGGCAACGCCGCGGCGTCGCCGACGGCAACCGCGCGCATCTGACCGTTGCGGGCGAGCAGCAGGCTCACGGGCCGCCCGACCTCGGCGGAGAGCTGGGCCAGGGTGCGCGCCAGCTCCGCGGTGTAGAGCCGGTTCGCGGGGACCCGCCGACGGTACAGGTTCCCGAGCTTCTTTTTCAGGGAAGGTTTGAGTCCTTGGACGTTTCCGTAAAGTTTGTTCATGTACGTTTCGCTGCGTCTTTTGCGCGACTTCATTCTACCACGAACTGGACATTCTCCGGCCGCGTGGGTAACGTGGGGCCGTGCGGGGATGGCGCGCGGGGCTCGCCGGGCTGGCGCTCTTGGGGGCGCTGGTGGCGGCCCGCGTACCCGAAGCCGCGGCCGAACCCCGGCAGGCGCTGGTGCTGGGTGCGGCCCAGTACGACGGCGTCCCTTCGCCCGTCTTCCGCGCCCGCCTGGACGCGGCGCTGGAGCTCTACCGAAGCGGCCGGACGGCGCGCATCGTGGTGAGCGGCGGCCGCGCCCCCGGCGACCGCTTCAGCGAGGGGGCGTCGGGCTGCCGCTACCTGGAGGAACGCGGGGTCCCCGCCGCGGCGCTGGCCTGCGAGACCGAAAGCCACAGCACCTGGGAGAACCTGGTGCGGGCCCAGCCGTTGCTCGAGCCGGGCCCCGTCTGGATCGTCACCGACGAGCCCCACCTGCCGCGCGCGCTGCTGCTGGCGCGCCGGCTCGGCCTCGAGGCGCGCGGCCGACCGGTGCAGGGGCAGTTCTCCACGACCTACCGGCTGCGCGAGCGGCTGCTCTACGCCCTTGCGTGGCTGGGGTTCACCCACTGAGGCTTCAGTCGCCGCCGTTGTCCAGGGATTTGAGGTAGCCCTCGAGCAGGGCCCGGAACTGCTCCTTGAAGAGGTCGCGCTCGCGCCGCAGCACGTCCAGGTCGCGCTGAACCCGCTTCACGTGCTCGACCGCCTCGCGTAGGGTCTGCTCCTTGAGGCTCTGCGCCTCCTTGACGATCAGCTCGGCCTCCCGCTGCGCCTGCTGCTTGACGTCGCGGGCGATGCGCTCGGCGGCCACCACGGCGCGCTTGAGCTCCTCCTCGTTCTGGCGGTGCTGCTGGAGGCTCTCCTCCAGCTCGGCCACCTGCTGCTCGAGGCGCTGCTTTTCCTCCACGAGCTCGGCGACGAAGTCGGCCAGCTGCGCCAGGTAGGCGCGCACTTCCTCGACCGCGTAACCGCGCAGGCCGCGCTTGAACTCCTGGTATCGGATGTCGAGCGAGTTGAACTCCATCGCTGACCAGTCTACCCTTCGAAGAGCGCCCGGCCCACCCGCACCAGGGTGGCGCCTTCCTCGACGGCCACCTCAAAGTCGCCGGACATCCCCATCGACAGCTCGGGCAGGCCCAGGTGGCGCGCCATCCCGGCCAGCTCGCGGAAGACCCAGCGCACCTCCTCGGGGTTTTCGGCGAGGGGGGCCATCGTCATCAGCCCCTGCAGCTCCAGGGGTTCCAGCTGCCGCACCGCCTGCACCGTTGCGTCCACCTCGTCCGGATCGAGGCCGTGCTTCTGCGGCTCCCGGGCCACGTTCACCTCGAGCAGGATGCGCGGCCGGTAGCCCTCGCGTTCCGCGCGTGCGGCCAGCGCCTCGGCGAGCCGCAGCGAGTCGACGGAGTGCACCAGCCGGAAGGGACGCAGGTAGCGCACCTTGTTGCGCTGCAGGGGTCCGATGAAGTGCCACTCGCGCTCGGGCCAGGCGGCGATCTTGGCGCGGGCCTCCTGAATGCGGTTCTCGCCCAGGGGAAAGTCGCCGTAGCGCAGCACCTTGCGCTCAATCTCCTCGAGGCCGTGGCCCTTGGTGACGGCGACGAGGCGCACCTCCGCGGGGTCGCGTCCGGCGCGCCGGGCCGCGGCTGCGATGCGCTCGAGCACCTCGGGCAGCGGCATCTTCAGGGCAGTTCGGCGACGATGCCGGTCACGAGCCGGCGGAAGACCGGGCTGCGCTCCTGGGCCACCCGAATCACCTCCTGCTCGTCGGCGTGGTGGGCGCTGTCGGCGAGCGCCATGTCGGTAATCGTCGACATCCCCAGCACCCGCGCCCCCAGGTGGCGCAGAGCGATCACCTCGGGCACCGTGGACATCCCGATGGCGTCGGCGTACATGCCGTAGCGGTAGACGCGCAGCTCGCTGCGGCTGGCGTAGCTGGGGCCGCTGATGGCCAGGTAGACGCCTTCGCGCAGGCGCACGTCCTGGGCCCGGGCCACCCGCCGCGCCACCTCCAGGTACTCGGGGTCGTAGGCGTCGAAGGTCACGGGGAACCGGGGGCCGAGCCGGGTGTCGTTGGGGCCGCGCAGCGGGTTCGCCCCCATGGCGTTGATGAAGTCGAGGTGGAGCATGAAGTCGCCCGCCTGGAAGTTCGGGTTGAGCCCCCCGGCCGCCGAGGTGACGACAAAGCGCCGCGCCCCCAGGAAGAAGCCCACCCGCACCGGAAAGACCACCTGCTCCATGGGGTAGCCCTCGTAAAAGTGCACCCGGCCCTTGTAGGCCACCACGGGCCGCCCCGCGAGCCGGCCCAGGATCAGCTTGCCCTCATGGCCCGGCGCGGTCGATACCGGGAAGCCCGGAACCTCGCCGTAGGGGATCTCGGCCACGGTGTCGATCTCGTCCGCGAGCGGGCCCAGGCCCGACCCCAGAACGAGGCCCAGTTCCGGTGAAAAATCGGTGCGTGCACGCACCGCCTCCACCGCGTTCATGATCGCCTCGTAGCTCACGATATTACGTTACCACACGGGTCTCACGCCCACTTCACCCGCCCCGGTAGCATCAGGGTATGCGACGTTACCTGGTCCTCGTCCTCCTGCTCACAGGCTTCGCCCTGGCCGCCCCCCTCGCCGAGATCCGCATCGAGGGGGCGGACCCGGTGCTCACCGCGCTGGCGCGCGTAGCCCTGCCCGTGGAACCCGGGCAGGACACGGCCTCGATCGACCTCGAGGCGGTGCGCGCCGCGCTCATGGACAGCGGCTACTTTCGCAAGGTCGAGGTCGCCCTCGAGGGCGACGTGCTGCGCGTCCGGCTCGAGCCCAACCCCCCGATCGCCGGGGTGGAGGTGAAGGCCGAGGCCTTTGCCCCCGAGGAACTCGCGCAGCTCCTCGGGGACGAACTCGCACTCGGTCCCGGCGCCACCTACAACCCGGTGCGGGCGCGCGAAGGGGCGGACCGGCTCGCCTCGTTCTACCGCGAGCGCGGCTTCCCCTTCGCCCCCCAGGTGGCGCTCGAGACCCGCGAGGGCGAGGACGGCGTGCAGCTGGTCTATACGGTCAAAGAGACGCCGCCCGTCAAGAAACTGGTGCTCGAAGGGGCGACCGTCTTTCCCGAGTCCGAGCTGCGCGCGGCCTTCAAGCCGCTGCTCGACCACGGAAGCTTTGCCTGGGACCTGTACCGGGCGGCCGTGGACCAGGTGAACCGCAGCTACTTCGATGCCGGCTACCGCTTCTCGGGCATCGACACCCGGCGTTCGCGGCTGGAAGAGGACGTGCTCACCGTCTTCGTGCGCGAACTCAAAGTCGTGGAGGTCGACGCCTCGGCGCTGGGCGGGGTCCAGCCCGAGGTGCCGCTCGGCCAGGTGCTCAACTACGACCGGCTGCTCGACGAGATCGCCCGGCTGTCGCGGCAGCTCGAGCGTGAGGTCCAGCTGCAGCTCGAGCCCGTCGGCAACGACGGGGTGCGGGTCGTCCTCACCCCGGGGGCGGTTCGCTACGGCAAGATCCGCGAGGTCCGCATCGAGGGCGCGACCGCGCTGGACCCGGAAACCCTGAGTTCGCTGCTGCGGCTGGAGCCGGGCGACCTCTTCTCGCCCGAGCTGGCCCAGGAGGACTTCCTGAGGATTCAGAAGGCCTACCGGGAGGCGGGGTACGAGATCCGCCCCCAACCCGACTTCACCTTCAAAGACGGCGTCTACCTGCAGAAGGTGCACGAGCTGCGCATCGAAGGCTACCGCCTCGAGTGGCAGGGGGCGCACAACACCCAGGACTTCGTCGTCCTGCGCGAACTCCCCCGCCCCGGCGAGCTCTTCTCGGTTCCCGCGATCCGCAAGGGAATCAGCAACCTGCTGCGCTCGGGGCTGCTCGCCGAACCCCCTGCGGTCTCGACGGCCCCCGGGACGGCGCCCGACCGCGTGGTGCTGGTGCTCGGCCTCAAGGAGGCCAAGTCCACCGTCCTGGCGCCCGCGGTGGCCTGGTCCAGCATCGAAGGCTGGAGCGGCCAGGCCACGCTCGAGAGCAAGAACCTCTGGGGCCGCGCCCATCAGGCCAGCCTCAACCTGACCTTCGGCGAGAACGACGCGGGCGACAACCTGACCCTGCGCGCCAGCTACAACATCCCCTGGCTCTGGCTTGACGCGCTCGACTTCCAGCAAGTGCCCACCAGCCTCAGCCTCAGCGTCTACACCTACCCCCAAGGCAACCTGCCCCTCGAAGACGCAAACGGAAACGACACCGGCTGGGAATACACCGAGCGCCGCAGCGGCGGCAAGTTCTCCATCGGTCGCCCCTGGTCGGGTGAGCTCGAGAACCTGAAGGTCTTCGCCAACCTGGACGCGGAGTGGGTCTACCCCAAGCTGGAGATCTACGACCCCAACAAGCCCAGCACCCCCGACGAGGCCACCGCCCGCAGCCTGCTCCCCATCCCCTACCAGAGCTACTCGATCGGGGCCTCGGCCACCTACAGCACGGTCGAAAACCCCCAGTTCCCCAGCCAGGGCTTCACCCTCACCGGATCGATCGCCTACGGCCTCAACCTGCCCTACGGCGGCGCGCTCAGCCAGTTCGTGCCCGGCTGGGTCAACTTCAAGACCTACACGATCGTCGAAGGCGACCCGCGCCAGGTCTTTGCCCTGCGGGCCTCGGCGGGCGCGGTCCTGGGGGATCCGCCGGCGAGCCGCGTCTTCTTCCTCGGCGGCAACCAGACCGAGATCGCCACCCTGCGCGGCTACAACCCCATGGAGCTCTCCGGCCGCTACCTGCTGGGCAGCTCGCTCGAGTACCGCTACGACTTCAACCTGCAGACCACGATCAGCCAGACCGTGATCGGCATCCTCTTCGTGGACGTCGGCTCGGTCTGGAACCCCGGCGAGGCGCTCGACCTCAAGACCGGTTTCGGGGCCGGGGTGCAGCTGAACCTGGGCTACGGCTCGGTGCTGCTTCCGGCGCTGCGCTTCGACTACGGCTTCAGCGCCGCCCACCCCAGCGGGGTCTTCCACTTCCGCATCGGCCCCGTCTTCTAGCCAACCCCGCAGCGTACCCCCTTGACTGGGGGTACGCTTTAGGGCAAGACCAATTTAAACTGTTCACATGGCCTACGAGGAAGGCCCCGAAGCCTTCGCGGAACGGTTTGCGGAGTACGCGGTCGCGGTGGAGCTCTTGCCCCAGCCTTTCGGCTACCCGCTGCTGGAGGCGGTGACCCCCGTGGGCGTGCTCTACCCCTTCGACCGCGGGGCACCGCCGTCGCCGAGTGGACCCGTAGAGCTCGTGCTCCACGCCGTGGTGGCCTCGTTCCGCTACCGCAAGCAGCCCCCGGGCGTCCGGGCCCTCGCGGGCGGCCGCCACCGGCTTTGCGGACGCGTCCGGCGCGAGATCGCTCCGGGCTTCTACCTCCTCGACTGCGGCCTGCCGCTGGTGCTGGCCTCGGACGAACCCCTGGAGACGGGGATGGAGATCGAGGTCACCGCCGAGCCACCCCTGATGGCCTTCCGCAGCGAAGGGGGGCGCATCTAGGTGCGCTGCTCCCGCTGCGGCGCGCGCAACCCCGAAGGCTTCCGCTTCTGCGGGCACTGCGGCCACCCGCTCAGTCCGGCCCCGCTGCCCCAGCGGCGTTGGGCGACGGCCTTGTTCTTCGACCTCACCAACTTCAGCCGCTACACCAGCGCCCACGACCTCGAGGAAACCCACCGCACCGTCCACCGCCTGCTCGAACGCGCCCGCGACTGCGTGACCGCACAGGGGGGCTACGTCGACAAGTTCTTCGGCGACGGCATGCTCGCGGTCTTCGGGCTGCAGAAGAGCCGGGAAAACGAACCCATGCGGGCGCTGCAGGCCGCCGCCTGCATGGTGGAGGCCACCCAGGAGGACTCGCCGGAGCTCATGCGCGGCCGCGTGGGGCTGGCCACCGGGCTGGTGCTGCTCGGTCCCCTGGGCAGCGAGCAGGGGCAGCACCAAACCGTGATCGGCAACCCCGTCAACCTGGCCCAGCGCTTGGCGGCGTCGGCCCCCGGCGGCGTCGTCTGGCTCGATCAGGTCACCGCACAGCTGGTCCCCGAGGCCAACCTCGAACGCCTCAAACCGCGTCTCTTCAAGGGCTTCCGCGAACCGCAACCGGTCTGGGTCTTCCACGGTTGGGGTACACGCAACCACCCCCTCTTCGGCCGTGAGCGCGAGCTCGAACAGGTGACCGCCTGGATCCTAGAAGCCGAGCGGGGCGGCGGCCGGGTCGCGGTCATCTCGGGGCCGATCGGCGCCGGAAAGACCTTTCTCGTCGAAGAGGCCCTGCGCCGCAGGTCGGGTCGGCTGCGCACCCTCCACGTGCCCGACCTCGAGTTGGGCGTCCCGCTGCGCGACACCCTTCAGCAGGTGCTCACGCGCGGGCTGGGGCTGCCCCCCGAGGCGATCCTGGAACGCCTCCCTCTCGCGGACCTCGACCGGCGGGTCCTCGCCTACGCGCTGGGTCTGGAGCCGGAACGGCCCGCGCCGCCGGAAGACCTGGAAAGCACGCTGGTCCGCAGCTTCCGCCGCATCCTGCAGCACCTCGCCGACGAACGCCCGACCGTCGTGGTGGTGCGCAGCGGGCCGCGCGACCACGCGCTGCTCGAGCGCATGCTGGAAGGGCTGCGCCGCGAGCCGCTGCGCGGCTTGACCGTGCTGGTGCTGCGGCGCTCGCCGGCCTCCGGCGCAGACCTGGTGCTCGGGCCCCTCAAACCCAAAGACGCCGACGCCTACCTGCACCACCTCAACCCCGAACTCTCGCCCGAAGAGCGCGCAGCCATCTACCGCGAAAGCGGCGGCCTGCCCCTGGCGCTGCGTTTCCTGGCGCTTTCGGGCGATCCCGGCACCTCGGTGATGGCGGCCTACCAGTCGCGCCTGGACACGCTGCGGCCGCTCCACCGCAAGGCCCTGCTCTACGCCGCGCTGGGCCAGCCCAGCAGCTGGTCGGGCCTGATCCAAGAGCTCCTCGGAGCGGGCGCGCGCGACGCCGTGGCCGACCTGGTGGCCGACGGGTACCTGCTGGCGGAGCCGGCGGCGCGCGAAGACGAGACGATTCTGCGGGTGGCCGATCCGCTCCTGCAGCGCGCGGCCCGCCTCTTCCTCTCGCGCGAGGAGCGCCGGCGTCTGCACGAGGCGTACTGGCGCTGGCTCGAGCGGCGGGCCGGAGGCCGGCTGGCCGCACTCGCCGCCGAGCACGCCCTGCTCGCGGGGCGGGAAAACGAAGCCGCCCGCGCCTACCTACGGGCCGGGGACGTGCAGAAGCGCGAGGGCATCTTCCGCGGGGCCGAGCAACATTACCTAACGGCGCTGCCGCTCTTGCCCGAGGCGGAGCGATCCGAGGCGCGGCTGCGCCTCGCGGCGCTGCACCTCGAAGGCGGCTCGCCGGAAACGGCCCTGCGCTGGCTCGAGCCGGAAACCTCGGAGGAGGCCGTGCGCCTGACGGGCCTGGCCCAAGCGCGCCTGGGCCGGGTGCAGGAGGCCCGCGTCAACCTGAGCCGCTACCTCAAACTGCGCCGCGGCGACCCGGAGGTGACGCTGGCGCTGCTGGCGCTGGAGCCGGCCGCGGACCGGCTGCGGCAGTTGCGCGCCATGAGCATGGACGGCACGGTCGAGCAGCAGGCCGCCTACGAACGCCTGCTCGCCGAAACGTTGGCGCAGCTGGGTCGATTGGAGGAGGCCGCCGCGGCGATGCGCACGGCCTACCGCCTCTACCTGCAAAGCCACAAGGAAAGCCGCGCAGCGGAGGCCGCGCTCGCGATCAGCGGCTTCGAGTGGATGGCGGAGCGGCTCAACGTCGCCGCGGAGTGGGCGGACCGCGCGGTCGAACATGCACGCAAAGCGCACCCCGGCCTGGCCACCACCGCATGGAGCGTGCGCGCGGGCCTGTGGCTCGACCAGGGCCGCGCCGGGGCCGCGCGAGCGGCGCTCGATCAGGCGGAACAGCACCTGGACCACGCCCGCACCCCCGACGAACGCGCCCGCATCCACGCCATCCGCATGCGCTTCCTCATCGAGACCGGCCGTCTGGCCGAGGCCGTCGCCCTGGGGGAGGAGGTCTACCGCTCCGAACCCCATCCCTGGCTGGCCGCCAACCTGGCGCTGGCCTACGCCCTGCGCGGAGGGCGGCGCGGTGAACGGCGCTTCCGCGAA
>Ga0256839_1000650_pt1 | contig 44557 bp, 41 predicted proteins | sample 354166metaG_FD_185968 | JGI IMG/M metagenome (GOLD analysis project Ga0256839, IMG submission 185968) | Hydrothermal vent microbial communities from Mid Atlantic Ridge, Atlantic Ocean - 354-166 | ecosystem: Environmental > Aquatic > Marine > Hydrothermal vents | place: Atlantic Ocean: Mid...
CTACCCCCTTGCTGCGCAGAGAGTCCCACACAATCCGGTTGGACGGGAACTCTTCATCGCTGCTGACGATATTGTCGCCCCGGTTCCACTCCAGTCCCCAGGCGATTACGGACAGCCCTTCGGAGGTATTTTTGAGCAGAGCGATATCATCAGCAGCAGGGGCGTTGATGAGAGTGGATAGCTGTGCACGCAGCCGCGCTTCTCTCTCTGCCCAACGAGGGTAGTTACGAGCTCCTTCGGCACCATTTTCCCGGGCGAAGGACTCCACCGCCCGGCAGGTGCGCTGTGGCCAGGGAGCTACGGCAGCATGATTCAGATAAACAAGATCCGGCTGCAAGGCAAACTCTTCGGCAAGTAACTGTTGTCGGTTCATTCCGGTACTCTATCACGTCAGCCGCCAACCCGGTTTGCCATTGTCATGCTGGCATCCTTGATTATATGGATCCCGCCACGCACGACAATCACCGCAATCATCAGACCGATAACCAGATCTGGCCAGGACGAGTTCAGATAGCTTACCAGCACACCACCGGCAATGACCCCGGCGTTGGCGATGACATCGTTTCTGGAGAAGATCCAGCTGGCCCGCATATGCACCTCTCCATGGCGGTGTTTGTGGATCAGCAGCAGGCATGCGCTGTTGGCCGCCAGCGCGATCAGCCCGACCACAATCATGAATGACGGCTCCGGCTCGCTGCCCGTGATGGTACGGCGCAGAATGTCGAACAGTACACCGGCCCCAAGCAGTATCTGCAGTATGCCGCTCACGCGGGCAGCGCTTGCCTTCAGCCGCAGGCTCCTGCCCACAGCGTACAGGGCGATGGCATAGACCGAGGCGTCGGCCAGCATGTCCAGCGAGTCGGCGATCAGGGCGGTGGAGTCAGCGACTATTCCGGCGCCGAGCTCGGCCAGAAACATCACGCCGTTGATGGCGAAAAGTGCGATGAGCGTGCGGCGCTCCTCCCGGTTTCCGATCTCTATTTCACAACCGCAACCGGACATCAACGGCAGACCCTGTTGCAGTGGTTGATCTCGAACTCCAGGGTCGAATGGGCGATGGCGAAGCGCTGTTCGAGCCCTTTTTTCAGGGCGCTCTTTATCTGCTCGGTAGCGGCGAAATCGGCGATCACCACATGGGCCTCCAGGGCGTTTTCATGCTCGTCCAGCTGCCAGATATGAACATGGTGGACATTCCTTACCCCCTCGACCTGCTCCATGGTGGCGATCACCTCATCCACGGAGATCCCTTCCGGCGTTCCCTGCATCAATATGTGGATGGTCTGCGGCAGCATGGTGGCTGCCTGGTAGAGCACGTAGCCGGCGATCAGCAGGGTCAGGAGGGTGTCGCTCCAGTACCACTCATAGAGCAGGATCAGGCTGCCCGCGACAATGACCCCGACCGAGGCCAGCGCATCAGAGACATTGTGCAGGAAGGCGGCGCGGATGTTCATGCTGTGCCTGGACATGGTGTAGGTCAGGATCGCGGTGGCGACGTCGATCACCAGTGCAATCGCGGCCACGATGACTACCGTCCACCCCTCGATGATCTGCGGCTCATACATGCGCCACAGCGCCTCGTAGATCAGATAGAGTCCGACAATCACCAGCGTGACCAGATTGATCAGCGCCGCGATCACCTCGGCCCGCTTGTAACCGAAGGTCTTGAAGTGGTCCGGCGGCTGTCTGCCGATACGGCGCGCCACCCAGGCGATCAGCAGTGACGCGGCATCGCTGAAGTTGTGCAGGGCATCGGCGATCAGGGCCAGACTGCCGGAGACGATGCCGCCCACCACCTGCGCCAGGGTCAGCAGCATGTTGATGGCGATGGCCCACCCCAGGCGGCGGTCGCCCATCGCCTCTACGTCGTGACTGTGGTCATGTCCCATTCGTGTTTATCCTTTGTGGTCACTTGCCCTGCTGAGGCGCACAAGGCAATAGCATGCACCATGAAGAGCATAAAAGACATGAAGGCATTTCGCCGGATATGCTGTCACAACTTGCCTTTTCAGCTCTTCATGCCCTTCATGGTGCAAATAGCTCCCTACCGCATATCCGCCAGTTTACCTCTGGAGAACCAGGTATAAAGAGATGGCAGCACGAACAGCGTCAGGAATGTCGCGGTCAGCAGTCCACCCACGATTACCGTGGCCAGCGGTTTCTGAATCTCCGCCCCGACGCCGGTGGAGAGCAGCATGGGGATCAGCCCCAGTGCGGAGGTGATGGCGGTCATCAGTACCGGACGCAGCCGGGAGGTTGCGCCGCTGAACACCGCTTCGTTCACCGCCAGGCCGCCGGCGATGCGCTGGTTGATGCTCTCCACCATCACCACGCCGTTGAGTACCGCCACGCCGAACAGGGTGATGAAGCCGATGGAGCTGGGTACCGACAGATACTGGCCGGAGATGTAGAGCGAGAATACGCCGCCGATGACTGCCAGCGGCACGTTGACCAGGATGAGCAGCGCCTGTCCCACCGAGTTGAACGCAAAATAGAGCAGCAGGGCGATCAGCGCCAGTGACAGCGGCACCACCATGGAGAGTCTTTTCTGCGCCCGTTGCTGGCTTTCGAACTGGCCGCCGATATCCACCGAGTAGCCCGGCGGCAGCTCTACCTGGCTGTCGATGGCCTCTCTGATGTCGGCCACCACGCTGCCCATGTCGCGCCCCTGGACGTTGGCCTGGATCACGACCCGCCGCTGGACATCGTCGCGGCGCACCTGCGGCGGACCCGACTCGATGCTGATTCGGGCGACATCCCCCAGCCGCACCCACGGCCCGGTGGGGGATTGCAGGCGCAGGTTGGCGATGGTGTCCGGATCGGCGCGGAACTGCGGGGCGAGGCGCACGTAGATATCGTAACGCTCGTTGCCGTTGATGATCTGTCCCGCCGCGCGGCCGCCCAGGCCATCCCTCACCACCGCCATCACATCGCCCACCGCCAGTCCGTAGCGGGAGAGCTGGCCCCGGTCCGGCCGGACCACCAGCTGCGCCTCTCCGGCGATCTGCTCCATGGCCACATCCCTGGTGCCGGCGATCCCCTGGATAACCTTCTCGATCTCCTGCCCCTTCTCCGCCAGCACCGCCAGGTCGCGGCCAAACAGCTTGATGGCCAGCTGCGCCCGGACGCCTGACAGCAGCTCATCCACCCGGGTGGCGATGGGCTGGGAGAAGTTGAGCAGCAGGCCGGGGTGCTGCTCCAGCTTTTTCTCCATCAACAGCTGCAGCTCCTGCCGGTTGCTGGCGCTGGTCCACTCGCTGACCGGTTTCAGACCGATATAGATCTCGATGTTGTTGACCGGCTCCGGATCGCCGCCGATCTCCGGGCGGCCGATCCGGCTCAGGGCGTAGTTGACCTCGGGGAACTCCAGCAGCATCGCCTCCAGTTTGGGAGCCACCTCCAGGGTGGTCTTCAGGCTGGAGGAGGGGGCCAGGGTGACGCGCAGGTTGATGGTTCCCTCCTCGAGCTCGGGAACAAACTCGGTGCCCAGCCGGGGGAGCAGGGCGAGTGCAGCGATCAGCAGAAGCAGCGCACTGCCGGTTACCACCCTGGGCCTCTGCAGCGCCCAGCCGAGACCGCGCCGGTAGAGGTTGTCCAGCGGCTTCAGGACGAAGCTCTCCTTCTCCCGGATCCCGCTGCGGAACAGGTAGCTGGCCAGTGCGGGCACGATGATGAGCGCCACCAGCACCGCTGCCACAATCGCCAACATGATGCTGATCGCCATGGGTTGAAACAGCTTCGCCTCCACCCCCTCGAAGGTGAACAGCGGCATGAATACCACCAGGATGATGGAGGCGGCGAAGAATATCGGGCGCACCACCTCCTTGCCCGCCTCCTGCAGGCGCAGGGCGATGCCGTGGCGATCGTTTCCGACATCGTACGGATCGGGGTCGTCACCGCGAACCAGCGCGCGCAGATCCTTCTCGTGCGCGGCGTCAGGGTGGGAGAGATGCTTGAACATGTTGTCCACCATCACCACCGAGCCATCCACCAGCATGCCGATGGCGACCGCCAGCCCCCCCAGCGACATCAGGTTGGCGGAGAGCCCGAACCAGGCCATGATCATCAGCGCGATGCCGATGGAGATGGGGATGGAGATCAGCACCAGGAAGGTGGCGCGCAGGTTCATCAGAAACAGCGCCAGTACCACGATGATGAACACGAAGGCCAGCAGCAGAGCGTTGACCACCGTCGTCACCGCCTGGCTGATCAGATCCGCCTGGTCATAGAACGCCTCGAAGCGCACTCCCTCCGGCAGCGCCTGCCGGATCAGGGTGGCGCGTTCGTTGATACCGTCGATGGTGGCCTTGGTGTTGGCGCCCATGCGCTTCAGCACGATACCTGCGACCACCTCGCCCAGCGCCTCCGGCTCGCCCCCGGCATTCCGGCGGGTCATGGTCACCGCCCCCTGGCGGATCTCGCTGCCCAGCTCCACGGTGGCTACCTGCGCCACCGTCACCACCGTCCCATCGATGGTCTTCAGCGGGATCTGGCGCAGCTCCTCCAGCCCCTGCTCGTCATGGCCGAGCCAGCCGACGCCGCGGATCACCAGCTGCTCCTGACCCCGATCCATGTACCAGCCGCCGGCATTGCTGTTGTTGTTCTCCAGCGCATCCACCACATCCTGTTGGCTCAGGCCGTAGGCCAGCAGCCGGGAGGGATCTAGGTTGACCTGGTACTGCCGGACATGGCCGCCGAATGACAGCACATCGGTCACCCCGTCCACCGGCATCAGCAGCAGTTTGACCACCCAGTCATTGAGGCTGCGCAGCGCCATGGCGTCGTACCCGGCATCCTCGTCGGCCACCAGCAGATACTGATAGACCTGCCCCAGACCGGAGGTGTTGGGACCGATCTCGGGCGTGCCGACCCCTTCCGGGATCAGCTCTTTCGCCGACTGCAGCCGCTCGAACACCAGCTGGCGGGCGAAGTAGATATCGGTTCCTTCCTTGAACACCACGGTGATACCGGACAGGCCGGTCTTGGAGATGGAGCGCACCTCCTCCACGTCGGGCAGCGCATACATCACCGCCTCGATTGGGAAGGTGATCAGCTGCTCCACCTCCTCGGGCGCCAGCCCGGGGGCCTCGGTGTTGATGGACACCTGCACATTGGTGACATCGGGAAAGGCATCCAGATTCAGTTTCGGAATAACAAAGAAGGCGGACGCAATCAGCGCCAGCAGGGCAATCACCACCAGCAACCGGTTGGTGACCGACCAGTCGATCAGACGATTCAACATGGTATCTCTCCCGGTCAGTGGTTGTGCGGATCGAAGCCGCCCTTGGCCATCTGGGACTGGACGAAGAACGCCCCCTCGCCCACGATGGTGGTGCCCTCGGCGATGCCCTCGATCAGCATCCGGTCACCCGCCGTGGCCAGCACCTTCACCTCCTGCGGCTCGAAACGGCCGGGAGCGGTCTCCACGAACAGCTGCCAGTCGCCGTCGGGGCTGCGCAGGACGGCAGCCACCGGCACCACGATTCCCTCACGTTTCTCCTTGCCCTCGATCACAACATTGACAAACTGGCCGGGGTGGAGGGAGTCGTCCGGGTTGGCCACCTCCAGATGCAGGGCCAGGGTGCGGGTGGTCTCATCGAGGGTATGGCGGGCCTGGACAACCTTGCCATCCAGCCAGCGATTCCCCACCTGGATGCGGGCGGGTGAACCGAGGGTGACGCGGGCAGCGCTGTCAGGGGTCAGACGGGCCTCTACCCAGAGCACGCTCTCGTCGCTGATCTCCATCAGCAGATGGCCGGGCTCCACCAGCTCTCCCACCACGAAGTCGTCACTGATGACGGTGCCGTCCTGAAACGAGAGCAGCTGGAACTCTCCGGTGGCGCGGGAGGCATCGCCGGTGCGGATCAGCGAGTCGATCTGTTTTTTGGTCATGCCGTAGGCGCTGACCCGGGCATAGGCCTGCTGCCAGGCGATCTGGGCGGCAACATAGCGCTTCTCCGAAACCACCTTGCGGCCCAGCTTCTTCACCCGGCGCAGCTCCACGTTGGCCTCCATCAGATCCCCCTGCGCCTCCGCCATCTCCACGCTGGAGAGGGTGATCAGCGGCTCTCCCTTGCGGACATGATCCCCGAGCCGGACATGGCGCTCCATCACCTGGGCAGGAATGCGCGGGGTTATCCGGGTAGTGCGGTAGGCATCGAGCATCACCTCGCCGGGGGAGGTGATCGCCTCGCCCAGGGAGCTGCGCTTGACCACCATGGTCTCGATACCGGCCATTGCGCGCTGGGCGGCGGTCAGCTCGACATCGCTGGCCTCCTCTCCGTGCCCGTGACCATCGCCATGATCATGCCCTCGCTCTTCGTGGCCATCGTCGCTGTGAGCATGCCCCTCCGCAGCGTGCTTGTGCCCTTCGCTGCCGTGATCGTCATGCCCCTCCTCGATCTCTATGCCGGAGAAGTCATCCATTCCGGCATCCTCCTGGTGGCCATGCTCCTTGCCGGCAAAAGCGGTGGTGGAGGCTGCCATGCCCAGCAATATCAATAGAATCAGTCTGTTTTTCATTTCGTTACTCTCCGGAATTCCTGGTCTGTGCGGGGGACGAATCCAGCCACGGTTCGATCTGGCCGGAGGCTGCCAGCCAGGCAATGGCGGACTGCCATACCTCATTCAGCAGCATGGTTGCGGTTGCCTGGGTATCGATATTCTGTTTGGCCTGAATGAGAAAATCGGTGGCGGTCAGTTCTCCTGCCTGCCACATCTGCTCCAGCAGCTCCATCTGTTCGCGCTGCGCCTGCCGTCCGCCGGCTCTCCAGACCTGCCAGGCGTGGCTGGTGCTGTTGAAACGACCCAGGGCGGCGTTGAGACGGGCCGCGGCCCGGCGTCGGGCATCGCGCCAGGCCTGCTCCGCGGCAGCAGCATCGTGTGCCGCGGCGCGCACCTCCTCCCGGTAGTTGTTGCGGACGAACAGCGGGATGCCGATGCTCAGTCCCAGCAGCTCATCCGACTCCTCGCGCCCGGCGCGGATGCCGATGGTCGGGTCGATTTTTCCCTGTTTCCGGGCCAGTGCGATCCGGCCCTTGGCAGCTTCCATGCGGCTGCGCAGCACCGCCAGCTCCGGCAGGGTGTCGAGCAGCGCGGGATCGGCGCTCTGCGGCACCGGAACCAGATTTTCGGGCAGCTGCGGCCAGCTCTGCGCCGTCAGCCCGGTGACCGCCTGCAGCGCCGCTTCCGCCTCGGCCAGCCGGCTCTCGCTGGCCGCCTGCTCCATCAGCGCTTCGCTGTAGGCGACCTGGGCCAGCGTCACGTCCAGCGCCGCGATGTCACCCGCCGCCTGGCGCTTCTGTACCGTATCGAAGAACGCCTTCATCAACTGACTGCTGCGCTGCGCCAGCGCCCGCATCTCGCGGGCGGTGGAGAGGTCCGCCAGCGCGCCGAGCGTCTCCGCGGCGGTGTGCTGACGGATCTCCCGCAGCTGAGCTTCGGCCGCCTGAACATCCTGATCGGCAATCCGCACCAGCGCCCCGCGCTTGTCGCTCCAGTCGATGGTCTGGCTCAGGCCGAGGCTGGTGGTGTTGACCCCGGTCTGCTCCGCATCCAGCTCCAGCATCGGATTGTGCAGCGGCCGGTCGGCCCCGGCGGCGCGCGCCCGGGCCGCATCGAGCGCCGCTCGCGCGCCCTGCACGGCCGGGCTCTCAGACCATACCCGCTGTATGAATGCCGGCAGCGCCGGGGTGCTGATTGGCAGAGCGGCCACTTCGGCCGCAGATTCTGTTTCTGCCCATATCGGCAGAGTGACGCACAGGCACAGGCCTGCGCAAAGAGCTGTTTTTGAAAACATGGCGTAAATCCTTGCAGATATAACCAACTACACACCACCGGTTATCGGCCGCGGTGGTGCAAGCAATATCGGTAAGGATCAGGCGATGGGAGGTCTCAGGTGGGGAGAGAGGTAACGGAAAGGGATGGCCGCCGCCGGGAAAGCATACACATCCCGGCCTGCCGCCATGACCGGGGTGGTGGTGTCATGGACGATCCCGGTCAGGTGCGCCGCCCCGTGACAGCCGTGGTTGTCATGGTGCTGATCACTGTCCGGGTGCTGACCGGCATCATCTGCCGCCAGGTCGAACGACGCCGCATCATGCCCCGCTATCGCCTCGGGATGGCTGTCCCACGCGAAGGCCATCCCCGAACAGAGGTGAACCAGCAGCAACAAGCAGAGCAATAGTTTTTTCATTGGGGCTAATGTAGGTGAAGCGTGGTTACACTGTCAACATATAAATATAAGGACTTTGTCAAAAGGATACTCTCAATTACCGTTCGTGGCGAGGTTCCGATCCTTTCTTGCCCTAGTGGCATTATGCCTCACCAACCAAAAAATCCTCAGAATTTAACACACTCAGATAATTGAGAACGCCTCTGGCAGAGCAAGTTCCATATGCCGGTCAGATTATCCCGCTTTTCTGGCCGGAGGCATTATCATATTAATCGCACCGTTGTCCTGCAGCAGTTTCGCCGTTTTGAGTGATAGGGCAGTATGAGGGTTTTCATCACGAATCATGAAGGATTCAAACCCGGAAAGTGCATCAGGGTTTTCCAGTAGATGATGGGAGATAATCAGCGACGCAGCACTCCAAACCTGTTTCAGATTGGCACGCCGTCCAATCAGACCTCCTCTTTTGCCATCATAATATTCTGCCCAGTCATCCTGCTCCAGCCGTTCAGCGGCCACTGCTACAGCACGCTTGGCAAGATCACGCCGGCCGGTGCGAATTGCTGCTCCGGTAAATGCCCACAACAGGCAAGGCCAATGGCCGCCATTATGGTATGACCAAGGCCTGTTTTTGGGATCACTTCCGGTTGTATAGGCCCACTCATCCCCCTCAACTGCCGGGTAACATATCTTCACCGGCATCTCGCCGATCATTTGGTCCCAGCGTAACTCATACAGGCTCATGATCTGATCCGCCTGCGAGGATGTTGCCAGGCCAAACAGAACAGACAGAAGGTTCCCAAATGAAAAAAAACGGAAATCGATTCGGCTTGGGCCCAGATTCCCCAACAGATATCCAGCCTGTTTTGGTAACCAGCCATCAATCCAGTCGGGGATGGACTCCGGATATATATTAAGAACATTAGTTACATCATGGCCGAACTCTTCACTTTGATATCGGTGAATTTCATTCAGCCTTTCGGTATCCAGCCAGTAGTAGATCCGCACATAGGAACGCAATGTCTGCAGCCGTTTTTTGCACATGGCGAGGAGACGATCATTTTCCTCTCCAGGCAACAATAACTCCTGCGTGGTAAACAGCATCCCGTAGAACAGCGCCTGTATTTCCAGCGGGTGGCCGTGCACTCCCATGCGCCGATCTATCATGAATGATGCATCGGGAACCAGGAGGGAAGGGGATGTCTCAAAGTTTTCCTTTAAATAGAGCTGCAGATTAAGGCGCAAACCTTCTTGAAATTCCGGGCTGTGAGCCAGTTGCACGTCGCCAGTGGTGATAACATAAGCACGTAGCAATAGCGTCCACCACAATGCGGAATCTACCGGGGCAACACGGCCAATAGCCCTGTCACCAAAGTCCGCAGAGGGCATGTCATCTTCGTCACTGTCATTGGGAACCCGAAAACTTGCCGGCATCAGCCCAGGGGCACGTTCATGACCCAGTATGATTGGCTGCTGTGCTCTTAATTCAAGCACCATGCGCAGAAAATTTTCTACGATTTCCGGTTTCCCCTCCATCAAAAACACCAGCGCAGAAGGAACAAAGTCACGAACAAAACATTCCGCATAGTTAGGGGCTACCAGAGCAGGATCCAAGGCTGCCAGCGTTCCTACCGGGTTACTTCCATGATGCAGGATGGACTGCTCCAGCAGTTCGTGGGCGGAGTCCAGAATGGTTTTCGGTATAGTCATGAGGGTGTTTGATTCTCTTTATGTATGGTGTTGTTATCGTTGAGTGACGTTTAAACTTTAGGGCACCTACAGTTCGGGGTGAGCATTATTTCCCGGCATGGCTGTCGAACTTCTCTATTGCTGCTGAAACAAAATCACATACATGCTGGAACTCCTTGTAGCGCTCTTCGTCAAGACAGGCTGCATTCCGGTGACAGTCACAATAAAACATCCCTATTGGACGATCTTTCAGGAACATTGACCTGGCAAAAAAACTATCGGCATCCAACGCATTCAGTATTTCGGAGGGCAACAGCTTTTTGAATCTGTCTCTGTTTTCATCGTTGATCCAGATGCTGACGGGCCTCTCCATCAGCCGGGTAAACAGATGGGGAGGCTGGAGCTCCATATGGAAATGACTGAATTCTGCGCAATCTTCCGTACTGCAAACAACTCTGGCTCTCAATCCCTTTTGATCGGGAGTGCAGGCTGCGAATACTACGCGATATAAACCTATTCCTCTGTGCATTCCCTGAACCGCCTGTTTCATGATGGCGGGAATCGCCGGTGGTTTGTCATGTTTTTCGCTTAACCAGCGAATCGTTTGTTCGAGCACCAGTGGCTGGGGTTCCATATAAACAGGAGAATGCTCGGCCGGAACGGGTTTTTCAATGGTTGTTTTTTTCCTGGCCGGTATTGAACTCCGGTTCATGGTGTTAATCCGGGGCGGGGGGGTGGTTACCAGGTATGCCGCAGCAGGAGTGGTTCCGAAAAGCTTATAGGTATTGGCAGCCGCCAGGGCGTTTTGATGGATAATATCTACCATATTGTGATAAGGAAGATGGAGAAGTTCTGCTGCTTCTTCAATGTATGAGATGGTTTTCTCGGAGTACCAGTCCTGCTCGGCTGATCGGGAAATTTTGTTTGCCAGCAAAATGGTTTTTATGCGAGGCTTGTCGGAATTGTCCCGATTGAGGGAATCATGCACCAGTAAAGGCAATTTCCAGAGGTTGGCCAGTTCGATGGAGAGTGTGCAATAGGTAAAACCGAGGACATGGTGTTGGGCTGCTTCCCGCGACCGATAACCCGTTCCGTGAGTGAGATCTTCAATTTCTTCAGCCTTGTCCGGCTGGAAGGCCCATACCGCCATTTCCCCCAGCTCATACAGCAGCGCAGCAGCAAAAACCTCCAGAGGAACCATATCGGCCCTCACTCTGGCCCATGCGGCAGCCTGCGTCGCAGTATGGTAAGAGCGGCTGTAGGCGCGCAGCAATCCCTTTCCGGGCTCTTCCTCGGTTGCGGGATCAATGACGTAGAGCTTTCCCGGTATCGATTTCATCCGGTCCAGGCCAAGCATCATCGCGGCATGCTCAATCGTTGTTACAGGCATACCGAAATGTTGATGTTGCACACTGTTGGCGCAAGTAAACACATGGCATGTGACTGCCGGATCACGGCAAACAACATCCGTCAGATATTCGAAAGGGTTGTCTTTTCGGTACAGCGCATCGAGATCGGTTATTGTTCTGTGCAACGCAGGCAGGTTCTTTCCCTTAATCCACCGTTTAATCCAGTTTTTTGGATTTTCACTCATAAATTTGCTCTTTGCTCTTCAGAGAACCAGTTCATCGTTCGATAACCTATTCAACAGAATCAACCTGAAAAAAACCGGTCATACAGGTTATCGGCAAAACAGAGTAATGGTTTAGTTCCGCCGGATTATGGCGGAGATAAAGGAATCTCTTCAGATATGAAAATAATTGTCGGAATTTTGATTGTTTCGGCCAGTGTGGTGGGTGGTTACCTGATGGCTCACGGCAAACTGGCAGTTCTTTGGCAACCGGCCGAATACGTGATCATTTGCGGAGCAGCATTTGGCGCTTTTGTTATTGCCAACCCGGGTAAGGTTATTAAAAACACCATGACGAGCTTCACTGTCTTGATGAAAGGCTCACCTTACAACAAGGCGATGTACATGGAGCTTTTGGCACTCATGTATGAACTGTTCAGCAAGGCACGAAAAGAGGGGGTCATGGCGCTCGAGTCACATATCGATGACCCCGGTAGCAGCGACATATTCAGCAAGTATCCCAAGGTCTCCGCCGACCATCATGCTATGGAGTTTTTGACTGATTATCTGCGTTTGATAGTAGGTGGAAACATGAACGCCTTTGAACTGGAAAATCTGATGGATATCGAGCTGGAGACTCATCATGCGGATGCACTGAAAACTAGTGATGCAATAACTGCCGTTGGTGATGGTCTGCCCGGCTTCGGTATTGTTGCCGCGGTACTCGGGGTAATTATTACCATGGGCTCCATTGGTGGCGATCCGGCCGTACTGGGAGCGCATGTGGGTGCGGCGCTGGTCGGAACCTTTCTGGGAATCCTGCTTGCATATGGTTTCGTCGGGCCAATGGGAACGGCGGCCGGGGTGATTGCAGAAGAAGAATCCAAGTTCCTCGCCTGTATCAAGGTTTGCATCATGGCCACCCTCAACGGATATGCACCACCTATCGCTGTGGAGTTCGGCCGCAAGGCTATCAGTCATGAGCATCGCCCCGGGTTTTCAGAGCTGGAAGAGCATGTAAAAGGATAAATTTGTCGCTGACTGCATAAGGACGGTTAATTTGGAAATCGTGAAAAATGGACAGTAATGCCGTACAACCAATTATTGTCAAGCGCGTCAAAAAAGGCGGACATGGCGGACACCATGGTGGTTCATGGAAGGTGGCCTACGCAGACTTTGTGACCGCCATGATGGCGTTGTTCCTCCTGCTATGGCTGCTGGAGACTACGCCCAAGGAGGATTTGAAGGCAATGGAGGGTTATTTTCAGAGCCCCAGCATGATTCAGGCAGCGGGTGGAGCCAGTAGCGCGGTAATTGATATGGGAGGAGGGATGGATGCGCCCAAAGGGGAGGGCGGCACCATTCTCAAAACAAACCCCAGGGATTCATCATCTGCCACAACTGAAGATACAGATAATCAGAATAAGGGCCGTGAATTTGATGCGTTGATGCAGAAGCTAAAGGAAAACATTCTGAATCACCCGACCCTGCACAGTTTCAGAGATCAGATCTATGTTGATATTACAGAAGAGGGACTTCGTATTCAGATAGTCGATCAGAAAAATCGCCCGATGTTCGACTCGGGAAAAGCCAAGCTTAAACCATACGCAAAAGTAATTCTGCGAGAGATAGGAAAGGTGATTTCCGAAGTTCCCAATATGATCAGCATTTCCGGACATACCGATTCCACACCTTACGCTGGAAAAAAGGATTATAGCAACTGGGAGTTGTCAAGCGATCGGGCCAATACCGCCCGGCGTGAGTTGATCGAAAGCACGATGGAGGAAGAGCGAATCGCCCGTGTTGTAGGACTTGCGGATTCCGTACCTTTCCTTCCGGATGAACCGGATGCGCCGATAAATCGCCGCATCAGTATCGTGGTAACCGACAAAAAAATCGTGGACTCCTTTAATATCAAAGAGCACAAACCCGTTGCGGAGGAGCTTTCCGAACAACTGGAAACAGGGTCGGCCTTTACCCTGTCTGTGCCGAACAAGAAAAAGGACCAGTCCAGAGCGGAAGTTGAAATTGAAGGGAACAATAAGGGGATCACTCTTAACCTGGATGGGAAAGGGGAATTTGACGCAAATGCGCTGGAAGAGCGGCTCAGGAAATTGCTGGACAACCCGGAAGGTCACTAGAGGGTGGGGATCGGGGCATTACCGAAGTCAGGGAAGTTCCGACACCATGCGGTAATAGCTCTCCAGACGGCGCCGGTCTATTTCTTCCCGCTCCACTGCGGCAAGAACAGCGCATTGGGGTTCCGTCCGATGAGTACAGTCCCGGAAACGGCATTGTCCGTCAAACCTCCTGAATTCCACGAAGCCCCTGGCAATTTCGGCAAGCGACATCTTCCCCAACCCGAACTCGCGTACGCCGGGGGAATCAATAACCCCTCCACCTTGCGGCAGGCGATAAAGCCGGGCGGTTGTGGTGGTATGCACTCCCTTGCCGCTCGCTTGCGAAAGTTCCGCTACTCTGGCGTTAATACCTGGCAGCAAGGCATTGATCAGGGATGATTTTCCGACACCGGATTCACCACTGAAAACTGAGTTTTTCCCCCTGATTACTGAAAGCAGATCATCGAGCCCCCTCTGTTTTTTTGTGCTGGCAAAAATCATCTGGTAACCAATTTTCGGGTAACCGGACAGGCGGCGCTTCAAGTCCACCAGCTCCTGTTCCGAAAGCAGATCCATTTTGTTAATCAACAGCAGGGGAGTAATGCCGGTATGTTCTGCAGCAACCAGATAGTGATCAATCAGATCATCATTGATACCGGGCGAAGGCGCTGTTACGACAATAATCCGGTCGATATTGGCGGCAACCGGTTTTATTCGGCCACAGGAATCCGGGCGGGAGAGGAGGGTGCGGCGCTCCAAAAACCGCTCTACCACGCCGTTTCCCCGATGATTTTCCCGCCAGATAACCCGATCCCCGCAAACAACTACGCCCAGGTTACGTCTTGCTACACAACGGTGGATTTTTCCCTCCTTGCTTTCGACATCCAGAAAAGAGCCGTAGTTTGCAACCACAACCCCTTCCTGTTCAGGATGTGGGGAAATCTGAGATGAAGTGCTATTTTTCGTCATGAAAAGGCAGGTTAGTCTCTGTTAAACTGGGTGGCAAGTCAGATTGACACTATTTTCGGGAGATACATATATATGGAACCAAACCGAGACAACCTTATCTGGATTGATTTGGAAATGACAGGGCTGGATACTGTTCAGGATGTCATTATTGAAATAGCTACCGTCATAACCGACAGTCAACTGAACATACTCGCCGAGGGACCGGTACTGGCGATCCACCAGGATGAAAAAATTCTGGCTGGCATGGATGAGTGGAACACCTCCCAGCATACCAAATCCGGCCTGGTGAACCGGGTTCGTAAAAGTAGCATAAACGAGGCTGAAGCAGAGGCACAGACATTAGCCTTTATCGAGCAGTATGTCCCTGCCGGAGCTTCACCCATGTGTGGCAATAGCATCTGTCAGGATCGGCGCTTTCTGGCCCGCTGCATGCCCCGGCTGGAGGCCTGGTTCCACTATCGCAATCTCGATGTCAGCACCCTCAAGGAGCTGGCGCGCCGCTGGGCACCAGAGGTTCACAAATCCTTTTCGAAAAACCCTACCCATCTTGCACTGGCTGATATCCACGACTCTATCCGTGAGCTGAATCATTACCGGGAACACTTCTTGCATCTTTAACTGCAAGATGTCTGAAACCAAGCAATCTGAAAAAATTGACTGCTACAAATGCCAGCATTTTTACATTACCTGGCAAGCATCGTTTCCTTACGGCTGCAGGGCGATAGGCTTTAAGTCCCGCCGCAACCCGGCCCAGGAAGTACTTCAGACATCTCATGTGCAATGCCTGCTTTTTTTGCACAAGTAGCGCCGGAATATCGCCGCTCGGATACATGGGGTGTACGTTTTTCCGGCACATGTAGTTAACGCCCGTTGCGGGTCGTGCCTGCAAGGGGAAACAGCCGTGGAGTTAGTACATTGGGAACAGCAGCAGCTTACAGCAATACAGAAGGGCAAGTCGCTAACATTTCAAATGAACTGGTGCAGACTCATACGCCACTGGTGAAACGTATAGCACACCACTTGATAGGGCGATTACCAACCAGCGTAATGGCAGATGACATGATCCAGGCGGGAATGCTTGGTCTGCTGGATGCTGCCCGGCGCTATGACACCGGCCAGGGCGCCAGTTTCGAGACCTATGCAACACTGCGTATCCGTGGCGCCATGATTGACGAGTTACGCCGCAATGACTGGGCGCCAAAGTCGGTACATCGCAAGGCCCGCAATCTTTCGGCTGCCGTGCAGGTAGTCGAAAACCGTACCGGCCGGGATGCCCGTGATGAGGAGATAATGGCCGAAATGGGAATATCTTCAGAGGAGTATCACAAAATATTAAGGGACAGTTGCAACAGCAAGATTTTCAATTTCGATGATCTTGGAACGGATACTGATCCCCTGAGCATGATTGCGGGAGGCAGCGCCAACCCCCTGGATGAGCTGGAAGATGAACGGTTTCGGCGCAGACTGACAGAAGCCATAGCTTCACTGCCAGAGAGAGAGAGAATGGTGCTATCCATGTATTACGACAAAGAACTCAATCTACGGGAAATCGGACAAATTCTGGGAGTGAGCGAGTCACGGATAAGCCAGATCCTCAGTCGCTCGTATGCCAGACTGCGAGCCAGACTCAATGATTCTTGAGAGAAAAGAATTCTGTCAGTTCCAGGTTATGGGCATTGAACGGAGCATTCAGGTGATATTTAACATAATACACATTATGCGAACCGAGGAATATCAAAGATTTGGCAAATCGTGAATTTTGTCAAGTTTTTTCTGCTCCGTCCGTTAATGAATCTAACTGTAACCGTTGATTGATAAATTTATAAAATAAAAAAGGAAATTCACAATGGCGTCTTTATGTCCTGAAGATCTGATTCGGCAAAATATTGAGTTGGCTTCGATGCCGGAAATTATTGTACGGCTTAATCAGGCCGTGGATGATCCTTACAGTACCGCCAAGGATATCAGCGATATCCTGAGTGAAGATCCGGCCTTGGCCGCACGCCTGCTACGGATTGTAAACAGCCCGTTTTATGGCTTTCCATCCCAAATCGACACCATTTCACTGGCGGTTACCGTTGTTGGCACCCAGCAACTGCGACTGTTGGCATTGGCCAGCTCCACTCTCCGCCAGTTTGCCAACCTGCCAAATCAGTTTGTAACCATGGAAACTTTCTGGCGGCACAGCTTTTCTACCGCAGTTGTTTCCCGTATTATCGCAAAACTGTCCAGGGAACCGGATGAAGAACAGTACTTCATCGCAGGCCTGCTGCATGACCTGGGCAGCCTGATTATCTACAGCACCATACCTACCCTGGCGAAAGAAGCAATAACCCATGCCAAGCGGAAAGAGGTTCCGGTATATCAGGCAGAACGGGCAATTATCGGTTTTGATCATGCTATGGTTGGTTCGGCCCTGTTGCGTCACTGGAATCTGCCTGAGGCACTGGTTGAGGCTGTGGCTTGTCATCATGAGCTGGGCGATATCAAAATCTGTCCCAAGCACAAGGCCGTCACCCATTTGGCAAATATTGTCGCCAACTCCATCAACCCCGGTTTGCTGTTGTACCGCCAGACTCTTGAGCCGGAACCACAGGCGTGGGAGCTGGCTGGCCTGGAATCCGACACCATTGATGAGGCACTGGACGATATAGAAAAAGAGATCAACGAAGCGATTTCTGCCTTTTCACTGAATAGTGTTGCATAATTTCGTTATAACCATATGAATGACATCATGCAGTTATTGGCTGTCAAACCGGTTCTGAAAGGAAGGAACTGACAGACCGCGCCTGTAATTTTTTTCTGCTTATCTCCCCGTTACCTGTTATCCTCCCTGCTTTCACTGCTTGTAGGTTATTTGACACAAGTCAAGGCATTTAACGCACGCGCCCCCCATACTACGCTCAGAAATTAATCGAAAGGTCGGTTCGATAAAGCAATAGCCTGAACAAACTATTGCAAGGCGTGATTTTTCTTCAGATTCCACTAGGTTCAGGAGGATTTATCCAATGAGTAACGATAAAAACAAGCAGTCTCTCCCCTCTCGTAATAACGAAGACTGTACATCAATCGAGGGATTGCAGGAGGATGTAAGTCGTCGAAAATTTCTTGGCATAGCCGCATTTACCGGGCTTGCCGGCGCCGGGCTATCAGTTGGACTGGCTTCCTGTGGAAAAGCCCCGGACAAAACCACTTCCGATACTGCGCCTGCAGCCGGCGCTTCCCCGGCAAAGCAATCGGGCGGTTTGTCATATCACGTCGATCCCGGCCAGCTGGATACCTATTATTCGATGTATAGCGGTGGGCACTCCGGCGATGTTCGCATCATCGGTGAACCTTCAGGCCGTGAACTGATGCGTATTCCTGTCTTCAATATTGACTGCATGAGCGGCTGGGGCATTACCAACGAATCGAAAGCAATTCTGGGAACCGATCCTGATGGCAGTCTGAAATATACCACGGGTGATACCCATCATGTGCATGGGTCATACGAAGATGGAACTTATGACGGAAAATACTTCTGGGTAAACGACAAAATCCATTCACGTCTTGCCCGCATTCGCGGAGATGTAATGGTTTGCGACAAGATTACTGAACTTCCCAATGTCCAGGGGTTCCACGGTATATTTCCAGACAAGCGTGATCCCGTTGATGCCAGTATCAACCATACTACACGCGTTTTCTGTGGCAGCGAATTCCGCATTCCACACCCCAACGACGGCAGCAACATGGATGACACCGACGCCTATTATGGCTTGTTTACCTGTGTCGACGCCGAAACCATGGAGGTACGCTGGCAGGTCAAGGTAGATGGCAATATGGATCTCTGTGCCACCTCCTACGACGGCAAGTTGGCTGCAACCAACCAGTACAATACTGAAAACGGGGTTACCTTCCCCGGTATGATGTCTGCGGAGCGTGACGCCTGCGTATTCTTTAACATCGCCCGGATTGAGGAAGCCATCAAAGCCGGCAACGTTATCAGCAGTCCTGATGGTTCCGATGTACCTGTTGTTGATGGAACCAGGGCGGCAAATACTGATCCCAAAACCGCCGTAACCTGCTATGTACCCATCCCAAAAAGTCCTCACGGCGTCAATGCAAGTCCCGATGGAAAATATTTTGTCTGCTCCGGCAAGCTCTCCCCTACCGCCTCCGTCATCGAGCTTGACAGGGTACTCCAGTGGTTTGACGGTGAGTTGAAAGATCCTCGTGATGCAGTAATTGCAGAGCCGGAAATCGGTCTGGGACCACTACATACCTCTTTCGATGGCCGCGGCAACGCCTACACTACCCTGTTCCTCGACAGCCAGATAGTAAAATGGAACGTGGATGCAGCCATCAAGGCGTATCAGGGCGACAAGGATGCCAAGGTCATTATCGATAAAATAGACGTTCACTATCAGCCAGGTCATCTCAATGCCTCCATGAATGAAACGAAGGAAGCGGACGGTCAGTGGCTGGTTATTGGTAATAAATTTTCCAAGGATCGTTATCTGCCTGTTGGTCCGATGCACCCTGAAAATGAACAGTTGATTGATATTTCCGGCGAAAAAATGCGCTTGGTTCACGAGACACCAGTCTATCCGGAGCCACACGACTTCATTGTCATCAAACGCGATGTCATAAAGACCCGCCAAGTCTACAATATCGATGAGTTTCCCAACGCGATCAAGGATCAGAAGGACTCGAGAATAGAGCGTGACGGAAACAAGGTTACAATCTATCTGACCTCAATGGCACCAGCCTTCAGCATGACCGAGTTCAGGGTAAAACGGGGTGATGAAGTTACCGTTATTCTAACCAATCATGACAAGATCGAAGATTTGGGGCATGGATTTGCCATTCCCAAATACAACATCAACTTCGTAGTGAGTCCCCATGAAACAAAATCGGTGACTTTTGTCGCCGACAAGCCAGGGGTATATTGGTGCTACTGCACCCATTTCTGTCATGCGCTGCATCTTGAAATGCGTAGCCGGTTACTGGTAGAAGCCTGATTGGCATCCCGCTCAACGCTGGCAACAGCCGCCTCTCCTGACGGGGAATAAAACTCCCCGTCAGGAGCATGCCGGTGCGTTGTTACCTTTCATCAACAGTTTTCATTCTGTTTGCAATTTCAGTTTCGGCCACCATACCATTCGCCCTGTTTTAAAGCTATAATTAAAACTCAAGTTTATACCAAGCCGATAAGCTGGTGAATGGTATCAGGTGAACTGCCTCCATGTTTATTCATATATTGCAGATTAAACCCGACCCGTCTGAGGCCAAAAAAATTGCTGGCTCAATTATAAAATTTGTTTTGGGGTTAATATTATTATTTGCCCTGACTGCATCTGCAGCTCATGCAGGCTCATATGAGGCACCTCTTCCGGTAGAGCTTTCTATTGATCCCGATTTATGTGCTTATGCGCCCTGCCGGGATGTCATTGATGCTGACAGCTTTTCTCATCGAAAAGGACGACCCAGTTACGTAGAAGCCTACAAATCTTTCGAAGAGAACAGGGAGCTGGTTGGTTATGTATTTCTGTCTACGGACATCGTTGATATTCCTGCTTACTCCGGAAAACCGGTAGTCACACTGATTGGCATGGATACGAAAGGAATCATCACCGGAGTAAAGATTCTCCGTCATAGCGAACCTATCCTGCTGGTAGGGATCCCGGAGTCGGAACTGACCAAGTTTATCAAACAGTATGTAGGCAAATTTGCTGGCGACAAAATCGAAATCGGCAGCGCTCGCGAAGATGAGGGCTACATTGGAGTGGATGCCATCAGTGGCGCCACCGTGACAGTCATTGCTCAGAACCAGGTAATTCTGCGGTGTGCCATCGAGATCGCCAAACAGGTAGGAATTATCGAACCTGTAGTCAGACCCCAGGCCAGATTCAAAGAACTTTCAGAACTGCGGGACTGGACTACTCTGGTAAAAGAAGGGAGTGTTCAACGCCTGACCGTACGGCACAAGGATGTTGGGGAAAAGGATACTGGCAATCCATATATCGATCTCTATTTTGGCTATCTGAACGCCCCTGTAATAGGAAAAAGTATACTCGGTGAAAGAAATTACCGGCGCCTGATGAAAGATCTCGGACCATCGGATCATGCCATTTTTATCATCGCCAACGGAGATGCATCATTCAAGGGCTCCGGGTTTGTGCGTGGCGGCATTTATGACCGCATTCAGATTGCTCAGGATATGGAGACCGTTACCTTTCGTGATACCGATTATCTCCCCCTCTACCATATAGATTCTCCCGGAGCGCCGGATTATCGAGAGTCCGGGATATTTATTATTCGTAGCGAAACATTTAGTGCAGCCTATCCCTGGAGTCTGGTTTTTCTGGCCAACCGGCAGGACAAACAGAGCAAGGATATCAAGACCTTTATCAATTTTGACCAGGAGTACTGGATCCCCGGAACCTACCTGGAGGGCGGCAGGCCCGACTACAAGCGCCCTGATCCAACCTGGCTGACTGTCTGGAAGTCCAAAAATCCGGAGATCATTCTGTTCGTACTGTTATTGGCAGGAATAACCGCTTTCTACGCCCTGCGCGACAAGTGGGTGCGGCGCGCCAGTTACAGGGACAAACGCTGGATCTCAATACCAAAATATTTTTTCTGGATCAGCAGCCTGGGATTTGTCGGTTACTACACGATGGCGCAACCCAGTATCACCCATGTGATGACCTGGTTCCATTCACTGATATACGGCTGGAAGTGGGAGCTGTTTCTTACTGACCCCATCATTTTCATCTTCTGGTGGTTTATCATCATAACGCTGTTTATCTGGGGGCGCGGTCTGTTCTGCGGCTGGTTGTGCCCTTACGGTGCACTCCACGAATTGACCTTCAAAATTTCCGGAGTCCTCGGCCTGAAAAAATATCAGTTTGCGCTGCCCATGCCGTTGCACAACAAACTGAAGTGGCTAAAATACATCATCTTTCTGGGTTTGCTTGGGGTCTCCTTCTACTCCATCGGCATGGCCGAAAAACTGGCCGAGGTGGAGCCATTCAAGACCACTTTCCTGACCGGGGTCTGGGATCGCTCATGGCCCTTTACAGTTTACTGGCTGGTGCTGTTCGCTTTGGCCATGCTGATGGAACGCCCGTTCTGCAAATATCTGTGCCCACTCGGCGCCGGCCTTGCCATACCCTCCACTTTCCGGCTGTTTGGTCTCAAACGGAAAAAAGAGTGCCGGACATGCCACGCCTGCGCCAATGACTGCGGTTCACTGGCTATCGATGAACAGGGGAAAATCGATCAACGCGAATGCATGCTTTGTCAAAGCTGTATGATTCTGTATTATGATGACCACGCCTGCCCTCCTCTCTCCCGGGAGCGGAAGCAACGCGAAAAGGCTGGCTTGCCACTGACCAAAATTGGTCCGGACGGTTATTTCATTCCAATAAAAGAGGTCAAACCTGAAAACCGCAGTTGATCGGCACATTCTGATATCTGTTTACTGACATGCGAGCCACTGACTCTGAATTACCCATTTACCTGCTGGATGAATCACGCTACGCTACGATGCGAATTGCACATTTGCGATGGTGCATGACTGCGTTGAAACCTCTTGGAGCAGTTATTCCAGGAGGTTTTGTCTTGCCCTGTACCATCGCAAATACACACTTCACACCGTTCAACTGCAGTTTCCAGGTTAAATGAATCTGCAGATTGCCAGAAACATAGCGACAGTTCTGTTTCTGCTTTGCAGTCCATCTCTTTATGCCAAAGAGTGGCAGGTCAAGCCGGGACAGAGCATAGCTTCAGCTGTACAGGCAGCTGGGCCAGGGGATGTTATTGCGGTTGAGCGCGGCTATTACGAAGAACACCTGCTCATTGATAAACCTCTGACCCTGCGTGGACTGAAGCGCCCGACACTAAGCGGCAGCAATCGCGATGATGTCATCCGGGTCAAGGCGGAAGACGTGGTTATTGAAGGGTTCATCATCCGTGACAGCGGCAAGGATCTGACGGCCCAGAATGCGGGGATCTACATCGAACCGGGCGCTCATCGGGCAATAATACAAAACAATGACTTGGCTTATAACCTGTTCGGGATCTGGATCGAAACCGTGGATGGCGTCCAGGTTATCAACAACCTGATTACCGGGAAGCGCGATCTGCGCTCAGCCGATCGAGGTAACGGAATTCAGTTATACAACACCACAAACGCCCGGATTATCGATAACAACATCAGCTTTTGCCGAGATGCCATTTATGTCGATATATCCAACTATGCAGTATTTCGTGGCAACAAGCTGCACCACCTGCGTTACGGCACCCACTATATGAACTCCCACAACAACCTGTGGGAAAACAATGAAAGCTACCTGAATCGCGGCGGTCTGGCTCTGATGATGGTTCGAAACCAGATTGTACGAAACAATATCGCATGGGGTAATACCGATCACGGAATTCTGCTGCGAACCATGCAGGACTCTACGCTGGAAAATAATGTTGTTGCCAGAAACGGCAAGGGGTTTTTCATCTACGACGCTGAATACAACACGATCAAAGACAATCTCGTTATCAACAACCGTATCGGACTCCACCTTTGGGCGGGTTCCATTAACAATAACGTGGAGGGAAACGATTTTATTCACAATCAGAATCAGGTACGTTATGTTGCCGCACGCGATGAGCTGTGGGGCAAGAAACGGGGAAACTACTGGAGCAACTATGTGGGCTGGGACCGTGATGCAAATGGTTACGGAGACGTCCCCTATGTGGCGAATGATGTGGTTGACCGCCTGATATGGCAGTATCCCTACATAAAACTGCTCATGAGCAGTCCGGCGGTACAGACCCTGCATATGATTGCACGGCAGTTTCCATTGTTGCGTTCCCCCAGTATTATCGACTTGAAACCCAATATGCAACCTTATCACTCCGACTGGGGCCGCTGGTTTGAAAAAGATAATTGAAGTCAACCAGGTTACTAAACGGTATGGCGAAATCCTCGCTGTAGACAACATCAATCTGTCCATTAACAAAGGAGAAATTTTCAGCCTGATAGGGCATAACGGTGCTGGAAAAAGCACCCTGTTTAAAATGATGCTTGGCCTGCTTCGACCAGGCAGTGGCGAGATCCGGATTCAGGATAAGGCAGTTAACGGCGAACAGTTTCGCCAGGTAAAGCGCCGCATTGGTTATCTGCCGGAAAACGTAGTGTTTTATGATCACCTGAGTGGCCTTGAGACCCTGCGTTTTTTAGGAGCCCTGAAGGGAGCAGATCCTGGATCCTGCGGGGCTTTGCTGGATAAGGTTGGATTACTGAAAGCAGCACGCCGACCCGTACGTGGCTACTCCAAAGGCATGCGGCAGCGGCTGGGGTTTGCCCAGGCGCTGCTGGGGGAGCCGGAACTCCTGTTTCTGGATGAGCCGACCACCGGTCTTGATCCGGCCGGAATTCGCGAATTTTACCAGTTCCTGAACGAACTGAAAGAGCAAGGTGTAACCATCATCCTCTCTTCACACAACCTGGCCCAGATTCAGGAGCAGGTAGATCGTATTGCGTTGATGAAGCTGGGCAGTATTCTGACTACAGGCTCAGTACAGGAACTGCGGGAACAGCTGGATCTGCCATTGCATTTACAGGTTTCACTACATTCAGTGGCTGAAGATTCTATGCGCCACCTCCTGGCGCAGTTCTCTGATTGCAAAACCCGCATCACCGACAAAACGATATCTATTTATTGTAGCCGCAAGCAAAAAATGCCTTTACTTGCCACCCTGTCTACACTGGATACCGTAGAAGATATTTCCATACAGGAGCCTTCGCTGGAAGATCTGTTTCTTGGCTATGTGGATGATTCGCCCTCCGGTCAACAAGCAACTGCACAGAACTGATATGTCAATTGAACTCAAACAGATTGGAACTATTGCACAAAAGGAGTTCTGGGACCGCATTCGCAACAGATGGGTGCTGGCGGTAACCGCAATTTTTGTTTTCTTTGCCCTGGTTATTGCCTATTTTGGCGCATCCCAGGAAGGAGTAGTCGGTTTCAGCAGCATTGAATTAACCATTGCCAGTCTGGTAAGCCTGGCCATCTATCTGGTACCACTGATCGCCTTGATTCTGGGTTACGATGCCATTGTTGGCGAACGTGAACGCGGTTCGCTGGATCTTCTGCTGGCACTGCCGGTTACCCGGTTTGAACTGCTGATCGGGAAATATATCGGTCTCTCTACCGCACTCACTTTTTCCATTGCAACCGGTTTCGGGCTGGTCGGCCTGTTTCTTTCCTACCAGATCGATCTGGGAGCACTCGGTCAATATGCCGGTTTCATGCTCAGCACTATTCTGATGGGGATGGCCTTTCTGAGTCTCTCTTTCCTGATCTCTGTACTGGCAACCAACAAAACCATTGCCAGTGGAAGCGCCATCGCACTGTGGTTTTTTTATGTCCTCATCTACGACCTGATCCTGCTCGGGGTGCTGGTTGTTACCGAAGGACAACTGGGCGGTGATTTTTTCCCTTTTTTGCTACTGCTCAACCCGGCAGATATCTTTCGTATTCTTAATATTTTCAGTCTGGAACAGGTAAAAACACTTTATGGTCTGGCAACACTGTTTCCCGAATCGCTGGCCAACCTCTGGGTACTGGGTGGCAGTATGTTGTTCTGGATAGTGGCGCCGCTCGGAATGGCCTACTGGAAATTCAGGTAAGGAGATTCAATGATGACTCAACAAAATAACAAGATGGTTTTTGCGTTTCCCGCAGTTCTTTTGCTGTTGATTGCAGTAGCAGGCTGCTCTGGTCAGGATACTCCGGTCAGGGCGCTGGAACCCGACCGAAGCTCAATGTGCGCCCTGGACGGGATGTTGCTGGTTGACTATCCCGGACCCAAAGGACAGATCCTGTATAACGACGGGGAAAGAGAGTTCTATTGCGATACGGTAGAACTGCTTTCTATCTACCTTCGTCCCGAGCAGCAACGGCGTATTCGCGCTATTTTTACCCAGGACATGGGCAAGGCAGACTGGAAAGAGCCCCGCGACCACTGGATCGATGCAACAAAAGCGTTCTATGTGCAGGGTAGCAAACTGCACGGCTCCATGGGACCAACGTTCGCCACCTTTGCCGACAAGGAAGATGCCGAGTCGTTCGTCAAGGAGTATGGTGGAAAGCTGCTGCGCTTTGAGCAGATAACCATCGATATGGTAGATTTGCGAGGTGGTGCAAAACATGATCACTCAATGTAGGCGATGAACTCCAATGGATAATTTTTACGAAAACCTTTCCCCTGAGGATGTACAAATTCTGGACAGCCTTTCGAAACTGCTGATTGAGCTCAGAGAGAGCCGCGCCGCCCTGCTGGATCGCTATGGGGTTGCTGACGATACCGCTCTTTTTGAAAAAATCCGCTCGGGTGATATCGATGAACATCCGGCCTATGAGGTTTACCTTGGGGCAAAGCTGATAGAATCCACTCGCGAAGCGGTACGCAAAGAGTTGCGGGACTACATGTTGGAGAAATAACCAGTGACACTACAAGCAGAGCTTATTGATGAAATCATCAGCCACTATGGAGAACGGCTGACGGATACCCCGCAGCAGAGCTATGATGCAGTAACCCTCTCCTTTGCCAATGAGCTGGCAATGGAGATTCGCTTCGCCAGTGCAGATGAATACTCACTAAAATGGAGTGTGGCGGAAAAGGAGTTTCGTATCGATACAGCGCCATTGCATCCAGAACTTGCCACCTTCCCGAATCATTTGCATCTCGGCAATGGAGAGGTGCGCGCTGATCCCTTTACCACCCCCGGCAATCCTCCGAGGGAGAATGTCAGAGCAATACTGGATTCCCTTCTGGAAAATCCGATAATAGAGTAGCCCCCGGTGCAGGCGGGCTATTTGTACTCCATCAAAATGATATTGATGGAGTGCTGGTGCTAACAAAATACCCACAATGCAAACCATCACCGGTCTATTCTCCTACCGAAAATTCTGGGCTCACCGTTTTGGCACGGCACCCTTCCTGCCCATGTCACGCAAAGAGATGGATGATCTCGGCTGGGATGCCTGCGATATCATTCTGGTAACCGGTGATGCCTACGTTGATCATGCCAGTTTTGGAATGGCGATCATTGGGCGTCTGCTGGAGGCGCAGGGATTCCGGGTCGGTATTATTTCCCAACCGGACTGGACCAGTACAGATGATTTTACCCGGCTAGGCAGGCCAAATCTGTTTTTCGGCATCACCGCCGGCAACATGGATTCAATGATAAATCACTATACCGCTGACCGGCGCATCCGCTCCAACGACGCCTATACGCCGGATGGTCTTGCAGGTAAACGGCCTGATCGGGCAGTTATTGTCTATTCCCAGCGTTGTCGGGAGGCTTATAAAGGGTTACCCATCATCATCGGCAGCATCGAAGCCAGCCTGCGCCGTATCGCCCATTATGACTATTGGTCCGACAAGGTACGCCGCTCTATCCTGCTCGACTCCAAGGCGGATCTGCTGCTTTACGGTAACGCGGAACGCGCTGTAGTTGAGGTTGCACATCGGCTCGCCAGAGGAGAAAAAACAGCAGAACTCACCGACATTCGCGGTACCGCTTTTGTATATAATGACCTGCCGGAGGGGTGGGAGGAGATTGATTCCAGCGAAATCGATACGACCGGCGCTCCTGCCCCACAAAAAAACCCTTACTCAGAGGTAACAAACTGCACTCCAAACAGAGACCAGCCACTAGTAGAGAAACAGACCAGCATAAGCAGAAAGAAAACAACACTGGATCGCAGCCGGACCGTGATCCGTTTGCCTTCCTTTGAAAGCGTAAAACGTGACACCACCCTCTATGCCCATGCTTCCCGCATCCTGCATATCGAAACCAACCCGGGCAATGCCCGCGCCCTGCGGCAACAACACGGCCAACGCTTTGTCTGGCTGAATCCCCCTCCCATCCCGCTTACCACGGCAGAGATGGATGCGGTCTATGACCTGCCTTTTCAGCGTGTCCCCCACCCGGCCTACCAGGGGAAAAAAATTCCGGCGTACGAGATGATCCGTTTTTCCATTCCCATTATGCGGGGCTGTTTCGGCGGCTGTACCTTTTGCTCGATTACCGAACATGAAGGGCGTATTATTCAGAACCGATCGGAAACCTCCATTATCCGCGAAATCGAGACCATACGGGATGAGGTACCCGGCTTCACCGGCATCATCTCCGACCTGGGCGGGCCAACCGCCAATATGTACCGCCTGGCCTGCAAGGACCCGAAAATTGAAGCAGCCTGCCGCCGCCTCTCATGCGTCTATCCGGGCATTTGCAAGAACATGAGTACCGATCACAGTGCGTTGATTAAACTCTATCGCCGCGCCCGTTCACTGCCGGGGGTAAAAAAAGTACTGATTGCCTCCGGCCTGCGCTACGATCTTGCCGTTGAATCGCCGGAGTACGTAAAGGAGCTGGTCAGCCACCATGTCGGTGGTTACCTGAAAATTGCTCCGGAGCACACCGAGCAAGGGCCGCTCTCGAAGATGATGAAACCGGGGATCGGCAGCTATGACCGCTTCAAACAGATGTTCGACAGATTCAGCAAGGCCTGCGGCAAGGAGCAGTACCTGATTCCCTACTTCATCGCCGCCCATCCTGGCACAACATTGGAGGATATGCTCAATCTCGCCCTGTGGCTGAAGAAAAACAGTTTCCGCCTTGACCAGGTACAGGCCTTTTTGCCCTCCCCGATGGCGACAGCCAGTGCGATGTATCACAGCGGCCACAATCCATTGCATCGAATCCGTCACAATAGCGAAAAGGTTGTCATCCCGAAGGGGCTGAAGATGCGCCGTCTGCACAAGGCCTTTCTGCGTTACCACGATGCCAACAACTGGCCACTGCTGCGAGACGCCCTGAAAGAGATGGGACGCAGCGATCTGATTGGCAATGGCAAACGGCATCTGGTTCCCAGCTGGCAACCGCCGGGCACTGGAGGAAAACCGGAGGGACGCCGCCAAGGGAGCAAGGCCACTCCCCGAATCAGAACTTCCCGGCCCTTTCAACAGAAAACCAGATCTTCTACCTCATCAGGGAAAAAGAGAAAGCATTAAAACATGGCCACTTACGCTATCGGTGATATCCAGGGCTGTTTTGATGCCCTGCAACAGCTACTGGAGCAGATCAGGTTTGACCCGGACAATGACCAACTCTGGTTTACTGGGGATCTGGTCAATAGGGGGCCAAAATCTCTCGAGACCCTCCGTTTTGTCAAACAGCTGGGAGAACAGGCGATAACCGTTTTAGGCAACCACGATCTGCATCTGCTGGCTATTGATGCCGGATATAGCAAACTTCACAAGGGCAGCGACACCCTGGTACCTGTTCTAACTGCTCCCGACAAAGGGGAGCTACTGGAGTGGTTGCGCTATCGGCCTCTGCTTCACTTTGATGCTGGATTAAATACCGCCATGCTGCATGCGGGACTGCCACCACAATGGGACATCAGCCAGGCACAGCAACACGCCAACGAAATTGAGACCGTGCTGCGCGGGAATAAATGGAGGAGTTTTTTCAAACATATGTACGGTAATCAACCCAACCGCTGGAGCGAGGAGCTGCAAAGCCGGGATCGCCTGCGTTTTATCGTCAACTGTTTTACCCGGCTGCGCTATTGCACGACAAATGGAAAAATAGATTTTCGAGAGAAGGGAAAACCGGGTACCCAACCGCCAGGGCTGCTACCATGGTTTGAAATCCCCAGCCGGAAAAGTCAGGACACACGCATTATCTTTGGTCACTGGTCCACACTAGGTCTCTGCCAAACAGACAATATCTGCGCAATAGATACCGGTTGTCTTTGGGGCGGCAGCCTCACTGCCGTACAACTTGATGATGAAATGACAACTACCAGCATCCCCTGCCTCGCACAGCGCACCCCAGGTTGACCTATATCAAGGATCTATACCGCTCACTATGGCGAAATAAGGCCATCATTTTGTTGGGTTGAAAACAAACCCTGCCGAGTGATAATTCCTCCGTTTGGATCAGGGGAAGCAGATAGTGAATACCGATCATCCCACCTCCACTAACCCCTGATCCCTTTTTTTCATTTACGGCAAGAGCCCGCTCCACGGCTGCATTATATGAGACTGGCTCGAACTGACTGATTTGTGATTAACGATAAACTATCGGCTACTCAACTTCCAAAGCATCGCAACCCCCGTACATCCCGAATATGGATGGTACGCCCGTTCACAGTCAGCAGCCCCTGTTGACTCAATGTTTTCAGAATTCTGGAAAATGTTTCCGGTTTAATGGAAAGACGGGAAGCAAGGATCTGTTTGGAAGTAACAAGTTCAATATCCGCTGTCTCAGCCTTGCAGTCCTCAATCTGCTGAAGAAGATGGTGAACCAAGCGAAAAGTGGCGTTTTGTAACGTCAGGTTATCAATCTCGTTTACAAAAATATGTAACCGGTAACTCATATCCGCCATCAGACGAAAACAGGTTTCTCTGGAGTCATACAGAATCTGCAGAAATATCGCACTGTCGACAGCCAATACATCACAGGGCATCAATGCCTCTGCATTTACCGGAAAAACCCGCTTTTTCATAAACAGGACCGCTTCAGCAAACGGCTGTCCGGCATGCACTACCTCAATGACATGCTCAGTACCCTCCATAGAAAGCCGCGACAGTTTTATCTGACCACTGCATAGACGAAAAAAACGCTCTGCCGGTTGATCCTGCTGAAAGAGTATTTCCCCTTCCACCAGATGCAGAATACGGGAATGCCGGGCTACAAGTGTCAGCTGCTCTGGGCTAAGGGCCGAAAACAGAATATGCTTACGCAGCTCGCTTTCTACATCACGAAGACTCTTCATACGGAGAATTCAATTTCCATTTAAACATGCATCAATATGGCTCAACAGCCGCAAAATCTGGCCTGCCCATCACCTCGATTGTAGTCCCACAGTTCCATTGGGATAAAATATATCTACCTTGATATTTGACGTAAATCAAAATTTGAAACGGAAAGATTTACGCATGATACCAGTTTAGCTTGTCTCGTAACCTGACAACCTCCCCCACAATAATCAACGTTGGTGGTTTGGGTTGCTCTTTCTCTGCAATCGCTGGAAGTGTTGACACAGTTCCGGTAAAAACACGTTGCAAGGGTGTTGTACCCTGCTGCACCAGGGCAGCAGGCATATCAGGGGGGACGCCGTGAGCCAGCAGCTCACGGCATATTACAGGCAGCCCGATCAGCCCCATGTAAAACACCACCGTCTGCTGGGGTTGGGCCAGCATATCCCAGTTCAAATCCAAACTGCCATCTTTCAGGTGACCTGTCACGAATACAGCTGCATGGGCATAATCACGGTGGGTAATGGGAATTCCAGCGTAGGAGGCACAGCCTGATGCGGCGGTAATACCGGGAACAACCTGAAAAGGGACTCCTTCTTCCGCAAGCGTGTCGATCTCCTCGCCCCCACGACCAAAAATAAAAGGATCACCTCCCTTGAGACGCACTACCCGCTTGCCCTGTTTTGCCAATCGCACCAGTGTTTGGTTGATATCTTCCTGACGCATGACATGGTGGCTGTTCTCCTTTCCCACATAGATACGCTCCGCATCACGCCTGACCAGGTCCAGAATCGGTTCGGCAACAAGGCGGTCGTAAACCACCACATCTGCACGCTGCATCAGACGCAAGGCCCGAAAAGTGAGCAGATCCGGATCACCAGGCCCGCCACCAATCAGATAGACCTCACCAACCCCGCCTGAGGGCTCTTTTCTGGCAAGGGCGGCTTCCATCAGTCTGTCCGCCTCATCAAGATGACCGGAAAACACCCGTTCGGCCACACCGCCCTGCATGATCTCCTCCCAGAAACGGCGCCGATCAGCAGCATCGGAGAACTGCTCTTTCACCCGATCCCGAAAACGGCTTGCCAGCTCTGCCAACCGGCCATAACCAGCGGGAATCAACGATTCCAGACGGGCCCGGATAAGGCGCGCCAGTACCGGCGAAGCTCCTCCGGTTGATACCGCTGCAATCACGGGAGAGCGATCGATAATGGATGGCATGATAAAACTGCTAAGGGCGGGTTGGTCCACCACGTTAACGGGAATGCGAAGCTGTTGCGCCTGTGCGGAAAGCTGTCTGTTCACGGCAGCATCGTCGGTTGCTGCAACAACCAGGCAGGCTGCATCCAGATCCTCCGGAGCATATTCCCGTTGTTCATGGGCAATCTCTCCTCGCTGTTTCAGTTCAGCAAGTGTCGGCCCCAAGGCAGGAGAAATCACTTTAATCTGTGCCCCCGCCCGCAACAAAAGGTTAACCTTGCGGGCGGCAACCTCTCCCCCGCCAATAACGATGCAGGATTTTGTTTTTACATCAAGAAATATCGGTAGTAGATCCATGAGGGATAGAAAATTTTGTTATCAAACCGGGAAACGCAACCCGCTTACCAAAGGAGTCTCCTCATTATACCCGTCGGCTACCGGAATTTCTTAGGGTAAAGTCAATGAATGGTATTAAAATCAGGAAACAGAGGACACGAAGGGGGTATTCAGCCATTTCTTGCTCACCAGACAGCTCTGTGTTCTCCGTGTCTCTGGGGTGAATCCGCTTATCTGGTTTGCACCACAGAGACACAGAGGATACGGAGGGGGGATGTTCAGTCATTTAGAGATCTCGGTGTTCTCTAATGGCTGGTACCACTGGAGCGAGTCAGTTTGTTATGCACGTTATATTTTCCAGACGGTTTTCGCATCGGGATGCGTTTGAGCTCTTTCAGCGTACGACTGTCATAAACTATCAGGGCACCCTCCTTGTCCCAGATACTCAGCAGTGCCCGGGAGCCATCTTTGGTAAATTCAACATGGGCTGATACCTTGCCTGGCACCGGGCGCAGGGTTTTTACTATTTTCAGGGTGCGCTTGTCGATAATATGCATTGCATCACGGTCGGGACCAAAAAAAACATCCACCCAGGCATAGGGGCTGTTCTCGTGGCTGCGCATGAAAAACCCTGGCCCCAGCGTATCGATACGTTTGATGGTCTTCCAGGTGGTCATATCGATGATGCTGACCACCCCTTCCTTCATGTTAGGGGTCGCCAGAACCGGGCGGTCCCGATACTGCCAGGTGATTCCCGAACCCAGATGCGGCATTCCGGGTAAATCCAGCTTGTGAACCACCTTCCCAAGGTTCAGATCGACCAACTGGCTGCTGCCACTGCGGGAAGTCCCTATAATCAGACTGTAATCCGGATTGAGAAAAAAATCGTCCAGATAATCATCTGTTTTAATACGCCGGATGGGAGGGGGTGTTTTGATGGCAGAGGCAAGCGTCGAATAGGAAATTTCCCATACTTCAGGTATGTCCTTGAGCGCTACAATAAAACTTTTCCTGGGCTCAGCCGCATAGACCGCACTGACCCGGGAGCTGTGGCCGTTGTTGTCAGTTACCGGGATAACCCTGAGCGGCGTGAGATCCCGCCCATCCAGCACCGTCAGAGTGTGCGGCAGGTAGTTGGCCACCACCACATAACGGCCATCGGAGGAGACTGCCATATTCCGGGTGTTGATACCGGCACGGATCTCGGCTACATATTTGAGATTGTAGATATCAAACTTGCTGATCCAGCCATCCCGTGAGGCAAAGAAAACATAGCGGCCATTGTTGCTGTATTTCGGTCCGCCATGAAGGGCAAAGCGGGTTGGAAAACGGTGAATGGGGATGAATGTATCGCCATCCAGCAGCGTTGCATGGTGATCTGCCAGCTCCACCACGATAAACAGGTTCTGCAGATCGGCTGAAAACAGTGGCTTGTCGGGCAGCTGTTCGGGCCGGTGATACACGATATGGCTGGCGCGTATCTGCTCCATACCCCACTCCGGGATACGCTTCAGCGGGGTGTAGATATACTCCACCAGCGACTGAATCTCTGCCTTGCTCAGCTTGTCATGAAAAGCGGGCATCTGGGTTGCCGGAGAACCGTTTTCAATTACCGATATTGCCGCCTTTTTCTTCAACCGCTTGAGGTTTTGCGGCAACAGGGCCGGACCCATGGCGCCAAGTCGATCGGTACCATGGCACTCGGCACAACTCTTCTTGTACAGAAACTCCGCATCAATATTTTTGTTTTCAGCGACAACAGAACTCCCGCAACAGAGAACAAAAATCATTGAGAAAAACAGACTGCTGATGGCTGTTTTCATAACAGGTTACTACCTTGATGGAGTGCAGGACATCTCCCGCTCACACTCGTCCGTAATACCAATTTCCCGATCGGTCAGATAGCAGGCCGGGTCTTCGGCCCAGGGATCACCTGTCAGTTGCAATGCACGCACCCGAGTGTTTCCGCCGCAAATATCAAAGTAGCTACAACGGCTGCAGCGACCACCGATGTTTCGTGGCCGGGCCTTCAGGCCAGCCATAATGGGATCGGATCTGTCCATCCAGATCTCGGAAAAGGGGCGTTCCCTGACATTTCCCAAACTGTAGTGCCACCACATGGTATCCGGATGTACATTGCCCAGATTATCAATGTTGCTGATATTGACCCCGGAGCTGTTGCCACCCCACTGGATCAGTCTGGCCCGAATATGCTCTGCCTGGGCGGGAAAACGTTTCATTACCCACTGAAGCAGATAGACACCATCAGCATCATTATTGCCGGTAACAAACTCGCTGTTTTTCTCTTTTTGCACATCTGACAATGCTCGCTCAAACAGCAGATCCATCGCTTTGCGGGTGGTATTGAGAAAAGCATCTGACTCACGATTTTTATTGCCACGTCCAGCATAGTTCAAATGAGAAAAATAGAATTTATCCACGCCCTCCTCATCCATGAGATTCAGCAGAAAAGGCAGCTCTGCCGCATTGTCTTCGGTCATGGTAAAACGCAGCCCTACCTTGATTCCCCGTTCCCGGCATAATCTCAACCCCCGCAAGGCAGAATCATAGGAACCCTTTTTGCGCCGGAATGCATCGTGGGTTTCACGCATACCATCGATACTGATACCGACATAATCAAACCCGACAGCATCTATCTTGTTGATATTTTCGCTGTCAATCAGGGTGCCGTTGGTGGAGAGGGCGACATAAAACCTTTTCTGTTTGGCTCGGTTGGCGATGTCAAAAATATCCGGCCGTAACAGGGGTTCACCCCCCGAGAGAATCAGTACCGGCACATGGAAATCGTGCAGATCATCCATTACCCGGCACACCTCGTTAAAACTGAGCTCACCGGGGAAATCCTTGTCTGCAGAAATTGAATAGCAGTGTTTGCAGGTAAGGTTGCAACGGCGTACCAGATTCCAGATTACCACCGGCCCCGGCGGTTGGCGCTGCGGAGACAGGGGGGCAGGTTCTACCAGTTCACGCATGAAATTTGATATACGGAACATTACTGTTTATCTCTCTCCCATAATGCGCAATCCGGTTTTTTTGAGTATCTGTTTGCTGAACAGAATCTCATAAGCACGACCATGTTCACCAAGTAACCCGGCGATAATCTCCACTTTTTGTTCCACTTCCGTTCGATCACGGCCATGAACCATAGCGAACAGATTATAGGGCCATTCAGGAAGATGGCGCGGCCGATGGTACGCATGGCTGACGAAATCGAGATCGCCAATCAGGCGTCCACACCGAGTGACCTGCTCATCCGGCACGTCCCATACCGACATGCCATTTCCACGAAATCCCAGCGTATAGTGGTTGGGTACCGCACCAATCCGGCGAATTACCCCGCTCTCCAGCATACGCTGCATACGCCGCATAATCTCCCCGGCTGTTACCCCAATCTCCTGGGCAAGATGCTGATATGGCTCCGGCACCAACGGCAAACCCGCCTGGGTAGCGACAACAATGCGCCGATCCAGCTCATCCAGAATGTCGGTATCCGTCATTGATCAGCCACTCCGGATTTCAAATTTCAGCCCCACAAAAAACTCCTCCTTTTTCGGCATATTGTAGACCGGATAGCCAGTAACCTGCTCAATCCCGGCAAGCACCTGCGCTATACGTTGAGGTGTTTCGGTAGCCAGCACGAACCACATATTGAGCCGGTGATCCCGCGCGTAGTTGTGAGCCACTTCAGGGAACGCATTGACCTGTTCGGCAATCCGGTCAAAATCGGCATCCGGGATCTGCATCGCGCACAGGCTCAGGCCACCACCCATCTTTACCGCGTTAAACATCGGACCGAAGCGGGAAAGCTGATTTTTCTCCAGCATCCGCTCCAGGCGCTGCAACAGCTCGGACTCTTCAATTCCGAACTGGGCCGCCATGTTGGCATAAGGGTGATCGCAAATGGGAAAGCCGTCCTGCAAGCGGTTGATGATGGCGCGGTCGATACTGTCCATACCTATCGGTAGTGTCCGCCACGCTGTTTGAAACGGCGGCCGCTGAACAGCACCTGATGGTTGATCTCTTCCAGTTCCAGCTCGGAAACCATCTGCTCTATTGAGGCCAGCACGGCACTACGGCTCAGACCATGAATCATACAGAAAAGATTATAGGGCCACTCCGGAAGGCGTCTGGGCCGCTGGTAACAGAGTGTGATACAGCGCCGGGAGCCAAGCAGGGCTCCCACCTCGTCCAGTCTTTCATCCGGAACATCCCATACTACCATCGCGTTGGCGGTATAACCCAGCTCACGATGCCGTACTACTACTCCCATCCGTTTGATAATGCCCTTTTTGCGCATTTCACTGATGCGGCAAATAACCTCGCCCTCCCCCATCCCCAACTGCCGGCCAATCTCGGCATAGGGATGGCTGACCAGAGGCAGCCCATCCTGGATGGATGCGATCAGCTGATAATCTTTTTCGGTCAGCACCATAGCGGAAAACCAAGATCAATATGGAAAGACCTGACCAACGGCAGACTCATCACCGGCAGGCCGGAATAGTTCTCTATTTCAGCCAGCACCTGCTCCAGTCGTTCCTGATCCGGGGTTGTTATTACAAACCAGAGATTAAGCTGGTGGTCGCGTTCATAGTTGTGATTAACCTCATCATAGGCACTGATGTAAGCAGCGATGCTTTCCAGGTGCTCGGCCGGGACAGCCATCGCCGCCAAGGTGCTGGTACCGATCCGCCGCGGCTTGAATACAGGACCAACCCGGCTGATAAACCCCCTCTCCTGCAGGGACTCCAGGAGATACAGCACCTGCTCTTCACTAGTATCCAGACGCTGCGCTATCTCTGCAAAGGGGGTGGGCGACAAGGGAAAATCATGTTGAAACTCATTCAGCAGACGTCTCTCCAGTAGCGTCAGGGGTATTCCTGCATCTTGTCCTGGGAATTCGACAGGTGGATGCAGCAGTTCAGCAATGTGAGATTCAACAGCCATGTCACAACCCCGTTTTATGTGCGCGGGCAGTGAAAAAGATCCCGCTGGGTTTATCTGCCGGAAGCGAATCAATTAGCTCCAGGGAGTGGGTATCATAGATCTTGACCCGGTCCTGATCGCGCACTGAAATCCACACCTCCTCACCGCGGGGCGTAAACTCCATATGCAAGGCACCTTTGCCGGGTTTAAAGGTTTTGATGATTTTCAGGGTTTCGGTATTGATGACCTGAATGGTGTCATTGTTCGGGAAGGCGAAATTCACCCAGATCTGACGGCCATCCGGTCGGGCCATTACAAATATCGGCTGGCCATGCACCTGTATCCGCCCTGCCTCTCTCCAGTCACGGCTGTTGACCACCAACACCTCATGGTGGCCCACGGCGGGCAAAAATGCCCGTTCACCCGCAAAAGCCCACCCCTCCAGGTGCGGCATTTTATAGACCGGCAGCTTTTGCTCCCCTTTTCCATAATGATCCAGAATGCGTCGTGCTCCTTGCTTTGGATGCCAGAGATCGAGCAGTACAAGCCCATCTTCACCAAACAGCCCGGCGATATAATAACGGCCATCCGGTGATATCAGGGCATCATAAGGTTGCCGGCCAATATTCCTGAAGCGCTGGATCGCTGGAGAACGAGGATTACTCAGATCCGCAACCCATATCTCACCGCTGTCGAACAGACTGAACACAAAACGCTGGCCCGGCGCATCAACCAGCCCAACCGTCTTGGAACCCTTTCCTTTGCTGATACGGGTGGCCGGAATGTCTGCAACCAATTCGAGATCATCAGCTGAAAAAACCTTTACTCCCCCCGGTTCATAATTGGATACAGCAATCAGCCTGCCATTCTGCGAAATTGCCCCGCCGATACTGTTGCCCCCTTGTACCACGCGCTTTACCAGTATGCCGCAGAGCAAATCAATCTTGGAAAGCCCCCCATCACGGCCAAAGATATAGGCGTACCGGGCATCCCTCGAATAGACAGCAGAGGCATGAGACAGATCACCCAGCCCCTTGACCTGAAACAGCGATGTATGTTTTGTGGTGTCCACCACAACGAGACTGCCTGCTCCTCGTTCAATAACAACACCCAAGTCACCCGTACCACGAACCAGACACTCACCCGCATGTGTCATGTTGACCAAAAGAAGAAGAAAAAGAGGAAAAAAAACTCGGTGTTTCAAGGGCGAACCCCCGCTTTCAGACGCGCAGCCAGCCAATTGGCATCCTGCTCGGACAGGAAAGGCTGCCAAGGGGGCATTGGAGTACCCGGTCTACCATGAAGAATGGTAAATGCTACCTGCTCAACAGAGTAAAACTGGAGCTGTACAGGCTTGAGAGCCGGGCCGAGCCCTCCCTCCAGACGCATCCCGTGACACGATCCACAATCATGTTTAAGCAGGTAATTCAGCTCTTTCTGGCGTTGAAGATCGGGGGCTGCGGTAACTTCCAGGCAGATCAGAGACAACGCTATCACCGTTATCCGTCTGAATATTTTGGACCCAGGCATCTGCTTTACTCTCCAGGCGAAAATCAAATCAACACCAAAACATGGCGTTACCGTCTTGTTTTGAAATGTACCAATTCACCTGTTATGGGTTCCTTGATATCGATCAAGGTGACCAGGAGAGAACCAAATAAAATATGTTTTTTACATATAAGTTATTCGTTTTTCTCCTCTGCGCCCCTCAATATTATACGGGCGACCGTGGCGCAACCGGTCAGGGGGAGCCATTGCTTCCGGCAAACGACGAACCAAAACGTGATATAGCTAATCATGCAGCATTACTCTGCCTTGAGGTTCAGGCTTTAGAGGTGCCCTAAAGAGCCTAACCGCAGACACCACTGTTTCAGTGTTGTAAACACGATGCCCTGTTGCTCCAGTTTCCGGCTCGAGGTAATAAGCGGTCGGTGCGGAAATACAGGACGCCCTCTCTGCCTGAGGCATTTGTTCATGGCGATATCTTCCTGCAGCGGGATGTCGGGGTAGCCGCCAACCTGTTCAAACAACGCCCGCCGCATGAACAGCCCCTGTTTTCCTGTCGCGATCCCGGTAAGCCGGGAACGCCAGCTCATGGCTCGCTCCACTAATCGTAACAGCCGTTGATGTCCGGAGAGACGCACTTCAAAGCAGCCCCACTCCCTGTTTTCCAGGGCGGAAAATATCAGTTGGGCGGCGTGATCCGGCAGCAGGCTGTCGGCATGCAGGAACAGCAGTGTCTCGCCCCACGCATGTTGTGCGCCAAGATTCATCTGCCGGGCACGTCCCGGAGGGCCCTCGATAATCTGGTCCACCAGCTCGCGTGCGAGTTCTACGGTATCGTCGTTGCTGCCGCCATCCACCAAAATCACCTCATGCCCTTCAGCTCGCAACGGTTGAAGTGTCAGCAGGGTGGGAACAATCCGGGCCGATTCATTCAGCGCCGGGATGATAACAGAGAGCTGTTGCTCCGGATCAAGGTAGACAGAGGTGGATAGTAACTGTTCGGAACCGGTCTCTTGAGTTGAGCGACGCGGCAGAACACGTAGCTTGAGCACGCTGCGGGTTTTGTATCTTCGCAGTCTCACCGGTTTGTACCTGATTTAGCTCCGGTCATAAAGATGAACCAGACCGGACAGATGAGAAGAGAGATCCGGACGCACCTGTTCCCACTCAAACCGCCACTGCCAGTTTCCCTCCACGGTGCCCGGCGTATTCATGCGGTGTTCCCCATTCAGCTCCAGCACATCCTGCATTGGCAGCATGGCAAGACAGGCTACCGAAGCCAGGGCAGCACGAATCAGCGGCCATGGCATCTCTTCCCCGGGGTGTCCCAGGTAGGCGGAGATGTGGCCTTTTTCCGCCTCCGACAGTGATGCATACCAACCCAATGTGGTGTCGTTGTCGTGGGTGCCGGTATAGACCACCGATTTTTTTTCATGATTGTGCGGCAGATAGGGATTGCTCGCATCCCCCCCAAAGGCGAACTGCAGGATTTTCATACCAGGCAAGTCAAACCGGTTGCGTAGTGCATCTACCTCTGGCGTGATTACTCCCAGGTCTTCTGCAACCAGTGGCAATGCGTGAAATGCGTCATACAGCGCGCTCAACAACGCCTCCCCCGGTGCCTTGACCCAGTGCCCTTCCATGGCGGTTTCGGCACTGCCGGGAATCTCCCAACACGCCTCAAAACCACGGAAATGATCAATACGCACAAAGTCAAACAACTCAAGCTGGGTGCGCATCCGCGCTATCCACCAGGCAAACCCGTCCTCCTGCATCTGCTCCCAGCGATACAGGGGATTCCCCCAAAGCTGGCCGGTAGCGGAAAAATAGTCAGGCGGGACGCCGGCAACTGTTTGTGCATTACCATGTGCATCAACGGTGAAATATTCGCGATGGGCCCAGACCTCGGCGCTGTCATGGGCAACAAAAATGGGCATGTCACCAAACAGCCGTACGCTGTGCTGCCGGGCGTAATCCCTCAGTTCGTGCCACTGCCGAAAAAAAATATATTGCTGAAAGTTGATCGAATCGATCACATCTTTCAAACGGATACGGGCCTGTTCCAGCGCCTTTGGCTGGCGATCGCGCAATGCTTCCGGCCACTGCGGCCATGCCTGTTCGCCGAACTCCCGGCGCAACGCCATATACAGGGAAAAATCATCCAGCCAATCCGCATTGCGGGAGGCAAAAGCGCGCAGCTCCTGCTTCTCCTGTTCTGTGGCACGTTGTTGAAACCCTTCCCACGCCCGCTGCAAACAAGCCATCCGATAGTCACTAAAGGAGTCATGCAAATTTTTTTCCGGCAGTTCGAGCCACCCTCTGTCCTGCAGCCACTGCAGGCTGATCAGAATGGGGTTGCCCGCATGTACCGAAAGACACTGGTAGGGAGAACCATCATCATGGGTTGGTCCCAGCGGCAAAACCTGCCACACGAAAACCCCGCTCGCAGACAGAAATTCGATAAACCGGTATGCTTCTGGCCCTAAATCACCATTCCCGATCCCGCCAGGCAACGAAGTGATATGCAGCAGAATTCCGGCGCGTCGATTATCCGAAAAAATCATGTAGCACTACCGGACATGGTGTACTTGCTGACCAAGCATTTCGGGGATAACCAATACAACCCCCTCTTCACTGACATAAAACCGTTTCTCGTCCTCTTCGCGGTTTTCACCTATCACCATACCCGCCGGAATTTCGCATTTTTTATCGATAACCGCCTTGCGAATACGGCAGTTTTCTCCAATATTGACATCGGGAAGAATAACCGAATCCTCGATATTGGACCATGACTCCACCACCACATTGGAAAACAGCAGTGAGCGGCGCACGGTCGCTCCGGAGATAATACAACCGCCGGAGGTGATGGAGTCCACCGCCATACCCCGTCGGTCATCATCATCAAATACAAATTTTGCCGGGGGAACCTGGCGCTGGTAAGTCCATATCGGCCAGTCCTGATCATAGAGATTCAGTTCCGGCGTGACGCTGATCAACTCCAGGTTGGCCTTCCAGTAACTGTCCACTGTTCCCACATCACGCCAATAGCTCTGCCCGCCGGTGGATGAATCGGCAAATGGATAGGCAAATACACGATATTTATTGAGCAGACCGGGAATAATGTCTTTCCCGAAGTCACGGCTGGAGCCGGGCGTATCCGCATCTTTTATCAACTGTTCAAAAAGAAATTCCGTATTGAATATATAGATCCCCATGGAGACCAGTGACACATCCTCCGAGCCCGGTTTCGGCGTGGGGTTGTCCGGCTTCTCCTCAAAACTGACAATCTGACTGTCATCATCAATTCCCATCACACCAAATGCACTTGCCTCCGCCAGCGGCACCTCGATACAACCGACCGTGATGTCTGCCTCTCTCTCCACATGAAGGGCAAGCATGGGGCCGTAGTCCATTTTATAGATATGATCTCCGGCAAGGATAAGAACATAGTCCGGATTGTGACGGCGAATGATATCCAGATTCTGGTAAACCGCATCTGCAGTACCAGCATACCATGCAGCTTCAATCCGCTGCTGCGCCGGCAACAACTCAACAAATTCACCAAAATCACCCCGCAATGAACCCCAACCCTGGCGGATGTGACGGATCAGGGAGTGCGCTTTATATTGAGTCAAAACACCAATGCGCCGTATCCCGGAGTTAATGCAGTTCGAGAGCGGAAAATCGATAATACGAAACTTGCCGGCAAACGGCACCGCCGGTTTTGCCCGCCACATGGTCAGCTGTTTAAGTCGTGAACCCCGCCCTCCGGCCAAAATAAGTGCAAGCGTGTTGCTGGTAAGACGGCTGACAAATCGTGACTGGCGGTTGAATTGCATCACGCAATCTCCTTGTTATTGCAAGAACAGGTAACTTTCATTCCTTGATACAGCATCGGCCAAATCCATGTTAACCTTAGCGCCATTGAAACAGAGGATTTCTATTGTGGACGACCCCCGATATCTAAACGATACCATAGCATTGGCGCCAGACCTACTAAAGATCATTGAGGCGCGCCATCATGATCCTTTTTCGGTTCTTGGACGCCACACCAACGGCAAGCAGGAGACCATACGCGCCTTTATTCCTGAAGCCGTATCTGTGCATATTGGCAGCAAAGACGGCCTCCAACTGGAACGCATCGCCAACACCGATCTGTTTGAATGGAGTGGCCCGACAGGCACGATTAAAAAACAGTACCGTTTGTGCTGGAGTGATGCGGGAGATCAAACCCGGTGCATCATCGATCCCTACCAGTTTGCGCCACAGATCTCGGAGTTTGATCTGCATCTGTTTGGTGAAGGCAGGCACTGGCATATCTATAATATTCTTGGTGCCCACCCGGTCGAAATCGAAGGGGTAAAGGGAGTACGCTTCGCAACCTGGGCGCCGAATGCCGAACGCATCAGCGTGGTGGGTGATTTCAACCGCTGGGATGGACGCTGCCACCCGATGGCCGTACATGGCGCCAGCGGGATCTGGGAGCTGTTCATCCCCGAACTGGAACCGGGTACGCTTTACAAATTCGAGATCCGCAATCGCCACAGCGGTGAAATACTTCTGAAAACCGATCCTTACGGCCAACAGTTTGAGCTTCGTCCAAGCACTGCCGCCATCATTCGGAGTGATGAACCCTACATGTGGCAGGATGCCGACTGGATCAAACAGCGCGCCGACGCAGATTGGCAGCACAGTCCAATGTCAGTCTATGAGGTACACCCGGGCTCCTGGCGGCGCGACGAAAACGGTAATTTTCTCAACTACCGGGAGCTGGCAATACAGCTGGTGGAGTATGTCAGCGAATTGGGATTCACGCATATTGAACTGCTCCCCATCACCGAACATCCACTGGATGCCTCCTGGGGCTACCAAACCACCGGCTACTACGCACCCACCAGCCGTTTTGGTACTCCCGACGAGTTTCGCTTCTTTGTCGACTACTGCCACCAACACGGCATCGGGGTGCTGCTCGACTGGGTACCGGCCCACTTCCCCAAGGACAGTCACGGAATTGCCCGTTTCGACGGCACCGCCCTGTACGAACATGAAGATCCGCGCCGGGGAGAGCATCGCGACTGGGGTACCCTGATCTACAATTTTGGCCGCAATGAAGTTAAAAACTTTCTGCTTGCCAGCGCCATGTACTGGCTGGAGGAGTTTCATATCGACGGACTGCGTGTGGATGCCGTCGCCTCCATGATCTACCTGGACTACTCCCGCGAAGAGGGAGACTGGATCCCCAATATTTACGGTGGCAATGAAAATCTGGAGGCGCTGGAGTTTCTGCGTGAACTGAATACCATGGTTCATGGCCAACACCCGGGCGCACTGGTGATTGCCGAAGAGTCCACCTCCTGGCCGCAGGTCAGCCGCCCGGTCTGGCTGGGGGGGCTGGGTTTTTCCATGAAGTGGAACATGGGCTGGATGCACGACACGCTGCAATATATGAGCAAGGATCCGATACACCGGCACTATCACCATGACCAGCTCACCTTTGGCCTGCTGTATGCCTTCACCGAAAATTTCATGCTGCCGTTCTCCCATGATGAGGTGGTGCACGGCAAAGGCTCCATGCTCAATAAAATGCCCGGAGACGAGTGGCAACGTTTTGCCAATCTGCGTCTGCTGTATACCTATATGTACACCTATCCGGGCAAGAAACTGCTGTTCATGGGTAACGAATTCGGCCAGGGTGTCGAGTGGGACTTCGCCCATGCGCTGGACTGGTATGTGCTCGACTTTCCCTTGCACCAAGGGGTAAAACGGCTGTTGAGCGATCTGAACCGCAGCTACCGATCCACCCCTCCCCTGTTCCGTCATGAGTTTGAACATCAGGGGTTCGAGTGGCTGGATTGTCACGACTCCGATCAGTCAGTACTGAGCTATCTGCGCAAAGACGGTGATGACTTTGTTGTGGTTGTGCTCAACTTCACTCCCATAGTACGTAACAACTACCGCCTCGGGGTACCGGCTCCCGGTTACTATCAGGAGCTGATGAACTCGGATTCTGCCCACTACGGCGGCAGTAATACCGGTAATGGCGGCGGAACAGGCAGCGAACCGATTCCCTGGATGGGACAGCCTCACTCCATCGAGCTGACTCTGCCCCCGCTTGCCGGACTGGTATTCAAACTGGCTTGAGTCAGGGTGCAGGGTGCAGGGTGCAGGGTGCAGGGTGCAGGGTGCAGGGTGCAGGGTGCAGGGTGCAGAAAATGGTAGAATTCCTCGAAAAAA
>Ga0256839_1000651_pt1 | contig 44544 bp, 42 predicted proteins | sample 354166metaG_FD_185968 | JGI IMG/M metagenome (GOLD analysis project Ga0256839, IMG submission 185968) | Hydrothermal vent microbial communities from Mid Atlantic Ridge, Atlantic Ocean - 354-166 | ecosystem: Environmental > Aquatic > Marine > Hydrothermal vents | place: Atlantic Ocean: Mid...
GCGGGTTGTGTTTTTGGTTGCGCAGTTCTTGGGTCTAAAATATGAGAATAACGAACATTATCTTTTATAAAGTAGTTTAAATAATTACCCGATGTCGCTACAGCTATATCGCTTAAGAGGAGTTTTTTTCCTTTAATGTTCTTCTCATTAAGGTGAGGGTTGCGAATAACAATACGCCATTTTTCCCCATCTTTAGCATGACCTTTGACTTTTATTTCACCACCAATCTCCACCATAAAATTTTTATAATTTTGGCTAATAAGGTAGTCGCTAAGCTTATCAACGGCAAAGCCTTTAGCGATTGCAGACAGATCTATCTGTAGCTTTTTATTGTGTTTTTTTAATGCAGGTGGATTTTCACGGAATGAAAGTTTTTTATACCCAATCGTTTTTTTTATTTGATTTAGTTGTTCACTACTGGGGGGTTGCATTATGGTTTTTTTTGCGAAGCCCCAAGCCTCTACTAATGGTGAAACGGTAATATCAAAGGCTCCATGCGTATTTTTACTAATTGATTGTGCAACTTTTACCACGTGAATAAAATCGGCCGAAACGGAGAACCACTTTAACGATGTACTTCGATTGAATTGACTAATTTGAGAGTCATCTCTGTATGTTGACATCCGACGATTGATAACTTGAAGTAAGCCTGATACTTGTTTACTTAACCTTAATTCATTTGAACTATTAATCGGGGTTCGGTTAAATAAAGTGATGTGATAACTTGTGCCCATTGTCTGGCCACTAATTTGGGTTTTATAGGATGCATTTTTAGCGCCAGAGTAACAGCTGCTCACTAAGACAGCGAGACATAATAAACTTAGAATAAAGCGAGGCCTAAAAAGAAAGCTCAATGAATATCTCTTGATCACCACGTTTAACCGTTGCCGAAACTTGTGAAGCTTGTGCCAGCTCTGCCAATACTTGTGCACCTTTAGAGGCATCGTCTAACACGATACCATTTACTTCAGTAATAATATCATTGGGGCGAAAGCCTAACTCACGAAACATTTTACGACGTGCGCCTGGGTGTACTCTAAAGCCAATGAATTGCCCATCAACGATTGCAGGAGATGGGGTTGCAATATCCATTAACTTACGCGGGTTCGCCATAACCTCTTCCCTGAATGCGCCAATATCTGGCATGCCACTGTTTGGCGCTCCCATATTATCGATGGGTGGAGGCATATTATCACTGGGCAAGCTTGCAGCTTCTGCTGATGATTGACGCTTTTTCATCATTTTACGTGGCAGTATTAGCTCTTCATCTTCTCCATTATTAGAAATAATGACCTTCTCGGGATAGATATTTTTAACGGTGACATTTTCTTCTAACTCATCACCTTTGCCGTAAACTTTTTGTATCCCGCCGGAAGATGATATAAGTGCATAACCTGCTTTGTTTGATTTGAAGGCTACAACACCGTGTAACTTAAGGTTTAAGCGTTTTTTTGGTGCGGCTTGCTTAACAGGTTCGGCTTGCTTTATTGGTGCTGCTTGTTTTTTTACGACGCCAAATAAATGCTGCTTGGCAATGATGCTACCGTAGTTCTTTCTTGTGGTGGTGACATTTTGGGTGTTATTTAATTGGGTGGTTTCTGGCTGGATTTTTTGAACAGGCGTAATCGCTAGCCAGAGTAACTTTGCAAAGGTTATTCCCAAGGCTATAACGAGCAACAAGCTCACTAATCCTGCAAACTTTGATTTTGTGTGTGTTTCTGTACTCATTATTACTCTTTTTATAGGTTCTAAAATTTATAGCTATCTAAAAAATTAGCTAAGAAGTAAGTCAGCGACTTCTTGGTATTTAGCTGCGCTTTTTTCTAAAATATCTGAGGGTAAATGTGGCCCTGGTGGTGTTTTATCCCAGCCTAATGTTTCTAAATAATCACGGATAAACTGTTTATCAAAAGAGGGAGGGCTAACCCCTGCTTGATACTGACTTGCAGGCCAAAACCGCGATGAGTCTGGTGATAAAATTTCATCAATTAGAACGAGCTTACCCTTTTCATCTAAGCCAAATTCAAATTTAGTATCGGCAATAATAATACCTTTGCTGAGTGCAAATTTAGCTGCCTCTTCGTATAGTTCAAGACTTATGCGCTTAACTTCGTCTGCTAGATAACCACCAATTAAGGCATGCATTTTATTGAAACTAATATTTTCATCATGCCCGCCAACCTCTGCTTTTGTTGATGGTGTAAATAAGGTTTCTGGTAGCTTATCCGCTAATTTTAAACCTTTCGGTAACGCAATCCCACAAACTTTCCCTGTCTGCTGATAATCTTTCCAGCCCGAGCCAATAATATAGCCCCGTACAATGGCTTCAACGGGCAATGGCTTGAGTTTTTTTACAATGACACTGCGCCCTTCTAAGACTTTTCGTTCTTCTTTGTCGAGCTTAAGATCTTTAAGCGTTAGCGTGCTAAAGTGATTAGGCACAATATGTGAAAGCTTATCGAACCAAAAGTTTGAAACCTGCGTAAGCACAATGCCTTTATTTGGCACAGGGTCGGGAAGCACAACATCAAATGCTGATAGCCTATCCGTTGTGATAATCAGCATATGCTTTTCATCAATATCGTAAATATCACGGACTTTGCCGCGCATGAGGAGAGGTAGATTTTTTAAGTTGGTTTCAAAAACAGACATTTTGTTTTAACGAAGTTATTTATTAGTTGCTTATTTTATCAGCTAATGGGGGATAGAGCACCCTTGGTTTTGAAGTATTCTAGAGCTTCAGCTGCTTGTCTAAATGAGTCTGCTAAGACTTTTGGAGCGTCAGTTTAGAAGGGAACAAAGCTTAAACTCTGTAGTAGAATATAATTCCCGCTATAGCTTCACCGCACACGTCGCGGATAAAGCTTGTGACTATAGTCGAGTTATCCGTTTAAAAAAACCAACGGTAAGCTCGCTAACGACTCATTCGTTCATTCTAATAACTGAGTTCACATTCAAAAAACTGAATCGGAAGCTCACTAAAAGTCAGCGTGCAAACCTACGAAATAACCATCTGTTTTTATATCAAATGATTGCCCGCCAAGATCTTGCGTATCAATGCTCTGCACACGGTAACCTGCTTTAATACCTAGGTCTGCCGCGACCAAGTTAAAGTCATAACGCAAACCCGCCATTGCATCTGTAACGGTGTTGTCGTTATAGTCCATATATTTAATATCGGTATAGAGTGTAGAGCTAATCATCGGAAGCGAAAGCTCAGCATCAACATAAAGGTGAGGTAGCGTACCAGTAAAACCTATATTGTTGAATTTTCCATCCATATATTTGGATGCACCTAAACCGAGATCAATTGATACTAGGTCATTGTCTAACACTTCATAATAAGCAGTAGCATCGAGTTTTGTGTATTCATACTTATCACTTTTGACAGTAGAGTAAGCACCTTTTATGTTAGGAAGCATGGGTATTGGATGTTCAAGTGTAGCACTGGCAAAGATTGATTTGCTGTCACCTTCCACTTTGCTGCTACCTGATGAGTATTTTGGCTGCCACATTCCTACTTCTACATCTGAACCGATAATAGTATCAGCATGCGAAACACTCGTTGCCAGTAAAGCACCGAGGATAAAGGTTGTATAAGTTTGAGTTATTTTCATTTTTTGAGTCCCTGAATTTATAAGAGTTATTAATTAGTAGCGTAACTTAGCATGTTTACAACGAGCTTTCAAAAACTTGCGATACCGGGGCCTAACAGGAGTTATTAACCATAATTATTTTTGTCCATCAATAGCTTTTAAACGATCCTCAACAGATTTTTGCATCTCTGCTTCAAGATTTTTGGCCTTATTTAATGCATCCACTTGACCTTGCAAAGGGTTCTCTCGCTCTGAACCTCCTGCTTGATTAGCAGCATTATCTACCGTTGATGCGTTTTTAGTATTATCGCAACCAGTTAAGAACAAATAAACAACAAATAACGCTAATGTTTTATAACTATTTTTCATAAAAGCCCCTTTTAATAGAGGATTATTTTAATATAAAAAGTTCATTACTGTCACTGGATTTTGTTATGGTTAGCACTCTATAAATAACAAACAAATTACAATGACTGATACCAATATAATGACTCCAAAGACGAAAAAAAAAAGGCGCTGGCTAAGGTTTTTATTTGAGATTTTAATCATAGTCGCGGTTGTTTTTGGAGTCCGTGCTTGGCAGCAAAAAGATATGGTTAGCGGTGTTGCTCCGCCTTTTCAAAGTGTTCTTCTAGATGGGAAAACCGTTAACTTAGAGGATTATCGAGGTAAACCATTACTATTACATTTTTGGGCAGAATGGTGCCCATTTTGCAAACTTGAAGAAGGGACTATTACGGATCTAACACAGGACTATCAAGTGCTTACAGTGGCCTACCAGTCAGGTGATAAAGCAGAAGTCATTAAACATATGCAAAAACAGGGCATTCAAAATTGGCCGACTATTGTCGATGCTGATAGCCGACTGGCAGACAGCTACGGAGTCAAAGGAGTACCAACAAGTTTAATTATTGATGGTAAGGGTAATATTCGATTCAGTGAAGTTGGTTTAACCAGTAGTTGGGGGTTGCGTAGCCGATTATGGTGGGCAAAAACGTTTGAGAAGGGCAAAACTACTCAACCATAATATAAAGAATCTGTGCAGTTGTTCTCTAATAATGCTGACTTCTTGAATAAAATCTGAATTAGTGACTTCACTACGGCACAGTACGCAAGCTATTGATTTATCAGGGGTTTAAAAAATTCCCGCTTAACCTAAGGGTGAAGCTAAGATTTTTTAAAATCCCATGCTAAACCAATATCTTACGACCTGTTATCCGCATTGAAGCCACGAATTCAGATAAAAACTATCAATATTTAAACTGCAAAAGTTCGCTTCCTTCGGTAAAGCTAGGGATAGTGGCTATTACTTTTACTTTGATTGGAGTTAAAAAGCAGTAAGAAACAAAATAATTAAAAAATGTAAGAATGCTTTTTTGCGATTGTTTTTATCAGTCTAAGCCTCTATTTTGAGGCCTTTTTAGTGTATACTGATGGCATCAAATAAAAGGTATTAGCATGTCTGAAGAGCAAAATTACGATTCATCCAGTATCACAGTATTAAAAGGACTTGAGGCGGTAAGAAAACGCCCTGGAATGTATATTGGTGATACCGATGATGGTAGTGGTCTACACCACATGGTTTTCGAGGTCGTCGACAACTCTATTGATGAAGCGTTAGCTGGTCACTGTTCTGAAATTACTGTAACTCTGCATACAGATGGCGCAGTTTCTGTCTCAGATGATGGTCGTGGTATTCCTGTTGATGAACATGAAGAAGGTGGCTCTGCTGCTGAAATCATCATGACAGTGTTGCATGCCGGTGGTAAATTTGATGATAACTCTTACAAAGTCTCAGGTGGTTTACACGGTGTGGGTGTGTCTGTTGTAAATGCATTGTCAGAAGAACTTACACTGACGATTCATCGTGATGGAAAAGTACACCGCCAAAGTTATTCACTTGGTGATGCCACAACCAAAATGGAAATTATTGGCGATACTGATAAAACCGGTACTAAAGTTCGTTTTTTACCTAGCAAAGAAATTTTCACCATTTACGAATACAGTTTTGATATTTTAGCAAAGCGTTTGCGCGAGCTTTCATTCTTAAATTCTGGTGTCCGTATTCACTTAATTGATGAACGTGGTGAAGGCGAAGATATCGTGTTTGAATATGAAGGCGGTATTTCTGCTTTTGTAAGCCATATCAACCGTAATAAAACCCCCGTGCATGAAAATGTTATTAGTTTTAATGTAATGAAGGATGATGTCGGGGTTGAAGTATCTTTGCAGTGGAATGATTCGTATCAAGAGAATATTTTTTGCTTTACCAATAATATTCCGCAACGTGATGGTGGCGCGCATTTATCAGGGTTTAGAACGGCACTTACGCGAACACTTAATCAATATATTGAACGAGAAGGACTTTTATCGAATAAGAAAAGTGACAAAATTTCACTTACTGGTGATGATGCGCGTGAAGGTTTGGCAGCTGTTTTATCAGTTAAAGTTCCGGACCCAAAATTCTCATCACAAACCAAAGATAAGTTAGTTTCATCTGAAGTAAGAGGCATTGTTGAGTCAGCAATGGGTGAGGCGTTAGGCGACTTTTTAATGGAAAATCCCGCCGAAGCAAAAATCATTTGTAACAAAATGGTGGATGCAGGGCGTGCCCGTGAGGCGGCCAAGCGCGCCCGTGAGATGACACGACGCAAAGGCGCACTAGATATCGCAGGTCTACCGGGTAAGTTGGCAGATTGCCAAGAAAAAGACCCTGCTCTTTCAGAAATATACTTGGTGGAGGGAGACTCAGCGGGCGGTTCTGCCAAACAAGGCAGAGACAGACGTACTCAAGCAATTTTGCCACTCAAAGGTAAAATATTAAATGTAGAAAAAGCACGTTTTGATAAAATGCTGCAATCACAAGAAGTAGGCACACTCATCACTGCACTCGGTTGTGGCATTGGTAAAGATGAATTTGATCCTGAAAAACTACGTTATCACCGCATTATCATTATGACCGATGCTGACGTGGATGGCTCACACATCCGTACCTTGCTACTGACCTTTTTCTATCGTCAAATGAAAGAGCTGGTAGAGCGTGGTCACATTTACATCGCTCAACCACCGTTGTATAAAATAAAAAAAGGCAAGCAAGAGCAATATGTTAAAGACGACGACGAGCTTAACGCAAACTTGTTACAACTTGCTATAGACGGAGCAGCTTTGCATGTGGATGAGTCTGCACCCGGAATCAAAGGCGAGGCGTTGGAAAAGCTAGCCAAAGACTACGTGATAATCGAAAATATCATTAAACGTTTAGCTAGGCGCTACGACACTGAAATATTAGAAGCGATGTTATTTAACTCAGCAGGCTCCGCAGATATTAACTTTTCAACGGCTGAAAAGTGGTTAGAAAAAGCAGCAACTGCCATGAATGATAAATTTAATGGTACACGTAATTACAAAGCAAGCGCGCAACAGCTTGAAGGTGATGATTGGGCAATTCGGATAACGCGTTTAATGCATGGCGTAGATACTGATTTCTTCCTAAGCAAAGACTTTTTTAATAGTCAGGAAATTAAACACATCATAAAACTCAATCAAACCCTTGATGGTCTTTTAACCAAAGACAGCTACATTGAGCGTGCAGAACGACGTGAATACGTTACCCGTTTTGACAACCTCATGGCATGGTTGATGAAGGAAGGCCAACGAGGCCTAAATATCCAACGCTACAAAGGTCTCGGTGAGATGAACCCAGAACAACTCTGGGATACCACAATGGACCCAGAAACCCGTAGAATGCTACAAGTAAAAATCGAAGATGCTTATCAAGCCGATGAAATATTTACTACGCTAATGGGTGATCACGTAGAACCTCGTCGCGATTTTATTGAAAGTAATGCTTTGAATGTTGCTAATTTGGATGTTTAGGTAACAACATACGTTATCAACAAGTCTACAGTTCATTTCGGCTTCAATGTTCAGTGCCAGAGTTCAGTAGGTTATTCAGTCTTTCCTTATGAGGCGTCAGACATATAGAGAGACATATTATGAATATAGCAATTTTAGGTGGTGGTGTAGCTGGTGTTAGCAGTGCAATTGCTTTAAAACAAAAAGGGTTTGATGTTACCGTCTATGAACGTAATCAGTCTGAATCAAATATAGGAGCAGGCATTGTCGTCTGGCCAAATGCTAGCTTCGTTTTAGAGCAGTTAGATGTTTTAGAAGAAATAAAAAAAGTCTCTGGCTATCCTTCAGCAATGCAACGTATGTCAAATACTGGTGAAGATCTAGGCTCAATAAGCATTGAAGAAATAAATAAAAATATGGGCTATCCAAGCCTTTCTATTCTTCGCAGAGACTTTCAAGCTATTTTAGTTTCAAAGCTTAAGTCACTTGGTATAAAGATAAAATACGGCTATGAAATCACAAAAATTGAAGAAAAGAAAAAAACAGTAAACATTTATTTTCAAAATGGCGAAAAAGCTACAGCAAATATAATTATAGGTGCTGATGGTCGCATGTCTTCAGTAGCTAGAAAATTTGTAACGGGGAACAACAAACCAATATATCAGGGCTTTATTAACTGGGTTGGCGTCTTTGAGTCAAAGGAAAAAGTGTTTGATGAGATTGTTGTTAAAGATTACTGGGGCATAGGAGAAAGGTTCGGTATTGTTCCTGTTTCTCAAAATAAAGCTTATTGGGCTGGGGGCGTTGTAGCCAAAAAAAGTGGAACTCGAAAGCCTGCTTTGTATAAGAAAGAACTAAATACTTTATTTTCAAAATGGACTGAACTAATCAGCGAAGTTATTGCAAATACACCACAGAATAAAATTAATAAAATCTATGTTCATGACCATAATCCAACAGAACTATGGCATAAGAAAAATCTAATAATAATTGGTGACTCTGCTCATGCTCCTTTACCAACATCAGGGCAAGGTGCTTGCCAAGCACTTGAGGATGCTTGGCATTTGGCAAACTGTTTATCAGAAAATAGTATAGACCTAGATAGTGCATTTTCTAAGTTCACGCGACTTAGGGTAGATAAAACAACGGGGATTATCAATGCAGGTCGTGGCTTAGCATCTTCACTATTTAACTCCGACCAAGAGTTTTGTAAGGTTAGGAATGAGAACAGCAAAAAAGTTGATTATCTGCAAGTAGCAAAAGGTATGGCAGAGGGTTGGAGCAGTGGCTTGCCAATAAATACCTAATACCCAAATCGCAGACTTAGAAAAGTGAAATAGTATGCAAGTATTTGGTTCACATTTTTAGTTTGTACAGTATGAGATCTTTGCACGAGTCGGTGTAGCTTATAATGATCGCTATAAAAATTATAAACGCTCAAACACAGTTGCAATTCCCTGCCCGTGCCCAATACACATTGTGGCCAAGCCAAGGGTTGCATCTTTATCATGCATAATATTTAACAGCGTGGTTGAAATGCGCGAGCCTGAGCAACCTAGCGGATGACCGAGTGCGATTGCTCCGCCATTAAGATTAACTTTTTCGTCCATTTCATCTAAAAGTCCTAAATCTTTCAGCACCGGCAGTGATTGTGCAGCGAAGGCTTCATTTAACTCCCAAACATCAATATCTGCCACCGATAAGCCGGCTTTTTTTAATGCGATTTGTGAGGCAGGTACGGGGCCGTATCCCATGATTGCGGGATCGACACCTGCCAAACCTAGTGAGATTATTTTTGCGATGGGGGTTAAGCCTGCGGCTTGGGCTGCCTCGTAAGACATGATGACCATTGCCGACGCGCCATCTGACAATGCCGATGATGTGCCTGCTGTTACGGTGCCACCTTTCGGATTGAATACGGGGCGTAAGCCCGCTAGTGTTTCTACCGTGGTATCAGGGCGAATGACTTCATCTTTTTTGCACATTTGTGGCAAGCCATCTGCATCATGGCCGGGTGTTGCGACGATTTCATTATCAAACTTTCCTGTTTTCGCCGCGGCGTGTGCGAGTTGGTGCGAGCGTGCGCCAAAAGCATCTTGTGCTTCGCGGCTTATGCCGTGTTGTACAGCGAGTAATTCAGCGGTTAAGCCCATCATATTAGATGCCATTGCCGCATATTTGGCAAAACTGGGGTTAAGATCAACGCCGTGCGTCATCGGAATATGCCCCATGTGTTCGACACCACCGATGATGTAAAAATCACCATTGCCTGATTGGATGCCTTGGGTGGCGGTATGAATCGCTTGCATGGATGAGCCACATAAGCGGTTGACCGTTTGTGCCGGCACGCTATGCGGTAAGCGGGTGAGCAACGCCATTACTCGTGCAATATTAAAGCCTTGTTCCAGTGTTTGGTAAGTACAGCCCCAAATTACGTCATCAACTTTGGTAGGCTCTAAACCTTGGTTGCGATCAAACAAAGCTTCGACTAAATGTGCGGATAAGTTCTCAGCGCGGGTTACCCGATACATGCCATTTTTTGAACGACCCATCGGTGTTCTTACGCCATCAACTACGACTGCATCTCTAGGTTTTAGTTTTTGATTTGCTGCACTCATGACTCACCTCCAAAAAAACTTAGATCACTGGATGCCATATCGGCAAGTAGTTTCGGCACTTTGTAGGCATCGCCTAAGTCAGAGTATGTTTCTGCCATTGTGACAAAATGCTTGGCACTGATTGAATCAATATAGCGCAATGCGCCTCCTCTAAAGGGCGGGAAACCTATGCCCCAGATTAAACTCATATCCGCTGATTCGGGCGAATCAACGATATTATCTTCCAAACAACGCACCACTTCTAAACACAGTGATAACATCATGCGCTCAATAATTTCTTCATCGCTAAATTCATCAGCTTGGCGAATGGCATTGCTGGTTTTGTTTACCAATGCAATTGCTTCATCATCTTTTTTCTTTTGTGGCTTTCCACGACGATCAGGCTCATAGCGGTAATAGCCACCGCCTGTTTTTTGCCCTAAGCGTTTCGCTTTAAATAATGCTTCGGTTGCCGAATTAAAATCAATTTTCATGCGATCAGGAAAGCCTTCTGCCATTACCGCAGACCCATGACAAGCCACATCCAAGCCCACTACATCCAATAAATAAGCGGGCCCCATTGGCCAGCCAAAGTCTTCCATGACTTTATCAATATGTAAAAAATCGGCACCGTCATTGACCAGCTTCTCAAACGCATTGAGATAAGGGAACAAAACGCGATTCACCATAAAGCCGGGGCAGTCGTTAACTACAATGGGTTTTTTACCAATCGCTAATGCATAAGCAACCGTTGTGGCGATGCTTTCATCGGATGATTTGTCTCCGCGAATCACTTCAACTAATGGCATTAGTGGCACTGGGTTGAAAAAATGCATACCACACACACGTTCAGGGTGTTTGGTTGCAGTGGCTAATTCAGTGATTGAAATGGTTGAAGTATTAGAGGCAAGAATAGTATCTTCGCTTACAACATCTTCAAGTTCTGACAATACAGACTTTTTAATGTTTACATTTTCTACTACTGCTTCAACAACAATATTGGCATTAGCCACATCACCATAGGTAAGCGTGGTATTAATGCGTGAGAGAGTGTCCATCATCACGTCTTCGGTCATAATGCCCCGTTTCACACGTTTGGCTAACAGTTTTTTGGCTTCTTTCATGCCAAGCGCTAGCGCCTCATCATTAATATCTTTCATAATAATAGGCGTACCTTTCAAGGCACTTTGATAGGCGATACCGCCACCCATTACACCTGCGCCAAGTACTGCTGCTGTTTTAACCTTTGTGGCGATTTTTGTGAGCTTTGAGGCTTGTCGTTTAAGTGCTTGATCATTTAAAAATAAGCCAACTAAGTTAATAGCAACATCGGTTTTAGCTGCTTTAACAAAACCATTTACTTCAATGGTCATGGCCTCATCACGATGCAAATTTGCATGTTTTTGCATCGTGTTGAGCATAATTTTTGGCGCAGGATAATGTGGCCCAGCTTTGCCTAAAATCATGCCGCGCGCGGTTTCAAACGACATCAGTTGTTCTAGTTTATTGAGCTTGATGCCGTTACGTTTTTCTTCACGGCGAGCTTTATAATCTAACTCGCCAGCCATACAACGTTCTAGTAGTTTGATGCCTGCTTCATATAATTTATCAGGCTCAACAACCGCATCGACACCGCCTTCTTTTAATGCATCTTTGGGGCGTTGTGCTTTGCCCGTTGCAATCCATTTAAAGGCGTTATCTAAGCCAATCAAGCGAGGTAGTCGAAAACTACCACCCCAGCCGGGGAAGATGCCTAGGTTTATCTCAGGTAAGCCTACTCGACCTTTTGTGGTCATAATGCGGTAATCTGTGCTTAACGGCAGTTCAAAACCACCGCCAAGTGCGACCCCATTAATCGCAGAAACGGTTGGAAAGGGAAAGTCTTCAAGCGTAGCAAAAACCTTATGCACATCAAGTAAGCGGGTCGCAAACTCACTTTCAGGTAAGCCAAACCAGCCTATAAACTCGGTAATATCGGCTCCAACAATAAAGTCTTTTTTTGCACTGGTGAGGAGTAGACCTTTTATGGAAGTATCAGCATCAAGTGCGGTAATTGCTTCTTTGAATTCTGAGAGGGTTTTAAGGTCTAGCTTATTGATGGGTAAATCAGAACGGTTAAAATTAAGCTCAGCAACACCGCTATCGAGCCTCTTAACGAATAGACACTGGCCTTCAAATAGCATTTTAAACTCCTTAGAATCTGTATTTATACCTAAGTTTAGTTCAGTAGAAATAAAATGCTGAAGTTTAAATCATACGGGACGATGAGTTTCTTCCTCTTCCGTTATGGCGAGGTCCTCTTTACCTCGTGTGAATAACCATGAAAGTAGTAACGATAATAAGGCTAGCCCCAGTAACAAACTTAACCATTTTTTTATGTGTTTATTCACAGGGTCTAAAACTTCATTAATATCTTGTTTTACGATAATCCCCCAGGTATTTTTATTGGTATTACCTAAAATATTCATTGAAAAGTTAAAAGGTGCGTAAGCAGTCAGGTATGTTTTTTGGTCGCTTTCTATTATGTTTTCTATACCAGTCTTACCTTCTAGAGCTTTTGTTATTGCGGCATTATTTTGTTTTTCTTTTATTTTTTCTTGCTCGGTTCGGTTACGCAATAAATGGTCTGGCCCTACAGGCATGATTGTAATTTTTTTATTTTTTGTTACGACACTTTTAAGAATTTTATCGAGTGCTTCCGTAGGTAATTGGAAAGCAATAATCCCCTGAGTTCTATTGTTATTATCGACAATGCTGCTCAAAATAAAGCTTGCAGGCTTATTATTACTAGGTTGGTAAGGGGTAAAGTCGTACAAGGCAACATGGTTTAAATTGGTGCTTTCTTGAACTTCTCTAAAGCCTTGGCCTAATGTGCTATCTCTGTATTTACCTGTGAGTAAGTTGGTCGCATAATCATCTTCCTTGTAAACGGTATAAACAATATCACCGTTATTCGCAATTAAATAAACGTCATAATAGCCACGATTATTGGTGAGTCCGCGTAACAGCTTATGTATTTTCTCATGGCTTGCCGAATATAAAGAACCATCGTTCGCATTTAAATAGTTGGCAGTGTAATTAGGGAAAAGCGGGTTATCCGTAATATAAAGTTTTCTGGCAGTATTTTTAGGGTCAATACTTAATAGATTCCAACCCTTTAGAACCTGTGACATACCTTCTTTGACTAATTTACTTTCTGCCCAAAAACGATTTTCTGAATACATCGTTTTAACTTCACTGTTTAGTTGTGCAATGCGAATGTCACGCGTTAACTCCAAATTCTTAGTCGCTTGTTGGATTGCTTCTTGGTGTAAATTTGCAGCAATTTTTTTACCACTTACAACTAGCGCTACTAGTAATACTGAAATAAAAACCAAGTGGAAAATTCTCATTTTTTGGTACTCATTTTTACTTCGGTAGGTGTACTTTGACCATTTTGGGGTAGGAGTCGCTCATTAACCTCATCTCGTGCCATTTGCCATGTGAATGCAATAAAATCGAAGTCTTCTGCCGTCAACTTTCCCTGTGCACGGTCTTTTGAGATCTTTTTAAAGATGTCATTTAAATGGTCGGCCATAGTTTGGAGTTTTACTTTATTTGTCATATGTTCAGCTTTTTTTAAAAATTTACCTAGTTCATCGTTATAAACTAGTAATAGGTTTTTTTGTCTGCGATTGGCTAACCGCATAAAACTGGAGAATATGACGGCGAGTATTGTGACAATAAAAGCCATTGGTTCTGCTTGTTCTTGCAAAAAGCTTGGTTCATTACGATCGAAATATTGTAATGCACCTTGATGCAATGGTATCGATGTACCTCTGCTTCGATCAGGCGCTTGTACAAAACTGCTAAGGGTTGACTTTTCTAATAGATCTTTGCGTTGCTCAAATAAAACCCGCGTGAATTGGTTAACGACTTCATCATCTAAATCACTTCGAGCAATTAATAATCGCTGTACCGAGACTGTTTGAATATCTCTCTCGGGTAGGGCGGGCGTGCCTTTGTAAGAGCCTTTAGGGATAATGCCCGCATCAATTGCAGGTAGTTTTAAGGTCATTGCACTGGCTTGGTCGATTTCAATGATTCGCACAGGGACCTTATCAACCAATGATTGAATACTTTGGCTACCCGGTGGGCGCACTCTAAAAATAGCATCAACGGTACCTTTTTCTAAAGCAAACGAAGCAGCTGACGAAGACATGGACTTATAATCAAAGGCTCCTTCACTAAGCTGGTAATGCTTCATCAAAAACCAAAATGATTTATACTGACCACTAGACGTTGAAGGCAGCGCTAAACTTTTTCCCCGTAAGTCAGAGATTTTGTGAATGTCGGAATCTACTCGCACTACTAATTGAAATAAATCGGGGAATAATCTTGCTACTAAACGAGCTTCATCAATCAACGGGCTATCGGCTTGCACCGCTGCGATTTGTACTTGATTGGCTTTTAACAAACGTAAATTTTGTGATGACCCTAGGCTAGGCACAAGCTCTAGGTGTATATTGCCATTTTGCCTAGTGACAACATCGGCAGCAGCTTTAATTAAGTTATAGGTTTCACTGCCGGGTTTACTTGCCGCAATACGTACCTGGTAGGACTGATTGAGGTTATTATAAAACCACAAAATGCCAAGACCCATTAAGAATAGCAAAGTAAAGATAATGTAAAACTTAAATGTATCAAAAAGGGTTTTCATCAAGTTGTCTCAGACAAATGTAATTATCCTGAATCAATAGCTTGCGTACTGTGCCGTAGTGAAGTCACGGATTCAGCTATAAATCTCCTATATGGTCTCATTATATCTAAGTTTATGTGACAAACCAAAGCTGGGCTGTAATAATCCGCTTCTCACTTTCAATAGTTGAATAGTAAAATGACCCAACAACGTAAAGCGGTATCTCTTATTTCTGGGGGCTTAGATTCACTGTTAGCCACGAAAGCTATGTTGGAACAAGGGATTCATGTCGAAGGCATTAACTTCTTCACCGGTTTTTGCGTGGAAGGACATACCCATGCCATTCGCAAGAAAAAATCCAGCAAACCAAAACGCAATAACTCACTCTGGGTTGCTGAACAATTAGGTATTAAATTACATATTATTGATGTGGTTGAAGAATATAAAGATGTGGTGTTAAACCCAAAACACGGTTACGGCGCTAATTTAAATCCCTGCTTAGATTGTAAAATTTTCATGGTTCAGCGGGCACATCAATGGATTGAAGAAAATGACTTTGATTTTATTGTCACGGGGGAGGTTATTGGACAACGCCCGATGTCTCAACGCCGTGAAACCATGCCAATTATTGCGGCAGAATCAGGTGCTGATGAACTATTGCTTCGCCCGTTGTGTGCGCAAAACTTGCCCGCGACTAAACCAGAGAAAGAAGGCTGGGTTGATCGTGATAAGTTATTTGATTTCTCTGGGCGTAACCGCAAGCCACAAATGGCTTTGGCAGAAAAGTGGAAACTAGATGATTATGCCCAGCCTGCCGGGGGCTGTTGTTTCTTAACCGACCCTAACTACTCGGACAAAATGAAAGATTTATTGGGTCATCGGGGCGAAGGTCGAACCTATGAAATGGACGACATTATGCTGCTTAAAATAGGCCGGCATTTTCGCCCACGAGATAATTTTAAAGTGATTGTGTCACGTGAAGAAGGTGAGACACGTTTTTTACAAGGTTATAAAAAGCAATTTACCTATGTTAAAACCGCCAGTTGTAATGGCCCGTTAACCTTGCTGGATGGGTCGGATATTTCTGCCGAAGATATTCACCTTGCTGCTGCAATAACCGCACGTTACAGTCAAGGGCGTGATGAAGATGAGATAACCGTAAAGGTAGGTATACCGGGTGAAGAAGAGCGAGAGTTAAAAATCAAACCGTTAAAAGCCGATCAGATTGAAGCGAGCTGGACGCTCTAGCACCTGAAATGCCGTTTAACCACGGCCTCGGTAACTTGGTACTTTTTGATCAGGTACCCAAACGCCTTTGGGAACTGTTCCTTGTGCAAAAAACACATCAATTGGCATGCCACCTCGTGGGTACCAATAACCCCCAATCCTAATCCATTTAGGTGCAATCTCATTAATCAAACGCCGCGCGATACTAACCGTGCAATCTTCATGAAATGCACCGTGGTTTCTAAACGAGCCTAAAAAGAGTTTGAGTGATTTACTTTCGACCAACTTTTTATCCGGAATGTAATCAATCATTAAATGCGCAAAGTCGGGTTGACCTGTCATTGGGCAAAGTGAGGTGAATTCAGGGGCTGTGAAACGCACCACATAATCAACATCTGATTGTGGGTTGCTTACGCTTTCGAGGAGTGCTTCTTGAGGAGAGCTTGGGAGCGATGTTTCGCCCCCAAGTTGTTTTAAATTATCGTAGATTGTTTCTGCTGCAGTTTGTTTACTCATGCAGCAAGTTTAACGTTTTTATTGGCAATTAGCACTTGTGTCTACAGAAAGATCATTGGTGTTTAAGCAGCTGCCTGAAGCGACAGTGCTATTCACAGGGCTACTTCCTGTAGCTGATTTGATTACCGTTAGTGAACCAGTTGTAACTTTCACTAGTTTAGGGCCATTATTATTCGTACTTTTTCTAGCGATGCTACCAGTTGGCGCATCTATATTTAGGTTAACTGTGTCTGTAACAGGCTGTGAATCATCAAGAAAGCCATTCACATTGGTCATCGCTAAATCAAAGTTTAATGCATCACTCAGCGTAAGCGTAGTTTGGCCGTTTGCTGCATTGATAGTTGCGCCTAATGTGGCTAACGATGCATTTAGAGCAACAGTCCCATTAATTTTAAACTGGATTGAGTTTGCACCAACACCTGTTAAAGTGACTAAATTGCCGTTATTTGTAATGGTTGCATTACCCGTTATTGCATTAAGAATAATTTGCTCAGTTTGGTTAGCGCCTTGGTTATTCTGTTGGGTGGTAAGAATATCTAGTGCTGTTAAACTCATATTAACCGTTAATGCGTTGCTTGAACTGTCAGCTGCGACACTAAATAAATTATTGGTTTGTCCAATATTTATATGGGTAGCCGGTGATGTGTTAGCAATTGCAATCGCAGCAGGTACTGATACAGTAAAAGTACCACTGGTAGCGGTTTGTGCGCTAGAAGCAATTTTCAACGAGCCTGTCATGCTGCTTGGAATATCTATCTGATTATTTGCGGCTGAAACATCATTAATCGCTGTCAATAAATCAGGTAAACCGAAAAATTCAACTTGATAATAAGATGAGTTATTGGTGAAGCCTAGCTTAGAAAATGTGGATGTATTGTATTTAAAATCTGTATCTGCTGCAGTAACGTCGTTATTACTACTGACCCCATTAATTGTGCTTACAAAAGTTACATTTTGTAATATCGATATGCATTTCGTAACCCCTGAAGGTGTATCTGCTAAATCATTACAGACTACAGATTCATTTGGATTAAATGTATAAACATTACCTGTATGAGTTGAGGTTGAGTTATCAATCAGCAGGTTAAGGTTTTCGACTATTTTATCTTTTACTTCATTTAAGTTATCAACAATCGGGTCGCTTGCATTAACAACGCCCATCATCATGTTACTCGTGCTTAAACCGGCTAGAAGTTTAGGTGAGCTAGATCCGTTATTAAAGGTGCTATTAGCATTTGATAATGATTTCCCTAAGCTATCTATATTTGAACTCAAGCCTTTGGTTAAACCCTCTTTTAAGGATTTTTTAAGCTTTGCATCAGTCACGCCAGAAGTATCAGGAGGTGTTGATTTTGTTGATCCGCCATCGCCGCCACAACCGCTAAGCGAAATGATTGCACTGGTGAGTGTGATGCCGAGTAGGTAATTAAGAGATGTTTTTTTATTTGAAGAAAGCATGTTGAGACCTTTTTGTGTTGAGTTGTTAGAAAAAATGTCTAGGGAAATTATAGCTTCTCAAGACTAACTGAATGTAGATTAACCAAAGCTGAATATATGATAAGGTTGATAAGTTCTTTCGATCAAGAAAATAAGATGTGACATCAATAGTTATTTATAATTAAGATCCTTTCGGTAAACTACTTTTTCCATGGCTAAGTTTGAAACGAATCCTATAAAGATTAGAAAAGAATATACTCAGTTTGTAAGGGACGAGTTAAATCTTGATCAATTTTCTGAGTTAGAACAAAAAGTAGCAATACAAATGATTCAAGCAGGAGGTGATCTAAACATGGTTCAATCACTGCGTTTTAGTGAAAATATTGTTGAGAAAGCGCTGGAAGTTTTGGATGATGATTTTGAACTACTTTGTGATGCTGAAAATGTCATATGCGGTGTAAAACAAAAATACTTAAAAGAAGAACCTATATGTTTGATTAAAAAAGCTAGCGTGATTTCGCAGGCTAAAGCAAATAAACAAACTCGCAGTATGACGGCAGTTGACTCTTGGAAGCCTTATTTATCCGGTAGTATTATTCTTATAGGTAATGAGCCGACAGCATTGCTTCGGCTTTTAGAAATCCTTAAAGAAAGCGATGAATCTGATCTGCCTGCGTTGATTATAGCAGCCCCTTCGGGGTTTGTAGATGCGGCGGATGCAAAGCAAGAGCTGTGGAAAAAGCATCAAAAATTACAAGTCCCCTGTATTACTTTATTGGGTTCAGCAGGTGGCAGTGATGTTACGGTAGCAGCGTTAAATGCACTGCTTAGAATACACAATAGCCAGCTTAAAAATTAAGCATTGTTTTGAGAAATTGAACTTATAAATAAAAAAAGCGGTCGTAAAGGGTATGAGACAGTATTGTTCTCGATTATAAATCAGCACAGGAGCTGTAATATGAAAAACTTTTTACTCTTTTTATCTTTATTAACGGCACAAATTTTTGCTTTTAGTGGCGCACAAGCGGCAGAATATTGGAATGAGAACCAAAACAATACGGTCGTTGTTGATGTTGTGGACGACAGAGGCCGAATTCTTAATCAATACACGGCTAATAATAGCCGATTAAATACGGAGCGTAGCTACCTAGAGGCAACCAAAGGTAAGCATTATAAAATACGTTTACGCAATACCAGTAGTCGGCGCGTTGGTGTAATCGTTGCTGTCGATGGGCGTAATATTCTTAGCGGAAAAAAGTCGTACTTACGAAATAATGAAAAAATGTATGTGCTAGACCCTTATGAATCCACAGACTATATGGGTTGGAGAACGTCTAAAAATCGTGTTAATCGCTTTTATTTTACTTCAGCAGGTGATTCCTACTCAAATGCATGGGGAGACCGTTCAGCCATGGGGGTGATTGCCGTTGCTGTGTTTGATGAAAAGAACAGACGTTATAAACGTGAGAATAAAAAGTTCAAACAATCATCACCAACAATGCGCGGTTATTTGTCAGATGAGTCTACGGGTACAGGCTTTGGTAGAGACGAATACTCACCGACTGTTAATGTCGCTTTTAGAGCAAAAAATAGACCCAGCCTAAAGCGTTTTATAAAGTATGAATGGCGCGCTACCTTATGTAAGCGTGGTGTAATCGAATGTGGTAATTACAATAATAATTACCGCGAACATAATCGCTTTTGGCCCCGTGAAGCAGATAATAATTACGCACCCTTTCCACCAGGTTATGACCGAAACTGGCAATACAATCGCCGTAATCCCCAAAGCCAACACGGTGATAACTACAAAATTCCACAGTGGGGTGATCAATTTATGACCAGTTGGGATACCAATTATGAGCGTGGGTGGTAGCCGTAAGCTTATATAACGAATTGAAGAAAAAGAGTTGCTCACGACAAAACATGAAAGATTATTTTATAGTAATTGTATGTTTCTAGTGGGTAACTAAAATTCCTTTGTCTGTGTTAGAGTCGGTGAATAGGACTGTTGTTATATGCCAATGGAGTCATAGCATAGTATGGAGTTAACAAAACCAACGCCACCCCAGGATAATGATTTAGAACGTCAGTTATCCACGCTTTAACTTCGCCTATCGGGAATAGCAAGATGGCTAAAGTTGTCATCGTTATACTAGTAATTAGTTAATTAAATTACTGGTCTTCTTATGAAAAACTCACACCCGCTTTTTGCAGGCATTGCGCTATTATCGCTCCTTACGATAAATACCGTAAGTGCTTTTGAAACGATTAATAACGGTGAGGAGGTTATTACCGTCCCTAGTACAGCTGAAGAGCAATTACTGTGGGAAGAAGCTTTTCAAGCAGAGCAATTAAGAGCAGAGAAAGCGAGAGCTTTACAAAAAGAAAGGCAAGCACAATATCGAGCCAACCCTAAGCCAGTGGTTTACCAGCCGAGGCAACAGCAAGCACAACATATTCCTGAGGCAGGTGAGTTATTTGATGCTGCTAGTAGTGGTAATATTCAGCTGATAGGGCAGTTGCTAGCACAAGGAATTGATATTAATACGGCCAATGCAGAAGGTGAGACCGCGCTACATATGGCAGCTGCAAGAGGTCATTATCGTGCTGTTATTTATCTTGTACAAAATGGTGCTTATGTAAACGCTAAAACAATTAAAAACTGGATTCCATTACATCACGCCACACGTTTTAATCGGCCCAATATTGTTAATTATCTTTTAAAGCATAACTCTTCAGCCTATCAACGGACTTCCGATGGTTTAAGTTCTATCGATATGGCTAAAAACCTTAATGATAAACGCTTGTTGTCAATTTTAGGCGCACGTTAACACAGATAGAATTTAAGGAATCTCTGAATAACCTAGCTGAGTTCTGGCAACGCCAAGTTTTCAAGTTCGAGGCTTGTTTTTTGCATAGTTATTCTATGCCAAAAACAAATAACGAAGAAATTGGAAACTTGGCGTTGCCGCGCAAGCTAACAAAAGTGGCGAGCTTACAAGGCATCAATTCCGTTGTTGTATTTCTCATGAAGGCAATAAGCATTCATTTCAAAATACGACTTACAGAATTTTATGGGACTTAATCAGGCTTTCCTCAAGCAATCTCAACGATTAACTCTGCACCATCAATAGCAATTACTTTTACAGAAGTGCCAACGTTGCAGTCAGGGCCATTAGCTTTCCACGTTGATTCACCAACCTTTACGCGACCACTGCCATTTATAATTGCTTGTTCTACAGCAAACGTTTTTCCAATAAGGCCAGTCTCTTGGCTACTTAAGGTCGGGTCTTCGGTATTAATTTCTTTACGGTTAAAGAAGGATCGACCCAATAAAATAGCGGCAATACTTGAAATAGCAAAGAGAGTAAATTGAATCTGCCAACTCATTTCAGGCATCACGAGTAAGACAAAACCAGTGAGGATCGCAGCTACTCCCATCCAGATAAAAAATGCACCTGCCGAAAACACTTCAACAATAATAAGTGCGATAGCAAAAAGCCACCAGTGCCAGTAGAGCAGGTTGTCAAAAATCCCATAAAACATTTATAGTTCCTCTTTTTTTTCTAGCTTTTTTTGCCAAGACTGTCTTTGGTGATTTCAGCAATACCGGCGATCGAACCCAAAAGGCTAGAAGCTTCTAAAGGCATCATAATTATTTTGGAATTATCTGCGGAGCCAATATCTTTTAATGCTTCAGTGTAGCGCTGTGCAACAAAATAGTTAATTGCTTGAATATCACCTTTTGCGATAGCTTCAGATACCATCGTCGTTGCTCTTGCTTCAGCCTCTGCAAGTCTTTCGCGCGCTTCTGCATCTCTAAAGGAGGCTTCTTTTTCACCTTCGGCAGCTAAAATTTGTGATTGCTTTACACCTTCTGCATTCAAAATACGTGCTTGACGTTGGCCTTCTGCTTCTAAAATTAAAGCACGTTTTTCGCGTTCAGCCTTCATTTGCCGGCCCATTGAATCGACTAAATCTTGTGGGGGGTTAATATCTTTGATTTCAATACGGGTTATCTTAATCCCCCAAGTGGCTGCTGCTTCATCAACCACGGCCAACAAACGAGAGTTGATTTCGTCACGTTTAGATAAAAGCTCATCCAAATCCATCGAACCCATCACGCTACGAATGTTGGTCATGGTAATATTTAATACGGCACGGTACATGTCATTAACACGGTAAGCCGATTTAGCCGCATCCATCACTTTAAAGAACACCACACCATCTGCACTTACCATCGCATTATCTTTAGTGATGACTTCTTGCTGAGGAACATCGGTAACTTGCTCCATCATATTTACTTTAGCGCCGATAATATCAATAAAGGGAATAAGAAACTGAATGCCGGGCTTTAAGGTACGGGTATAGCGACCAAAGCGTTCGACCGTATATTCCATGCCTTGTGGTATACGCTTGACACCCATTGTTAAGATGATAAAGGCTAAAATAACCAGTGCTATGGGTAATAATTCCATGTTTATTCTCCAGTGGGTTTACTGCTTTAGTATAGATGATAACAAATTTGTGTTTTAAGAAACTCTGAATAGCCTAGCTGGATTTTGGCAGCGCCAAACTTTCAGCATCAAGGCATGTGAGCTTTTAATGCTTATTGCCTTTAAAGTGAACATAACACAGAGGCTGGAAATTTGGCTAAGCCCCAAAGGGTAAGGCTCTAGGGCAGCATCTCCGTTGTTGTATTTCTCATGAAGGCAACAAGCATTCATGAGAAATACGCCTAGGATATACTGCCCTAGAGACTTACAGAATTTTATGGGACTTAATCAGGTTCTCCTTAATGCTAGCTAATATAAGGGTGAACTTACAAGGCATCAATTCCGTTGTTGTTTTTGCGAAGGGCTGTTGCACCATGCCCACGGGTGTATCCACTCCCAAAAATACGCCTAGGACTTGATGTCTTGAAACCCGCAGAATTCAACTCAGTTATACAGACGTTTACTTTTTTGGCGCAGGCTGTGCTCGAGTAAATACCCAGTTATCAGCAGTTGATTCTTGAGCAGAAAAATTATAGCCCCCTGCGCCAAAGTCTTTGATATCTTCAGCATGCTCAATGCGGTTTCGTAAAATAAAGTCAGTCATCATGCCACGCGCGCGTTTGGCAAAAATAGCCACGACGCGTGTTTTGCCGTCTTTAGTTTCTTTGAAGTTTATATTGAGTAAACGGCCATTGAGTTTTTTAGGTTTGACGGACTTAAAATATTCGTTAGAAGCGAGGTTTACTAGGACTTTTTCGGAATGACCTTCAAGAGTTTCATTTAATTTATCAGTAATGCGTTCCCCCCAAAACTGGTAGAGATTTTCCCCGCGTTTATTTTTTAGCTTTGTTTTCATTTCTAAGCGATACGGTTGGATTAAATCCATTGGGCGAAGTGCGCCGTATAAGCCAGACAAAATGCGTAAATGCTCTTGCGCATAGGCAAGATCATTATCATTATACTTTTCCTTTTGAATGCCTGAATAAACATCACCTTTAAAAGCGAACAATGCGGGCTTCGCATTATCAGGTGTAAAGGGTGTTTGCCAAGTATTAAAACGTTCTACATTTAAAATAGAGATATTCTCACTGACCGCCATTAGCTCACGCACATCTTTTACATCAAGCTTTTTTGCTTTTTCAATAAGCAATTGTGAGTCACTTAATTGATCAGGAATTGAGTAAATTTCCGACGGTGTCGACGTTTCAAAGTCCTGACCTTTTGAGGGTGAGAGGGTAATTAACATAGGGCGTGGAAAGATCCTGGTTAGAAAAGAGTTACTCAGCCATTAGCTTTTCATACTTTGCCATCAACTGATCTTCGTTCTCTTCGTTATCCGGATCTTTTGGGATACAGTCGACTGGGCAAACTTCAACACATTGCGGCTCATCATAGTGTCCGACACATTCGGTACATTTGGTCGGATCAATTTCATAAATCTCATCACCCATGTAGATTGCTTCATTCGGGCATTCAGGCTCACATACATCGCAGTTGATACATTCATCAGTAATTAATAATGACATTTTTAACTTCCTTTCTCTAAATCTATTTGGTTCGTATTGATGCTGATTTTAACAGCGCAGGGAAAAATAAACATTAACCATTTTCAAAGTGAGACCATTGCAAGCAGATAATGCGGTCAAACTTGATTTTTGCAAGGTTTTTACTTGCTAAGAGTTTTGTTTTTGATTAGCGCTTGATTAACAAGTGGGTGAACAAATTTAGAAATATCACCACCTAAAGATGCGACCTCTTTGACTAAAGAGGAGGATATAAAAGAATATTCATCCGCAGGCATTAAGAAAACAGATTCAATATTAGGGGCAAGATTACGGTTCATGCTGGCTAGTTGAAATTCGTATTCAAAGTCAGACACAGCACGTAAGCCACGAATTAAGGTGCCGGCATTTTGCTCTTTCGCGAAGTCAATCAATAGTGATGAAAAGCCCATAACACGAACGTTAGGGAGTGTTAAAACATCTTCACAAAGCTCAATACGATGATCTAAAGAAAAATAAGGGTTTTTTTTACTGTTGGCAGCAATAGCCACAATGACTTCATCAAATAAGTTTGCAGCTCGTTGGATTAGATCGATATGACCGTTTGTGATGGGGTCAAAAGTTCCTGGGTAAATTGCGATTCGTTTACTCATGGAGAGGGGCTCAAGTTAAGTCGGTGGTGCAAACTAAAGCTTTATAATAAAACAATTACTTTGAATTTGGAATGCGAGAATTACTTGAGACCTAGGAAGTCGCTAGTTAGTTACCCTTGTACCTTATGATGAGAAATAGCAAAAATAGAAGCTATTTGGTTAAGCTTATTTTAAGTATTGCTATGTGATAATGATGAACTAATTGGGCGCATTTCGCCCTAAAATAATAATAAATATAGAGAACCTATGCGTACTTCAAATAAGCTATATGGCAGAATACTTTTTACCTGCCTATTTATTGCCCTGCTACCTGTTAACGTTAATGCTGAAAAGTCACTGACAGCTGTTTGGGAGAGTTATGGGGTAAAGCCAACAGCTAGTCAGCTTAAACAACATCTGAAACTTGCTAAGCTAGTAAAAAGAAGTAAAGAGCAGGCGCGTGCGAATAGAATCACCAAAAAAGAATGGCAAAAGCAATGGAAGGCAAAACATCCTCAAAAGAACCAGAGGACAACAGCTTCAATAAACACGCGTGTATTAAATAAAGCTGTTAAAACAAACAAAACATACCATAAAAAGCCAGCCCCCGTTCAATTAACAAGGGCACAATATAATCAGCGATACCAGCAGTTACAACAACAAAAATTAAGACGTAAAAGTGCTCAAAATAAAACAATAGCCGGCGTAAAAAAGCGTCATGTTTCATTTAAACAAACGACAAAAAAACCTCAGTTTAACCGCTTACCCTTAGAGATTATCTCTCAGCTAAGGGATGCTGGCATTACCGAGCAAGGCATGAGTGCTTTTGTTCAAGAGGTTAATGCGAAACAACCTTTACTTGCCTATAAAGATCAGGCCTCACGAGTTCCAGCATCTGTAATGAAGTTAATTACTTCCTACGCGGCACTGGGTGTTTTAGGCCCCAAATATCGTTGGCCGCTTGATGTGTATACGCAGGGTTCTATTCGTAAAGGCGTGCTCAGTGGTGATCTTATACTCAAGGGATACGGTGCACCAGAATTTAATACAGCGGAACTGCGTAAATTATTACGTGCTATCCGTGCTAAAGGTATTCACACGGTAAAAGGCCGTGTCGTTTTTGATAACAGTATGTTTAGTATTCCTAATGAAAGCGCAGCTGCTTTTGATGGCAAAGGTTATGCCGCCTATAACGCACAACCCGATGCTTTATTATTTAATGAGCGTATTACGGAGTTTAGAATACGTGCAAATAAAAAAGGTAAGCGAGTGAGAGTAACATCTACACCAACGCATAATTTAAGAATAGTTAATAAAATGCGCAAAGTACGTCGTGGTTGTCGTCCGCGCATTGCGGTATCTAAACGAGGTGCTAAAACGACCGTTACATTTAGCGGGACTTTTTCCCGCCGTTGTGGAACACGAAGTTACACGCGGGTTATTAGTCGCCCAGCTGAGATGATTTATGGCAGTATGAAATCTTTATGGAAACGCGAGGTTGGCGGGAAATTATCGACGCGTTTCGCTATGGGTCAAGCCCCAAAAAAAGTGAAACCTTTATTGACAACCTACTCGCGTACTCTGGCAGAAATTCTGCCAAGTATTGATAAAGACAGTAATAATGTGATGGCACGTCAATTACTATTATCAATTGGTGCAAAGCGTACCGGACATGGAACACCACAAAGTGGCGCTAATGCAATTAGCCAATGGTTAAATTCTCGTGGCTTACACTTCCCAGAATTACGGATAGAAAATGGCTCTGGCTTAAGCAGACTTGCACGTATTAGTGCTAGGCATGTTGGAGAGCTATTGCTTAATGCTTACCGCAGCCCCTTTAGAAATCACCTCATGCAGTCTTTAGCTATTGCAGGTGTTGATGGCACGATGAAACGAAGATTAAGAGGAACAGCTGTACGTGGCAGAGGTTTTTTCAAAACAGGCACCTTGAAGAATGTACGCAGTATTGCAGGCTATGTTAAAGCAGCCAATGGAAGAACTTATGTGATTACAATTTTACACAATGACCCAAAAGCTCGTAGCCGAACAGTAGGTGCACATAATAGTTTAATTGAATGGGTTTATGCTGGTGGGCGTAGCAATCAACAATTAGCACAGCGTTAACTGTAGAGCAGTTTGGTCGCAAAGATGTTACATTTTACTACGCTTTAAATTTACCTTTTTTAAGCCTATCCGCTTCCATTGTTTCTATTTCACGTGCGCCTGATACCACAATATCTGGGTCAGGTATAAAGTCTAAGCCTTTATTAACATGCTCATACGGCACACTGTTTAAAATTACTTTGAAGACATTAAGACGTGCTGCATGCTTATCATTAGAACGCACAATCGTCCAAGGTGCGGCGGATGTATGTGAGCGTTTTAACATATCGTATTTTGCTTTGGTGAAATCATCCCAATGATCTTGTGCTTGAATATCAACTTCTGAGAGTTTCCATTGGCGTAGCGGGTCGGTCTTACGCCGCTCAAAACGACGCGCTTGTTCTGATTTTGTGACACTGAAATAGATTTTAATCAGTATCGTTCCTTGTCTAACCAAGTCTTTTTCAAAACCTGTTACGCCTTTCATAAATCGTTTATGTTCATCCGGTGTACAAAAACCAAAAACAGGCTCTACCATCGCGCGGTTATACCAGCTACGATCGAACATAACAATTTCACCACCACGTGGAAATTGTTCAACATAGCGTTGAAAGTACCATTGGGTTCGTTCTAATTCGGTGGGTTTATTAAGTGCGACAATGCGGTAATGTTTTTCATTCATATAACGAGCGACACGACGAATCGTACCGCCCTTACCCGCAGCATCACGACCTTCATACAGAATAATAATACGTTTCTTAGTTTCTTCGAGATATTGTTGTAAAGCTATGAGCTCTGCTTGATAAGGTTTTAACGCTTGTTCTTTTTTATAACGTTTTAAGGCTTTTGATTCGTTATTTTTTAAAGACTCAATTTCATTTGTGAGGGCGATAATTTGATCTTTTAAGCTTAGTTCTTGCAAGTCATCTAATTGAATAACATTTTCTTGCTGTTTGTCTTTTTTAGTCATCACTCACATCCTAGCTGAAAGGGTAAAGAATACGGTAAACTTATCATAACAGAGAATGGTTAAATGATTAAATTTATATCGGCTGGAGTAAGTATTTTTCTGATTAGCGTTATGTTTAATCACACCTTTGCTAAAGACTTGGCAAAACCCACTGTAATGTTAGCAAATGTTTATCATTCAGGTATTGATTTAAGTGATTATTGGGTCAGTGAAAAATACGATGGTGTCAGGGCAATTTGGGATGGTAAGCATTTGGTTTCTCGTGGTGGTAATATTTATCATGCGCCGCGGTGGTTTGTTAAGGACTTCCCCAAGTATACGCGCTTAGATGGTGAATTATGGTTAGCTCGTCAAAAATTTGAAGCTTTAGTCAGTGTGGTAAGAGATAAACAGCCCGATGATAAAGCATGGAAGGCCATTAAATTTATGGTCTTTGATGTGCCAAGCTCGCCAAAAAATTTTATACAGCGTATTAATCTAATTAAAAAAACTTTGGCATCTTTAAATATCCCCTGGTTAAAAGCAGTTAAGCAATGGAAAGTTTCTTCGCACGCTAAGCTTATGATGCAGCTTAAGAAAATCACCCAAGTAGGTGCTGAAGGTTTAATGCTGCATCGAGGATCATCGTATTATAAAGGTAAACGCACAGGGGATTTACTTAAAGTTAAGCCTTATCAGGATGCAGAGGCCGTAGTCATTAAAACGATCGGTGGCAAAGGCAAGTACAAAGGATTGATGGGAGCGATTTTAGTCGAAATGCCGAGCGGTCAGCGCTTTAAAATTGGCACAGGTTTTACAGATCTTGAAAGACGAAACCCTCCAAAAGCAGGAGAGACGATTACTTATCAATATCGGGGGGAAACCAAAAATGGCATACCAAGATTTGCTTCATTTTTACGCATTAGAGCGCTTGAGCGTTAGTTTCCCTTTACAAAAAAACAATATCAGTATATTCTAATATACAGATACACTTTTGTATCGAGACTTCTATTCACGCTAGGATAAGGATCACATCATGAACAAACATTTAATCACACTATTTTCTGTGCTTGTTGCAAGCAGTGCAATTAGTACTTCAGCTTCAGCCAATTGGTTTAACGGTTTTAACAACGGCAACGGCAATGCAAATGGTTACGGCACGACTCAAGGTAACGGTAACACCAGTGGCAACGCTTCAGGCAATACCCAAGGAAGCACTCAAGGTTCAGGCAATGGCTGGGGAACTGGTAAAGGCAATGCAGATGGCGCGATTGATTTTAATATCAAATTTAAAGCCAAAGGCAATACCGATATGACCACACAGGGTAACCTACAAGGTCAAGGTCAAGGTCAAGGTCAAGGTGCTGGTAATGGTCAAGGCACAGGAAATGCTCAGGGAAATAGTAATGTAAATGGGGATGTTGCTGGTAATACTACAGCGAACGCAAAAGGTGTAAATAAAAGAGCAGGCGCTGCCACTAATATACCTTGGAACACTAATGGCAGTGGCGTAAGCATGCCTTGGTCAAATAACAATGGCGCTAATAATTGGAGCATGCCGTCATTGCCAACTTTCAACAGTAATACAAACTCAAATAATTGGACAATGCCGTGGAATAGTAATGGTAGTAGTTGGACGATGCCATGGAATAATAATGGCGGTGGTAACTCTTTTTCAATGCCTTGGAATAGTGGTAACAACGGCACAGGTTTTAATATGCCTACTATGCCAACCATGAACAATAATGGAAATAGTTTTAGCATGCCGTGGAATAACAATGGTAACAATGGCTGGAAAATGCCTTGGAGCAGCAATAACAATACCGGTTACTATTACCCTCAAACTCAGTATGGTTACCAATTTGCGCCCATTAATCGTGCCCCGCAGATTAACCGTGCACCTATGATGAGGCCAGCCCCGGTAGCACCGCTACAAGTACCAAGTGCTCAAAAATAAGCTTAGAAACTTCAAAGCAAAAAAAAACAGCCTAGAGGCTGTTTTTTTTGCTTGTGGATATTCCTTTAATACGAAGTGTGACAGAAAGAGGCAAGAAGCAAATCTGAATGCAAAGCCCTCTTTTTATAAACTAAGCAACTTTATTCTGTTTCAGTGGTTCACTGTCAGCAGAAGCTTTAGTTAACCCAAAAAACTTTTTTAAACGGTAAAAAAGCTTGCGCTCTTGTTGCATGTTAAGGACTTTATCGTAGGCTATTTGGTTAATGGTTTTATCTAACTCACGATTATAAACATTATTGTAAGCATCAAATTCAATTTCAACCGTTTCATCAACTTCTAAATTAAATAAGTCTTCAATTAAAGGTAGTTCACGCTTATTTATAGATGAAATACCTTTTGGTAGTTTATCTTCGCCCAGAAAAGTTTCACCTGAAACAGGACGTTCATCGCCATTTTCATCACGAATTAAAAAAGTCATGGTGCCATGCTTATCTGAATCTATGACATGGTCTTTTTTTAAGAGTGTGTATGTCTTTAACATAATATCCCCTATTATTGTTTATTTTAGATGTGAGTATATTAGCGGATTAATGCTAAGTTAGATAATTAAGCTGATAAGTGGTAATTAAAAAGCCTGATAACATCAGGCTTTAGGTTACTTCTTAGAAAGATTGATATAGCTATGCATAGATTGCAGGTGCGCCAAGTTTTTCATGAATCTGATTACAAACCTCTTTTGAGATATTTAATCCTTTAGCCAGTTGATCTAAGTAATGAGCTTCCTCATTAGAGTCTAAATCTATCGCCATCAGAGACATCAGGTAAACTTGTTGTTCCATACCGCGAGGTACGCTTTGAATAAAGCCCTTTACATCAAGTGGTGCATTGATTTCTTTTCGAACAAATTCTGCTTCTTCACGAGATACATCACCTAAATGTTCGGTAATTTTACGTTGCTCATCCTCGCTGATATTGCCATCAGATTTTGCCGCATTAATCATTGCGCGTAGCATAATTTCAGCTTGTTGCTCTTGTTCGGATGAGGGATTGACTTCCTTGCCCTGCATTGCATTGCCAAAAAGACCCCCAAAACCACCTTGATTTCGCCCTTGAGATTGTGCCTCCCCTAACTTAGAGCCACCTAATGAATCCAATATTCCACCTAAGCCACCTTTAGTATCAGCAGATTTACCACCCACTAAGCCACCTAAAAGGTCGCCGATTCCGCCGCCACTTCCGCCTTTTGAGCCTCCCATCATTTTACCTAAACCTTTGGCAACCGCGATGCCCATTGCTACTTTACCGAGAGTGCTGATTAAACTCATGTGATCTCCTTATTTTCTATATAGTTTATAATGAGTTAATACTAGCATATTGCTAAGTGCTGATGGGAGTAACTCTAGTTTCGTGCAAAAAAGTGTTAACTACGATAGTATCGCCCTTTTTAAATAAACGTGATTTGTAATGAAACCTAATTTTTCGCTACTTCGTTGGTCTGCCCTTTTTGAAGGCTCCTCATTGATACTGTTGTTAGCTGTTGCAATGCCTTTAAAATATTATGCAGACTTTCCCGAAGCTGTTAAGATTATTGGGCCTATTCATGGAATACTCTTTTTAACCTTCTTGGTTTTACTGTTTTCTCATACGGTAAAGGGCGAGCTAAATTTAGCTAAAACACTTGCAGGATTTTTTGCATCATTTATACCGTTCGGGACGTTTATTTTTAAAGCTAAAGCATTAAAAGAAACGGCTTAAAAGCACAGCATAAATTTATTCTTGGGGAAGAATACATATGAAAATCATTTCAATATTAATAACTACGTTGTTATTTACAGGGTTAACTACGGGTTGTAGTGTGATTACCGAGATGCGACAAAATGATCCAGAGGCTCTACTAAAAAGTGATCATCCACTTAAAAGTCGCCAAGATATTAGAACCGAAAAATTACTGACTGGCGGTGTTTGGAAATATCAACGCCAAGAAGATGACTGTAAGGATACCGAATGGGCGCAATCATTTTATAAAAATCGCTACTACCGCTCTGCCGGTGCTGCGTGTTTATTAAAAGATGCTTTTTCTGTTGATGCAGAAAACTGGCATGTAAAACAAACCATGCTTTACATCACAAATTTAGCACCTGATGCGGGTGATGATATAATTATGCGGTATTACATTAAGCACTTGAGTGAGAAAAAGCTTATTTTACGCAGTAATGGGTTTGAATATACTTTTATAAAATAAACCGAGACCGTTGCACGACTCGGTTGGAGAGTGAAATTACCGAAGCACTTCCGCAGCGAGCTATATCAAATGGTCTCGAATTCGTTACTCACTTTCAGCTTCAAGTACTGCAACACTAATCAACTTGCCAATAGCACCATCAAAGTTATCCCAATCTTTAAACTTTTCTAGTTTTTTAACAATAATGGGTTTCATTTCAAAGGACTCCATGTCTTCATCGGCTAAGGTCTTGCTGGTATCGTAGATGATTTTCAGAAAGTCTTTGAACTCGGTTAAGACTTCTTTGCCACCAACCGGACCATGACCCGGGATAACTTTTTTGATATCAAGCGCTAAACCGACGTCCATTGCTTTGATATTACCCACATAACTGCCATCATCTAAGCGCGGCATACGTGCTCTAAAAGCGTTATCACCGGTTACCAAAACCTTGTCCTCAAGAATTTCAAACATCGCATCGGTCTTGGTGTGTGCTTTTACATTTAAGTGCGATTTTATTGTGATGTTATCAATTTTTATTTCTTCACCATTTTTAAGAGCTGTTGATGGGTAGACTATTTTTGTCTCTTTTGTTGCCCCTTCGGTGAGGGTTTTCATCAGATTAATCCAACTTTCTGCTTCGCCATTCTTGGCTTCATTTATCATTTCTGGATGGGCATAAATTTCTACATTTGGGTAAGCTTCCTGCATGGCATGATTGCCTAGCCAATGATCTCCATGTACATGGCTGTTAAAAACGTGAGTAACGGGTTTGTCTGTTTTGGCGCGAATCTTTTTTAATAGGGCACGACCGACATTTACGCTTGAGCCTGGATCAATAACAATGACACTTTTATCTGTAATTATAAACGCAGGGTTATTCATAAAGCCTTTGTTTTTAACGCTTGGCTGACCAGTGGGGCCTAAAACAACCCACGTATGCTCGGCTACTTTGGTGACATCGAAATTATCCATTACACTGTTGCCTGTACTATTTTCTGCCGCACTTTTTGCTAGTAGCATTGCGGGCACAGTCATTAATGAAAGTGTTATTACGGTAATAAATAAAGAATGAATAAATTTCATCTGTTGGGTGCTCAATAATAGTTGAGCTGTTAATATAGCTTAAAAATAAAGTTTTGCACGGTAATAAATGGAAACTAATTAAAGTATGGCAATTCAATGAAAGGCGTTTTTATAACCGGGTCGGATACTGATGTGGGTAAAACGTGGGTAGGTGAAAAGCTTATTAGCTTATTGGTCAAGCAAGGTGTAAATGTTATGCCAAGAAAGCCTGTTGAGTCGGGCTGGCCTGATGATGAGGCTTTAAGCGACGCCTGGAAGTTAGCATCTGCCGCTCATAAAACAGCGTATTTACCGCAAGTTTGCCCAAATCATTTTAAGGCGGCTATATCACCTGATAGAGCAGCCATGCTAGAAAATAAAACTATAATAATTAATGCACTAAAAAATCAGTGCTTACAAGGGGTCGATGAAAATCAGTTTTTATATATTGAGGGCGCAGGCGGTTTTTATTCACCGATCTGTTCTGATGGTTTAAATAAAGATTTGGCTGTTGCCTTAGACTTACCAATAATCTTGGTTGTTAATGATCGTTTAGGTTGTATCAATCAAACCTTGTTAACGGTCGAGGCGATAGAAAACAGCCAACTCAAGTTGTTGGCTATTGTGTTAAATAAGAAGGGTGACAGCGAAGTAACCGATATGAATAACCAAAACGATTTACAGCAGCGCTTAACTACCCCTGTGGTTACTATTGAGCATAATCAACAAGGCATAGCACCTTTCGAGCAGATTTTAAGTATGCTTAGTATTTAAAAAATGCTCTCTTGATTCTGCTTCAACAAATAGGCGCTTTACTAAGGGAAAGCGTGCTTTTACTCGTTTATCAAGCGCTGCAATTGAGCCTTCGACATCATCTGAACTTGCCGATGAAGCAAAATCTGCACTCACGTTTACCAAAATATACTCAGGGCCCATGTGCATAGTGAGTACTTCGTTGGTACGCTCAATCGCATCCAGTTCATCAACCATGTCTTTTATTGCTTGTACAATCTCAGGGTCTGCGCTTTCACCAATTAATAGGCCTTTGGTTTCTACCGCCATCCAGATCGCGGTCAAACCTAAAATTATGCCGATAACAACTGAAGCAATACCATCAAAAATGACAATACCTGTGACCTGTGTGAGCCAAATCCCAAGTAAAGCTACCATTAACCCAAGTAATGCTGCGCCATCTTCAAACAGCACCACAAACATTGAAGGGTCTTTTCCGCGTTTGACCGCTTCAAGGTAGGTTAATTGGCCTTTGACTTTTTTAAACTCTTTGAGAGCGAAGAAAAAGGCGCTACCTTCAAAAAGAATGGCTAAAAATAAAACAATATAATTGATTAATGGGTCGGTGATTTCACTGGGGTGGATGATATGTGTTATGCCACCATAAATTGAAATACCTGCACCCAAAGCGAAAATAAGAATTGCTACCACAAAGCTCCAAAAATAGATTTCTTTACCATGCCCAAAGGGAAACTCAGGGCTAGCAGGTTTTTCTGCCTGTTTCATGCCATAAAGTAATAACCCTTGATTGCCAGTATCGACTAAGGAGTGAATCCCTTCGGATAGCATTGCAGAACTGCCGGTCATAGCGGATGCAATAAACTTGGTGATAGCAATAAGTGTGTTACCCGCCAATGCGGCATAAATGACTTTTTTGGATGATGATGCTGACATAGTTTTATTTCTTTATTCTAGATGGTGTTGAAGAAGGGGTTGCAAGTGAGTTGGCAGAGTCTGATTTTACCGTCGTGGTGACTAATACGCCACGTTTAGATGAAGGATTGTAAATAATAGAAACACTTCGCCCTTGATCTTGCCCAGTAAAATAGGTTTGCTGATTAATTGCAGCGGGTTGCCACCACGTGGCAGGCGGCTGAGCGCTAAAAAAAACTGTTTCTAAAATAGTAGGGTTTAGTGTTTGTTGGCTAAGCTTTTTATCAATAATATATTTTTCAACCGCACTTCGACCCACACTAAAAGTAAACCAAGAGACATTACTACTATCTGTTTTTTTATTAATTGCCTGTACTGATAAAAACTCTGCTTGCGGATCGTTAAACCAACGTTTTAAAGCCATCGCTGCTGCCGCTGGCTTTGCTTGGCGCACCGCATTTTCTGGAATGGGGAAAAACTTATCTGCTACAAAAGGTGTAATGGCAAGAACTAAGCCAACCAAGATGGCGAGTAACATCAGTACCGTGGTTAATGTTTTCATTTTGTACTCTTTAATCCAAATAATTGTTGTGCATTATAGCTTGTTACTTGTGCCACTTCTTGAATACTAATATTGCGTAGTTCAGCGATGGTTTTAGCTACCTTTATGATAAAAGCAGGCTCATTGCGCATCTTATAATGACTAGCATCGGGTTGGTCGGGTGAGTCTGTTTCTAACAATAATGCGGCAAGTGGTAAAACTTCAACTAACTTTCGTAATTTTGTGGCGCGAGTATAAGTGATCGGCCCACCAAAGCCTAAATAAAATCCACACTCAATGAGTTGTTCTGCCTGCTGTATGCTGCCAGAAAAACAATGGACGGAACCACATAACTTAGGAAGGCGGCGAACTTCTCGTAACACAATATCGAGAGATTTACGCGCATGAATAATAACCGGCAAGTCTAAACTAACTGCTATTTCAAGTTGGGTAATAAATAAATCTAACTGGTTATTTTTTGCTTTTTCATCATGATAATTGAGAATAGAGTAGTCTAAGCCAATTTCACCAACTGCTACGGCATGAGATTTTTTTAAAAAGAGGGGTAATTGTTCAAGCTGATGGGATTGATAATCTGCCATAAACATTGGGTGTAGCCCATAGGCAGCATGGCAATGTGGTTGATGCTTTGCAACCACGTTTGCTAGTTTACCCCAGCCTTTTGCCGTTGTTGCTGACACAATTAGGTCAGATATGCCAAATTTTAGCGCACGTTTAATGACATCTTCTCTATCGCTATCAAAGTCAGAAAAATCTAAGTGAGTATGGCTGTCAATGAATTGCATAAACTTAAAAAACTACGCTATAGTATGAAAGAAGGGCTTGAACTTATAATGAGTTCTGTTAAAATTCTCGCTCTTCGATTTATCGAACAATAGCTTACATGAGTTAAGCGCACTAACAAACCAGATTTAAAGGACTTTTCCATGCAAGCCGACATACATCCAGAATATAATCAAGTCATTTTTCAAGACCTTGCGAGTGATTTTAAAATCCTTACGCGTTCTACAATGAGCTCGAAAGAAACTGCCAAGTGGGAAGATGGTAATGAATATCCAGTGATTAAGATTGATATTTCAAGCGCATCACACCCGTTTTACACCGGTAAGCAAAACACTAACACTACTGCTGGCGCGATTGATAAGTTCAACAATCGTTACGGTAGAAAGTAAATTTATTATTTACGTCTTCTTATGAGGCGTTATTTGGTAAATATTATTTTTAACAAAAAGACACTCTTTACGGGTGTCTTTTTTGTTTCTATCATATTTAGTTCTATTTACCCTACGCTTCTTTTCGCGGTAACGTGTAACTCTAACAGTTTATCTAAACCCGAGTCAGTAACGGTTAAATGGGTCTATGACGGTGATACCTTGCTACTTACTGATAAGCGTAAAATACGCTTGATTGGTATTGATACGCCAGAGGTGAGGCATCATAAACAAAAGCAACAAGCTTATGCTGCAAAAGCGAAGGAAGCACTCCGGGTGCTGCTTAAAAAATCAGACTACAAAGTCAATTTACGTTACGAGGAGGAAAGGAAAGATCGCTACTCCCGAACACTGGCACATGTTTATACGCCTGACGGGATTAATATCGAAAGTTGGTTGCTAGAAAAGGGCTTTGCAACCACAATGTTTTTTCCTCCTAATGTTGGCTTGGCTGATTGTTACCAAAAATCTGAAAGAATAGCTCAACAACAAATACTCGGCATATGGCGCTTAAAGCACAACCAACTAAAGTTGGCCGCTAGTTTGCCCAGTCGTGTGAAAGGTCGAGTACGCTTAAAAGGCAAAATAAAAAAAGTTATTCAGCATAAAAAATCGATTATTATGGAACTAGAGAGTAACTCTAAGCGTCATATTGAGATAAAGCTGAAAAAGAAATACTTGCGTTACTTTAAGGGCTTGGATACTGATAAATTATGGGGGCAAACTATAATCATCTCAGGATTTTTAAAAAATAAACGTAATAAACGCTCGATTAGCTTAAAGCATCCGTCTCAGCTTCGTGTAATCCAACATAAAATACTCAAACCCACTCTTAAATGGAGTTCACAAAATGCAGATTAAAAACACATTCATTAGTAGTCTTTTAATTACCGCACTGATCAGTTTAACAGCGTGTTCGGTTAACCCTGTAACGGGGAAAAAAGAGTTTTCATTGATTTCAAAAGAACAAGAACTTGCGATAGGGGCAGAGGGGCACAAAAGCGTACTAAAAAAATACAAACGCTATAATGACTCTGCGCTACAAGCCTATGTAAACAATATTGGGCAGGCTCTTGCAAAAAAGAGTCATCGCAATAATATCAAGTATACCTTTACGGTTTTAGATGACCCATCAGTGAACGCTTTTGCATTACCTGGTGGCTTCATTTATGTCACTACGGGCATATTAGGCTACTTAAATTCTGAGGGTGAGTTAGCGGGTGTTTTAGGGCATGAGATTGGTCATGTAACGGCACGTCACGGGGCGCGCCAACAAAGTATGGGGGTTGCTGGTGCGATACTGGGTGAAATTATAGCCAGCAAAACCAAAACAGATAGACAAAGTATTAACCAACTAAGTAGTGCAATTTTATCTGGTTACGGCCGTGAGCATGAGTTACAAGCTGATAAATTAGGTGCTGAATATTTGGCACGCGTCGGCTACTCTACAAAAAATATGTTAGATGTTATCGGTGTATTAAAAGCGCAAGAGCAATACGGTAAATATCTAGCGCGCAAGTCGGGGCGTCAAGCACCTTCATATCACGGTGTATTTGCATCGCACCCCACAAACGACCGGCGTCTACAAAATGTTATCGCAGAGGCGGATCATATTAAGTCAGCAGGAACAAAACCGGCAAATCATGAAGGTTATTTAAAGCGAATTAATGGCTTGAAATACCGCATTGATAAAAAACATACAGGGAGAATTGTTATTGGACGTGCAACAACTCCGGGTTTGACCTATGCTCAACTAGCCCGCCGTAGTAAAGTGGGTGAGCAACGACTCCGCCTGATTAATGGCATGTTCCCAAAAGGCGAACCCGTACCAGGCAGATTGGTAAAAATCATACAATAGAGAAGCGTAAGCATGTCAAAAGAAACCTTAAAACAGGAAGCCTTGGATTACCACCTAAACCCAAAGCCCGGCAAAATAGCCATTCAAATCACCAAATCAACTGAAACTCAAAAGGATTTATCTCTGGCCTACACGCCAGGTGTTGCAGCACCGGTTTTGGAAATTGAAAAAGATCCAGAAAATGCTTATAAGTACACCTCAAAAGGTAATCTAGTCGCCGTTATTACCGACGGTACAGCGGTACTGGGTTTAGGTAATGTAGGCGCATTAGCAGGCAAGCCAGTAATGGAAGGCAAAGGCGTTTTATTTAAACGTTTCGCCGATGTTGATGTGTTTGATATTGAGGTGAATGCAGACTCTGTCGAAGACTTCATTAAAACCGTAGAAAATATCGCACCTACTTTTGGTGGTATCAATCTTGAGGATATTAAAGCGCCTGAGTGTTTTGAAATAGAACGTATCTTGGAAGAAAAGCTTGATATTCCTGTGTTTCATGATGACCAACACGGTACGGCTATTATTATTGCAGCAGGCTTATTAAATGCCTTAGACATTAAAGGCAAAAAGCTCGAAGATGCAAAAATTGTTTGCTTAGGCGCTGGCGCAGCAGGTATCGCATCCATGCAGGTATTAACGTCTTTAGGTGCTAACAAAAACAATTTATTTATGATTGATCGTGGCGGTGTGATTCATTCAGGCCGAAATGATTTAAACAAATATAAACAAGAGTGGGCACTAGAAACAGACCAACGAACCTTGCTAGATGCATGTACCGATGCTGATGTGTTTATCGGGCTTTCAGGGCCAAATTTAATGAGTGTTGAAGCACTAAAAACCATGGCACCAAACCCCATCGTCTTTGCGCTATCAAACCCCGACCCTGAAATTGACCCTGCTCTCGCCCATGAGGCACGCCCTGATATGATTATGGCAACTGGGCGTAGTGACTATCCGAATCAAGTGAATAATGTACTCGGGTTCCCTTTCATTTTTCGCGGTGCACTTGATGTTCGTGCAACCCATATAAACACCGAAATGAAAATGGCAGCCGTAAAAGCCTTAGCCGCGATGGCAAAAGAGCCTGTGCCTGATGAAGTTTTAAAAGCCTATGGCAAAGATAAAATGGAATTTGGCCCAGAATATATAATCCCTACGCCTCTTGACCCACGCTTGCCTGAGCGTATTCCGCAAGCGATAGCGCAAGCGGCGATTGATTCTGGTGTTGCACGGGTTAAATCCTAGGAGCTTGTCCGAGAACTAAGACCGTAGCGAAAATTACAGAATTATCATAAGTTGTGATTATCGGCAGAGGCGAATAGCACGGCTATTTAACGATTTTGATAAGCTCAAATTATGATGGTTGTGGAATTTGCAGTAGGTTTCTAGTTCTCGGGCAAGCTCCTAGTGCTCTAAAAATTAGTTGCGTTTAGCATCAACCACGTGTGGTAGTTGTGCGATCTTCTCTAGTACTTCATACAACTGCACCGTATTTTCAATTTGAATAGTTATATTTAAAATTGAAACTAAGTCGGTGTTGCCTTGTTTTCTGTTGATGTCGGATACATTGATGGAAGCTTTCGCAAGCACCATGGCAACATCGCTGAGCAAACCAGGTTGATTGAAGCCTGTAACTTGAATATTAACGGTGTAGGCGGTTGTTTCAGTGCCCCATGTCGCTTCGGCTAGGCGTAATGATTTTTCTTTGCCAAGGTTTTTGGTGTCTATATTTGCGCAGTCTTTACGGTGGATAGTGATGCCTCGGCCTACCGTGATATAGCCGATAATGTCATCGCCTGGAGCTGGCTTACAGCAGTTAGCAATTTCCACCAAAAGGTTGCTTACACCTTCTATTTGTATGCCTCGGTCATTGTTTTTATCAACATTTATTTTGCGTAGTTTTACTTCTTCTTTTTTAGGTATATCTAATGCAGCAGTTAGTTGAGAAACACTGATATCGCCACGACCTAAAGCCACTAAAAATTCTTTTTTAGATTGTTGGTGAAAGCGTTTTTGCAACGCCTCAAAGTCAAAGGCTTTAATGTTTAAACGGTGCTTTTCTTGCTCCAGAATTTCCATGCCATCTTGGATATTTTTTTCGTGGTCTTGTTGCCTAAACCAGTGACGAATTTTACTGCGTGAGCTTGAGGAGCCGATATATCCTAAGGCGGGGTTTAGCCATTTACGGCGTGGTTGTTCTAATTTTTGGGTTATAATTTCAACTTGATCGCCATTTTTTAGTTTCTTGTCCAAGGAAACGATCACACCGTTTACCTTCGCACCCGTACAGCGATGCCCAATACTGGTATGCACCGAGTAGGCAAAATCTAACGGTGTTGAACCTTTGGATAAATCTTTAATATCACCTTGAGGGGTAAGCACAAACACACGGTCAGGAAATATTTCTGCACGAAAGTCTTCTAATAGAGAGGAGTCATCTTCGTTGCTCTCAAGTAAGCGTCGCAATGAGCCAACCACGCGCTCCATAGCCGCATCCTCGCCACCACCTTCTTTGTAGCGCCAATGTGCGGCAACACCTAATTCGGCAAATACATTCATATCGTGGGTGCGAATTTGGATTTCTACATGACGACCTTTTGGGCCGATGACCACAGTATGTAATGATTGATAACCGTTGGGTTTACGGTTGGCGATGTAGTCATCCAGCTCAGCAGGCACATGCTTCCATTGTTCGTGAACAATTCCCAGTGTGCCATAACAAGTTTGTACGTCTTCAACAATTACACGTACTGCACGTAAATCATAAAGCTGGTCGATAGATAAACCTTTACGTTGCATCTTTTTCCAGATGCTATAGATGTGTTTAGGCCGACCAAAAACATCTGCTTTAATATTAGCTTGAGCAAGTAACTCTTGTAGCTCTTCCGTAAAGGTTTCAATGTATGCCTCACGCTCAATGCGTTTTGAGGTTAATGACTTGGCTATTTGCTTGTAGGTATGTGGTTCTAAATAGCGAAAGGCTAAATCTTCCATCTCCCATTTTACTTGGCTTACACCCAAACGGTTTGCTAGTGGTGCAAAAATATCCATTGTTTCTTGAGCGAAACGTCGTTGTTCAAATAAGTCGGCATCGGTCAATAAACGTAAATGCTGTAAGCGCCAAGCGAGGTGAATTAATACCGCCCGTACATCATCAACCATCGCAAGCAACATGCGCCTTAGACGTTCAGCCTGTTCTGGTTCCGGTGTTTCATTATCTGAAAGATTTTTAAAATTATGCAGCCAGCGCATGTTTTTAACTAGCAAGGCAATGGTGCTACTAAATTCTTCTGCGATGGTTTCAATCGAATAGGTATCGGCTAAACGCACATCACTTAAAATTGCAGCAATTAATGAAACTTGATCCACTTGAAGATTGCGTAAAATATCGGCAACATCCAAACCAAACGGGACATGTTGATACTGGCTAAAGGTGGATACTCCAAACATTAAATCAATCGCTTTGATTAATTGAAGTTTGTCGTCATCATTATCACTAATCCACAAACGCTCAATCCATGCATCGTGGTTACGATCACTATTATCACTGAGTTGGCTATGTTGCATAGTTTACCTAGTTATATAAGCCTTAAAATAAGAATAACCTTAATCCCTGATAGCACTCTTATTCGTATTTTTATTTGTGAAATTAGGGTATATCACGCATAAAAGATGATTCAAACCAATAGATGAGGCGCGGTATTAATTTCACGATTAATTTAATATTGGCATGATTTAAATTAATACAAGACCACTGTGATTATTACAAGCTACTTAGCTTCTCTTCTAATTGATTAAGATGTCGAATAACCGCGCTCGGTGTTTTACCGCCTGGCCAAGCTTGCATTTTTGGGTTAAACCAAATGGCATGTAACCCTGCACCATGCGCACCTAAAATATCATTTTTAGGGTTGTCGCCAACATACACGGTTTCGTGTGCCTTTGTTCCAGCAAGTTTTAAAGCTTGATCAAAAATAATTTTGTCAGGTTTAGAAACGCCTGCCTGTTCAGATGAAAGCGAAAAATCAAATAAATGACCTACGCCAATATGGTTCACATCAGCATTGCCATTACTGATAACCCCTAAGGAATAGCGAGTGGCTAAATATTCTAAAATATTCAAAGTACCATCATAAAAGGTAACGTCGTTGCGAGCTAGCCAAAACACCTCAAAACCAGCTTTAATGTAATTTTGCTCGTAATTCTCATTGTTTATCTGATTATAACCGACTTCGTTAGCTAAACTTCCCATCCAATTTTTACGTAAGAAGGTTAAGTCATGTAAATTATCTTGTTGTGCTTTCATATAGTTAACACGATGCTCAACCAACGCTGATGCGCTATATTTTTGCGGTATCTTTGGGTAATATGTGATTAACCAGTCATAAAAACATTGCTCGGCATGTTCTATAACAGGGTGACATTCCCATAATGTGTCATCTAAATCAAAGGCAATGCATTTAATACTCATGAGTGCATTATATATGTTTAAAGTATGTAAACGGTGTTTTAGAAAAAATTTATTGCGCTATTTATGGCGTTATTTATTTGTATTTAATTTATTAGTTTTAACTCCTATAACAGTCCTACAAGCTAAAACAGTAGTGTTAGTGCATGGCTACTTATCTAATGCAAGCATTTGGAATACTTCTGGATTTTCTCAAATATTAGCCCGCAATGGTTTTGTGCAGGCGGATGCTTATAATTTTAATCAGTGGGGAATGATGATTCCTCGCCCGATTGCCCCTAATATAGATGCTTTTTATACCGTTGAACTCCCTGCACAAACTAATTTACAAACGCAAGAAGGAATTTTATTACAATACTTGCAACACTTGTATGCGCAACGCAAAGAGCCGTTAACTCTGGTAGGGCACTCTGCCGGTGGTTTGGTTGCAAGACTCTTTTTGCTTGACCCAAAACGTGTACCCATCAATGGCTTAATTACTATCGCAACACCGCACTTAGGCACGCCCACGGCAGACATCGCTTATTTGGCAGGTAATTCGCCCATTGGCATGATGATAAGCATGGTGGGTGAAGACACTCTACAAGATTCAAGTGGATTATTATCTGATTTAAAAGAAGAGAAACCCGGCAGCTTTTTATTTTGGATGAACCGACAACCCTATCCTAATATTCATTATGCATCGATTGTGCGCAATAATAAAATGATTTCAAAGCCTGATAAATTTGATTTTATAGTGCCTGCAGCAAGTCAGGACATGAACAATGTTTGGAGCTTACGTGGTCGCTCGGGAGTGGCAATTACTTCCAGCAACCATGCTTTGAGTTATCAAGATGGATGGGTGGTTTTGAATATTCTTAAACAAATAAAATGAGTTAGATAGCGGAGAGCTCGCTAGCCCATAATAGATTAATTTAATTCGTCCTTTGATAAGTTTAGTAAATTCAATTAAACTATTCGTTCTCCACAAATACCACCCGAGGAGAATGGTTGCGTAGAAACTTTATTTTCTTGTTATTTTAATAAAGTTTTACAGTGATTCTTGGAGGATGACGCTGTACTTCTAATATGAGACCTTTGCATGAGTTGGTAGTGAAAGATCTCAATTAGTTAGCGTAACCAATTTAACCCTAAGCTTTGCTTGGGGTTTTTAATTTCTGCCCCATTCCATAAAGAACCTCTAAACAACCTAGCTGAATTCTGGCGTTGCCCCGTAGGGCGGGCTTGCAAAGCATCAATTCCGTTGTTGTTATTTTTCGCGAGGGAGCGATCCTTCTCATTAAGGGAAGTCTGATCAAGGCCCATAAATTCTAGCTAAGCCGCGTCAGCTAATAAGAGGGGTAAGGCTCTAGGGCAGCAGCTCCGTTGTTGTATTTCTCATGAAGGCAATAAGCATTCATTTCAAATACGCCTAGGACTTGACGCCTTATAAACTCGCAGAATTCAACTAGGTTGTTCAGAGGCTCCATCAGGGGCATGTTTAATAGTCCATGCTTGTTCGTTCATCTTAAATTAAAGTTCCCTATGTTATTCTAATAATGATGGGCGAATGCCCGATAACTCTAAAAATAACGCTTACTATGTCTACACCAATAAAAATTTTTGGTTATAACCCGTTGGTTATAACAGTACCCATTTCTCTTATGCTGCATGCAGGTTTGTATGCGATGGGTTTTAGGTTGCCTGATATTCCTTCAGCTCCAAAAGAACCCATTCTAGATATACGCCTAGTTAACCCAAGCAATGATAAGTTACCGATTAAGGCTGACTTTATCGCGAATAGTAATCAACAAGGTAGCGGTGATACGAAAGATGAATCTAAAATTACTAGCCCGAATGCAGCGAAAGAGGCGAATAATGAAAATGGTGATGAGTTATTAAGCTCAGAAAGAACCGTTAAGAAAGTGGTTGAAAAACTAGAGCCAGAATTATTAACCACCAAAGGCAAGACC